>OHAC01000651.1_pt1 | contig 34977 bp, 61 predicted proteins | sample 1577051 | NCBI WGS metagenome assembly OHAC01 (sample SAMEA3541499, study PRJEB24748) | human gut metagenome | biome: human gut; feature: human-associated habitat; material: faeces | place: China | collected 2012 | reverse complement strand
ATCCCGCATAGTTACTGAGATAATCCACAGCTGGAATTTAGTTTTTCATTTAAGTAAGATGAACATAACAAGCAAAAAGACATAACTTTTATTGCTGAATTACTTAATAAAGAATCTCCGGAAAAAGTACGGGATATCCTGGTGTTTATCCGGAGTTACCTTGGTAAGTAAATTCTTAAAGAGTCAGGTTACTGGCTCTTTTTTAAATTGTCCACAAATTGCTGTGCAATCTTTTCTAAAGTTGCCTTGCTTGTATCGTCCAGCTGTTCATACGTAACAATAAAAGACTGGATAGCATTAACTATTGCAGAGTCTTTATCTTTTAACAACATACCGGTATATTTCAATAATTTCTGCTGTTCGGTCATCTGCTCGAACATTTCACCTTCTCCAGTTCGGAGCCATTCTTCGTTTACATCAAATTCCCTACATATAGAAAAAACAACTTGATCGGTAATTGCATTTATACCGCATTCCCATTGCCCAACGGTGTTTCTTTTCACTCCTAATCTATCAGCGAATTTTTGCTGAGTTAAGTCTAATGTTTTTCGCAGCTTCTTTAACCGTTCGTTCATTTGTTTTCCACCTGCCTTTCATGATTTGATTATATCATTTTTGCGCAAAGAGTCAATAGAAAAAGTCTTTAAAACAACAAAAAGCTACAAAAACAACAAAATAGATTGACAAATGCTATTGGATGGCATATTATGGTCATGTAAAGACATACAGAAATGACGAGGTGATGAAAATATGATGGATTTAGAAGCGAAGAAAGAACAGGAGATTAAAAACATGGTAACAATTCTGGAGCAGATTGATCTGCCTGATATTATTCTACTTACGCGAGATGCCAATACACTTCTGATGCGGCAGAAAGAAGCAGAAGCACAGGAACAGAGAGTGAGGTGAGGAATGTGAAACTGAGAAAAATAATTGGAGAGATACTGATTTTACTGCCACCATTTATAACGACAATTGGTTTTCACCGTTTTCCGCATAACATAAGCCTTTTGATAATGGAGGCATTGGAGTTGCTTGGGTTGCTGAGCATCAGCATCACGGGGATGCTCATTGTATCAGACGAGATTCCGATAAGAATAATTGTCGAGAGGAACGAACAGGAGGATGAATAAGAAAATGAACAACTTACAGATTTTTAATTAGGAGGCGAGAAAATGGTATTGATAATTAGCATTGTAGTCGCGATTCTGTTTGCGTTGAAATGGTTTACAGAGAGAATTCGCTTTACAGCCATTATCTATTATATCGTTGAAAAAGGCTACACTCCACCAAGCAGGAACGAACTGATGGAGTGTATCAAAATAGTTTCACGGAAAATGGTAGAAGAACGGTTTAAAAGTTAAATTTTGAAATCTCAGTGGGGAGATATTTGTCAACCAAAGCGGTAGTTACTCCTTCCGCGATGGAAGAAATAACTTTTAAGCTTGCGTCTCCTACTTTATTAAGAATTGATTGCGCATGTTTCCATTTTTCTTCGGTTCTGGTGTTTGCAAGAAAATCATGACCGAAAGGCTCGAGGCAACAATTAAAGCTGATATGTCCCCATACTTTAGTAGTACTTACATCTGCTAAGAGGCCTGCTTTTATACAGTATTGGACATGATATAAAATCTGTTCGATATCGCAAAAATCTAAGTAGTCTTTGTAGTAACTATGCATTTCCTCGTCAAACGATACTGGTTCGTAAATAGTTTCATATTTTTCGACAGTAAGAAGAATGGAACGGACACAAGAGATATTTAATTCCATGAGAATCTCCTTTCTTTCAGACTCGGCATGGCAGTGCCTGTAGTTAAAAGTATAGGAGAAAACGTAGGACAAATCAACAAGTACAACCAGCATCGCATAGTTTAAAGAGAGGTGGTGGATTTGCAACATATTTTTATTGCAGAAATTGATGGAAAAGAAATTGACATGGCAGCCATGATGCCGGAAGAAAAGCAGAAGGCAATCATGGAAATGACCAGAAAGTTTGTAGAACATTTAGGATACCAGCAGGAGAAAACCGCGTAAGCGGTACCGGTTGGACAAGCAAAGGAGGGATAAGAGATGTTTTACAAGATCGCAAAGACACTCAGCGTAACGGCAAGTATTATCGGAATCTTAATGATGGCTGGTGCGTGCTCAGTGAAAAGTCAGGAGCTGTTTTACTTATATGCAGCACTTGGAATCACAACATTTACTACCGGAGCATTTGCACTGGAATATTTCCGGATACGGGAATGGCAGTACCGGAAAAGGAAAATAAGGGAGGCGAGGGAGCATGCCAGAAGAGAAGCAGCGTAAGAGCATCAGAGTAGGCGAGATCGATAAGATGATAGCCACACTGGAAAGCTTAGAACGAACAGATAAGACAGCGGACTATCATAAAAGAATGGCAATCGCTTATCTGCAAAACTTTGCGGACCGTTTGGATGATAAGAACATCCGGACAATAAAAATGCGCCCGGAAGCGGCAACTTCCAGTGGCGCACATAACAAAAAACTCAACTAAATTATAGGAAAGTCGGAGGAGAAAGTCAAGTGAACGATGAAGCAATACACATTCCTGCGAGGAAAAAGCAGCAGACAGGTGCACAGATGACCGTTAAGGTAACACCGGAAGCTTACAACGCATTGGTAGAAATTTACAATGAATCAACATTATCGCTCAAACAGATTGCAAGCCTTCTGATCGTGAAGGCTGCAGAGCGAGTGGTTTATGACAAAGAATAATTGGAGGAAATGTCATGGAAGAAAGAAACAACAATGAAGAAATGGTCAAAATTCCTGTGTCGGAATACAAAAAGTTCTTAAAAGCGCAGACGAGACTTGAATTTTTAAAAGATTATACATTGAGAAGTAACTATAGCGTATCAAAAGAAGATATCGCAGCAATCATAGGATTTGAATTAGATACGGAGGAAGAATAATGAACGAGGAAAGAATAAAGGAACTTTTGAAAAATACCGGAAGAGAGGGCATTGATGATCTGATCAGTTATATGGAAGAAAATGGTTTCTTCACATCACCATGCAGTACAAGATATCATCTGGCAGAGGAAGGCGGACTCGCAATTCATAGCCTTAACGTATATGAGAATATTCTGAGGATAGCGAGCGGTCTGGGAGTAATAAATGAAGATCGGATGGAGTCTTTTATTATTGTAGCATTGCTTCATGATCTTGGAAAGATGGGACAGTTTGGAAAGCCGAATTATGTTCCGAATATGCTGAAGGGAAGAGCGACAAAAGCAAATCCAGATCCAGAACCGAAGCAGAGTGAAGCACAGCCATATAAGTCCAATCCAGACCTCAGATATGTTGATCATGAGGTTAGATCTGTGGCTATTGCATCCAGATTTATTGAGCTGACAGAGGAAGAACAGCTTGCAATCCTCTGGCATAACGGATTATATGGACCGTTTAAATATGAGATCCAGGGAAATGAGACACCACTGTATATGCTTTTGCATTTTGCGGATTTGTGGGCAGCGAGAGTGACAGAAGATGGAAGCAATGGAGCTGAATGATATTGCGGAAATGCTCTGTAGGAATTTGATATCAGAAGGATTTATCATTCAGAGATATGATGCGTATTCTTCCAACAGTATCTATCTGAAGTTGGATTACGGCGTGTGCAATTCTATTCGAATCAGCGATCATCCAGGAAAGAAATATTTGAAATATCGATACAATATAGGACCGTATGTTAAAGAATTTCAGGAAGTGAAAGATAAATTTCCAAGGATTTATTACAGAGAAACGAAAAGTCAAAGTCTTCTGAAACGTATCATCAGAGATAAGAGTGGAAAGCTTCAGTATTACGGAAAAGAAAAATATAAGAAGCTTATGGAAGAAAACAGGATAAAAAATATGAATTCAAAAGGATTCTGGAGTCAGGCGGAGTTAGTTGATCCAGAACTCTATAAGGAGGAAAAGCGAATGTCAAAGGTTATTTGTATTGCCGGAGAATCCGGATCAGGGAAAACAACATCCATGAGAAATTTAGATCCAAAGTCAACATATTACATTGATGCTGACAAGAAAGGCCTTTCATGGAAAGGATGGAGAAAACAGTACAACAAGGAAAATAAGAACTATCTGGCGTGTGATGATGCAAATGTGGTTCGTCAGTATATCAAGCGCATTGCTGAAGCCTGCCCTAGTGTGAAAGTAATCGTAGTGGATACGATCAATGGCTTGATGGTAGCAGATGAAATGCGCCGGAGCAAGGAAAAAGGATACGACAAATGGGTAGATCTTGCAGCCTGTGTCTGGGATCTGGTGTGTGAAGCCTATACATACAGGGAAGACCTGACGATCATTTTCACAGCCCATACACAGACGGATCATGATGAAGCCGGCTATATGTTTACCAGAATCAAGACTTCCGGAAAGAAGTTGGACAAGATTTGCCTGGAAAGCAAATTTACCACGGTGCTTTTGAGTAAGTGTGTAGACGGAGCCTACAAATTTGAAACCCAGGCAAACAACAGCACAGCGAAATCACCGATGGGTGCATTTGATCAGATGGAGATTGACAACGATATTGTAGAAGTAATGAAAGCATTGGAGGACTATTAAGATGAAAAAACCAAACAATTATGAAGAAACACAGGTTCAGGGAGAATTTACTCCTGTAGAACTTGGAGGACACAAACTGGTAATCAAACAGGTGGAGGAACGGATGTCAAGGACAAATAAACCAATGATCGTTGTGTTTTTTGATTTTGCACCGGGAGATAAGCAGGCTGGATATTTTGCGGAAGCATTTAAAAATGATATCCGTCCGGAAAAGAAATGGCCGAACCAGGCAACTCAGTATATTTTGACAGAGGATAATGAAGGAAACTGTAGTAGATCTTTTAAAACATTCCTGACTTGTGTAGAACATTCCAATCAGGGATTCACAACACAGTGGGGAGATAACTTTGGCAAGCAGTTCAAGAATAAGCTGGTTGGAGGAGTATTTGGAATCCAGATGGATTACTACGAGGGAAGAGAGCTTGAAAAGCGTGTTTTGAGATGGTTTGTATCACAGGACAAAGTAGAAGAGGCTGCAGTTCCAATGGAGACAGAAACACAGGCATATAAGAATCATATCAATGGATATCCGACAAATGCGACACCTGGACAGGATGGATTTATGAATATTCCAGATGATATTGATGAAGAATTGCCATTTAATTAGGAGTTGATGCAAGTGGATATACAAATTGATACAAGAGAAAAGCAGAGGGCAATTCGGAAGATCATCAAGACATTTGACGAGAATGGAGTGAAACATTTTTCGAGCAAGCTTCTGGTCGGGGATTATATGAGTCTGGATAATCCCCGGCTCATAATTGATCGGAAGCAGAACCTGCAGGAGTTATGTGGAAATGTCTGCCAGCAGCATGAACGGTTTAAGAAAGAGTTGATTAAAGCAATTGATGCCGGCATACAGCTTGTGATTCTGGTAGAGCATGGATCGGATGTGAAAAATCTGGAAGATGTGTGGTTCTGGCAGAATCCGAGGAAGCATGAAGTCCGGTGGAGAATGGTAAACGGGAAACGTGAAAAATATGTGGTGTCAGCCAAAGCAGTTGACGGAAAACAGCTGTATAAATCTATGTGTACTATTCGAGATCGGTACAATGTCCGGTTTGAATTTTGCGAGAAGAAAGATACAGGCAAGGAGATTATGCGTATTTTGTCCGAATACGGTGATACAAAATGACGCGCGAAGAAATTAAGCAGACATACTCTATGAAGGACATTCTGGTCAAATGCGGACTTCCTGGACCAAACAGAGCTGGATTTATCAAATGTCCTTTTCATAAAGGTGATCATGAAGCATCCATGAAAGTTTATGATAAAGATTTTCACTGTTTTGGCTGTGGAGCGAATGGAGATATCTTTACTTTTACAGAAAGGTTTTATGGGATTTCTTTCAAAGATGCTTTCCTGATGCTTGGCGGAGAATACGAAAAGAATCCGTCCTTCCGATCTGCTCTGGCGATATATCGGGCAAAAAAAGAAAAGCTGATGAGAGAAAAACAGAAAGCAAAGATGCGGGACAAGCGCAGATTGAACAACGATCTGATTTCTGTATACCGGGAATTTTTAAACAGAGCAGAGCCGCTGTCAGACGCATGGTGTGATTGTTATAATGCACTGCAGCTTGAATTATATCATGCAGAATTATTAGAAGAGAGAAGGTGATCACATGGAGCCTTTAGCAAGGCTGGACAGTAAAAGCATATTGAGCGAAGAAATCTTTCTGGAAGTATTTGATCAGGAAGATGAGATTACAAAGGCCCGGATGATCCTTTCTCTTACAGATCGTGCTGGAGAGCTTGGCGTAAAAAAGAAGTTTGAAGAGCTTCTGAAAGCCTATAAAAGGGTGGACAAAGAAGCGAAACAAAGAGAGCGCAAGAAGCCAATCACAATGCTGGATAAGTGGACAAACTTTGAAGGACCATACAACAATATGTTTTGCGGTGCATGGATTGCCGGTGAGGATGGCGTCTATGCACAGAATGACAGCCAGGTGGATGCGGTTGCCTGTTATCACCCCATTCTTCCGGTAGAGCGAATGAAGAATCTGGAGACAGGTGAAGAACAGATCAAGATTGCATACAAGCGAAATGGACGATGGGATGAGATCATTGTTCCGAAAACAATGGTGACGTCTGCCAGTAAGATTGTGGCGCTTTCTGGACGTGGAATTTCTGTTACATCAGAAAACGCGAAGCTACTGGTCCGGTTTCTGTCAGATGTTGAAAATATGAATGATAGCCATATTAAAGTGCAGTATTCCACCAGTAAGCTCGGATGGATTAAGGATCAGTTTATTCCCTATGATACAGAGATTGTATTTGATGGCGATCAGCGATTCCGGCAGGCTTATGAGAGTGTTTCAGAACGTGGCGACTGGAAGATCTGGCAGAGTCATATGTTGAAACTCCGAAAGACAAAGCGCCTGGAGATTAAGTTTATGATGGCTGCATCTTTTGCAAGCGTTCTGGTCAGCCTCCTGGGTGGACTTCCGTTTATCGTAGATCTCTGGGGCGAAACAGAAGGCGGTAAAACGGTATCGCTGATGGTCGCAACGTCTATCTGGGCGAATCCGGATGAATCGGCATATATCGGAGATTTTAAGACGACAGAAGTAGCACTGGAAGCAAAAGCAGATATGCTGAATCATTTGCCAATGGTTTTGGATGATACAAGTAAGACGAGCAGCCGTATCCGGGATAACTTTGAGGGAATGGTTTATGATATGTGCTCTGGAAAGGGAAAAAGCAGATCTAACAAAGAGCTTGGAATCAGCAGAGAGAATCGATGGAAGAACTGCATTCTGACAAATGGGGAGCGTCCTTTGAATTCCTATGTGTCTCAGGGCGGAGCTATTAACCGTATTCTGGAAGTGGAATGCAAGGACAATGTGTATGTGGATCCGCAAGAGACTGCAGAGCTTGTAAAGAAAAATTATGGTCATGCTGGAAGAAAATTTATTGAAACTGTAAAAAGCATCGGAGTGGAAAAGCTTCAGGGGATGCAGAAAGATTTCATGCATCAACTAAAAGATGATGAGTCTATGCAAAAGCAGAGCTTGTCGTTATCGATCATGCTGGTGGCTGATAAGATTGCAACTGATTATCTTTTCCACGATGATGAATATCTTACCATTGAGCAGGCAAAAACTGTTCTGATCAACAGGAATGATCTGAGTGACAATGAGCGCTGCTATCGATATCTGCAGGACAAGATCGCCATGAACAATCAGCGCTTTGATATGGACACGAAAGTGGAAAAATGGGGAACGCTTGAAAAGGGAGTTGCTATCATCTATAACCAGGCGTTCAAGGAATTATGCAAGAGTGGAGGATTTTCTGACAAGGCTTTTTTGTCCTGGGCAGATCGCAAAGGTCTGATCGAGACGCAGGGCGGACGTATGACAAAGGTGAAAAAGGTAGATGGCAATCCAATCAGGTGTGTATTCCTGCGGCTGAACGATAACATCGATAAGGATGGGTTTGAACCGGTGGAAACAATGGATAAATATGAGCAGGAAGAGCTGCCATTTAAGTAAAAGTTACCCGTTACCCAAGTTACCGGGCAAAATTCACCCTTATAGAGAAGAAAAAAATATGTGAAAGTGAGAAAAATATTTTCTTCTATATGGGAAAACGTGTGGTAACTCGGTAACTTCACTCCGAAAAATGCTTGAAACGCAGTATTTTCAATGGGTTCAGCGGTTTCCCGAAGACGGTAACAGGATAAAGAAAATGGTAACATGCGGTAACAAGGAGGATGTATGGAGGAACGAATCAAGGCAATTTACAATGATTGCTGGGGAATTTATAAAAAATATCTATCAAATCATGATATGACATTGTGGAATCAAAATATGGAAGTCATGATGAAGAAATATGACAATCAACCAGATATCTGTGGCTTACTTGTTTGGTTCGGTGGCAGGGTGCAGACGCTGCATGATGAATGGAGGATGGCACATGAGTAGAAATGTAATTCGCAGTATCAGAAAAGGATCTGTACAGTGGAATGAAGAAGATCGGCTCAAGGTAGCAACGCTGCTATTGAAGGCGGGATACTCAGTCAGGATCGGAAGGATTGTAACAGATACAGGAAGTAAGCCTTCGAGCAGAGGAAAGACGGAATATGTAATAGAATACTGGGAGGAAAAAGAATCATGCTGATAGAAAAGAATCTAAAAGAGGCATTGGCAGACTACATAAAAGGTAAACCAGTGACGGTATTATGGACAAGGGATGATGGAAGTATGGATGTCAGATTACTGTCAGACATTCTGGAACAGGAAGAAAATCATTTTCTGGTAAACGTTCCGGCATATCACAATCCGGAATTTGCACAGGCAGTAGCTGAAATGGTGGAGCAGAAAGGAACAGATGACTGTAATAGAGAAGTAACACTGGCAGGGAGAACGGAGAAGGACGGAAGTACCACCCCCCCCCCTCACAGAGCCGGATTCGGTTGTGATTCCGGCAGAAAATAAAAGGGAGAAAGCTCTGGAACTGGCAAAAGAAGGAAAAGGTGCTGCGGAGATCGCGCGGTTGATCGATGCAAAATATAGTACCGTATATTCCTGGCTGAATCCGGATAAGTGTAAGAAACCAAAGCCGGAAAATAAGACAGCCAGTAATGCGGACCGGCACAAATGTAAGACCTGCATGTTCCGGACGACAGGATATAATGCGAAGGGAGCCGGATGTTCCTATATCGAGATAACAGGTCACAGCAGAGGGTGTTCCGTGGAAGAATGCAGTGTGTATCAAAAGGGCGATGCAGTGTCAAAGCGGAAGATGAAAGGATTTTATGAATGAGTTGGGCAGATAAGCAGTTAAAGAAACATAAGCTCCAAAGGCAGATCAAAGAGATCATGGATAGTCCGGAGTTCCAAAAGGAACGTCAGAAGGAACTGGACAAACACACAGCAGAGGCAATGAACTGCTTCTTGCTGATCAGTGTAGATTATTTGTACCGGAACTATCATTGCAAAAGAAAGGGAGTTTTGAAATATCTGGAATTTGTTTTACACCAGATGCATTTCGCACAGAAGGACGAGGAATATTTTCAGCTGATGAATGAGGAGCTGGAGAAAGAAGTCGGTGTGAATGTGCTGGGGACGTTGAAAGGAGAGTAAGAAGATGTTTATAAATCTAACAAAGACGGAGGTTGAAGAGACAATCACCGCATTGGAAGATCTCCAGACGTATCTGGAAGAAAACGGGATGGAAGACTGTACCAGATGCAACTTGGAGATTGTGAAAAGTGTAAGAGGACGACTTATGAAGGAACTCTTAATACAGGTGATGTGAGGTGCAAAATGATACGGATTGTTAAGCGAGGTGGAAGAGATGAAAAATAAAGAGAAGTATGCAGAGTGTGTATTAACTTTTGCATGTGATGAGAGCGGTTTTGGCGTATGCGAAAAAACTGGTGAAATGGAAAGATGTACGGAGATGCATTGCACGGAATGCCTGTTTTACGGGAAGAAAGAAACTTGCCACACAAGCAGACGTAAATGGCTTGAATCCGAGTACATTGAAAAGCCAGTGATTTCTAAAAGAGATAGAGCGTTTTTGGAGTATCTTGGTAAAGAACTCAAATATATTGTGAGAAGTAAAAGCGATAATTTGATGGCGTTCCAAAATAGTGCTGAAAAACGTGAAGATGGATGGGTGATTGGTTTCGGTGCGCTTAAATCATTGAAAAAACTCAACATCGACTTTCCAATGGTCAAATGGTCAGATGGAAAACCGTGGCTTATCGAGGACTTGAAGAAGTTGGAGGTAGTCGAGGAATATGAATAGAGAGATTCTTTTTAGAGCGAAGAGAAGAGACAATGGCGAGTGGGTTGAAGGTTATGTAATTCAAAGATATGGTGCATGGTTCATATATGACATTAAAAATGCAGATACGTGCATACAGAATGGCTATCTCGTTGATTCGGATACGATCTGTCAATACACCGGACTTACAGACAAGAAGGGAAGGAAGATATGGGAGAACGACATTATTAAATACCATTATGGTGATTATTATGCTCCTGTAAAATTTGGCGAATATCAGAGTTGCTTTGACAGTACAACGACTTGCCATGTCGGATTTTATGTAGACTGGGACAAGAAAAGAGATTTTAGAAAAGATCTGGGGTACTGGATAAAAATGGTTGATGCTGAAGTAGTAGGAAATATCCATGACAAGCCAGAACAACAGAAAGATCAAAGAAGCACTATTATTTGCAAAGATTTCATGAAGAAAGGCAGAGAATAATGAGTAACGGATGGATTCCAACAACAGAAAGACTCCCAGATCAACGGGAGTTCATAGAATCTTATGTCAGAAGTGCATATGCAGCGGAGTTTCTGGTCACGATCGAGGGAGCAGATAAGGCAACAACGCTGTATTATTCCCAGACAGGTGTCTGGTTCGATGAACAGGGAGAACCGTATAAGGTTGTGGCGTGGATGCCGCTTCCGGAAGTGTTCAGAGGATAGAAGGTGATAATTTGCAGGAGAAACGAAGCAGAAAAGAGCAGCGGAGGGATAGACAGCAGCATTATGAAGAGTTGGAGAGCCGGCATGATGCAAAGGCGTTGGAGAGATTTAAGCGACCGGCTTACCAGAGCGTAAGCGTTGCAGAATATCTGGCGAAGAAGTATGACATTACAGCGGAGGTGGATACCGGTGGACAAGAGCATTTTGATTGAGTACGCGGATATGAAAGAAGAGATTAAGGATTTGCGCCGGAGAATTGAAAAAATCCAGAAAGAATTGGATAAACTGCATGGACAAATTGTTGTGGATTCGGTATCATGTGGTAAGAAGGGTAAGAAGCCACTTGGCACGGTGAAGATCACTGGCAGACCGGTTGGTGTGATTTCCAGAAAAGAACAGTTGCTGAAAAAGAGAACCAGAAGGCTTGAAGAGCTGGAAGAAGAACTGCTGGAAATGACAATTCAGGTGGAAGAGTACATAGAATCCATTGAGAAGAGTGAGTTGCGGATTATCTTCCGACTGTATTTTCTGGATGATTTATCGTATCCAAAGGTTGCAGATCAGATGAACAAAATGTTCCCGAAACGCCGAATCCGGTACACAGATGAGAACGTCCGTAAAAAAATTCAAAGATATTTTGAAAATGTCCCACAATGTCCGGATAAAAAGTGATAGAGTATAAACTGGAATTGATGAAATGTAACAAGGTAAGACATTTTTGATGGTTCCTCCGATCGTAAGTATTTAAAACCATGAAGAGACACCTGGTATTGCTGGGTGTCTTTTTCGTTGCGTAATGTCGCATAAGAAGGTATTATGGAAATAGGTTTTAAAGTGAAGAACGGAGGAAGGAAAATGTTTGAAAACAAACAGATGCTATTGTATAGTGCACAAAAGACTGTAAATTATATTTCAAAAGTAGCAGCGGAGGATGCTGATGACAAAGAATGCTTTTTTGCCATTGGAACTGCGCTTCATTGGGTTACAGACTGTATTGACCGTATTCCTGAAAAACAAATAAAGGATGAACATAAGAAAATATTTTCTGGGTTACGATTTGCTAATAATTGTTTAAAACATAATAGAACTTTTATAAAAGCTCATGAGGCAAAAGGACACACATATCCATATGATTATCCGTATGATTATGGAACACATTTTATCTGGCTATCGTTGGATGAAGTTGATGTATGGGATAGCAAAGAAAAACAAAGAGCAAATTATAAAAATAATTTTGAAGGGAAAAATGTTTTTGTTACGATGTCGGATATAGTAAATATTATAAAAGAATATTATGAAATCTTGTGAGGTGGAGCTTGTGAATGGACAGAAGTTATTAAATCGGCATAAGTGTTTATTAGATAAGATGAAGGAAGATAGGATATTTTCGATATGTTTAAAAAATAATAAATTTTATTTAAATGAACAGTGTGACGATTATTTTTCTCATCAGCTTACAAAGAAAGAATGTTTAGAATTATCGGAACTTTTTGGTGAGATTGCATCTGTGATACAAGAGTAAAAAAGTTACAGCACCCTCCGAGGTGCTTTTCTAATGCATAAAATAAAGCAGAATAGGAGGTGGTCTAATTACAGATCGCCTTTTTTATTTGCTATAAATTCCGGGAAGAGATTAGGCGGCTTGCTCTTTTCAGGATTTATATATAAAAACCCCCTTGATGTTTGTTGTGATTGAATTTTTTTGAACCTTTCTTTAGCATACATAAGCCGCCAATAATACGGACCATTAGATCAGTGGTAGATCGACCGCCTCATAAGCGGTATGTCACATGTTCGATTCATGTATGGTCCATCGTAGAACAGAAGGTAAAAATATATGGCAGCAGGAAACCCTAGAAGCGCGAACGGCAACCTAAGAAGAAAGCACCGAGCAAGACTGAAAGCAATAGGCGGTGAGTGTGGAATATGCAGAGGCAGGCTAGGTCCGATACATTATGATGAACCAAGTGACAGTAATCATCCATTGTCTTTCGTAATAGATGAAATCAAACCGGTGTCAAGGTGGCGTGAGTTTGGCTATAGCTCACGTGAAGCGGCAGCACAGGACTGGAACAACCTGCAGGCGGCTCATTACTGCTGCAACGCAGCGAAAAGCAATAAAACGTTGAATGAGATGCAGAGAAGCCAGCAAAAGCCAAAAATGAACGTTACAGACGGGGAATGGTAAGAGCTGCAAACAGAGGGTGGGGAGGGTGCCCCGCCACACGGCAGCGGCGACCCCCAGCCGTCCAGCGCCGAACACGCCAGATAAGTTTTCCACATCAGGAGGTAAGAAAATGATTTCTAAATATGACGATAAAGTTTTGGTTGAAGCATATATAAAATATGGTTCCACCACAAGAGCAGCCAAGAATGTAGGGTGCAGCTATGAAACAGTTAGAAGAGCGTGTAAAAGAAACAATATTGTACTTGATGGAAGAAGACTGAACAATAAAGGCGACAGAGGTGGAGGCGGATCTCCGAGAAAGGTATTAGATGCGGAAATTATAGCCGAAGCAAAAACCATGACACGAGTTGAAATTGCACAAAAACATGGAGTTGATGTCTGTAATGTTGATAGAAAACTGAAAAGGCTTGGAATCAAGTGCAAGAAAGGTGTTGGAAGAGGTTCAGGATCCTCATACAGAGAACGATGCAACTGCCGTGGTGCGGAATACGATCGCTCAATAAATTTGAAAAATGTAATAAATAAATTCAATGGCGTGTGTCAGATTTGTGGAAAACCAGTAGACATAAATGACAGGGACGGAAATGTAATCGGGAAAATGTATCCTACGATTGATCATATAAAACCATTATCAAAGGGCGGAGGACATACATGGGATAATGTGCAGTTGGCGCACCTGATATGCAATTCAAGAAAATGTGACGGGAGGTGTTTGAATGGCGACATTACTTGATGCAGTAAAGAGCGGAAATAAACGTGAAACACTTATAGCTTTACGAGATAAAATTGCGGAAACGATTGATAAATGCGAAAGCGGTAGAGATATGGCTGCAAATTCAAAAAGGCTTATGGAAGTAATAGCCGAGTTGGAAATGATGCCAGATATAAATGCAGAAAACGAATCAAAACACGACCGTCTAAAGAGGAAACATGAGAAGAGGTAATCAATCCCCTACGTTTTCAAAACTTGGAGAATATGCGTATAGCGATGGAGAGATTGTGGCTGAAATGTTTGCAGATGACGGAGGAGCTACATTTTATCCGGCACAATTAGAAGAACTAACGCTGATGTTAGCAAGGAACGCAAATGGTAGTCCGGCCGCCCAGACAATCGGAATATCGAAACCGAGGCAGAATGGGAAATCATACGCTGCAAGATATTACGCTATATATATGGCAGATTTTGAACATAGGTCTGTAATGTATTCGGCTCATCATAGCAGTACGACAAAAAAGATGTTTGATGCTATTTGTGGATTGTTTGAAAATAAAGAAAGATATCCGGACTTTGCCGCAGACGTAAAAAGCATTACACGTGGAAGAGGATACGAAGGAATTTACTTTAAAGATTGGAAGGACGAAAACGGCATATACCATGATGGTGGATGTATTGAATTCTCCACTAGAACGAATGCTGGGGCACGAGGCGGAACATATTCAGTTATTGTGATTGACGAAGCACAGGAGCTGACGATGGACCAGCAAGAAGGGCTACTTCCGGTAATATCAGCTGCAAGTGATATTAGTGACAACACAAAAGCACCACAGCAAATTCTTATTGGAACACCACCGGCTCCAAGCTGTAACGGCACGGTGTTTGCAGAAATGCACAGGAAAGCGCATTCAAGTGAAGAATCCGAAGTGTGGTGGCTTGAGTGGGGTGTGGGAGATATAAATAAAATATCGAGAGATAATATTATCGATCATGCATATAACACGAATCCAGCTATGGGATACAGGATATCGGAAAAAACGGTACTTAACGAGTTTGACCAAATGGGTATTGATGGATTTGCAAGAGAACGTCTTGGCTGGTGGTCACCGATCAACAATGATCAGGATTATGCTATCGACAAAAAGAAATGGGAAGCATGTGCTTCGGAAAAAGGAAAGCCGGAAGGCAAAACAGCCTACGGAATAAAGTTCTCTGCAGATGGATCCTTGGTTGCATTATGCGGAGCTGTATGTCCTGAGTCGGAAGAAGCAAGAATATCCTTGATTGAGATAAAACCAACAGACAGAGGAATTCAGTGGCTGGCTGATTGGCTTAACCAGAGATATAAGACGGCATCATGCGTAGTGATAGACGGAAGAAATGGTGTGGATTTTCTGATTGAGAAGATAGCTCCGGTATGGAAATACAAGCATTCGATTATACGACCATCCGCGAAAGATGTGATTGCATCGGCAAGTCAGTTAGAACAGGAAATCAATGAGAAGACAGTAACCTGGTACAAATATCAAGAGATTCTTGCAGAATCCGCTGTAACGTCAGTGAAAAGGCAGATCTCTGGTGGCTGGGGATTTGGTGGAGATAATTCCACACCGATTGAAGCGGCCGCATTGGCACTATGGGGATGCAGAACATCGAAACGAAATCCGAATAGAAAGATGAGGATAGGATAATGGAATTAAATTTTGGAATGGTGATAGGACTGCCACTGGAAGAACAGCAGTGGCTGAACGAATTGAAATATATTTACGATTACCATCGGACAGCGAACAGAAAAAAGAAACGCTACTACAATGGCAAGGTTACACTTAACGAGGTAAATCTTGGAATTGCATTGCCGGCCGGATTGGGAAAGCTTGAGATTGGCTGTGCATGGGGAGCAAAGACAGTAGATGTTCTTGCCGGAAGGTCAATGTTTGATGGATTTGTTACAGAAAATGGCATGAAGTCAGATGATATGGACCAGATCATGAAAAGAAATCATCTCATTGCCGAATACAACAAAGCAGTGAAGGAAGAATTAAAGTACGGATGCGCTTTTGCGGCAGTATCCGGCCAGCAAGACGATGCAAGAGTTCGATTCTATTCTCCGCACTGTGCGGCAGCTTCTTGGAATGCTAAAGAAGGCAGGATAAAATACGGATTTGCTTTTGAAGATAACAGGAGGGATGAGTCGGACGTTACATGGAGTCCCGAACACGTGAATTTTTACACGGATACAGATATTTGGGAACTGGATCGTGAGGGCGGGACATGGTATGCGACACGAAATCCACATGATTTCGGAGAACCACTCATGGTTGCGCTGATCTGGGATGCAACCAACGATAAGCCTTTCGGCCAGTCAAGGTTGAAAGAGCCGATTCGCCGTCTGATACAGGGATACGTAAGAACAGTGGCAAATGCAACGATCGGATTGGAATTCGCAACCTCACCACAGAAGTATTTATTAGGTGTGTCTGATGAACAGTACGATGCACTGGTTGACGATAAATTCAAACAGTATGTCGGAAGTATTCTGTACAGCACGAACAATCCGGAGACAGGAGAAAAGCCTAATTTTGGCCAGCTCTCTCAAGGAAATATAGAGCCTCATGTACAGATGCTTCGGATGTTGGCCACACAGTATTCTGCAGCTACTGGATTAGCTGTGACAGATGTTGGAGTGGTAAATGATGCAAATCCAACATCGAGTGAAGCGATTATAGCACAGTCACAGACTCTGATTCTTATGGCAGAGCAATTAAACAGGTCAAACGGGGATGCATTGCACAGGATCGCTAAGATGGCACTTGCAATAGAGCTTGGAACAACTCCGGATGATCTGCCGGAAGAAAGTGAAGATATCATTGCACATTTTAAGAATCCGGCAATGCCTAGCATAGCATCTACTACAGATGCAGCTCTTAAGATTGCAACAGCGAGACAGGGGTTTGCAGACACAGACATCTTTCTTGAAATGATTGGATTCGATCAGGCAGATATCCGCAGAATCCGAGCACAGGAACAGAGGGCAAAAGGTGACAGTATCTTGACGGAGGAATTTGAAAATGCAGATAACGGAGAAGGCATGGCTGGAATACATAACGAAGATGTCACAGATTAGTCAGAAGGCAGCAGATCTGATGCAGGCATATGTTCAGAAGCATGGTTTTGCGGATGATAAGGCTCTTCTGGATTATGCTTTTGCATTATCACAGCGTTACGGACAGGCTATCGGCGCTCTGTCTTGTAAGATGTACGAAGCTACGGCATCGGCACAGGGAGTAGTTGTTCCGACAGCGGAGATTGCAGACCTTCCGGAATATGGAGAAGTAGCAAAAGCAGTTCATGGAACCATGAAGCAGTCTCAGACAAATGTTCCGTCAACGATAGCAAGATTAGTAAAGCAGGTCGGAGCGGACACTACTTTAAAAAATGCAATGCGAGACGGTGCGCAGTTTGCGTGGGTATCGCATCGGGACACATGTGCGTTTTGCATTGCATTGGCATCCAGAGGATGGCAGAACATATCGAAGAAAGCTCTTAGGAATGGACACGCCGAACACATCCATGCGCATTGCGATTGTGAGTATGCAGTCAGATTTGACGGAAAGAGTACAGTTGCTGGATATGATCCGGACAAATACCTAGAAGAGTATAACAATGCTGGTGGTGATATCAATGCCATGCGGAGGATTCGGTACAAGGAAAATAAGGAGGCTATTAACGCGAGAAAACGAGAATTGTATGCGAAAAGGAAGGCAAAAACTATTGAAAAGACTCCCCGTTCTGCTATAATGGAATCAGATTTAGGAATGTTTAAACAAAAACTTCGCAGTGACGGCAATATGGACAAAGAATATTACGACTGTCTAAAGGATAAATTTTCACATGGTACAGACGATGCCAAACGACTATTCACAAAATATGCTTCGGGTGATAGCATTGAAAATGCTGTGTATGAAAATACGGCTCACTATAATACTAAAACGAAAAAGATATCCATGAATTATGGCGCAGATTTAAAGAATCCACGTGGAGCTGGAGCTACATGGTTCCATGAACACGGTCATTTAGTGGATGATTTAGCTGGAAATCTATCAGATGATAAGAATTTTATTCAGTTACTGGAAAGTGATTCGTTGTCATATCGTATAGCATATGGTAAAGCACATCATTTGGGTACTTTTGATAAAGTTGATAAAGCCATTAGCGAAGAACTTGGAGATATGCGAAAAGATTCGGCAATATCAGATCTTTTTGATGGTGTAACACAAGGCAATATAATTGGGTGTGCATCACATCCGAAGGAATATTGGAAAAACCGGGACAATGTTACATCCGAGGCTTTTGCACATATGTTTGAAGCACAGTTTGATAAAGAAAGATATGAACAAATGAAAAAATATTTTCCAAATGCATTGGAATATTTTGAAAAAAAGATGAAGGAGGCGTTGTAAATGAATGTTCTAAACCCAAAGTTTGAAAAAGCGCATAAGGATTTTGTACTTCATTTTGGATATTGTCCTCAGATTCCGAATGAAATCGATTTTGATCAGTCTAAATATGCGGATGATCTATTGAAAAGTGTAGCCGATAATTATGATTACACAATTAAAAAATATGGTACGCAAGTGCCTAAAAAGTATCCTAAACCGAAAATAATAATTGATTAACATCATTTGAATGCGGACTATAAAATAACAAGAGCAGTAGATACCACTGATCAGAAATGGTTGGTGGTATTTTTATGTCTATTTTTAAGAAAGAGAGAATAAAAAATGAAAAAAACAATGCTGAGTCAGCCAATGGCTGGAAAGACTGATGAAGAAATCGTAGCAACAAGAGAGAAAGTAATTAAGATTCTTGAAGAAAAAGGATATGAAGTTGTGAATACTCTTTTTACAGATGAATGGTACAGCAATGAATCTATGAAAGAACGTGGAGTAGTTCAGATTCCATTGTGTTTTCTTGCTAAGTCCTTAGAGAATATGTCTTTGTGTCATGCAGCGTACTTCTGCAAAGGCTGGGAGAATGCAAGAGGATGCAAGATTGAGCACGATGCTGCGGTTGCGTATGGTTTGGATATTATTTATGAGGAGTAGAAAAATATGAAAGATTATATAGAAGTAAATGAAACGAAATGCGATGAAGTATACAACTGTATGTGTACAAAAGAAGTTGATGGAAAGACATATTGCCGTGGCTGCGGAAATGTTCAGCCAGAACAGGAGGCTTAATCATGATTATCACAGGAATGGATCACTTTCAGAGTGTATGTAAAAAGAAACTTGTTGAATGGTACAACAATAATGGACAGGCAAATACTCCGCAGACACCACCGATTGATTTAAGTAACGTATTTATTGTTTGGTCATGTAAAACTTTGCAGAATTATAAATGTCTTGCATCAACTACCGTAAGTGGTGATGGAATCTATGCGGAGTACACATATAATGGTGATAAACAGGAGTTGTATGAAGATGTGTATGGGAAATTAACTAATACATGTCACGTAGAAGAATAAATGGATAATTCTAGCACGCAGAAATGCGTGTTATTTTTATGGCAACGCATGCCTTAAATGAGGGAAACAACGATAACAATTACTCTATGGAGGATATACAGATATGGAAAACGAAAAGACTTTTACTCAGGAAGAATTAGATTCAATTATTGAAGGACGTCTCGCAAGAGAGCGACAGAAATATGCAGATTATGAAGACTTAAGAGCAAAAGCAAGCAAGTACGATGAGTACCAGGAGCAGAGCAAGACGGAGCTTCAGAAGGAAAAAGAGAAGTCCGATGCGCTTCAGGCAAAACTCACAGCACTTGAAAAAGAAGGCACTGTTAGACAGGTAAGAGAAAAAGTAGCGAAAGATACAAGTGTTCCGGCAGAGCTTCTCACTGGCGAAGATGAAGAATCTTGCAAGAAACAGGCAGAAGCAATTTTGAAATTTGCAAAGCCAAAGAATTACCCGGGAACAAGAAGTAACACAAAAAAGGTTACGGAACACCATGAAGCAGACGATGCGATGCGAGAATTTGCGCATCAGATATTTGGAAAAGGAGAATAAAGTATGGCAGCATTACTTAGTACAGATTTTACAATCCCTGCTGAGATTTCACAGGGGATTTTTGAAAAAGCACAGAAAGGTTCTACTCTGGCACAGTTATCCGGAGCAAGACCGCAGAAGTTTGGAAAGCAGCAGGTGTGGGTATTAACTGCACCACCGAAAGCGGAACTGGTAGGCGAAGGCGGAAAGAAGTCACCAACTCCGACAACATATGCATCTAAGACAGTTAATCCGTTCAAACTGCAGGTAACCATGAGATTTTCTCAGGAAGTGCAGTGGGCGGATGAAGATGTTCAGATCGGAGTTCTTCATGACCTTGCATCTAATGCAGGTATCGCTCTTGGAAGAGCACTTGACCTTGTAGGTATCCACAAAATCAATCCACTTACCGGAACAGTATCAGATCTGGTAAAAGAAGGATTAATCGATACAACACAATCTGTCCAGCTGACAGAAGAAAAATACGATGATGCAATTGAGGCGGCAGCAGGAGTGATCATCTCATCCGGATACACTCCAAGCGGAATCGCAATGGATCCGACTCTTTCATTTGGCCTTTCCACAATGAGAGATGCAAACGGAAGGAAGATTTATCCGGAAATTGGTTTTGGACAGAACCTCACTAACTTCTCTGGAATGCAGGCAGCAGTATCAGATACAGTTTCCGCAAAAAATGAGATTACCACAGATACAAATCTGCTTGGTATCGTTGGACAGTTCGATGCCTTCCGTTGGGGTGTACAGAGATCCATCGGAGCGCACCTGATTGAATATGGTGATCCGGATGGACTGGGAGACTTACAGAGACAGAACCAGATTGCAATCCGCGCAGAGATTGTATATGGAATTGGAATTCTGGATCAGAAAGCATTTGCGAAGATCACGAAGGCAGCAGCGTAGCCTATGAAGTTTTTTTATAAGCAAACAGGAATTATAGTAGAGTCTGACGAGATGTTGGACTCTGCCATGTTCCGACCGGTTGAAAAAGAACCGGAGCTGAAAGAAGAACCGGAAAAGAAACCGGTAAAAAAGACGGCTACAGCAGGAAGAAAGACGCCAGTAGCGAAAAAGTAGGTGATCAGATGGCTTATGCAACATACGAGGATATTTGGAAACGAAAAGGAACAGATATTTCGGATGCAGATTATGTAATGGCACTCTTAGAGGATGCAGCGATCATCATTGATGCATATAACCGTAATGCTACAGACGAGGCAAAGAAATTAGTGTCATGCAACATGGTTATTCGGACGCTCGGAAGCAGAGAAGAAGGTGTACCTATTGGAACGACACAGACAACTACGACAGCAATGGTATATTCGCAGACCTGGACAAATGCAAATGGAAGTGGCGAATTGTATCTGACTAAATTGGATAAGAAAATCCTTGGTGTCGGGAATCGAATTGGCTATTTTAATCCATATTCGGATTTGATGCAGGAGGAAGAGGCTAATGATTAAAGGAATACCGGTGAAGCTCTACGAACGGATCACAAGTGGGACAGATACATTCGGACATCCGATATATACAGAGACACCTGTGACCGTGGAAGACGTGTTGGTTGCTCCGACATCGACAACAGAAGTGCTGGATATGCTTAATATTACTGGAAAAAAAGCAGTCTACAATATCGCAATTCCAAAAGGAGATACGCACGACTGGCAAGACTGCAGAGTGGATTTTTTTGGCACATCATGGCGGGTAATTGGATTCCCACAGCAAGGAATTGAAGAAAATATTCCAGGAAGATGGAATCAGAGATGGATGGTGGAGCGTTATGGCTAAAACGAAAGTTGAGTTAAATCGATCCGGTGTAAGAGAGTTGATGAAATCTGCAGAGATGCAGGCAATTTTGCTGGAACAGGCAAATCAAATATCATCAGATGCAGAGAAGGAGTCGTATGTGGCGCAAACGAGAGCGATTGTAAAAATAAATGGAGACGACGGCAACAATAGCTTGCTGAAAGCAATGGGTAGAAAAAATGATCGAGGAAAAAGTTAGAGAATATCTGGAAGACAAGCTTGATATTCCGGTAAGGATGGAAGAAGAACCGGGACTTCCGGAGGAATATGTACTGATTGAAAAGACTGGATCTGGCAAAGAAAATCATATTGCATCAGCAACTCTTGCTATCCAGTCTTATTCAGGATCCCTTTATGGGGCGGCATCACTCAATGAAAGAGTGAAAGAAGCAATGGAAAAAATTGTTGAAATGGATGATATCAGTAAGTGCCAGCTTAACAGCGACTACAACTATACGGATACAACAAGGAAGAAATATCGGTATCAGGCTGTATATGATATGGTTCATTTCTGATGAAGGAGGATAAAAATGTCAGATGCTAAAAATGTAAGTACAGGTAAGCCGAAAGTAGGCGGCGCGATTTTTAGAGCACCGCTCGGAACAACATTGCCAACAGATGCAACCACAGCATTAGATGCAGCATTTAAGTCACTTGGATATTGCTCGGAGGATGGACTCACTAATTCTAATAGTCCGGAAACTGACAACAAAAATGCTTGGGGCGGCGACACTGTATTGAATATGCAGACCAGTAAGAAAGATAATTTTAAGTTTACGATGATTGAAGCATTGAATGTAGAAGTTCTGAAGAGTGTTTACGGAGATGATAATGTTACCGGAACACTTAAAGAAGGGATTACGGTAAAAGTAAATGCAGATGAAGCGAAACAGAATGCTTGGGTTGTGGATATGATTCTGAAAGACGCGGTGAAGCGTATTACTATTCCATGTGCAAGCATTACGGAAGTCGGAGACATCGTATACAAGGATGATGATGCGATTGGATATGAGACAACGTTATCAGCAGTACCGGACGCAGAAGGACAGACACATTACGAATATATTAAGGGGACGAAGAAATAATGAAGGGAAAAACAAGCAGCGGTTTTGAGTATGAGTTAAATGAGGAAGCATTAGATGATTATGAGCTCCTTGAAGATCTGTGCGAAATGGATGCAGGAAATATGTCGAAAATGAGCAGTGTGATGAATCGTCTGATTGGTGCAGAACAGAAGGAGCGCTTAAAAGAACATTTGCGGACAGAAAATGGAAGGGTTCCAATGTCGAAAATGATGATCGAAATAGAGGAAATTTTCAAAAATGCAAAAGCAGGAAAAAACTCTTAATCCTCGCCTACATGCTTAATCTTGACAAGGACGCACTTTTGTGCGATCTTGCAGAAACATATCACATTTATGATTATAAGTCGTTGCCGTGTAGAATGGTAGCGGCTTTTTCTTGTGGGTTGAGGGAGAATTCAAGAATCAAAATGAAAATGGCAGGGATAGATCCTATACCGGAACAAATTCTTATGGCAGCTATTGCGGATGGAACACGTACGACCGCCTGGTTACAATCCGAGGATGGAGCGACTGGGATAAACCGTCCGAAGTCATTGCTTGGAATGATCATAGGTGATGGAACGGAAAAATCCAAAGAAATTCAGACGTTTGATTCCGGAGAAGATTTCGACAGAGAATGGGCAAGATTGACGGGAAAGGAGGAATAAGATGGCTACAGAACTGGCAAAGGCATATGTGCAGATCATACCGTCCGCCGAAGGAATACAAGGAAGAATTCGGAAAGAATTAGAGCCAGAAGCGGACTCTGCTGGAAGTTCTTTCGGCGGGAAAATGGTTGGCATGATAAAAAAAGTAATTGCTACTGCAGCTATAGGAAAAGCTTTGTCGGCGAGCATCAGTGAAGGTGCAGCACTCGAACAGAGTCTTGGTGGAATCGAAACATTATTTAAAGATTCTGCCGATAAAGTGAAAGCAAATGCGGCAAAAGCTTACCAGACAGCGGGAATGAGTGCAAATGATTACATGGAACTCACTACAAGCTTTTCTGCGAGTCTTCTTAGTTCCCTTGCTGGTGATACCTCTAAAGCTGCAGATGTGGCAGATATGGCAATGGTAGACATGTCTGATAATGCAAATAAGATGGGAACCAATATGGAAGACATCAAAAATGCATATCAGGGATTTGCCAAACAGAACTATACAATGCTGGACAACCTGAAGCTTGGATATGGTGGTACGAAGTCGGAGATGGAGCGTCTCTTGGCAGATGCACAGAAAATCAGTGGCGTGGAATACAATATTGATAATCTATCAGATGTCTACAGTGCAATTCACGTGATCCAGGGACAGTTGGATATTACCGGAACGACAGCAAAAGAAGCGGCAACGACTATATCTGGATCGTTCAACCAGATGAAAGCAGCGGCTAAAAATGTAATGGGAGAAATTGCTCTGGGAATGGATGTAGGACCGGCACTTAATGAACTGGCGAATACGATCATAACCTTTGCAGTTGGAAATCTGCTTCCGGCAGTATGGAATGTTATATCTGCACTTCCATCAGCAATCGTTACATTTGTAACGGCACTCGGTCCACAACTGTTTGCTGCAGTGTCTGGACTGATTCCGCAAATTGCAAGCGGAATCACAACAGGAATACCGACTCTTTATCAGAGCGCAATGCAGCTTATGGATCAGTTTAATATCGGAATCCAGGAGCAACTCCCGATCTTGTTGCAGAATGGTGTGGATTTCATAACAAACATTGTGAATGGAATCTTGCAAAATTTACCGCAAGTAATAACGATGGCGGGCAATATTATTACATATTTTGCCAACACAATTATTTCTATGTTTCCGACTGTTTTGAGTGCAGGTGCATCATTGTTGCTGAAACTTGTAAATGGCATCATAAATAATTTGCCACAGATTGCCCAGGCAGCAGCGACTACAATCGTGCGTTTTGTAGCGTCAATTGGTCAGAATCTTCCACAGATTCTTCAGAGTGGTATTACGATTATCGCTAAGCTGGCAGCAGGCTTGATACGTGCTATTCCGAATTTGGTTGGACAGATACCGGCAATTATCAGCGCAATTGTGAATGCTTTTACGAGCCAGAACTGGGGAAGTATTGGAATCAATATCATAAGCGGTATCGCATCCGGACTTCGTTCGGCGGCACATATGCTATGGGATGCTGTAAAAGGTGTTCTTGGTGGATTTAAAGAAAATGTTCTGGCATTCTTCGGAATTCACTCACCGTCACGTTGGGGAGCTTATGTTGGAGAGATGATCGATACCGGAATTGCGAATGGATTGATTGGCAAGACAACATTAGTATCCAATGCGGCAGCAGAGCTTCAGAAGTCTGTAAAAAAACCAATTGGAACAAGTATGGACCTTGCAATTTCTGGCAAAAGCAGCACTGAAAGTCAGAACAGCACGATTGCAGAGAAGCTGGAAGCATTACTGGAATATTTAAAAACAACATCCAGACGTGGAGACGGCAGTATAGTTATAAATTTAAATGACAGAGAAGTAGCAAGAGCTTTGAGAGAAATGGGGGTTGTGTTTGAATGATCGAGATTAAATATGTATGCTCCAATGGAGAAAAATACAATCTGATCGGAGACAAAATGAGAGCAACTTCCGGATATTTCCATGCTTATGAGTGGACACCTAATACAACAGAAAGAGAAATGGGTGTAACGGTGAATGCTTTTGCAAAAGAACCGGTGATGTATGATATTACTCTTACCGTGAGAGGCAAAGAAAAAGAAAGAAAGCGGATCCTTAATAAGCTTACGAATGCTTTTGAGTACGATGTGGTCAATCTGACTCCAGGAAGAATTTACTATGGCGAATACTACATTGATGGATATGTAAAAAAATCAAGCAATGAAGTATCGGGTGAAAATAATAGTCGTACAGATTGCAAGATAGAAATATACTGCCCGTATCCATTCTGGTCGATGGAGCAACAGGAAAGCTTTTATCCTGATTCTGCAAATAAAGGAAAGCCATATACATTCTTAGACTATCCGATAACGTATAATTATGATTATTCAAGAAAGAGTGCCGGAACGCAGAACTGGATTATCGATCATTTCCGAGATAATAACTTTGAAATGGTAATATATGGTCCATGCGCTGATCCAAGAATACTGATAAACGGTTATCCTTATCAGATTTATGAGACGTTAGAAGCAGGTGAATATATATTAATCGCCAGCAGAGAGAAGATGATCACAAAGCATCTGAGAAATGGAACTGTGCAAAATATTTTCGCAAAAAGAGCGAAAGACAAAAGCGTATTTGCACTGATTCCGTCTGGCGTACTGACTCTTAACTGGAGTGGTGAATTCGGCTTTGATATTAAGGTATACAAAGAAAGGAGCGTGCCGGAATGGAACTGATCTATACGGATCCGATAGGCAAAGAGCTCGGATATATCTTAAATGCAAATGTAGACATGGAAATCGGAGAAGATGAGAAAAGCTCAATCAATGATTTTGAGATCGAATTTAAGAGATCCGGTTGGAATGGTACGGTTGAGTTCGGAAGTCAGGTGTATGTTCCGGACACAGAGTATGGCGGAATAGTTCGGGAGGTAACTACAAGCACAAAAGCGAATAGTATCACTGTAAAGGGATATACCTGGCGCGGAATGATGACGAAAAAAATAATCAAGCCGGAAGAAGGACAGGATTATGCGATAGCATCCGGAGAAATAAATGAAATCATCAAAGGAAAAGTAGAAGAAGCATTTCCGGGCTTTTTCTACGGAGTCGTTGAAGATACAGGCATTCAGTTGACGAACTATCAGTTTGATCGATATTGTACGCTACATGAAGGTTTAAGGAAGATACTGCAATCCGTAGGATACCGCTTGGAAATCAAGTATATTCAAGGCGATAAATACGAAATGGGCTATGTTCGAGTAAGGGCTGTTCCTATCGTAGATTATTCATCGGAATACGAATTTTCAAACGATCAGAACATGAATTTTACGATGGATGACAACAAAAGAGGCGTGAATCACTTAGTATGCCTTGGAAAAGGAGAGTTAAAAGACCGTCTGGTTATACATCTGTATGTAGATGAAAAAGGAAACGTAGGACAAACGCAGTACTATCGAGGAATTGATGAAATCGAAGAAACTTACGATAGCTCCGGATCAGAATACGATGACCTACTAAAAAATGGAATTGCGAAACTTACAAATTCCAAAAATAAGACAGAATACGACATGACGATGGAGAAAATAGAAGGAAGTATGGATATTGGAGACATCGTTGGCGGCCGAGATTATCTAACCGGAGTCAGCATGAAGAAACCGATCGGAAGGAAGATATGGACGATTTCAGCTGGCAAAGAAAAAGTAGAGTATAAATTGGAAGGAGAGTCTTAATGGATATAATTACAGGTTATACCGGAAGTCCACATGTTACTGCAGAACAGGACAGAGATATCAATATTGGAATTTTTGGAAATGAATCTTATGTGTTGCGAACAGGATCACAGTTGACTGCGGAAGTATCGTCAAACAATGAGATTAAAGTAAGAGACGGTGTGATCATGCATCAGGGGTGTGCTGCATCGATTAAAAAGAACACATACGATTCTCTCGCAATTACAAACGGATCACAAGGAATGAAAAGGGTAGACCTTATCGTTGCCAGATACAGTAGAGATCCAAGTACAAATGAAGAATCACTTACCTTGAAAGTAATCCAGGGAACACCAAGCGAAAACAGCCCGACTGTACCAGGTTATACAACAGGAGATATACAGTCAGGAGATCTTGTAGCAGACATGCCACTTTACCAGGTCATTCTCAATGGACTTAATATCACGGAAGTTAAGAAGTTGTTTAGTGTGCAGGGATCCATTGCTGAATTAAGTAGCAAAATAACAGCAATGAATAATATAATCAAAAATGTTGAAATCACAAAAACAAATTTGAAGGTTGATGCTAATTCTGATTTTCGATGGGTCTGGGACTTGCCGACAATACCTGGCTATTATCCGTTAGAGGTTTTAGCGTGGAATTTTCATGGCGATTACGATCTTTGGTTAAATGTATCTACGGCTTCAAGATATTCTACAAGTAATCAATTTGGGATTGAAGGACACAACTTCGGAAATGGAACCGCAACGGTTACATTGTTCGTTCATATTTTGTATGTTAAAAATGGATTTGGTTCATATGTAAGAGTATAATTATTGCTATTTAGTTCAGAATCCCTCTAAAAAGAAGAAAGGGGCAAACAGAAAAATGAAAATCACATTCAATGACGGTCAGGAGTTGCAGATCCAGCAGGCAGCAGTCCAGTCAGATGGTGCACTTCTGATCAAGACAATCTCGGCAACGGAAGAGCAACTGAAGACAATCTTCTCTGATACAATGACAACCAAGAGAATGACCGTCCAGGAACGCGGAACAGAAGATGCTGTGTATGAGAAATACACAACGTTTGATGCAATCGTGAAGTACACAGCCGGTATTCTTGGTGTAATACTGTACAAGGAAGGCGAAGATCCGGACAGTCAGATTGAGACGCTGAAGAAAGAAAATGCAAACCTGAAAGAACAGCTTGAACAGCTGCGAGGATGCATCCTTGAAATGTCTGAACTGGTATACCAGTAAAAAATGGTAACTTTATTAACCGATTTATTTATATTATTACAAAACAATGGAGGAAAAGAAATGATGGCATTATTATGGGCACAGCAGATTATCTTAGGAAAGAAAAACTATAAACAAGTACCGAGACTTCTGAAAGACAAGGTAAAAGAAATCTTAATTGATTCGGGAGTGGGAGAACTGGTAACGGAAGAGTAATGGAAAAATACTACATTACAAATTGATATCGAAAAATGTCGAAATAAGTTGAAAATTTCCCGAACATTACTTTGTTTGTTACAATCAAAAGAAAAAATGCAGAAGGGTAATGAAATGAAAGAAAAATGTGAATTTTGTAGCAGAAAAATTATGTTCGGGAAAAAGGACAGAACAAAGTTGATTGGTGCACGTCCTATAGTTTTGAAAAAGGGCGGCAAAGTGAGAAGGCTGGAGGTGTGGCTGTTTGGTGGTGAGTTAGACGAGAAGGCTGTAATGCATATCGGGGTGTGCGATTACGGAAGCGTTGAAGATATTTTTGAAATGAGGATACCGATCAGATTTTGTCCGATGTGTGGTGAGAAATTATAATAACAGGATGGAAAGGCAGACTCTTCGGAGCTGTCTTTTTATAATTGGAGAAAAATATGGAAATAAGAGCGAGACCGGAAGGTCTTATTTTTTTACAGTAAAATAAGAAAGAATGAGGTATATAAAATGGAACAGGCAAATTATATCAAAGCAATTTTTACGGCAGTATTTGCTTTCCTGTCGGCGCTTCTTGGAGTGCTTGCAGTGCCGGTGATCCTGCTGGTGGCATGTAATCTGATTGATTATGCTACCGGACTTATGGCAAGCAAATACAGAGCACAGGATATCAATTCCTATAAAAGCATCAGAGGAATCTTCAAAAAGGTATCCATGTGGCTATTGGTTGTTGTAGGAGCAATAATTGACGAAATGCTTCTATATGCATCCGCCTCGATCGGCTGGAAGTCACCGGTTACATTTCTGGCGGCGTGTGTCGTGGCAATGTGGCTGATCTGCAATGAGATTATCAGTATTTTAGAGAACATTCAGGACATGGGAGTGAATATCCCGGCATTTATGCAGCCGCTTGTGAAACACATCCGATCGCAGGTAGAAGATCAGGTGAAAGTGGATAATGATTCAGAGGGCGAATAATCGTCCTCTTTTTATTTGGAAGGAGAATGTATTATGGCAATGAATGGAATTGATATTGCAAGTTACCAGAGTGGAATCGACCTCAATGTGGTTCCATACGATTTTGTAATTATTAAGGCAACGGAGGGAACAGGCTACACAAATACAGACTTCGCCAGAGCTTATGCACAGGCGAGACATGCTGGAAAGTGCCTTGGTATTTACCATTATGCAAACGGTGGCAACGTTCAGGCAGAAGCGGATTACTTTCTGAACAAGGTTGGCGGTCGCTTGGGTGAAGCAATTCTCTGCCTTGACTGGGAGGGGAAGAATAACCCGGCGTTCGGTAGCTCTGACTTTGCATGGTGTAAATCGTGGCTTGACTATGTGTACCAGAAAACAGGTGTACGTCCGCTTTTGTACTGTTCGCAGTCAATCGCATACAAATTTGCAAACATTGGCAATTATGGACTCTGGATTGCGCAGTATGCAGATGATAGTCCGACCGGGTACCAGGATGCACTGTGGAACGAGGAAGCGTACACCTGTGCTATCCGGCAGTACAGCTCACATGGCAGACTGAATGGGTGGAATGGTGACCTTGATCTGGATAAATTCTACGGAGATAAGGACGCATGGAACAAATACGCCGGAAAAGGAAACGCCATTAAGCCGACACAGCCATACGAGCCAGAAGGGAATACACCTTCTGGCACTACACTTGATCTGGCAGTTGGAGTCATGCAGGGAAAATACGGAGATGGAGAGAAGAGAAAGAAAGCACTTGGAACACGCTATGTAGAGGTACAGGCCTTTATCGACCGGATCTACTCGCTGTCTGCAGATGCACTGGTTAACGAAACAAAGACCGGTAAATATGGAAATGGAGATACAAGGAAGATTGTTCTCGGCAGCCGGTATACGGAAGTACAGAACAAGATCAACGCTGCGTTTGCCAGAAAATCAAATGAGCAGATCGCACAGGAAGTTCTTGCTGGTAAATGGGGCAACGGAAATGACAGAAAGAATCGTCTTTCAGCTGCCGGATATGACTACAATACGATTCAGAATATCGTGAACGGTAAGTCAGGTGCTTCATCCGCACAGTATTACACCGTGCAGAGCGGAGATACGCTTTCCGGTATCGCATCCAAGTATGGCACATCCTACCAGAAGGTTGCGCAGTTGAATGGAATCAGCAATCCGAATGTGATCTATGTTGGTCAGAGACTGCGGGTGAAATAAATCACGGTTGACAGCGCCAAACATGAGGACTTATAATTCCCTTAAAATAAGAAGAAATAACTTTATAGGTTGTGGCAAAATGGTTGACCCAATGGGGTTCTAAAGCACTTGGTGATCAGGGGTATTCTCCGTCGGAAATCCTCCGCTATTATTACGGAGATGATATTTACATCAATACCGCTGAAGAAATTTCAGGCATTCCGTCTTCATGGCCAGGGTATACTCTTTCCCAGGGCTCTTCAGGTACAAAAGTCCGGCAAATGCAGGAACAGCTAAATGTCATTGCCGGTGCATACCCGGCAATTCCGAAAATCACAGTTGACGGTATTTATGGTCCGGCAACAGCGTCGTCCGTCAGAAAATTCCAGTCGGTGTTCGGGCTTCCGGTAACCGGAACTGTTGATTACCGTACATGGTATAAAATTTCCGAAATTTATGTAGGTGTATCCAGAATTGCAGAATTGTCCTGACTTGGATTTTATATTATGATCTAAGTTTTCTCCCAAAGTCTGCTTTTATGCAAAGAATACCAAATGTGTCATGCTTCAGTTTAAAATGTTTCATACTCATCTGGCGCAGATTACTGCAAAATAAAAAATGCTAAAATTAACAAAACCTCCCAGTGTAATCTGAATTTATTCTCCATATACTAGGAGCGTAACACAAAACAAAATGTTACAAAAAAGGAGGAAATGAATATGGCAAGTCGTTCATCAAACAGAGCAGCCGTGCCAGAAGCAAAAGGTGCACTGGACAAATTTAAATACGAGGTTGCAAGCGAACTGGGAGTACCGTTATCAGATGGGTACAACGGAGATTTAACTTCAAGACAGAACGGATCTGTCGGAGGTTATATGGTCAAGAAAATGATCGAAGAACAGGAAAAACAGATGTCCGGTCGATAGGACAGTCAGTGAAGGTATCACAGGCATTTCTGCCGGATACAAAAAGGGAATGTCTGATAAACAGGCACTCCCTTTTTCTCTGATCACTAAGCTGGAAATCGGACTTGAACCGACGACCCCTTCATTACGAGTGAAGTGCTCTACCGACTGAGCTATTCCAGCATTCGTACTGCTTTTGCAGTCACGAATTATATTATATCAAATTTTTGAATAAAAGCAACTCTTTTTTAAAAAAATTACACTTTAAAATAAACATAAAAAATAGGTATTGAAATCTGTAACCAGATATGGTAAACTTTTTACAATTTGAGAAAGTGTGGGCGCTCTGGAATTGAAAAGACTCCAAGAGTGCCCCTTTTTTGAGAATAAAAGAGTATTACGAAGGGATAAGGTGAACATATGAAAGCGTTTCTAATTTTAGAAGACGGAACTGTGTTTGAAGGCACAAGCATCGGCTCAACAAAAGATATGATTAGTGAGATTGTATTCAATACTTCAATGACTGGATACTTAGAGGTGCTGACAGACCCTTCTTACGCCGGACAGGCCGTTGTCATGACATATCCGCTGATCGGAAACTATGGTATTACACCGGATATGGAGTCCAAGAAGGCGTGGCCGGATGGTTATATTGTAAGAGAATTGTCCAGAATGCCAAGCAACTTCCGTTGTGAAGGTACAATTCAGGATTTCCTGAAAGAACAGGATATTCCGGGAATTGCAGGAATTGATACCAGAGCACTTACCAAAATCCTCCGCGAAAAGGGTACAATGAATGGTATGATCACAACGAATGAAAATTACAATCTGGACGAGGTACTTCCGAAACTTCATGCATACAAAGTAGGAGATGTAGTTTCCAAAGTAACTTGCAGTGAAAAATATGTCTTAGAAGGCAATGGACCAAAAGTTGCATTGATGGACTTTGGTGCTAAGAACAACATTGCAAGGTCTTTAAATGATCGTGGATGTGAAGTTACCGTTTACCCGGCAAATACACCTGCAGAAGAGATCATTTCCGCAAATCCGGACGGTATCATGCTGTCGAACGGACCTGGCGATCCGGCGGATTGCACTTCCATTATTAAAGAAATCAGAAAATTATACGACTCAGATATCCCGATCTTTGCAATCTGTCTGGGACATCAGCTGATGGCACTCGCCAACGGTGGTAAGACCTATAAGTTGAAATACGGACACAGGGGCGGGAACCATCCGGTAAAAGATCTGCAGACAGGAAGAGTTTATATTTCTTCCCAGAACCATGGGTATGCTGTAGATGCTGATAGTATTCCGGAAAGCGTTGCAGTACCTGCATTTGTGAACGTAAATGACAATACAAACGAAGGAATGTCATACGTTGGAAAGAATATTTTTACAGTACAGTTCCATCCGGAAGCTTGCCCGGGGCCACAGGATTCTGGTTACTTGTTTGACAGATTTATGGATATGATGGGAGGAACAAAATAATGCCAAGAAATAAAGACATAAAGAAAGTATTAGTTATTGGTTCCGGTCCAATCGTAATCGGACAGGCAGCAGAATTTGACTATGCCGGAACACAGGCATGCCGTTCACTGAAGGAAGAAGGACTTGAAGTTGTACTTCTGAATTCAAACCCGGCAACGATCATGACAGACAAAGATATTGCAGACCGCGTTTATATCGAACCACTTACGGTAGAAGTTGTAGAACAGCTGATCCTTAAAGAAAAACCGGACAGCGTACTTCCTACCCTTGGAGGCCAGGCCGGACTGAACCTTGCAATGGAGCTGGAAGAAGCAGGATTCCTTAAGGAACATAATGTGAGACTGATCGGTACAACGGCGGAAACCATCAAGAAAGCAGAAGACCGTCTGGAATTTAAAGATACCATGGAAAAGATCGGTGAGCCGGTTGCAGCTTCACTGGTCGTTGAAAATATAGAAGATGGTGTCGCGTTTGCAGATAAGATCGGATATCCTGTTGTTCTTCGTCCGGCATATACCCTCGGCGGAAGCGGTGGTGGTATCGCACATGATCAGGAACAATTGGAAGAAATCCTTGAGAACGGACTCCGTCTGTCACGTGTAGGACAGGTTCTTGTAGAACGCTGCATTGCAGGATGGAAAGAAATCGAGTACGAAGTAATGCGAGATAGTGCTGGAAACTGTATTACTGTATGTAATATGGAAAATATTGATCCGGTCGGAGTTCATACCGGTGACAGTATCGTTGTTGCACCTTCCCAGACTCTTGGAGATAAAGAATATCAGATGCTGCGAACTTCGGCACTGAATATCATTACAGAACTGAATATTACTGGTGGATGTAACGTACAATACGCATTAAATCCAGACTCTTTTGAATATTGTGTAATTGAGGTAAACCCGCGTGTAAGCCGTTCTTCTGCACTGGCTTCCAAAGCGACAGGATACCCGATCGCAAAAGTTGCTGCAAAGATTGCCCTTGGATATACACTGGACGAGATCAAGAATGCAGTTACAAAGAAAACTTATGCAAGCTTCGAGCCAATGCTTGACTACTGTGTTGTTAAGATGCCGAGACTTCCATTCGATAAATTTATCAGTGCAAAGAGAACATTGACGACACAGATGAAGGCTACCGGAGAAGTTATGAGTATTTGCGATAACTTTGAAGGAGCTCTTATGAAAGCGATCCGTTCTCTGGAGCAGCATGTAGACTGCCTGCTTTCTTATGATTTTTCAGCGCTTTCCAAAGAAGAAATTCTGGAAAAACTGGAAATCGTAGATGACCGCAGAATCTGGATGATCGCAGAAGCAGTCCGTAAAGGAATTTCATATGATGAGATCCATGCAATCACAAAGATCGACAAATGGTTCATCGACAAGATTGCGATCCTTGTTGAGATGGAACAGGCTCTGAAGACACAGGAACTCACGCCGGAACTTCTGAAAGAAGCAAAACGTATTGAATTTCCGGATAATGTTATTGCACGCCTGACTGGAAAAGATGAGAGAGAAATCCACAATATGCGTCATGCGAACGGAATCGTTGCAGCATACAAGATGGTTGATACCTGTGCGGCTGAGTTCGCGGCAGAGACCCCATATTATTATTCTGTATTCGGAAGCCAGAACGAAGTAGAAGAGACTTCCGGCAAAAAGAAAGTTCTAGTACTTGGATCAGGACCGATCCGTATCGGACAGGGTATCGAGTTCGACTTCTGTTCTGTACATTGTA
>OHAC01000649.1_pt1 | contig 35019 bp, 40 predicted proteins | sample 1577051 | NCBI WGS metagenome assembly OHAC01 (sample SAMEA3541499, study PRJEB24748) | human gut metagenome | biome: human gut; feature: human-associated habitat; material: faeces | place: China | collected 2012 | reverse complement strand
ATTCTCCTGTGCGAACGGCATGCAGCGGGAAGTTGCTGCGGTATCTTCTTTGATCTTGTCTTCGCAAGCCTGATCGCCGCACCACATTGCCTTTACAAAACCAGGTTTCTCGTTGATGGTCTTTACAAACTCATCATAAGTGGTTGCCACATAGGTATGGGAATCGCGGTGTGCTCTTGCACGCTCCAGCATATCGTGCTGAATGGTGTCTAAGAGCTCGCTTACCTTTGTCTCGATCTCATCCAGGGAAACGGTTACCTTCTCGTGGGTATCACGGCGAACCAGAACCGCCTCGTTATTCTCGATATCTCTCGGTCCGATCTCGACACGTACCGGGATACCGCGCATCTCAGACTCACTGAACTTCCAGCCCGGGCTCTTATCGGAATCGTCGACTTTCACCTTGAAGTTGGAAAGGACATCTCTTAACTCGAATGCTTTGTCCAGAACGCCTTCCTTCTGCTGCTGGATCGGAACGATCACAACCTGGGTCGGTGCGATTCTCGGCGGCAGGACCAGACCATTGTTGTCACCGTGCACCATGATGATGGCACCAATCATACGGGTGGTCATACCCCAGGAGGTCTGGTGCACATACTGCAGGGTGTTGTCCTTTGCTGCGTACTGGATACCAAATGCCTTTGCAAAGCCATCGCCAAAGTTATGGCTGGTACCGGACTGCAGTGCTTTTCCGTCATGCATCAGAGACTCGATGGTGTAGGTTGCCTCTGCACCTGCGAATTTCTCCTTGTCGGTCTTCTGTCCGCGGATAACCGGGATAGCCAGAACCTGCTCGCAGAAATCTGCATACAGATTCAGCATCTGGATGGTTCTTGCCTCTGCCTCTTCTGCAGTTGCATGGGCAGTATGTCCCTCCTGCCATAAGAACTCTCTGGAACGAAGGAACGGACGGGTAGTCTTCTCCCATCTTACAACGGAACACCACTGGTTATATACCTTCGGCAGATCACGGTAAGAGTGAATATCCTTTGCATAGAAATCGCAGAACAGTGTCTCAGAAGTCGGGCGTACACACAGACGCTCCTGAAGCGGCTCAAGTCCACCGTGGGTTACCCATGCAACCTCCGGGGCAAAGCCTTCTACATGGTCTTTCTCTTTCTCAAGCAGGCTCTCCGGAATAAAAATCGGCATGTAAACATTCTGAACACCGGTTTCTTTAAAACGGCGGTCCAGCTCATGCTGGATATTCTCCCAGATTGCATAGCCTGCCGGCTTGATGACCATACAGCCCTTTACGCTTGCATAATCACACAGCTCTGCCTTTTTTACCACATCCGTATACCACTGGGCGAAATCTACGTCCATGGATGTGATCGCTTCTACCATTTTTTTATCCTTTGCCATGGTTAATCTCCTTTTTTCCGGAAACGCAGGTCCATTTCTGCCTGCAGGTTTCCTGTTTTATTTTTTCATGTTCATAGGGCGCAATTTCCTATGAACCAAAAAAGCCATCCGGTCCTTTGCCATCTCTGACAAGGGACCGAATGACCAGATAAATTCGGCGGTACCACCCTGATTAGTACTTTCCTTATAAAAAGCACTCGCTCTATGCTCCGTTAACGCCGGAAACTACGCTGCAGTTCACTGCAGGACTCCAAGGCCGGTTCAGCATCCAGGGACATGAAGGTCTTCCACCAGATGGCCTTCTCTCTGTAATGTAATGGCTGCTTACTAATCCTCTTCACGGTCATTGCTCCTATGAAGCCTTAGCTATCGTCCAGATAACCAGACGCAGTTATTTTGTAACTGCACGGTTGATTTTAAGCCATTTTCCAGCCTTTGTCAAGAGGCTGGAGCTTCATATCCCAGCTGCAGGGTGATGAGCGCATCCTGCGTCACAATGTCGCTGTCAAACCAGGTATAGTTCCGGACAATTTCTGACAGATTTCCATGCTCCGCGTCATAAACCGCCTGTGGAATGCTGCCGATCAGCTGTCCTAGATTGTCCCCCTCTTTGACACCGGGGAGCGGCTGCCCTGCTTTTTTATAAAGCATGCCGATGGCACAGGTTGCTTCACAGGTATTGATCAGCCTGGAGGGAGGTGTAAACAGTGTAGATTTTAATGTTACAGATTGTACGGTTAATTCATAAACCATGTAATATCACCTCGAAGCTTCCTGTCTCCGGTTATGCCCTTTCTTCTCGTAATATTTTTTCTGTTCCTCATACATTTTTTCATCAGCTTCTTTTAAGAGCTCATCCAGTGCCGCACACTCTTCCCTCCAGACTGCACCGCAGGAGATGCTGACATGATGCTGTCTGGCATTCAGCCGCAGCTGGTTCATAAGAAATTCAAACTGCTGTTCCAGGATATCCGGATAGATCACCACGAATTCATCCCTGCATTTCCATGCAAAACCATGTAAAAAAGAAGCTATAAAAGGAAATTATTCACCAATCATGATCTTAATGATCTCGTCGTTTGTCTCTTTCATTCCCTCTTTTCCAAGACGGCCGACATTCTGCAAAGTACTCTCGATTCCCTTGGATACGATTCCGTCTCCGCTGCGGAACTGCTGTCCGCGGATGTACATATTGTAACCGAGGATTCCAGCGTCTACCGCAGATGCGATCTTTGCAGCACAGGATGCCTTTGCACCATCACACACAATGCCGGAAACAATGGCAAGTGCGTTCACTACCGTATGCTCTACCTCCTTGAATCCGCCTCCGCAAAGATAGGCGATTCCGGCCCCGGCACCAGCTCCGGCTCCAACTGCCCCGCAATATGCTGACAGACGGCCGATCGGAGTTTTTACATGAATGGTCGTCAGGTTTGCCAGTGTCAGGGCACGGTAGCGTTTCTCCTCGCTGGCCCCCAGCTCCTTTGCATAAACAATGACCGGAACAGAAGTGGTAATTCCCTGGTTGCCGCTTCCAGAGTTGATGACTACCGGCATTTCGCAGCCATTCATACGGGCATCGGAGCCTGCCGCAGCCATGGCCTTTGCCCTTACGCGGACATCGTCCCCATCCATATCCAGCAGCACCTTGCCGATATTTGCACCGTAATCATTCTTCAGTCCTTCCTCGGCAATCGCAACATTAAAAGCAATCTGCGGATTCAGGATCTCTTTGACATCGTTCACATCGACCGTAGTAGCAAAATCCCAGATATGCTCCATGTCTAAGAGCGTGCGGTCTGTCAGACCGTCCTCGCTGTCATCGGACACAGCCTCCTTACGCAGGACTTCACCGTTTTTCTCGATGAGGACAATGTTAGTATGGTAATTTGCGATGCGCACCTTTGCGTAATCTTCCCCGTGATATACGGTTACGATGATATCGAAGGTACAGCCTCCTGCCAGATGCTCCACCTCGATCGGCACGGTTTCCATGAACTGCTTCATCTGCCCGGTCTGCTCCGGGGTAACCTGTGCGATAACCTCTAACTGCTTCTCCGGGTCTCCTGCCACGATTCCTGCTGCCACTGCCGCATTGATTCCCTTCAGGTGTCCGGTGTTCGGCACGATCACGGATTTGACATTCTTAATGATGCTGCCGCTGGCCTCTACCTTTACCTTGTCCGGCTGTGCACCCAGTGTTTTCTTTGCAACTGCACCCGCATAAGCCAGTGCGATCGGTTCCGTACATCCCATAGCCGGGATCAGCTCTTCCTTCAAAATCTGGATATATGCCTGATAACGTGGATCTGACTTTTCCATCTCGTTATCCCCTTTCTTTTGTTTTATGGGCCAATCATACTGATCAGGTATGAGACCCTGCCTCTTTCATCTTACGGCTTGCCTTGTTGATAATTTTATCGTAACATAGAGTCAGGCTAATGTAAAATTTAAAGTTTTTATCATATCGTTTAAAATTTTTTAACGATCAGAAGGAGGATTTGTTATGGAATTTCGAGAGATCACGACCTTTCTCCAGGTCGCACAGCACCAGAGCTTTTCCAAGGCTGCCAGGCAGCTTGGCTATTCCCAGGCAGCCGTGACCATTCAGATCAAACAGCTGGAAAACGAACTGGGAGTCCATCTTTTTGACCGGATCGGGAAACAGATTTCCCTGACACACCAGGGGCAGGTATTTTACCAGTATGCCATCTCCATCCAGAAAGACCTGGCGCAGGCGCGTCAGGCAGTCTCCGACTCGTCTGAATTAAACGGAAAGCTCTGTCTCGGTACCATCGAGTCCATCTGCGCTTCCATCTTCCCAGAGCTTCTTTCGGAATACCACCGGCTATACCCGGAGGTAACCATCAGTATCGTGACGGACTCTCCCGATGTGTTGCTGGAGCGGATGAACGAAAATGCCATTGATATCGTTTACCTGTTAGACCGGCGCATCTACGACAACCGCTGGCACAAGACGCTGGAGATACCAGAGGAAAACATTTTTGTTGCTTCCCCCGGCCACGAGCTGGCACAGGCAGACCGGGAGTTAGAGCTCGACGAGGTTTTGCAGTTTCCGTTTCTTCTGACTGAAAAGGATGCCAGCTACCGCCATATGCTGGAGCAGTATCTTGCTGCCTCCGACCGCTCCATCAGGCCCTTTCTGGAGATTGGAAGTACTGAATTCATTATCCATATGCTGTTAAAAAATACAGGGATTTCTTTTCTGCCGGAATTTACGATCCGGCGGGAAGTAGAGCAAAAGCGTCTGACCGCCTTAAAGGTCCGCGGATTTCAGATGCAGACCTGGCGTCAGATCTTTTACCACAAAGATAAATGGGTCACCAGGGAAATGCAGGAATTTCTGCGTCTGGCCCAGAAAATGCAATAAATGCGGTAAAAATAAGGGTTAAGATTTCTTTTATTACTTCTGGCTTTCCTCGTAGCACTGGCGTACTGCCTGGGCCAGCTGGTCTGCACAGGAGGTATCCTTAAAGCCGCAGGTATTACCATGCAGGGTATTGTAGATCTGGTCTACGGTCATGCCGTCTACCAGCTTGCTGATCGCCTTTAAGTTACCGTTACATCCTCTTGTGAATTCTACGTTTTTTACAATGTTGCCCTCTAAATCAAAAGACAGCTCTGTCGGGCACACATTGTGCGGTTTTACCGTGTATCTCATAGTTCAACTCCTCCTCTTCATTATGCTGCTGTTCACATAAGCGTGCCCAGCAACGGGGTTTTGCCGGTGATTCACATTTCAAACCGGCAAAATCTGCTGCAGATCAGTCGCTGTCTGGCAGCAGCTTGATCCGCACGATGATCCGGCGGACAAAACCACCCTCCGGAACCTCGATATCTTCCTCATGGCTCTGCGCCGGGAACTCTCCGCCCTCTTCCAGCTCTAACATCAGCCAGTTGTAAGCTGCCTCCCGTGCATCGTCCAGAGCATCCTCAAGATCTGGTCCATCGCCCTCGCAGAGCTCCAGATCCGGGAATACAATGTGGAAACCATCATCATCTTTATGCGGTGTGATCACCGCAGGATACGTAAATGTCATGTTCCAGCCTCCCGTTTTTCCTTTGTTGCTACTGTCACGCGCCGCGCAGACAGCAGTTCTTTGTTTGCATACAGCGTTGTTTCCGTACTGCCTCGTTTGTTTGGATACAGCATTTGTTTCCGCGCTGCCTCGTTTGTTTGGATACAGCATTTTTTCCGTGCTGCTCCTGCTTTCAAAGCAGTACCAGTATACGACATTTTCATTTATATGTAAATGGATGCTTCGCGTTCATGGGCAGGATTTTTACCGTTTTTACGGCATACCGATAGCATTTTTCTGAACGTTTTCCCTTGCAAAAAGCTTTTATCTTCTGTGTCTTTCCCCGGTTTCCCATGGACTCACCTGCTTTTTGATTTGTACTTCCTTTGTACATTTTCTATTGTGTCCGCGTTGTTTTTATTTTATGCAAAGGCTCAGTGAAAATCCATGACCATAGCTGTACCATACGGATTTTCCGGCTCAGGAAATCCCAGCCATGTACAGCAGCATAGCAGCCACTGTATCAGGCCTGGGGTGGAAGCCCGAAGCTGCGAAAGATCCCGCCTGATGGATTATGGCGAAACGTCATAACTTCCCCGGTCCCCGGATGGGTAAAGCTAAGCTCATAGGCTGCAAGTGCCACATCGGCCCGGACTATGCCGGAGCGACGTGCTGCTGCCGGATCGCGGCGTGTTCCCATACCGATTGGTCTCCTTTTTCGTCCTGCCGGTCTTTCCCCGCCCGTTTTCTGCGCACCGGAAGCTTCTGTCTGCACACAGCCGTCCTGGCTCTGCAAAAACTGGTCGCCCTGCCGGAACTTAGGATTGTAACGGTTATCGCCCCAGATTGGCAGTCCATGGCCGGACATCTGTACCCGGATCTGGTGATGGCGGCCCGTGAGCAGCTCGATCTCTGCGAGTGTCAGCTCCCCATAAGGCTCCACGGTCTTGCTTTCCAAGGTGCGGCAGATAAGCTCAGCACGTTTTCCACCTTTTGTCCCCATATCCACAATTCTGGAGGTATTTTCTTTCTCGTCCTTCAACAGATAATCCACATACTTTTCCACATTATCCACAGGTTTTCCACAGAGCACCGTAAGATACTTTTTATGCATCTTTCCCTCCGCAACCTGCTTACTTAGCGCCGCTGCCGCCGTTTTTGTCTTGGCATACACCATGACACCGCTCACGGGCTTGTCCAGTCTGTGGATAACTCCCACATACGGCTCCACAGGCTTTGTGGACAAGTTGTGCTTATCCACCGGTTTCTTTGTGGATAAGTAGCGCTGGATCTCACTCACCATGTCTGCATCAAAACCACGGCCGGACTGGGACTCCACCCCAACCGGTTTCCATACTACTAAAACCTCTTCATCTTCATATAATAGATTCAGCATGCTCATTCCCCTTTTATTTTGGCTTTCAAAGTTTTTCCGAAAATACCTTGCATTTTCTTTGCCGGAGCTGTATAGTATATAAAACAGCTATATGTAGTTTTGAAAACTACTTGTTTAAAAAAGGAGGTATTTTCATGACTCTGAAGATTAAAGATCCGGGCAGTGCCCTGACTCATTTTATCGCCATGATCCTGGCCTTGTGTGCCTCTTCCCCACTGATCATGAAGGCAGCCCGGGAGCCCGGCGCTTCCCATGTACTGGCGCTGTCCATCTTTATTACCAGCATGGTGCTCCTCTATGCGGCAAGCACCATTTATCACACACTGGATATTTCCCCAAGGATCAACCGGATCCTGCGCAAGGCAGACCACATGATGATCTTCATCCTGATCGCCGGCACCTACACACCTGTCTGCATGCTTGTGTTAGGTGACCGCACCGGCTGGATCCTGCTGGCCCTGGTATGGGGGATCGCGATTCTTGGCATTCTCATGAATGCACTCTGGATCAACTGTCCGAAATGGCTTTCTTCCCTTGTTTACATTGCCATGGGCTGGGTCTGCGTGCTCGCTTTCGGAAAGATCATCGCTGCACTCCCACGGCAGGCATTTGGGTGGCTGCTTGCCGGTGGCATCATCTATACCGTCGGTGGCATTATCTATGCCATGAAGCTTCCATTCTTTAACCAGAAGCACCGCTTCTTCGGCTCCCACGAAATTTTCCACCTGTTTGTGATGGGCGGCAGTCTTTGCCACTATATTATGATGTATGCATTTGTTGCCTGACCAGCTCAAGCTTTTCTTTCCTGCTTAGCTGCTTGATTTCCCATTCCCGCCGCATGGCCTCCTGCCTGGTGCTGAAGCTTTCATAGTATTTCAGCACCACCGGCCTGCGGCTTTTTGTATATTTGGCTCCCTTTCCCGCGTTGTGGGCTGCCACACGGCGGTCAAGGTCATTGGTCCAGCCACAGTACAGGGTTCCGTCGGCACATTCCAGGATATACGTGTAATTCTGCTCTGTCATAAAGTTTCTTTCCTAAAATTATTCATGATCCGGTACCATCGTACCACAAGAAGCTGCTCCATGCAATCTCCCGGCACTCTATACAGGCAGCGTCTGCTGGCTGCATGGACTTCCTTTTGCCAGAAACCTTCCTTCTCATCCGCACGCTATGTAGGCGGCGTCTGCTGCTTGCAAGTACAGCATACGCCGCCCAGGTTTCCCTGATCTATGAAAAGCACCGGCCTGATGCAAAATGCCAGGTTAACCCGTACCAAAAGCTTTCCTGCTTTCTAACCCTTATACCATAGCATACGCAGTTTTCCGGATTTTGTGCATTCCATATCAGATTTCAGATCAGATTTTATTTTTGTTTACGCGCTGCGCAAATATCATTTAGATTTCTTTTACCAGGATCAGGCAGTCTCCGGGACTGATCTCTGCTCCCGGGATCTCGTTTGCCGCAAGGATAGACGCCTCTGTCGTATGAAAGCGTTTTGCCACATCCCACAGGGTATCTCCCGGCTGCGCGATATAGCCGGTGATCCCCGGCATTGCCTTCATTTTTTCCATATCTGCCGGGAGGGTCTGGACATGCCGGATCACCTGCCCCGCTTCCGGCTGCAGTACAAACAAATCCAGCAGGATCACTGCCCGCAGCTCCGCCTGTCCGCCTCCTGCCATCACAGCAGTAAGCTGCTCCAGCCCCGGCTCCAGATACCAGATGCTGTCCTCCCGGATCCCGGGCACCTCCGCTTCATAGTGAAATGGCACCATACGGGTAACAGCCTGCACCGGACGGGCATCATCATCTGTGAGGTAAAGAAGCTTTACCTCCAGCACGCCCTCGATCGCCAGGGCATTCTCCTTGCTTTCCACGCTGTCCAGCTTGACACTGCCGCTGCTGTGGCAGATCTGCAGGACTCTTGGCTCAGTTTCTATCCTGGTCTTTTCTGTTACCTTACATTTCCCTAAATTGCGGGTCAGGATCCGGTCAAAAACAGCATCCGCCGTATCCAGGACCAGTTCCCGGTTTGTGGCATACAGGTCCGCAAGCAGATTGAACTCCTGCTCTCCGTACAGCCGTACATCCAGCTCTATCACCGCATCCACGGAAAGCTCCCGCATCTCCCCGTCGTAATCCGGTTTTTCCGCCAGCTCCCGGTGTACCAGCTTCAACCCGGTCACCGGGATCATCTGCGCAAAAGACCCCTGCATTTCAATTTCCCCCGAAAACGGAATGCTCTCCTCCACCCACTGCACCATACCGCTCTCGCCGCCCTCGTAAAGTGCGAAGACCATCAGCGTACCTTCTAAGTGGATCTGGCCATCTAACGGCTTTGTCTGGCAGCCGGAAAGCTTCATTTCTGTCCACAGCATCCGCTCAATGGCCGGTTTGCTTCCCGGAAGGGTGATATCCTGCTTTAAACGGTAGGTATCCTTCCTGCGCAGTGCAATGGTCGCCACTAAACGCTGCTCCATTTTCACCTGAAGATGCACCCCCTCATCCGGGTCCGTATCCTTGATCCCGACAGCCACCTCTGTATCGTACAGGCTTTCTGCCTTTACCTCCAGCGTCACGATGGCCTTGATCCCAAGCTTTCTGGAATGGATCATCTCCGTGTTCAGATCATCCAGCTGCGGGGAAACGCTGACATAATCCTTCTCCTCCAGTTCCGGCACGTTGATGGTCTCTTCAAACGGGATCATTCCCCCTAACGTCTGCAGACCGCCCTCCTCCTTGCGGTAAAGCACATGAAATTCCAGCTTTCCCCTCACCGTGACCCGCTCCCGCTGCACCTTTACAGGCTCCAGCTGGAGACTGCCACAATCCAGGATGATTTCCCCAACGTCACTCATAGTATCCGGGACAATAAAATCATCGTCCAGCGTCACCTGTGTTCCTGTCTGGCCCTTCAGCCGGTTTCTGTGCAGGTTCTGTTTTTCCAGCTCCAGCATAAAAAAGCACCCACCTTCCTTTCCATAAGAAAACCCTTTACAGAAAGTCTATGTGGATGCTTTTCTTTTTATGATCTTTCCGAGGTTTCTGCCACCTCACCTCTTAAACGCTCCAGCTCCTCTTCCAGTTCCCGGATACGCTGCTCCATTTTCTCAAAATGCTCCATGGTCGCCGCCTTTTTCCGGTTTTCGACCGGGACACCGGCAACCTTCACCGGCTGCGCAGGAATGCCCACTGCCGTAGTATCGTTATCCAGCGGTTTTAAAAGGACCGCATTGGCTGCAATGTTACAGTTATCTCCCACCTCGAAGGCGCCAAGGATCTTTGCGCCGCAGCCCACCGTTACATTATTCCCAAGGGTAGGATGACGCTTTCCTTTATTCAGACCGACACCGCCCAGGGTAACACCCTGGTAAATGGTGCAATTATCTCCCACAACCGTGGTCTCTCCGATCACCACGCCGCAGCCATGGTCGATGAGGATTCCATGGCCCATCTGGGCTCCGGGATGGATCTCGATCAGAGTGAAGAAACGGGCAATCTGGGAGATCAGACGGGCGATAAAAAACATATGATGCGTATAAAACCAGTGCGCAAACCGGTGCCAGATCAGGGCATGGACTCCCTGATAAAGCAGCAGCACCTCCAACGCACTTCTCGCCGCCGGATCGCGCTCCTGCACTGCCTTTACATCCATCCAGATATCCTTTAAAATCATAAGTTCGTCCTCCGCATGTATTCTGTCTTGTATTTTAGGTCACGACTGGAAAATGACCGGATGTTCCAGATACTCGGTTTTCACAACCACATACGGGTAGGACTTCTCCACTCCCGTCTCCTCCCCAGACTGTGGACCGATCAGCTCTGTGTCTGCCACGATCGCATTTTCCGTCAGGTACAGCTCCTTCACTGCTATGCTGTAGCCCCCGCTTTCCTGCTCCCCGTAACCAACCACTATGTAAAGATTCTGGTCATCGGTATAGGTCAGCTTAAACGGTGCTGTTTTTTTCTCACCGATCACATTCTTCAGTTCTTCCGGCAGATCTGCCTCTCCCACTACCGTAAACTCCAGATCCCGCACTTTTTCCAGTTCATCCTTCTCCACGCTGCAGGCCGTCAAAAAACGAACTACAAATACCCACGTTAACAGAGCAACGACCAGCAACACTTTTCCGCCTGTTTTCTTTCCCATAACAGCCTCCCCAGAAAAATTTGTCTACTACTAAACTATGTTTTCCGGGGAACTTCTATGCATTGCTTTCGTCTAAAATAAGCGTTCTATTAATGGCCGTACTATTTCCGGTTACCGGTCTTGACATCCACCTGGTTGCGCATCTTGTCCTTCTCCCCTGCCAGGTACTTCTCCAGGTTTTCCCCAGTAATGCGTACGATACGCTCAAAGGTTTCCTGCAAATGGAACTTTCCGGCACTGTGCGGGGTAATGATGGTGCGTGGCGCATCCCACAGCGGATGGTCAGCCGGAAGCGGCTCCGGCTCCGTTACATCCAGCGCACAGCCAGCCAGGCTCACACCCTCTCTTAAGACCATGTCTAACGCATCGCAGTCCACCGCGTCCCCGCGTCCTGCATTGATCAGATAGCTGCCCGGCTTCATGAGACGCAGTCTGCGCTCATCCATGATATGATGGGTTGCCGGGGTACTCGGTAAAATAAATACTGCAAAATCCACCTTCGGCAGGACCTCATCTAACTGATCCATGGTGTAGATCTCATCGATAAAATCCGGCTTGTCCACCACATTGCGGCGGATTCCGATGACACGGCTGCCCAGCGCCTTCATACGCTTCGCATACTCGCTTCCGATATCGCCAAGACCTGCAACCAGCGTCGTGGAATTCCAGATGGAGGTTACACTTCCCTCCTCTTTCCACTCATGCTTGACCTGATTCTTCATATATAAATCCATCTTGCGGCAAAGCATCATGGACATCGCCACCATATGCTCGGAAACAGACAGGCCATACGCACCGGTCGCACAGGTTAAGATGGTATCCGGCCCGATGATACCCGGCTTGCAGTACTGGTCAGAGCCCGCGGAGTTTAACTGCATCCACTCCAGATGATCGTTCTGCTTCACCAGCTCCGGACTGATATTGCCAAAAATGATGTCGGCTGCTTTGACTTCCTCTGCCGTGGCAGTTTTGATCGTGGTGTAATGGAACTTACAGTCTGCTCCGATTTTTTCGATATATGTTTTATGGTTATCACCAAACGGCATTGCTACTAAGATATTTTTCATGCTGGACTCCTCCGTATTGAGATATTGTTGCAAAATATTTTGTTTCTCATTTTAGCCCAATTTAAGAAAATACACAAGAAAAAACGACAAAATCTACTGCCAGAACTCTATCGGACGCAATTTTCCGTTTTGAAACTCACTATCCATGAACTATAACGCTTGTCTCAGCAGATACACGATGGTAAAATAATAAAACAAAAGCATGTAAAATGACGCTTGGCGAAAACGTAACTGTGATGATACAAAACAGTTACAACAAAACACGGAAAGGACCTCCCCATGAAACTTCTGATCGTAAGACACGCTGACCCAGACTATTCCATCGACTCTTTAACACCGACCGGCTGGAAAGAAGCAAAACTGCTCGCTGACCGGCTGGTCCGCACCCCGGCCGATGCCTGCTATGTTTCCCCGCTTGGCCGGGCAAAGGACACTGCTTCCCTGACCTTGGAAAAGCTGGGGCGCACAGCTACAACACAGGAATGGCTGCGGGAATTTTCCCCGCGCATCGTAAAGCCTGGCATGGACCGCACCTCCTGTATCTGGGACTGGCTTCCGGAACTGTGGACAAAGGAACCTCGTTATTACGATCCGGAAGAATGGTATCATACCGATGCCATGCGCTCTGTAAATGCAGAAGAAGAATACAAATGGGTCACATCCGAATTTGATCATCTGCTAGCTTCGCACGGTTACGAACGGGAAGGCTTATACTACCGTGCAGTCCGCCCAAACCGCGATACCATTGTGCTGTTCTGCCATTTCGGCGTAGAATGTGTGCTGTTAAGCCACCTGATGCACGTCTCCCCGATGCCGCTCTGGCACAGCCTGTGCGCGGCACCGTCCTCTGTCACGACCATCTATACCGAAGAACGCAGACAGGGGATCGCAAGCTTCCGCGTAAGCGCATTTGGTGACACCTCACACCTTTATGCGGCTGGTGAAGATCCATCCTTTGCGGCACGGTTCTGCGAAACCTGGGACAATAAAGAAGAGCGGCATGACTGAACATACCGCTCTTCTTCCTGCTGATCCTTCAACTGGTCCATGGCTTTCCAACAGCTTTTTCTGCTTTTTCACCATTGTGGCTCTCTGAAACGATCACCTTGTTTCTTCCCGGCTGCAGATAGCCACCCGGTGCTGGTACTTTTCCCGGGTGGCCATGCCGCCGCGGATATGCCGTTCCGACTTATTGATGTTTAAAACGATCCTGGCCCGGGCTGCTAACGCCGGGTTTATGTATTCCAGCCGGTCTGTGACATCCTTGTGTATAGCTGTCATTAATTGGAACGGTTTCATCCAGTCCCAGATCTTTGAATAATCGTAAGTAAATATCCACATTTCCTTTTTTATCTACCTCTATTTTTTCGATAATCTGTTTTAACTGATAGTTTGTCATTAAATGAACATCTGTGATATCTTCAATTCTCTTAAAAGTCTCATTTAGAATTTGTTCTAACTGATTTTCCTTTATTACATGATCGGATATCATCTTCAATTCATTTTCCAACTGTTCCAATTCTTGATGTACATCTCCCATTTTTTGTTTTAATTCTTCTCTGGAAATTAAATCATCTTCGTACATGTCCATATATTTCTCACGAGAACGATGCAATTTCGCAATTTTCTTTTTTAATTCATTTTCATAATCCTCATTTTCTTCTTTTCCTTTATAAACACGTTGAAACTCTTTTTTTATACTACGGATAACATTCTTTTTACTCTTTAAAAGATTCGAAAAATAATTTTGCAAAACTTGAATTAACTCCTCTTCGTCTATCAAAGTAGCATTTGCACAACTACTTGCGCCCTTTCCATTTCTTCCAGAGCATCCCCAGCGAATATAAGTGTTTTTATATGTTCTAGCAATGCGTCTATACGACCAACCACATTCTTTACACTTAATAAGCGTTGAAAACAAGAACTTATTACTCTGCCTCTCATGGGATATATGAAATGTATCATGTCGACCATGTAAAATTCTTTGTGCTTTTTCAAAATCTGACTTTTCTATAATTCTAAATTCTGGTCGCTCTGTTATATTCCAATCCGCTTCATCTGTTTTTTTGCGCTCTCCTGTAAGAAAATTTGTAACCTCTTCTTTTCCGTTTATAATTCTTCCTGTATAAATCTCATTTGTTAAAATCCGGCATATGGCATTTTGGCTCCATTTAGCATTTCTTTTTGTCTTTAGTCCCATAGCATTTAATTCTTGCGCAATTTTTAAAGCCCCCATTCCGTCTTCAATATACCATGAAAAAATCTGCTTTACGATCTTAGCTTCCTTTTCATTAATGCTTAAATTAAAATAGTCACCTATTGTTTTATCATATCCATAAACAATATTAGGGACCTTGCCTTTCTGGGCATTCATCCTTTTTCCGAATTTCACACGGCTAGACATATTAGCACTCTCCTGCTGTGCCATTGCTGCCAAAATTGTAATTACAAATTCTCCTTCTCCTAAATATCCCATATTATTATTTAAGAACAAAGTATCTATTCCCAGTTCTCTTAAATGTCTCACGCTTTGCAACAAATCAACCGTGTTTCGTGCCAATCTAGAAATATCTTTAACTATAACCTTTTCAAAATACCCCTTTTCTGCATCGGACATCATTTGCAAAAATGCCTTTCGAGTTTTGGTCTTCGTTCCTGAAATGCCTTCATCAGCATATAATTTCACTAAATTATCCCCTGTTTTCTTAGCATATTCAGTAAAGAATTTTTTTTGAGTCTCCAAACTATTCAACTGATCCTCTTTTTCTGTGGATACTCTGCAATATGCGGCAATATTCATCTTTCTTCCTCCTGTTTCAGGTAAAATATGTTTCCGTCAATTGTGTTTGGCGGAACAACCCTTTGTTCCGCTTGGCGGATTGCTACCATACTAAGAAGCTGTGTCAACAGGGCGCTTGCGCCGGCGAAGCCCTTGCTGTTGACACAGCTTCTTAGTATGGTACTGGTTTTGAGGTTTTGGTTTTAACTTAACCATTTTTTCTCAATGTCATACCCCTCTCGGTCATCTCCTAAAAGAGCATCTTCAATTTTTTTAGTATTTGCAGCTATACAAATACTGATCAATTTTTTAATAGTCTCTTCCTCGGAATTTGGGTTGATAAATCGGTAATTAAGTTCTTGTTTCACGGTCATTTCACCTCTCTGGCTTTGTCCATAATTATGTAGAAATGCCCTTCTTTAGTCCAAAATTATTAATCTCTAAGCATTTCTATGGAGAATATGGAAAATTGATCGTGAGCCAGATTTTCTAGCATAAATTTAGGCATAAAAAAAGAAGCCCATTAAGGCTCCTTTTCACTCTTGGTATACTCAATAATATCTGATATATCGCAATCTAATGTTTCACATAGATCATCCAACGTGCGCAATGTTATGCTACGATCATGTTTGATATTATCCAGCATTCCACGGCTCATACCGTATCTATGAATTAAATCATATGTTGAAATATTCTTTTTCTTCAATGTTTCCCACAATGGTTTAAATGTTATCATCTTCATCCCTCTTAAAACCATTGTAAGAGTGTATTTCCCACTTGAATATTCCCATAAATTTGGGTACAATGTTCTCGGAGGTGAAAACATGCAAATATTTGATTATAGAATTAATCCAACCATAGCCAACGAACTTTCCGAAGTTGTTGACAAATTATCCCAGACAGAAAGTGAAAAACTTCTGTCTATCATTAAAACCATCAAAAAAGACTCTAAACAAGCCATTTCAGAAACATGGAAAAGTTTAATTGAATCTGCAATACTCCCCGCCTTAAAATGCTATGCAGAACAATCCTTTTCCATACTGGAAACAGAATATCAAGAGCCACATTCCTTTATTGCCACATTAAAAAATGAACATGGCTTTGACATTTCTAATAAGGATAAAAATATAAAATATCTATGTACATTATCTGACGATATAGAAATCGTTGCAAGCGATGGCTGGGCAATACTCTCCTTAATTTTTTCTGCAGCTTAAATATAAAGAGAAGGTGCACATTAAACACCTTCTCTTTTATTTCTTATTGATCTAACCTTTTATACTCCAATAGATCCGTAATATTACATTCCAAAGTATAGCATAAACGTGCCAATATAGATAAATCTACTCGTTGCACTTCATTGTTCATATATGCTTTAAGCTGAGTCCTCTGCATTTCTGCACGACAAGCCAGCTTGTTGATGCTTATATCCTGATTTTTCATTATTTCTGCCAGTTTAATATTTATACATCCATAATCAATATCTTTCAAACTTCAGCCCTCCATACATTTATATCCCTATCTTATTTCCGATTGACGACTTTTTGTATGAGTGGTATTATATGAGTATATATCTACTCATATATACAGAAAGGGGAAATTAAAATGGTAGGTGTCGATGAATTTAGAAATCAAGATCAAGCAAGACGATGCTGTGAAACAGCGCAAAAGAATTTAAAACGGATTAATAAATTTTTTATTCCAACTATAATTTTATCCGTAGTTTCACCAATTGTAATTCAAGCTGCTTGGACCTGCTCTATGCATTGGCTAGCAACTGCACTATTTATTGCAAATGTTGTCATCCAGTGCTATTCTGGAGCAATTAAATACTTAGGAAAATATATGACTGCACCAACAAGGGCATTGGGGGCGCTTGGTTTAATTATCAACTTTTTCTGGCTTTGTGTCGCAACCACGATGATGTTCTTTTTCCCGATTGCTTTGGTATGGTATGCAAAACATATCTGTACCATTACCATTGAATCCACAAAAGATATTGTTGCCTAAAACCTTTTTACGCATCACAAATATAAAGCAGAGTAAAACGTGATAACAATACGCTTTTACTCTGCTTTTATTATGTAACAGACCATCCGACAAATATACCACTATTATCGAAGTTCTTTTTTATACTTGTAATATGTATTCCGTGCAATCCCGATAATTTTAAGCACATCTTTATCCGAAAGGGCGCCATTAAAATCTTTGCTATATTTCCTGATAGCATCCTGTGCCATGATTTTCTTCTTTACATGAAGTTTTTTCCCTTTCACCCCGCCAATCTGTTTTCCATTTAGGCGGGCTGTTTCAATTCCTTCTTTAGTCCGCTGACGCAAATCCATAACCTCTTTTTCTGATTGCTCAAATGCAAGCCGAATCTGTTCCTTTGCTATTACCATAAGATATTTTTTCACACCATCTAGTAAAATATCTACGGAAGTTCCTGTCACGGGGATATTGCTCTCCAATGACTTTTTATATGTTTCCGTATTAATATGTGGTTCTTTAAGAAAAACAAGATCAATACCATTTTGAAATAAGTCCTGATATAAAGAAAAACCATCATCTGCATTACGGCTCATACGAGATACAGAGTCAAACACAATCATATCACCCGCACGAAGGTGTTTTCTAAGACGCTGCCACTCTGGACGATCTAAAGTTGTTCCAGTATAAGCCTCTTGTACAATTACCGCTGCTGGATATACAAATTTTATATTCCGCACCTGACGTTCGATATTTTGATTTTTTGTAGAAATTCTAGCATAGCCGTAAACCATAATAAACTCCTTCCGTCTTAATTTTAATGATCCTTAATTTTACTATTATTTCTATACAGAAAAAATCTCCTGATATTTCAATTTTTAATACTTTCCCCGATAGCATTAAATTTAATACTATCGGGGATTTTTCTTATGCCTTATTTTCTTGCCTTCCGTGCATAGAGAATATCCAAAATTTCATCAACTCGTGCTTCAATCTCGTCCATTTCCATTTCCAGAGTTTCATCTTGAAATTCTTTTAAAACGTCCTCGTAAAGTTCTGGAAACAAGTCTTCATACGCTTGAAGATTACAGCCTTTTTCTTCCTGATATTTCTTTACTTGCTCCCTTTCCACTTCCGTAAGAAAATAATCCATGGATTCAATCATACTTTCGAAAATGACAGCCGTTAATAAACTCTCTGGACCACCTTCATAGCCAATAATATGTAAATCATGCCCTTCCCATACAGAACAAGGAATACCCGCTCCGGACATTTCATAAATCTTATAAGTATCAGGGTCAATATAGAGATCTAAATCAACATACGAATCCCAGCTTTTACGGCATAAGATAATTGCTTCATCAATTAATCTTTCCCGTAACTTTTCACGCTCAATGCTAAGTTTCTCGTTGTTGTCGTTGTAGCTAATTTTCTTTTTCATAAATTTATTCTCCTATTTTTTTAAATATATTTTATTGACATCTGTATAACGTCTAAAAACTTTTGGTTTTAGTAAATCAGAATTCTTTACCTATATGAAAGGCAATTATCCTAATAACTACAAGGTTTTCACATACTTATTAATAAGCACTGACTACCAAAGTTAAACCCTTTGTTATGTACGTTTCAGATTAACAACTTGTTATAAATTTCAGAACATTTTTTTCCATCATCTTGTTTAAAAACCGAATTTTGATCTTTGCACAATTGATCGAACCGCTCTTTCAAGGCATAACGCTGTTGCTTGGTTTTAATTTTTAAATATTGAATTTGTGTTTTTAATTCATCTATTTCAAGCATTAACGGTACACCATTTTTTAGTTCTATTTCACGGATAGCGCCTAGAGTGTCTCGCGTCCACGTTTTGCTACAAGGCTCATAGTACTCTTTTAAGATTTTGCGCAATGCAATATCTCGTTTCACACAATGCCTATAATATGGCGCTACGACATTTTTAAAAATGAAATGTTCAAAATATCGGTTTAAATCTTTATCTGTAATCTTATAAACATCATTGCTGTCGAAAGCCTTCTTTATTTTTGTCGATGATTTTAGTGTAATTTCATAACGCAAATAATTTTGATGCGTAGTAATTCCAAAGCAAAGACTCAGATGGCTTTTCTTGTCATAAACTTTCACAGACATACCCTTTTTCCCCGATGACTTCGTATAAGTGGATATACGGCGATCATAATTATTTACTCTTGCCGGATGTATATCTGGTTCTGAGAAATCAGCTTCCATTAAACGTAGTTTTGAGGGAAGCAAATACATCAACAACGCAATAGGGCGATGATACGCCTGAAAAGCATAATCCAAAACAATAGTCCTGTTAATTTCCATGGATTTGTATTTAACATTGCTGTAGTCAACAATTATTCCATACGTTTCCCACAGGAAACACGAAGCATGTCCAATTCGCTGTATGTATTGCTCTGCTGTAAGGCAATTCAGATTGTGGAATCCGTCATCTGGTACAGACATTTCCATAGATCCATATACCTCATTTTTCCATACACCGAAAAAGAAATTATCAAAATATTCTGTTTTTCCAATATGAATACTACTGAAATATTCCCCTGTCCGAAGAACAGCATATTTAGATTGTTTTTCCTTAACGGTAAGTATCCCCTCTTCTTGTAAGCATTCTACATTTTCGATAGATACGATCGTAAAGTTATACAAGCATATCTTGTCTAAAAGCGCACACTTATCAGTTTTTAGTTCCTTTGTCAGTTGCATTTTTTTCTCCTTTTCTTATTTAATTATGACATTTCGTGTGTGACACAAACCTGTCATCTGATAAGAATATGGAGAAAAAAAAATCCGAATCATTTTCTAGCATAAATTTTTTTATCACGTTCATCTTTTTTCTCCTCTTAATCTGATGCTTCATGTGTAACACAAACATGTCATCTAATAAGAATATGGAGAAAAATTTTTCCGATCATTTTCTAGCATAAATTTTTTTAACAATTCATCGACCATACTATTTATAGATACTAAAACTAAAAAAGGAGAAAAGATTTATGGAAAACATTAAAAATTCCCTCGATTTTTGCGCCGCTGGACTTCACTATAAATCCGCCGCTAATCGAAAAGATTTAGCTGAACTACTGCTCCAAACTGCCAGTGAAAATACAATCAACACTCGCCATCCTCGCTATCCTCATTTCCGCCAATGCATAAGACAATGCGAAATTATCGTTAAACAACCACTCGCAGCGGAAAACTATCATGACACATTAAAAAATATAGTGGATACATGGGATACACTTGGAAACTGGACATGGACATATCGTGTCCTCATAGATATATACGAAATGGATAAGAAAATTTGCGGGCTTTAATGCCCGCTATTAGGCATTGGGAGGATTTGTTCCGACCTTTGCCTATGGGGTCCAGGGGCTATGCCCCGGCCAGATAAGCTCATGCTTTTGAGCGGTGCCAGATCATCTCGTGATCTGGTATATCTGGATAGCCCAGCCAGAATTTTTTTTCTCTGTAGTACAACAACATTCGGTTAAGGAGGATTTTTCTATGGCATCTGTAAAAAAATACACGCAAGATGCGGTTTGTTCTATTCTCAGGCACAATGAACGATCCGCTGCAACACACAGTAATGCAGATATTGACATAAACAGAAGTAATGAAAATTACCGATTATCTCCCGAACATAATTGTAGTGATTTCGACTATTTCAAAAATCAGCTAAAAAACTATCAGTGCATGAACCGAAAAGACGTAATTAAAATGGCATCGTGGATTATTACCGCCCCTGATGATTTACCAATAGAACAAGAATCTGCTTTTTTTGCCGCCTGTCACGACTTTTTAAACATACGCTACGGTGTGGATAATGAATTGCAAGCCATTGTTCATTATGATGAAATTCATTCTTATACTGATAAAAATACAGGGACAATAAAATTATCTCGCCCTCATCTTCATTATTGCTTTATTCCAGCGCAAATAGATAAAAACGGAAATCCCCGCATATGCGCCAAAAAAGTAATCAACCGTTCTGACCTCAGAAATTTCCATCCAGATTTACAAAAATTTCTGAACGACCGAAACATTTCAGCTACCGTTTATTCCGGTGTAACGAAAATGCAAGGTGGAAACATTCCCGTTAATGATTTAAAAAGGAACGATTACCATATAGACCTAACCTGTGAAAGGGGTTTTACATTTTAACAATGAACACATTAATCAAATTGTATCAAGATAATCCTCTGCTCTTATTCCTGTTAATTTGTATTGCAATTCTGCATTCTTATTATTTGTATGGGAAAGAAAAATTAACTAATCCTCAAGCAAGAGCCAGACCCAGAACTCCCTCTTTAAAAATTGGAACTCCTAATAATGCTAGTGGTATCATTTTCGGACGTAAAGGAAGACATTTATATTATAGCCCTATCGAAGCCGAAGGGCATGTTTTCTGCTGTGCTTCCAGCGGCGCAGGAAAAACCAGTGCTCTTGCTATCCCCTCCATTCGCTCATTTGGCAAAGATACTAAAAATGGAACTTGCTTTTGCATTGACATATCCGGTGATTTATCAAAACAATGCAACATCCCGAATAAATTAGTATTTGATATAGATGACCCAAACACCATTCCCTATGATATCTTCGCAGCCATCGACAATGAAAGTACATACGAAGTTAAAAACGAGCTATTGGAAAAATTAGCATTTCTCATCATGCCAGAGATTAAAAGCGATGACGGAGCTGCCGCCTTTTTCCAAAAAAATGGGCGAAATATGTTGATCGGAGCATTGATTGCTTATTATCATTGCAATCTGGATTTTGTTCCTATATGTAAAAAGATTATTTCTATGGATTACAAAACTCTTTTATATGATATAGTAAAAACTAAAAATAAAGACGCCATTAATTACATAGCCAGTTTTAGCGGTTCTAATGAAAAAAATTCGGCTGGTTGTAAACAGGCCATGGATGATTATATAAAATTGTATGCCACAAATTTTAGAATGACCCATGCAGTACGCCGCCCTCATAATAGAGAAACAAGCATAACCCCACAATTATTGAAAAATCACAATTTATTCTTTTGTATTCCTGATGCAAAAACGGATTTATATGGTCCACTATTAGGAATTATTACAGCACAGGCGTTTGATTACTGCGCAGCTAGACAAAACGGAGAAATTCCCCATATTCTTTTTATTCTCGATGAATTTGTTTCTCTGCGCTTATCCGCAAACATAATTCTGGATGCATCACGGAAATATAGAAAAAAGAACATACGCCTATGCTTGCTTACTCAATCACTGCTTGATCTCGATGTCCTATATAACGAAAAAATCCGAAATGCTATACTGAGTAATATGAAGTACAAAGTCATTTTAGGGATTACAGACCCATCCAGCCAAAAATACTTCGCTGATATTATTGGTCAAAAAGACCAACGCACTCAGTCTTCAAGCGTTAACGGTAATACAACTACCATCTCCTATTCAACCAGAAAAGAATATTGCGTCCCACCAGAAGCTTTTGGACAGTTGAATGACGATCTCTATTTGATTTGCGATGATGGAAGTTACGGAAAATACAAAAAGAATTATTACTTTAAACATTAACCTTACACGCAAGAAAGATGCTGGTAATATACCCGCATCTTTCTCACATTTGCCTTTATTTAATTGACCAGATTAACCGTTCCATTTTGTCACATCCTTGTGGACCGTGCTCTTGCTTATCCCGAATTTCTTCGCAGTCTGCCGCACCGTGGCATTGTGGTCTATGATGTAATTGGCGATGGCAATGGCCCGCTCTTCAATATAATCCTTCAAAGGAAAACCCCTCGGAATTCTTTTTTACAGTCTATGAAGAATCCTGAGGGGTTATACTATTTATTCTCTTGAAATTGATGAAAACCACATATGTGCTCTGACAAAAAATTGCTGCCGGTCTGTTTCAGACATTCCAAAGCCTTTGCGGTTATCTACACCATACTGTACTCCAGCATTTCATATGCCACGCGGCAGCCTTCGCTGATCTCAGCCGGAAGCAGCGCCCTGGCCACGCACTTTTCTTCCGCAGACGGGTCATCCACCCGCTGCAGATACGCGTAATCTCCATCAATTCTTGCTACGGTATACTCCACTCTCTCAAACATAACTTTCCCTCCTTTTCATCTCCCGGCCAAAGAGCCGGTTTAAAATCCGGTCGCATAACATCGTGTAGCATGCTGCTCCCACATTCATGCCGATTCTTAACACAACCGCACCTGCCAGTCCAAAGATTCCAGACGCAATATAAAGGGCTCCAAATGTGTTAAAAACAGTCTGCCACGCATATCCGGCAGAATAACCAACACCAATTCCTCCCAGGATTCCCAGATACGGGTGCAGGGACTCCGGTAGCAGGAAATACAACGCCACAAATACGGCACAGCCCAGAATATTATACATTCCGCGGGTCTTCGCTCTTGGCTTCATGTCGCCGGAAAACGGCAGACATACGGACATGCAGGCAATCCCTGCCCACATGGCTCTTGGAAGCCCCAGAAGGTTCATGACCAGAAGTGCCGTTGATACCGTTAGTGTCATGCGGATATACCACCAGCTTCTTGCCGAACGGATGTGAAACTCCCGGAACAGATCCAGAAAGCTTCTGCGATACGGGCGCAGCTTCTGGTTCTTGTAAAACACAGCCATGCAGACCAGCATTCCTGCAAATAAGCCAAGTACCCGCTTCTGGTAATCGTCCCCGCTTACATCGTATCCCTGCAAAAGCAGGTAACTCAGCACAAACGTGGAATGGTTTGACATGATCACGTTATGGCAGCCAAGCATCATCAGGATCATGATACACGCACAGTTCACAAAAAATGCCGCTCCCGGTGCCATCATATTCGAAATACGCGGTCCTGTCATCAGCACCGCAAAGATCAGACCGATGCAGATCAGACCGTGCGATGTGCGAATCCCAAAATCTGCCTGGCGCAAAACCAGAAGCGCCAAGAGCACGACCACTCCCACAATACTGTTGGCTGAACCAAACAGCATGCTGAATGCAGTCACCACAGCAAAACAAAATGCCACCACAAGATACACTTTCACATTATAAATAAGGATATGGCGTCTTTTTTCCTCTTTGTTTTCCGTCCGCCGGATCAGATTTTTAGAGCCTGCGGAGCTTAATTGTAATTCCTGGTAAACGGTCATAACATCCCTTCCTTTTCTCTGAATTCGTATTAAGAACTATAGCCTGTGCTGGCCGGAATGTCAAATACTTTATAATAATATTATTAACGTATTAGGGCCGTTTGAGTTGCCTTTCGGCAGCTCAAACGGCCCTTGTCATACATTTAAATTGCTATACTGTTTGCAGGTTACAGAACCTTCTCCAGGAAGTTCTGTGCACGCTCGCTCTTCGGATTCGCAAAGAACTCGGCCGGATTGGTATCCTCCACGATCTGCCCGTTATCGATAAAGCAGATCCGGTCAGATACCTCACGCGCAAAGCCCATCTCGTGGGTGACAAGCGCCATTGTGATACCGGTGTGGGCCAGGCCCTTGATAACCTCCAAAACCTCTTTTACCATTTCCGGGTCCAGTGCACTGGTCGGCTCATCAAACAGCATGATCTTCGGCTCCATCGCCAGCGCTCTTGCGATCGCAATACGCTGTTTCTGTCCGCCGGAAAGCTTGCCCGGATAAGCATCGGCTTTCTCGGTCAGTCCTACCAGCTTTAACAGCTCCATGGCCTTTTCCTTGGCCTGGTCCTTCGGCATTTTGTTGACCTTTACCGGCGCATAAACCATATTTTCCATAACCGTCATGTGCGGGAACAGGTTAAAATGCTGGAACACCATACCAATGTCCTTGCGGATTTTCTGGATATCTGTCTTCGGTGCGGTAATGTCCTGTCCCTCAATGAACACCTGCCCGCTGGTCGGACGCTCTAACAGGTTCATACACCGCAGAATGGTGGATTTACCGGAACCGGATGGACCGATGAGGGTAACCACCTGGCTCTTTTCAATCTTTAAGTTGATACCTTTTAATACCTCGAGAGAGCCAAAGCTCTTATGTACATCATGAAACTCGATCACTTCGGTTCACCCACCTTTCTATCCAGCTGGCAACCATGGATAAGAGCATTACCAGCACATAATAAATGACTGCGATCACCAGGTACGGCTCGAAGAAACGGAAGGTCAGTACCGTGATCTGGTCTGCTGCACGCAGCAACTCCACCGCTCCGATGTAAGAAAGGATGGAGGACTCTTTTAATAAGGAAATTGCCTCGTTTACCAGGCTCGGCAGAATGTGTTTGACTGCCTGCGGAAGGATGATATCCTTCATCATGTCGCGGTAACCGACACCTAAAGACATAGCCGCCTCATACTGGCCGCGGTCGATCGCATTGATTCCACCCCGGAAGATCTCAGAAATATATGCAGCTGAATTCAGCGAGAACGTCAGTACGCCGGACTGCATCGTGGTAAGGGTCATGCCCGTCAGCTGCGGAAGACCGAAGTGAACGATACAGAGCTGAACCAGAAGCGGGGTTCCACGGAAAATGGAGGTGTAAAAATTTCCAAACCAGACAAGCGGTCTGCACTTGCTGATCTTGATCAGGGAAAGCAGTACACCCAGAAGGAATCCGAACACCGCCGTGATCGCCGTTATTTTTAAAGTAGTCAGCGCGCCATGGTATAAAAACGGCCAATACTGCCAGACGCTGCTAAAATCAAGCTTCATATGTTTTCCTTTCTTTTGCTTTAATCAAGGATGAACTGCTCACTTAAATGCTCTGCGATGATCTTGTCCAGCTCACCGTCAGACATCATCTCCTTCAAAGTATTGTTGAAGGTCTCATAGTACGGGGATTCTTTCGGAAAACCAATTGCGAAGCAGTCATCGGTCTTGTCCAGAAGGCTCATCTTTAACTCATCGTTGTTCTTTAAGAACTCGCTTGCACCGGCACCATCGATGATGCAGGCATCTGCACGTTTGCTCTTAACCTCCTCGATGCAGGCCGGGCTTCCCTGAATACCAACTGCGTTTACATCCGGGATGCTCTCTACTACCTGCTGGTAGTTGGTACCGAATACATATGCTACATTTTTGCCCTGGAGGGAATCCAGATCCGGGTAGTCATCCTCTGCGCGGTAAACGATCGCATTTCTCGGATAGAAGAAGATTTCAGAGAAATCCAGAGTCTTTTCACGCTCTTCGGTCGGTGCCATACCGCCGCTGCAGAAATCGATCTGGCCAGCCTGGATCGCTGCCATCAGGCTCTTGAACGGCATATCTACGAATTCAACGGTTCCGCCGTTTTTCTCTACGATCTCGTTTATGATATCGATGTTCATACCTACGTAGGTCTTGGTTCCGTCCGGAGCCATCTCGATGGACTCAAACGGTACGAAGGTTGCGGAACATCCAACCTTTACGGTCTTTCCTGCGAATGGGTTATCTGCAGATACCTCAGCCTCGCTGCTCTCTGCCTCACTGCTTTCCTCTGCGGTAGTCTCCTCCGCGCTGCTTGCTGCCTGCGCCTCGGTTGGTGCCGCGGTGGTCTCAGCTGGCTTGCTGCTGCCACATCCGGTCATAATAGTTGCTGCCAGCATTGCACCGGCTGCCAGAAGAATATGCTTTTTCATAATAGAGTCCTCCTCATTTGTGTGTAAATATACATTGGTTTCCGTCTGTTTTTCATCGGAACCATGCATAAAAATTAACATTTCGACTGATTATATCACGTTTAACTGACGTTTTCAACCAAATTCCTGCATAATATTCATAAGTTTCCATACTTAATATTCATAAGACTATTCACACCCGGTTATACCTATCCAGAGCAGTTGACATTGCCATTTCTCCTGTTTATAATCGAATTACGTGTAAGACGATCTTCCTATATAAATGCAGCGGGATCCCCCTTTGGGATCACAACACTGCCCTGCTTTTTAGGGCGATTGGAAAGGAGCAAAAAATGTATACTGCAGATGGAAAGACAAACGGACCAGCCTTTTCCTGGCCGGATGGCAAACGCATCGCTGTCATGGTTACGTTTGATTATGATGCTGAATTTTTACGGATGTCCCGGGCGAAAAGTAAGGGAACCTCCATTGGTTTTACGGATTTTTCAAGAGGCCAGTACGGCCCTCACGAGGGACTGGCCAGGTGTCTGGATATGTTAGACACCATGAATATCAAATCGACCTTTTTTGTACCTGGTGCTGTCATTGAAACCTACCGGGATACGGTAGAAGAAATTCACCGGCGCGGCCATGAGCTGGCCTGCCACGGCTACCAGCACGAATCCAGCCCGGAGCTGACCCGGGAAGAAATGGAAGAGATCCTGGATAAAAGCGAAAGCCTTCTTTTTGATATCACTGGGAAAAAGCCGGCCGGACACCGCGCCCCGGAAAGCGTGCTTCAGGACTTTATGCCGGAGCTTTTAGCGAAGCGCGGATACCTTTACAGTTCCTCCATGAAGGACTGCGACTGGGCTTATCTCTGGGAAAAGGATGGGAAGGAGCTTCCCCTGGTCGAGCTTCCAAACGATATTACCATGGATGACTTTACCTATTACTATTTCACATTCAGCGATCCGGCAGTCCGCTGTATGTACCCGAACCGTGAGGTTTACGGCAACTGGAAACAGGAATTCGATGCGCTGGCCCTGGAGGGCAATAAGATCTTTATCTTAAAGCTGCATCCGCAGATGATCGGCCGCGCCAGCCGCATTGGCATGGTTGGCGAGCTGATCGCCTACATGCAGGACCATGGTGCATGGATCGCTACCTGCGAAGAGGTAGCGCGTTATGTACAACAGCAGAATGGAGGAAACAAAGCATGATGAACTGGCCTGATAAAAAACGGATTGCCGTCATGATGGCATTTGACCTGGATGCAGAAACCATGTGGACCACCCACGGAGATGGAAGCACCGCCCATATGACCAACCTCTCCCGCGGCGCCTATGGCCCCAAACAGGGCATTCCGAGAATCCTCGATATGCTGGACAGCCACCAGGTGAAGGCAACCTTCTTCATTCCCGGAGTTGTAGCTGAGCATTACCCGGAGGTCGTAAAAGAAATCGCCCGCAGGGGACACGATATCGGATTCCACGGCTATCTGCATGAGGAATCCACAAAAACCACTTATGAACAGGAAGACGCCACCATGCGCCACAGCGAAAAGATCATCTACGATCTGACCGGCCAGAAAATTGCCGGACACCGGGCACCCGGCGGTGTGATCCACGATTACAGCCTGCGTCTGTTTCTTGAACACGGATATATTTACAGCAGCAACTGGCGTGACAGCGATGGGCCATTCCTTCACCAGATTGACGGAAAAACAGTTCCTCTGGTTGAGCTTCCGAAGGACTCCATCTTCGATGATACTGCCTACGATTTTTACACGGACGCTGCCCCGGAACGCTACGGCTTAAAATCTCCGGATGAAATGTTTGAGATCTGGAAGGACGAATTCGACTCCCTGGCTGTGGAGGGCCGCATGATCAACTTCGTCCTGCATCCACAGTTTGTCGGACGCGCCAGCCGGGTACAGATGCTCAGCCGCCTGATCGGCTACATGAAATCCCATGGTGCATGGATCGACACCAACCGGGCTGTAGCCTCCTGGGTCTTAAAAGAAAACGGCTTCCAGGTACCGGAGCATGAGTAAGCAGACACCCGACATTCTTTCCGCACAGGCCCAGAAGCATATTAATCTTACTATCTTAAAACTGGCATGGCCTGCGATCTTGGAACAGTTTCTGATCTGCATGGCTTCCCTGGCAGATACAGCCATGGTTGGCTCCATCGGCGCTTCTGCCACAGCGGCAGTTGCCGTCAATATTTCCAGCATCTGGCTGATCAACGGCTTCATCACCTCCTTAAGCGTAGGCTTTTCTTACCTGATCTCCCACGCTGTCGGCTCCGGAGATGAAGCCCGATCCCGCCAGATCACCGCACAGGGACTGGTGTGCTCTGCCATACTCGGCCTGCTGCTTGCCCTGGGTGTAGAGCTGGTCTGCCACCCGCTTCCGATCTGGCTTGGCGCCGCACCGGAGGTCATTCCCCAGGCCCAGCGCTATATGCAGATCATCGGTTACGGCCTGACCGCCCAGACCCTCTCGGTGGTGCTTTCCGCCATTTTCCGATCTGCCGGAAACACCCGGATCCCGCTGGCCGCCAACTTGACCTCTAATGCCGCAAATATCATCGGAAACTTCTTCCTGATCTACCCGGCGCGTACCCTGTCCTTTGGTGGTCATACCATTTCCGTCTTTGGCGCCGGGCTGGGTGTTGCCGGGGCAGCCTGCTCCACCATGCTGTCCCAGATCTTTCTGCTGGTCATCCTGCTGGTATTTTTGACTACAGCAAAAACCCCGGTCCGTCTGAACCTGCTCCGGGCCGGTTACCGGATTGAAAAGCAGGTGCTCAGGCAGCTCTTCCACATCAGCATTCCGGTGCTTCTGGAACGCCTGACCCTGACCTCCGGACAGGTCGCCCTAACCGCCATGATCTCCGGACTTGGCACCATCTCCCTGGCCGCCCATTACTTAACCAACCAGACGGAGGGTCTTCTTTACCTGCCTGCATACGGCTTTGCCTACACCGCCACCGCCCTGGTCGGACAGGCGCTGGGGGCCGGACGAAAAGATTTCGCAGACCGCTTTGCATTCCGTATCTGCTGGATCGGTTCTGCTGTGATCATCGCGGCCTGTGTGCCGGTTGCCATGTTCTCGCGGCCCATCATCAGCCTGTTCAGCCGGGAACCAGAGGTGATCGCACTAGGAAGCCAGACCTTATTTATCGCCGCAGCTACGGAAATCTTTTTCAGCTTTACCGTCATCGCAGGCGGGATCAGCCGTGGTTCCGGCGATGTCCGCTTTTCCCTCCTGGTCAGCATCATCGGCATGTGGGGACTGAGGATCGGGCTGGTATGGCTGGCGATCCATCCGCTCGGACTGGGTGTTGCCGGCGTATGGCTGGCGATCGCTGCAGACTGCTTTATCCGCATGGTGCTGTGCATCTGGCGTATCAAAAGCAGAAAATGGAGAAAATGACAGGAGAATATTATGGCAAAGAAAAACGCACGAAATACCCGCGGCAAGATCGTAAATGCCGCATGGAAGCTCTTCTATGAGCAGGGCTATGAGGATACAACGGTAGAAGAGATCATCGACCTGTCCGGCACCTCAAAGGGGTCCTTTTACCACTATTTTGACGGTAAGGATGCGCTTCTCTCCACCCTGAGCTCCCTGTTCGACGAAAAGTACGAGGAGCTGACACAGGAGCTCACGCCGGAAATGACTGCCATGGACCAGCTCCTCTTCTTAAACCAGGAGCTGTTCCGGATGATCGAAAACAGCATTTCCTTAGATCTTCTGGCGCGGCTTTATTCCACACAGCTTACCACCAACGGGGAAAAGCATCTGCTGGACCATAACCGGATCTACTATAAGCTTCTCAAAAAGATCATTGCCAAAGGGCAGGCCGACGGCCAGCTCAGCACCCGCTCCAACGTCAACGAGATGGTAAAGCTTTATGCCCTCTGTGAGCGTGCCCTGCTCTACGACTGGTGTCTCTGCTCCGGCGAATATTCCCTGGTGGAATACGCCGCAAAGGTAATGCCTGGATTTTTAAGCAGCTTTCAGCCTTAACCGGTTGGAGGCTTTTTTTTATTTCATAGGAAAGTGCGTCCTATGAAACCAAAAACGCTCCGCGAGGATCGCACTGCGGTGGAAAGGAATCATGTTGCCATTGCGACCCACCGCAGGCGGAGAATCCTGCAACGCAGGATTCTTTCTTAGTTCTAATAGGAGGATAAATCAGAATGAAGATCATCATGTTAGGTGCTCCGGGTGCCGGTAAAGGCACCCAGGCAAAGAAGATTGCAGCGAAATATGGAATTCCGCACATCTCCACCGGAGATATTTTCCGTGCGAATATCAAGGGCGGCACAGAGCTTGGTATGAAAGCAAAATCCTACATGGACCAGGGACAGCTTGTACCGGATGATGTAACCATCGGTATGCTGTTAGACCGCATCGCGGAGGCAGACTGTGAGAACGGATATGTACTCGACGGTTTCCCAAGAACCATTCCGCAGGCAGAAAGCCTCACGGAAGCACTGAACAAGCTGGGACAGAAGATGGACTTTGCAATCGATGTAGACGTTCCGGATGAGTCTATCATCAACCGTATGTCCGGTAGAAGAGCATGCCTTTCCTGCGGCGCTACCTACCATATCGTTTACAATCCGACCAAGGTAGAGGGTGTATGCGACGCATGCGGACAGAAGCTGGTGCTTCGTGATGATGATAAGCCGGAGACTGTAAAGAAACGTCTGACCGTATATCATGACCAGACTCAGCCGCTGATCGACTACTATAAGAATGCCGGAATCCTGAAATCCGTTGATGGAACCCAGGATTTAAATAAAGTATTTGAGGACATCGAAGCTGTCCTGGAGGCGTAATATGGCCGTAACGATCAAATCCGCAAGAGAGATTGAGCTTATGCGGGAAGCCGGAAGAATTCTGGCAAAGGTGCATGAAGAACTGGGAAAAGCAATCCAGCCGGGAATGTCCACCCTGGACATTGACTGCCTGGGTGAAAAGCTGATCCGTGGATTCGGATGTGTTCCTTCCTTTAAGAATTATAACGGTTATCCGGCATCCATCTGCGTATCCGTGAACAACGAAGTGGTACATGGTATTCCGAATAAACATCATATCATCCAAGAGGGCGACATTGTCAGCCTCGATGCCGGTGTGATCTACAAAGGATATCATTCTGATGCGGCAAGAACCCATGCGGTTGGCCAGATCAGTCCGGAGGCGCAGAAACTGATCGATGTCACGAGACAATCTTTCTTTGAGGGGATTAAGTTTGCAAAAGCTGGCAATCATCTCAATGACCTGTCTTCTGCGATCCAGGCTTATGCAGAAAGCTTCGGATACGGTGTTGTCCGCGATCTGGTCGGCCACGGAATCGGTTCCCACTTACATGAGGATCCGGAGGTGCCGAATTTCTCCCGGAACCGCAAAGGCATTAAACTGGTTCCTGGCATGACACTGGCTGTTGAGCCTATGATCAACATCGGTACCCCGAATGTAGAGTGGCTGGATGATGACTGGACCGTTGTGACAGAAGACGGCTCTCTTGCCGCACATTATGAGAACACGATTCTGATTACGGAGGGAGAACCGGAAATTCTGACACTTTCGCATACGGAGGAGGATTTATGAAACCGATTGTGAAAGGAATGTTTGCCAGAAGCCTGGCCGGCCACGATAAAGGAAAGCTGTATGTGATTTCGGATGTACAGGAGCCATACGTATTCCTGGTGGACGGAAAAATCCGTACCGCCAACCGGCCGAAAAAGAAGAAGCTGATTCACGTACAGCCGGATTACGAAATGACGGATGCGGTTCGTGATGAAGATATCCGTAAGGCATTAAAAGAAAAAAGTTGCAAAGAGTTGAAGGAGGATTAATCAATGTCTAAGGCAGATGTAATTGAAGTAGAGGGAACTGTCCTCGAGAAATTACCAAACGCAATGTTTAAAGTAGAACTGGAAAATAAACACGTTGTACTGGCTCATATCAGCGGAAAGCTGCGTATGAACTTTATCCGTATTCTTCCGGGAGACAAAGTAACCATCGAGCTGTCCCCATACGATCTGGACAAGGGACGTATTATCTGGAGAGATAAATAAGAAATACGATAAAAAAAGCCATCCGGCATGCCGGATGGCTTTTTCTCTGTATGTGTTTCTCTGTATTCATCCCCAATAACAGTAACCGTTCTACAGAACAAAGATTTCGATCACCGGCCTTCAGATTTCTGACAGCCACAAAGCAAGCACCAGTCTGCAAACCCTGCAGCATCCGCGGCGGCGGGCATCTGAATTTCTTTTCAGTCCCTTTTGAAACCTTCCAGATGTATTATGCAATATTTTAATAGAAAAAGCAATGAAAAAAGTATAAAATTTTATGAAAACTTTTTGTAAAAACCAGGAGAATTTGTGCACTTTTGAAACAAAATTTTTAAACCGTCAGAAAAAAAAGAAAAAGTGAAAAGACAGGAGAAAAGAGCGGCCGGAAAACCGTGAAAATGACAGATGAGGGCTCGAAAGCGACAGAAGAATATATGTTTGTGAATTCTGTGTGAAGTTGAAATATTTGGTTGAATTCTCAAAATAATGTGATACAATGCAATAGAGAAACTTTACGGAGAAATTTTACCGGGAAGGATCTCCTGTGCGGTGCGGTAAAATCCATGTACCGGCAGAAATCAGGGAAACATTTTATGAAACAGCAGGCTGCAGTCTGAAAAAAATTCGGATCTGCAGCAATGGCATCGCTGCTCCTTACAGATAACAGGAAAGGAAAATGTGCAATGACAAAAAGGGGAAAGAAAAAAGGCCTTGTTGCAGCATTGAGCGTAGTTGCAGTGATTGTTTTACTTGCCGCTGCATATGGAATCTTCTGTCTGATCATCGAGGATGACAAAATCTGGGCAGATGCTTCTATTAACGGAGTAAACATTCAGGGAATGAGCAAAAAAGAAGCTGCACAGACAGTGGAACAGAAGTTTGAAGAAGATTATAAAGATACAGCTGTTACCGTTGAGCTGGATGGTCAGCAGTATACGATGAACGTATTTCCAATGCTGGGGATGGATGCTTCCGCAGAAATTGAAAAAGCATATGAAAAAGGCCATGGAAATCTTCTGGTTCGCGGTCTGGAGTGGGTCGAGATGAAACGGGGAAAGGCAGAGAAACTTTCCTATGATGTGCAGCCGACTGTGGCCCATCCAGATGAGGTGGAAGGAATTGTACAGGCATCCGGCATTCAGGATTACAACTCCATGCAGGATACTACATATGAAGTAACAGATACCGGCCTGATCGTGCATAAAGGCATTTCCGGAACCAGACCGGATGTGGATGCCTTAAAACAGCAGATCCAGACGAATGTGACAGCAATGAATTTCCAGGATGTAATTTCCTGCCCGACGGCAGAAAATCAGCTGACGGAACCGGATTTTGCCGGAATTGCAAGCCAGATTTATACCGATCCCGTCAATGCGACGCTGGATCCGAATAACGGATATTCCGTTGTGGCATCGAAAAACGGAACCTCAATGAATGCGGACAATGCGAAAGCCGAGTATGAGAGTGCAGAAGAAAATACGGATATCACGATTCCGTTTACCTTTACCGAGCCGGAGATTACAACCGAGAAGATGAATGCAAACCTGTTTAAAGACACGCTTGGAAGTTACAGCTCCAGCGCAGCGGGTGGAACGAGCGGAAGAATTCACAACGTCGGACTTACGGCATCTATCTGCAACGGACAGATTGTTCTGCCGGGAGAAACCTTCTCTTTTAATGGTGTCGTAGGTGATACAACGGCGGAAAAAGGATATCAGGAGGCAGCAGGCTATCAGGATGGCAAAGTCGTCCAGGTACTTGGAGGAGGCGAATGCCAGGTGTCCTCCACACTGTTTTCCGCTATTTTGTACACAGACCTTGATGTGGTGGAAAGAGCCAACCATTCGATGCCGGTACATTATGTGCCGTCTGGAATGGATGCAACCGTATTCTGGGATTCACCGGATTTCAAATTTGAAAATAATCATAAGTACCCGGTGAAAATTGTGATGAATATGGACAGCAGTGACACACTGACCGTAAAAATTCTCGGAACAAAAGAAAACGACTATACCATTGAGCCAAGGGTAAAGCAGATCGATGAAATGAGTAATGTAACGTATCGTGATTACAAAGATGCAAGCGGAAATGTAGTAAAATCAGAATCCGTATGCGCAAGCAAATACAAACCGCTGAACTCAGGATCATGATGCAAAAAAAGATGTTACCTGTAAAAACAGACGGGACAGAGAAAAAAATCTGTCCTGCCTGTTTTTTTTTCTTACCGGTGGGAGAAATGAAAAAATGCACAGAAAAGGAGCAAAAAAAAGTGAAAAAATATGTAAAAAATTCCTTGCATTTCCGGGGACAAAATGCTATACTATAAAACGAACTTTTGCGCGTGGACTTTTTTCTAACCCACAAAAAGAAAGCGTATCCCAAAAGTTTACAACAGAAAATTCCCCTACACGGGGCGCTAGGAGCAAAGAAAGGAGGATTCATCATGAAGGTTAGATCTTCTGTAAAACCGATTTGCGAAAAATGCAAAGTTATCAAAAGAAAAGGTAGCATCA
>OHAC01000645.1_pt1 | contig 35141 bp, 26 predicted proteins | sample 1577051 | NCBI WGS metagenome assembly OHAC01 (sample SAMEA3541499, study PRJEB24748) | human gut metagenome | biome: human gut; feature: human-associated habitat; material: faeces | place: China | collected 2012 | reverse complement strand
TAGATAATGCTCTTTTTCAATGCCAATTTTATATGTTATTATTTTTATCCCACAAGAAAGCGTGAAGAACCTAAAAAAAAGAGCGGATCCAACGGCAAGAGCTTCCCCCGCCCTCACCATCAAAAAAAGACCACATCTCTGCGGTCTTTTTTGATTGATTTTATTTTTCTTCGTCTTCCGCTGCTTCTGTTTCAGCTTCTGCGAAGGATTCCTGTGCTGCGCCGTCGCCGAGGGGGGCTTTCATGCGGTCGAGTTCATCGATTGCTGCGAGGGCGAGTTCGAGGTCTTTTCTGATCTTGCCTACGTAGGATTTCATGTTGCCTTCGGTCTGCATCATGTTGTGAATGAGGGTGCGGCGGTAGTCCTGCGCGTCTTTGATCTGCTTTTCGCTGTCGGCCTTGGCGTTGGCGATGAGGATGTCTGCGTTTCTGCGCGCGTTCTTCTTCACGTTTTCAGCGGTGTCTTTGGCGAGCTGCAGGGTGGCAGTCATTGTTTCGGAGATCTTTTCATAATTGGCCAGTTTTGCTTTCATCTGGTCAAGTTTTTCTTCCATTTCGCGGTGTTCACGGTAAATGCGTTCGTAGTCAGCGACGATCTGGTTCAGGAAATCATTGACTTCCTCTTCGCTGTAACCACGGACGGTGGCTTTCGTGAACTGCTTATTATGGATGTCCATTGGTGTAATCATAATTTGCCTCCTTGGGGGGAATTCTTTCCCCATTTTACTGTCTATCCGGCGTTTCGGCAAATTCTTTTTTGTCAAAGCGTAAAGATAGCATGAAAATTACCCATCCCTTTTGCTTTTTCCCTTACAGAAATGGAAGTACTGTGCATTACTGTATTTATCGTCTTTCCAGGCGACAGCGCATGAAGATTTTCCCGAAGAGCCATGCGGTAGCGGCGGTATAGATCATGCCAGGAGCGGCTGCGATGAGCATGACTTCAAGCCCCTTCCCCAGGAGGAAGTACATGAGGACGCGGGCAGCGGCGCTTCCCACGGGACCGGAAATCACGTAGAATACGCGGCTGTCTCCAAGCGCCAGCCATACAAGGCCGACGACGACGCGGAATGTCATGGCGACGGCGACGTTCAGGATGGTCGCGGTCCCCATCGTCATGCTTAAGAGGGATGCGAGGATCCCTGCAATCAGGTATTTCTTAAATCCAAAGACGCCACAGATGGCGACGGCAATCGGGGCTGAGAGCTGGAACTCCGTCCCCGGGACAAGGCCCGGGATGCGGAAGACTCCGCTGACGGCTATGAGAACGGCGAGCATCGCTGTCTCACAGATATCCACGATCCATTGTCTCTCTCCTGTCACGGTCATAAGGTGCTCCTTTCGATGGCTAGGGCAGGGGGAAATGCGCTTTCATGACCGCAACGGCGCGGTCCAGTTCTTCTTTCGTGTGAGCCGCGGTCACGGTCAGGCGGATGCGGCTCGTCCCGGCGGGCACCGTCGGCGGACGGATAGCAGAGAGAAGGATGCCTTCCTCAATGCATCGGGAGGCGTATGCGAGCGTCTTTTCCTCTTCGCTCAGTATGATGGGAATGATCGGAGTGTCGCTTGGTTCTACGGGAATCCCCGCTTCTGCCAGCTTCTCCTTCATGTACCGGGTATTCTCCATCAAGCGTCCCACGAAGCGCTCCGGCTCGCGCTCCAGAAGGCGTAAAGCTGCCAGCGCCGTCATCCCGGTCACGGCTGAGATGGACGTAGAGAAAATGAACGGCCTTGAAACGTTCCTCAGGTAATCGCAGATTTCCCTTGAAGCAGCTGCATAGCCGCCCTCAGCACCGAGCGCCTTGGACAGCGTCCCCACCTGGATATCTATGCCAGAGACGTGGAAATGCTCCGCAGAGCCTCTTCCCGTCTCGCCGATCACGCCGACGCCGTGCGCATCATCGACGATGAGGCAGGCATTGTATTTTTCCTTAAGGCGGATCAGGTCCGGGACCGGCGCGATGTCCCCGTCCATCGAGAACACCCCGTCTGTCACGATGAAACGCTGCCCGCTCACAGGCGTATTCTTCAGAAGTTCTTCCAGAGCAGCCATATCCGAATGCGGATAAATGACCGTGCGGGCGCGGGAAATCCTGCATCCGTCGACAATGGAAGCATGGTTCAGTGCGTCCGAGAAAATGATATCGTCCTTGCCGCCGAGGGCATAGAGGACGCCCAGGTTTGTCATGTAGCCTGTATTGAAAATGACGGCATCTTCCGCATGCTTGAAGGAAGCGAGCTCCTTTTCCAGATCCGAGAGTTCAAAGACAGCACCCGATGTCAGACGCGCGCCGCCCGAGCCCGTGCCCCAGCGTACGGCATCCCTGGCCGCTTCCTGGACCTCCTGTTCATGCGTCATGCCAAGGTAATCATTCGAATTAAAGACAATGCACTCCGAACCGTCGCGGCGGACGCCCTTCGACGCCGTCACCATGCGGAGATCCTGCACTTTGCGGAAGCGCCCGCCTTCGCGGATTTCATCCAGCGCCTTTCCCATATTTTCAAGTTTCATTTGATAACCTCACCAATACCGTCTGATTCTGCATATAGTCTTCATAAAGAGCAACATCTGTCCCGTGCTTCACGAAGAAAACGCGCCCGCCGACCGGGTCGCCCTTGTCCTTCATCACCGTAATGCGGCCATAGCCGTGAAGCGGCGAGCCGACGTAGCCCGTCACATAGTCCGGATCATCCGACCAGCAAAGCTCGGCTACCGTGCCGGGTCCGTGAGCCACCTTCGATGCCAGGACAAGCGCTTCACGCGGATGATCGCCGCCAAGACCCTTGCCGCGCATCTTTGCTTCATACTCAGCCGTGTCAGCGCTGTCCATATTGCTGCAGCGGACCCCGCGCTCTCCGCGGCCATCGAGCCTTTCGCCCGTCTCCGCATCCATCACGATTGCGCCCCTCATGCTGTCTTCCAGTGCTTCCAGAGAAGCGATGCCCCGCCTGGCCGCCAAAGGAGAAACACCCGCGCGGATGAGCTCAGCCTCCGCTGCCCTGTGTCCCTCGGACTTCTCGCTCGTGTCGATCTGGTAAAGCGGAAGCATCAGGCAGTACGAAACCGCCGCATCCGGCACTTCTTCCACCTTCACCTGAATGAAATCCGCGCATCCTCTCTCATGCTCCCTTGCACGGCGCATCATGGAAATCACCGTCTCATCCACCAGATCCTCAGAAACAATCCGCTCCGCTCCAGAAATGTGGCGCCCGCCCTTGCCATGGGTCCCGCCCAGGCTCGAACGCATCTTCACACTGTACAACATTTACGGTCTCCTTTGTCAACTTGCATTGTTATTATTGTCAACCTTATGGGTAAAAAATATGCCGAAGCATCGCTCCGGTTCCATATATCTACTTTATTTCTTTCTATTATTTAATAGTAACAGGACTCTTTTGTCAAGGTGTTTGAGTGTGCGATGTTAACAAAATAACTAAAACGCATGTGCAGGGATTCAAAAGAGCCTCCATGTAAAAAGGACTTCCGCAGGCGTAGGAAGTCCTTTTTAAGGTGTGTTGCAGGCACCTTTGCTGCCCAGCCCTAGGGGAGGTTCTCCCGGCCGCGTCTCCGCCCTCGAGAAGGGAAGTGAAGCGAAGACCCCGCCCGGTAGATAGGGATGGACTTTATGGAATGCCCTTCAAATCCAGCGGGGATCGCCGCTGGATTCATTGGACTCATTCCCTGTACCAGTTTTTCTATTTCAAGAAATGAGCTTTCGCCATTTCATCATGTCATCTTCCATCCGCTGCATAGAACAAGAGCTTCCATGACAGCCGCTCTCATTCTGCAGGAACCGTCCCCCGCGCGGCGCATCCCCCGATGCACGCCGCGGACGATTTGTGGATGTTCTCCTGCTGACTAACGAAACCCGCTGGCAGGAAACAGTCGGCGCGTCCTTGCATGACACGGCCCGCCTCTGCCGCTTTCCCCCGGGATAAGCAGCAAGGCCATGTCTTGACGCTTCGTTGATACTAAGTATACATTTTCTTTACAAAAACAGTCAATATGATATACTATACATTAATATTTGATTTAAATCTCCCCTTTTTTCATCATTTCCATGCAAGAATACGCATGTTAGAAATAAAATTCCCATTCTCAATAAAGTCAAAAATCCTAATTATTTTGTTTGAATTTATTCTGGATAAACAGTCAGAAAGTATACGGCTTTATCAAAATGACGTCGCTTTTTAAATCTATTTGAAAATTATGTTTTAGAATAAAAGCCAGTATTCCCGTTATAGTTTGAAATATTTCCTTGATATTCCTAAATGCAGCATATTCTATATAGGCTCTTTTAAAAATAAGAGTACCAAATCATTTTTATCAAAATATCAATTAGAATCAGACATTTCGCGTAAAGTCTATGCATCTTAGCCCCGTCTTTACCGGACTTTATCAAAAAATCAGATCAAAGTCTCCATTTTCATTTAGGTGAATACCATCGACTAAAACTCATGTATATCCTGCAACCTATGAAATGAGAGGGATTGATAGAAGAAATCGCAGAGCTATGAAAAAGGCAAACGATATTGGGAATGGGAGAGGAAGATGGAGGAAAATGCATTTCCACGAGCGAAGCGAGGTTTAAGGGTGTTAACCTTGCTTCGAAAGGAGAAGGTGGCAGCGTAGCTGACGAATGAGATGTAGTTCCATCAGCCGCCAGGCTGGTTTTGCGATTTTTATGAGGTGGTTCATCTCCCAGGCTGCAAGCCGGCTGTATGGTTTTTCATCTTTTTCATATAAAATGCTAAAACCGCACAACCTCGCTCTGCTCGATGAACCTTTTATAAAAACCAATGAATACTGCACCCCTTTCGTCAGCAACAGTTAAATGATAGGCTGACCGCCCTTCCCCGCTGAGGCAGGGCAAAACCTTCCGCACCGGCACGTACCGCCATGTTACTGCGATGTACTGAGTTTTGATTTCCACGAGCCTTCCGAAATGAAATTCCACACAAAAAAGCCTCCCGCGCACTTGGGAGGCTTTTCTGCTTTTCCTTTGTTCAGAGTCAGGCTTTTTATTATTTTATACGCCGACTTTCGCGGCAAGTTTTGCGATGATCTGCTGCTGTTTTTCGTTGATTTCCTTCTGTTCTTTGAGCATGGTTTCGAGCTGGCCGATTCTCTGATCCTGGGAGGCCAGTTTCTTGTTTTGTTCAGCGACGTGTTTCTTGAGGCTTGTCAGTTCTTTGGCTGCTTCACCTGGGTAGACCTTCTTTACATTTCCTCTTTCACCGACTTTGAAGGAGGCGCCGACGGTAACCATGTTATCGTTGTAACCTACGGTCGTTCTCAAAGAGAGAAGCGTGTCGTCATTCGGATGGTAGAAAGCGCCGAGGGCGAGGGCCTGCTGGTCTTTGTAGGAACCACCGGAGACGGCGACGTTTTACTTGCTGTCCGGATCATAGTCGACCGGATGAAGGCCCGCCAGAGCGGCTGCACCTGCGCCGACTTCATTGACACGGTGATCGAGGTCGCCTACGCGGTTGTCGAGCTGTGTCAGGTGGGTCGTGTTATTGGTAATGCTGCCCTTGAGTTCATGAATCTGCGAGCCGTTGACGGCGTCCGTGGACGATGCGGAAATTTCTCCAGGCGCGACGTTTGTCACTTTCCTGCCGCCTGCATTGATGCCGCCCGACGTCATGGACGGACCGCCTTTTATGCTGACGCCATCGTTATTGATGGTAGTATTTCCTGCTTTGACGCTGTCGACGGTGATGTCTTTCTTGAGCGATACTTTCAGCGAATCTCCGGAAATACTGGTTTCCGTATTCGTGCTGTCCCCAAGGATCGAGAGGGTGCCCTTCGGGGAAATCGATGCGCTGTTCCCGTCGTCTGCCTTGAAGCTGGTCGGGTCCGTGACGTTCCTGATCACGACGACTTCACCATTATCGACACTTGTATTACTGTCCGGGGTAATTGGAAGAATCGTCGTCCCGCCGGAATTAGCGCCCGATGTTCCTGTATTTCCTGCGCCTGCAGTGCCTGCCGTGTCTGCAGTGGCCAGGCTGGAATGCGTCGTGACTGCTGTTTTCGTATTCGTTCCTGCGGCCGTATTTCCTACGCTGGCGGATGTATGGCCCGTCTCGGATGTGGTGCCTGTGATATTCGCGCTGATGGTGTACATACCGTCAGACGTCTTGATGACCTGGATGCCGTTGCCTGCCTTGATATTTGGCTGCGTCGCATTCTGCCGGGCGAAGACAACCTTCTTCAGCTGCGCCACGTTGACGGCATCGGTGTCCTGCGTGCCAGCTGCGACGCCCGTGATCTGACGGGTGATGCCTTTGGAAATATCGCCGACAGAAACGGCGCCTCTTGTCGATTTCCAGGCCGGGGACGTATTCAGGGAAAGAAGATTTGTCAGCGGATCATAGCCTGCATAACCAGCTGCCGTACCTGCCACAGAGCCCGAACCGAAGGCCGCGCCGCCAGAGGCTGTCGCATAGGAATTGTAACCGACAGCGACGATATCATCGCTTGTCATCTGCGTCGCATTGCTGTCTGCCGACCCGATGACGACGGAACGGTCAGCGCCGGAAAGGTAACGGTTGTCGCCGATGACCTGCGACATCTTCGAAACAAGAACAGTATTGGCTGAACCTATAGAAGTGACATTCTGCACATTGATGTCCGAATTACCATAACCGATTTGGATATCTTTTGCATTTTCTGCTGCACCATCCGTAGTGGACAAAACATTATTCACGCCGAACATCTGCGACAGGTTTGTATTCGTTGCACGGTTCCTATCGCCCAAAACCTGCGTCTTATCTGCATTCGTCACGCCATTGACAGCGCCGAGGGCAGAAACATGATTTACATTGGACGCCGTATTTCCTGAACCATCCAAAATATTAGCTGAGCTTACATTGTCTGCCGTACCAGTCAGTGTATTATTCGATCCGGTTACCGAAGAAAGAGCTGCATAGCTGACGGTGTTCGTATCGCCAAGAATCTGGGTTGTCGCGGTATTGTTGACGGTATTTCCAGATCCAATGGCAGAAACATGCTGCACGGCGGATGCCGTATTTCCCACGCCGGACAAGATATTGGATGCGCTTGGCGTCTTCTCTGTCCCGGTGATGGAATTCTTAGCGCCTGCTATCAGAGAGGAATTGACATAAGAAGCGCTGTTTGTATCACCGATCATGACGCTGCCTTTGGTGTTCTCCACATTGGCGTTGTCACCCATGACAATGGAGCTTGTTACATAGCTTCCCTTGCTGCCCGTTCCGATGACCGTCGTATTGTTTGCTCTCGTGAAACTATTGTTGTATCCGTCGATCATGACATACTTGTCGCTATCAAAGAGGCCGTTTTGGCCCTTAAGTTCATTCCCTGTACCAAGGACCTGGGCAAAGGATACGCTGTCGACCTTGTTCCCATTGCCGATGGCCATGACAGCGCCGCCTGGATTTTTTTTGGCTCCGTCAATGATTGCATCCTGCATGGCTTTTGGAGAATCAAGCGGCTGGCTCAGAATCATCGTTGCCGAAGTGACTCCCCATGTATTTTTCACCTCATTGCCCGTGCCGATGGCGATGGTTCCGCTGCTGTTATTGACACGGTTTCCCGTCCCGATGATAGAGTTTTCCGCGCCGGAATGAGGAAAGGCGGCAATCGATTCATTGGAGTTCAAGGAACCGACGACAGTGCCAAATGCATTCTTACATCCATCAAGAATGGTATCGACCACATGGAGTTCCTGATACTGGCTCGACTGCACATTGTAGCTGCCATAGGTCGTCGTGAACATGCCGTTTGCATACAAATTCGTGCCGACCGTCGTCGAGGCCACGCCTAGCTGCCTGCCGGCTGCAGGACTGAAGCCGTACGTGCTGAATTCCGATCCCTTCGTATCCCCGATCTCCACATCCGCTCCCAGATTATGCGCGCCGATTTCAATCGATCCTGCCCTTGCGAAAGAATTCGTGCCGATGGCAATTCCTTCCGGCAGATTTTCCTTCGCTTCCGTGTTGCCAGCTATGGTGTAACCAAATCTGTCATCATCTTTGCCTCTCTCCTTGCCATATCCGAAAGAAAGGAGTGCCTCCTCCGTTCGTGTGCCCAGATCGATCTTCGCATTATTTCCAATGGCGATACTCATGCCCTTCGGGCGGGTATTGACCGGATCCATGCCATATTAGATAAATGCCCCCTGGCCCTTTACGATATCATTGGAGGGTGCAGCCTGCGCAGGCAGCGCCGCACTCGTACAAAGCAAAAAGGCGCAGACAGAAGCAAGGAAAAGGCGTACCTTTTTCCCCTGACATCTGCTGCGTCTGGAAATACGTGCATTAAAACTACTCTTCGAAATCATAGTACATCCCCCCGGCGGTCCACAAACGATACCTTTCCAAATTAAGCAGCCGCCATGGACCCTTTCCCCCGAAAGAGTCCTTTCAAGGCGTACTGCCGGATCGGGGCGCCGCGTTTGCCAGTGACAAGCTCCATGAACCGCCTGAAATTCCCTGGTTCCAGGCCGGCCCATTCGTTGATAGAGAATCCCCCTCAAACGCGCGCTTTTAATCTCCCGTTCTCGTCTTAAATATATAGTAATTACGATATTAAGAGGAATACGAGTCAGAGATAAGAGGTTGACACTTTTGTTATAGGTATCAAGGAAATCAGGGTAAATTAAGTGTCCTATCCTATTCCGTTATATGCTTCCCATCGTTCCGCGATTGGATTCGGCACTTTTTGTAAAAAATAACTCGGTCTTATGAGAAACCCTCAAGAACGGACGCACTCTTCTTTTAAGAACATATAGAAAACTTCATGGACACATCCGCCCTGCTGTACGTGTATCTTATGTGATTCCTTGATAGAGTGATAAAGGAAATGAATAGGATACTAGAGGATATAAAGGAAATGGATGGGAAGATGATCTGACGAATGGTACACCGCGCATTTCCCAAGCGCCGCTAACCTCGCCTTCCCAGACGGGGAAAAAGGGCCGTAGGCCGGTCTTGACCTTGCCCTGGAAGGGAAGGTGTCGGTGGAGCCGACGGATGAGTTGCATTTCCTCGGACAGAGTCCGGTTGTATGGTTTTTAAAGGTGCAATTTCTAAAATCGGGGTGCAGTATTCATTGGTTTTTAAAATATGAAAAGGTTCCACGCGCAAAGCTGCGGTTGTATGGTTTTTCATGGTTTTTCATGTTTTTCCATGCTCCCCATCCCACGCAAAAAGGACTTCCTTGACGAGAGAAGTCCTTTTCACTCGAATAGGCCTGAATAGCAGGTTCTGCCTTTCGACTGTCCGTCATGCGGCCATCCGACTAGTATGGGAAGGGGGTCGGACCGGTCTTTAATTGGGAAGGTCATGACGAACTATATGGAATGCCCGATGAGAGGGGAAGGTTGGAGTTTGGAGATAGATGTGCCCCCTCATGCGATGCTGATTCCCGTATGGGATGAATGAAAAATTTCCTTAGAAAGTTCCCGGTACATGCCGGCAGCCGATCAGCCTGGGCTGGCGCTCTGCCGTAAAAAACAAAAATCGCAGTCAAACGCGGGGAAGAAGACGGACTTCCTTGCCTGGCGTTCGCTGCGAAAAAAGGTGCTTTGAAAACGTTTCAAAATCGTAAGAGCCCCCCTGGCGGCTTGCGAGTATATCGCCGCAGTGGTTACGGTGATTCCCTTTCCCCCCGAAAGAAAATTCACGTCCGTCCCCCGGACCACTGCTTGATCGGGATGCTGATGCAGGATCTTCCGGCCGTTCCCTGGAAACTCCCCAGTCTCCTCGGATCTGCCTTGATGAAAGATCTCCGTTAATTATCAGCGTATTTAAATCTCCCGTTCTTTGACTTCAATATATAATAAAAGGGAAATTATAAGAAATACTAATAAGAGATAAGAAGTTTATACTTTTATTATAAGTCGATCGGTTTGTTCTAACTTCCTTTACTCCTATGCATTCCTGCGATAGGTTTCCTCTTTTCAGCTGCAAAAATACACTTGTTTTCCCTAAAATCAGATACTAATTCCCTCTTTTCCCTAAAGGCAGACACTCGTTTTGCGATCTTCTTTCAGCAGATCATAGAAATATTTGTGAATGAGCCCGTCATTTCATACGCGCATCTTATAATCTTCCCTTACTCGCTTATAACAGATTCTGATTAGTAACGGCAATTTCATGGATATCAGAAGTATCAGAACTTCAACGAAAAAGGCCCTCAGGTAAGCTGAGGGACAGCGATATGACAAAATGTACAATCATTTCTCCACAGTCCTTTTTCTATTGGAATATTCTATTATCGGATTATCCAGCACTTATATGCGCCGGCTTTGTCTGAATACCAAAAAACCTCGCTTCGCTCGAGGAAATGAACCTCCTCAGGCGACTCTGTCGCCAGCTCCCCCTACGGGGCAAGCTCAAAAAAAACCTTAAACCGAACTTCGTTCGAGAAATGCTAAAGGTAGTATTTACATAATTTTGTCACAGCTTTTTTTTGATGGCCATATTATGGAAAGCCCAAGAGAATGGAAATCTGGAAAAATCTTCCTCTCAGGCGTTTTCCCTTATTCCGTCACTCCGGTCTTTGCCATAAGTTTCCGGATCAGGATTTCCTGTCTGGCGAGTTTAATATCTGAAGCAGCATCCGTCTTTGAGTGTACGGAAATTTCCAAATCTTGCTGCCAGTATAAATGAAATCAGTCTCCAAGAGAAATCGTAATCACCAATAGGTTCTTCCCAGCCTGCTATAAGCGTTTGTGCCATCTTCAAGAAATCCCAGCAAAAAAGACTCCTAGTCGGAAACCAGAAGTCTTTTTCACCGCCGTCGTCCATGATGGAGAGTGGGACGATGGCACACCCGTCTGCAGCCGGGATTACGGGCTGCGCGGTATGGAGACGCAGCCGTCAAGGCGGAAGGTTCATCCAGGGAGGGAGCAGACGGGCAATATGGATGGTCCCGCAGCGGACCGGGGAGTGAAAACGTAAGTTTAACTGTCCTGCCGCGGGGCGGTCCTTCGGCAGGGCGCCTGACCCGGGAAGGATGCGCTGATAGATGCACTTTGTTTGCATCTCCTGCCATCTATAGTATAAACCAATTTTTTATTTAGATAAAATCGCAGTATTTCATAAGGTCCCCTCTCTTCTTGAATAAGCGTTAAAACCTAACGATTTTCACCCTATTTCTCCTGCTAAAGGCCAGAAAAGAGTGTATAATAAAAGGGATAATTTCTTCAGAAAGAGGGCTCACCATGAAAATCGCAATTGCAGGCACAGGCTACGTCGGCCTCTCCAATGCCATCCTCCTCTCCCAGCACCACAAGGTTACTGCCGTGGACGTCATCCAGGAAAAAGTGGATATGGTCAACAGGAAGGAATCCCCGATTGTCGACGATTACATCGAAGACTACCTGGCGCACAAGGATCTCGACCTCACCGCCACCATGGATGGCGACAGCGCGTACAGGGACGCAGACCTGATCGTCATCGCCGCTCCGACGAACTATGACACAGAGACGAACCACTTCGACACATCGGCCGTCGAAGCCATCCTCTCCCAGATCCAGCGCGTCGGCTCCAAGGCCATCGTCGTCATCAAATCCACCATCCCGATCGGATACACCCAGGAAATTTCCGCCGTCTATCCTGACCTTTCCATTCTCTTCGCGCCGGAATTCCTCCGCGAAGGCAAAGCTCTCTACGACAACCTCTACCCGTCCCGCATCATCGTCGGGATCCCGAAAGGAAAAGAAGCCCTCCGCCCCGAAGCAGAAAAATTTGCAGCCCTGGAACAGGAAGGCGCTGTCCGCGAGAACATCCCGGTCCTCATCACAGGATCTTCTGAAGCAGAGTCCATCAAACTCTTCTCCAACACCTTCCTCGCCATCCGCGTTGCCTACTTCAATGAAATCGACACCTATGCCGAAGAAAAGGGCCTGAATACCGCTGACATTATCAAAGGCATGGGCTACGACCCCAGAATCGGAGACTTCTACAACAATCCGTCCTTCGGCTACGGCGGATACTGCCTGCCGAAAGACACCCGCCAGCTCCTCTCGAACTTCGAAGGCATCCCGGAAACCATGATCCGCGCCGTCGTCGATTCCAACGAGACAAGGAAATCCTTCATCGCTGACCGCATTGCCGCCAGAAATCCGAAGAAAACCGGCATCTACCGCCTCATCATGAAGAGCGGCAGCGACAACTTCCGCTCCTCCGCCATTCAGGGCGTCATCGAGCGTCTGAGGGACAAGGACATTCCCCTTCTCATCTACGAACCGTCTTATAAGGGAGACTCCTTCATGGGCATCCCCGTCACCAAAGACCTTCAGCAGCTCAAGGATGAATGCGACATTATCCTCACCAACCGCGAAGAAAAAGACCTCGAAGACGTCAAGGATAAAGTCTACACCAGAGACCTCTTTACCAGAGACTAAGGAACCCTATAGTAAAAGCAAAAAGAACTATTGTGAAATGAAAAATCACTTCGCAATAGTTCTTTTTATTGTCCAATCTTTATTTCTGCGTTTCTTCCTTTTTCAGCCTGTCATATTCCTTCTTCAAGGCCGCAAAGGTTTCATCGCTGATATCATGCTCGATCTTGCATGCATCGTCGAGGGCGTGCTTTTCGGAAACGCCCATGGATTCCAGAATGTAGGAAAGGACCTGATGCCTTTCATAGATCCGCTCGGCGATCGTCTGTCCTGCCTCCGTCAGATGGATGCAGTTGGATTCATCCACCGTAATCAAGCCTTCCTGGCAAAATTTCTTCATGGCAATGCTGATCGTGGGCTTGGAATACCCCATTTCATTGGCCACGTCGATGGATCTCACTGTTCCAAGGCGCTTCTTCAATACAAGGATCGTCTTCATATACATTTCCGTTGCTTCATGTACTTCCATGAGATCACCTGCTTTCGTCAAGAATCATTTTATCATCCATGCTGTATTTTACCATACAGTGTATCTATTATAACTTTTCGCCCCCTGTATAGCAAACCGATGGGCATGGGGCTTGGGCATAGAAAATCCCGGAAAATGCGCGTTCCCTAGTGCCGCTAATACTTGCCTTCCCAGACGGGGAAGGTGCCCGAAGGGCGGATAGGGTTGATTACCTCGCAGCGGAGCTGCGGTTTTGTGGTTCCCCTTCAGCTTATCATCTGCCATCCAAGTTGATTAATTGGCTGAACGCTAGAATATATCCCATCAAAAAGGACCGCGGCAAAATGATGGCACATTTTGCCACAGCCCCAATTTTATGTTTCCAGGCGAACCGCCTGTCAGGAAACAGCACTATCCCTGTGCGGCGATTCTCCTGTGCTGGATTTCCGTTTCTTCTCCCATGAGATGGTTCACGCTTTCAAGGAGTGTCTGCGTCATATTGACCTGCCAGAACTGATTGGCTTCGGTCAGCTGGTACAGGTAGCCGTTATGCTTCCAAAGGCCGTAGTCTTCCCACAATGGTCCCAGGAATTCCATGCTGGCCAGTTTTTCTTCCCTCTGGATCAGTTTATCAAGGTCGAGCCTGCTCTGATTCATCTGCCCCTGGATATCTTCTTTTAGATGGGCATTGGGCGACTGGTTCATCAGGAACATCATCGGTTTTCTTCCTTCATCGATGGCCTTTTCATAGGCCGGAAGCCTGCGGTCGAGCATGGTGGAAAGACCGTCGACATGGCCGCCAGCCCCGCAGCCAAAAGGGAAGAGGTGCATACCGAAGCGGGCCTGCGTATTGTAGAGGCTCCGCTCCCTGTTGTTCCTTGCCCAGTGGCAGAAACTGAGGCGCTTGTATCCCTGTGCGTCGAGGTAATTCTTGCCGAAGGAGAACATGGCAGACTGCACCTGCGTCGGTGCGGCCGGAGGGAGTTTCCCTCTCTGGATGGCCAGATTGAGGTCGCTGTGTTCAAAGACATTCAGCTGGTAGAGATCAGCACCGTCGATGCCCGATTCCACGAGCGTTTCCACGTCCTTGTGCCACACGTCCATCGTTTGGTACGGCAGCCCGTACATGAGGTCGATGACGACAGCGCACTGGTTGTAGGACAGAAGCTCCTGCAGGTGGGAGAATACCGTCTCCCCGTCGTCGATGCGGCCCACGGCCTGACGGACCTTCGTATCGAAGGACTGCACGCCGAGCGACATGCGGTTCACGCCGTTTCTGAACCATACGTCCATCTTCTCCGGGACGAGGTCATGCACACGGCCTTCGAAGGTGAGTTCGTAGTCATTGGCAAGCGGCAGACATCTCTGGATCGTGGAAAGAAGGCGGCCTGCATTTTCAGGAGAGAGGGAGGTCGGTGTGCCGCCTCCGATGAATACGGCCTGAATCGGCGCGCTGGAGAGTCGCGGGGAATCCGCACCCATCTCGATGTCCTTTACCAGATGGTCGATGTAGCGGTCTTCTTCGTCCTGGTTCGTCCCGTTCTGGAAGAAGGGGGCAGTAGAGGCATTTCGTCTTGCAGAAGGGAATATGGATATAAGCCATCTGCGTCGGATGCCCTTCCACGGGCTTTGCCATGATATCCCGCCAGACCTTCTGCGCCATGGGAGGCGGCACCATGCTCCCTCCCATGGCGGCATGGACGACCCTCTTGCTGTCGAAAGCCAGACGGAGCGGCTCATCCGTCTTCCTTCCGAACTGCATCACCCTCTTCTCGGGCGTCAGCTGGTCAAAATAATTTCTTAAATCCATCGCACTCTCCTTACTTTTCAGCCTGGATGAAATTCATCACATTCCGGGCAAAAGCGGCTGCATTCTCAAGGTCTGCTGCATCCGGATGCGTGGAAGCTTCCTTGTGGCGCGCCTCGCTTTCCGGATTTCTTCCATGCGGATTGTCTGCCGGGAAACGCTTGTACATCGCTTCGATCAGCTGGGGATCGACTTTGCCCTGGCAGATAAATGTGCCTGCCGGTTTCTTTCCTTCCGGAAGAAGGGAGGCGCCGTTCTTGAGGCAGTCCTGTGCATGGCTGCTGGCCGGATTGACGCCGACCGTCGCGAAGACAGCCACATGGCGGTTATGGAGATTTTCCAGAACCTTTCTGGATGCATCATCGGCCGTGCCCTTGTCGACCCAGAAGCCCATGAAGACGCAGTCATAATCAGAGAGAGACTCATTCATCTCGCGGATATTGCGGCAGGGCGTCCCCTCCGGCAGCGCAGAAGCGATCGCCTCTGCCACCATCTTCGTATTCCCGGTCCTTGTCGAATATAAAACGATACTTTTCATGAAGTCCTCCCTTAGAATTTAAATGTCACGCCGGTTCTCCAGGTGCGTCCGTAAACGGAGTAATCATCGTCATCGGAGAATGTCTTGTCGAAAATGTTGTCGACGCCGGCATAGATCTGTGTCGACTTGGAGATGTCCTTGGTAACGACGAAATTGGTCGTGCTGTAGGTGTAGTTCTTTCCTTCGCCGTCGAGGTAATCCTTGTACCAGAGGTTGTAGAAAGATGCGGTCCACGGATTTTCCTTCGCATCGGTCCAGGAAATCTGCACGAGGCCGTTCATGCGCGCGTTTTCAGAAATGCGGGCATTCGTTTCCTTGTCTCTGGCATCCAGGTAGGTCAGGTTCACCTTGGCATCCCAGTGCTTGTTGAAGCGGTAGCTGTATTCCCCTTCGACGCCGTCCATGACCGCATTGTCGATATTGACGTACTGGTAGCGGACGATTCTTCCGAAGCGGCCGAGCAGCTGGGAATTGATCATGTTCTTGATCTTATTGTGGAAATAGGTCACCTTGCCAGCGCCGTTTCCTCTTTCAAATTCAAGGCCGATATCAAAGGTTCTGGACTTTTCTGCCTCGAGATCGCTGTTGCCCCAGACCTGGATGTGCTTACCATCCATGCCGACGGCACTAGTCCTTCCTTTATGCGGAGCCGGGATGCTTCGAAGAGCGACCTGCTGGTGGCGGTGACGGCCATGGATGAGGTCAATATTATCGCCTGCATGCTGGCGAAGAAGAACGGCATTCCCCATACCATCGCCCGCATCCGAGATCCGAAATTCCTCTCGGAGCCGGTGGACTACATCAAGGAGAATTTCGACATCGACCTGGTACTGAGTCCGGAGCTCATTACGGCCCGTGAAATCAGCCGGCTGGTGATGACGCCCTCCGCCATTAACGTGGAGGATTTTGCAAAAGGCCGGGTGCGTCTTCTGGAAATGAAACTCAGTCCCCGCTCTCCCTTTGCCCATAAGGAATTAAAGGACATCACCCTGCCGCCATCCGTTCTCATCGCCCTCATCCTCCGGGACCACCACATGATTATCCCCCACGGCAGTGACAGGCTGCTGCCGCTGGACAACGTGTATTTCCTTGGAAATCCGGAATCCCTTGCAGAAATTTCATCCCACGGCCATGCCAAGTACCAGCGCCGAACGAAGAAGGCCCTCATCATCGGCGCCGGCCGCACGGGGCAGGCCCTGGCTCCCATGCTGGAGAAGCAGGGGATTTCAGTGAAGGTCATCGACAATAATGAAGACCACTGCCAGCAGATGGTGGAAAGGCTGAAAAAGGGCATGGTCCTCTGCGGCGACGGCACGGACATGGACATGCTTACCCAGGAAGGGGTATCGGAGGCGGACACGGTTATCTGCACCACCAAGGACGAAAGGCTGAACCTCATGATGGCCCTTCTGGCAAAACATCTGGGCGCCGGACAGACCATGGTGCGGGTGACCCGCACGGAATACATCGCCCTCATGCAGCAGGTGGGCATCGACATCGTCCTGTCCACCCGCCTTCTCGCGGCCGGTGAGGTGCTTGCCTTTGTGCGGAGCGGAAGCGTGGTTTCTGTGTCCCTGCTGGAAGGGGCCAGGGCAGAGGCTTTGGAAATCGTCATTCCCGAAGGTTCCAAGGCCGCCGGAAAGCCCCTCATGAAGGCGAATCTCCCCAAGTCCTGCCTGGTAGGCGCCTATGTGCGGGATGGCAGGGTTTACATTCCTGACGGCCATTCCGTCCTTGCCGCCGGTGACAGCGTCATTCTCATTGCAGAGGCGGACAGGGCGCAGGACGTGATTTCCTATTTCAAAGGCAGGGACTAGTATGAACATCCGCATCATCCAATCCATGCTCTCCCGCATCCTTCTGGGCGCCGGCGCCGTGCTCCTTCTTCCCCTCCTTCTGTCCCTTTATTACGGAGGGCCGGTGCTTTCCTTCCTCATCCCTGCCCTGCTGTCCCTTCTTCTTTACCTTCTTCTCCGCAGAAGAAATCTATCTCCCAATGTGAGCCTCACGCCCCGGGAGGGCACCGCGCCATCACCGCCCTTTCCTGGATTGCCGTGTCCCTGCTCTATGCCATTCCCTATATCTGTTCCGGCACCCTCTCCCCGCTGGACGGACTGGTGGAAAGCGTGTCCGGCCTCACCGGCACCGGGGCCACCGTCATCAATGACCTTTCGCCCCTGCCGCCGTCCATTCTTTTCTTCCGCGCCATGACCCACTGGCTGGGAGGTCTGGGCATCATCGTCATCTTCGTGGCCCTCTTCCCCCAGGCCGGACGGGGCACCACGAAAATGGTGAATGCCGAAAGCACAGGACCCACCTCTTCCAAGCCCCTCCCCCGCATCAAAGAAACGGCACTGGCCCTTTTCTGCGTGTACTTTTGTTTCACCGCCGCTGCCACGGCGGCCTTAATGCTATGGGGCATGGGTTTCTGGGAAGCATTGGACCATGCCTTCTCCACCATTGCCACCGGCGGTTTTTCCACCAGAAATGAAAACATTGCCTACTATCACAGCTTTTCCCTGGAAATGATACTCACCTTTTTCATGGTTATTTCCAGCTCCAACTTCGGCCTCTACGTGGACGCCTGGAAACGGGGTCTCCATGTACTCCTGCAGGATACGGAATTCAAAGTCTACCTCCTCATGGTGGCAGCGGCGGTCCTTCTCATCACCGCCTCCCTGGTGCTTCAGGGCCATATGCCCCTTCCGGAATCCCTCCGGGAAGCCCTCTTCCAGTCCGCCTCCTTGTCCTCCACCACCGGCTACGTATCCGCCGACTTCGACCAATGGCCTTCCTTTGCTAAATTTATCCTTCTCCTCATCATCATAGCCGGAGGCTGCGGCGGCTCCACCGCCGGCGGGCTGAAGGTAATGCGCCTCATTCTTCTCTTCAAATGCTTCTCCGCCATTCTGAAGCTCCACATGCACCCAAGGGCGGTTTTCCACATGACCGTGGGAAAGGAAAAATTCTCCCGGAATACGGTACTCCAGGTGCTGGCCTTCTTCTTCATCTACATGGCCCTCTCCACCCTGTGGGCAGGGGCCATGATGTTTGACGGCCTTGCTTTCATGGACGCCCTGGGCGTGGCCTTCTCCACCATGAGCAACGACGGCCCCGCCTTCGGTGCATTCGGCGCCACCTGCACCTACGCAGCCCTGCCGGATTTCTCCAAGGTCATCGTCTGCCTGTCCATGCTCTTCGGAAGGCTGGAATCCGTAACCCTCCTCTCCATTTTCATCCCTTCCTTCTGGAAAAAGAGCGGATGGTGAGGATGAGATGATAGAAGATAGACGATAGATAATAGAAATTAGAAGATAGAAGGTAGACAGTCAGACTTCAGACGGTCAGACAATCAGACACCTGCGACCCCCTACTGTCATGTTGAGCGGGGCTGCACGGCGGTATTGGCGGTAAGTGTTTTATTTCCTATTGATACTCTGAGCCCAGAAATCTCCCGCCACAATGTTGCTTGTCCCGTTTCGGAGTGAGATTTCTCCACTCCACTTCGTTCCGGTCGAAATGACAGGGGCGGCGGGCTGTGTACAGGCGTTTGAGGAAGAAACAGAATGGCACAGGTGCTGCCCCACCTCTACTGTCATTTCGAGCGGGGCGGCATGTCGGTATGAGGGTAAAGGTTTTATTCTCTATTGATACTCTGAGTCGAGAAATCTCCCGCCGTCATGAGGCTTGTACCATTTCGGAGTGGGATTTCTCCACTTCGCTTCGCTCCGGTCGAAATGACAGAGACGGCGGGCTGCCGACGGTCATTCACTCCAAATACGGGCATTCAAAAAAGCGTGGAAACGAAGTTCCACGCTTTTTTGATGTCCCTATTTCTTCTCGCCGAAGAGGCGGAGGAGGTAAATGAAGATGTTAATGAAATCCAGGTACAGGGTGAGGGCGCCCATGATGGCTATCTTCTGTCCTTCGTCGGTGGCCCGGGAATGATAGGTGAGGGCCAGGCGTTTGATGGACTGGGTGTCATAAATGGTGAGGCCCGTGAAAATCAGGATGCCGGCGTAGGAAATAAGCATCTGCAGCAGGGTGCTGTCGAAGAAGAAACCCACGACCGTGGCCAGGATGATGCCGAAAAGTCCCATGAGGCACATATTTCCCAGCTTCGACAAATCCGCCTTCGTCACATAGCCGTACACCGACATGATGCCGAAGGTGCCGGCGGTCATGAAGAACACGCCGCCGATGGAAGAAAGGGTGTAGGTCAAAAATACCGCCGACAGGGTAATGCCGTTCAGCACCGAATACACCAGAAACATGACCGCCGCCGTTTTCAGAGACATTTTCCCCATGGCAGAGGACAGACGCCATACCAGGGCAAAGGTGGCCACGATGAGCACCAGGGTGCCGGTGCGGCTTCCCATGAAAAGCCCCCGGAGCAGGGCATTATCCGCCACGAACCATGCGCTGAATCCCGTCACCACCAGGGCGATGGCCATCCAGGCATACACATCCTTCATGAGACCGGGCATATTGATGGAAATACTTTTCTCCCGTTCCGCTGTCAATTCGTCATACATAGAAAGACTCCTTTCTGAATGAAATATCTTATATCGATTTATTTGAGAAAAGAAGCGGCCTTCGCAAAGAACGCCGCCCTTTTATGGCCTTTTATATTTATATTGTAACACAGCCTGTACAGTGTCACATCATCTGTACATCCTTATACAGGGGAGATTTCACCCACTGCCCGTGGATATCCACAAGCCCCCAGAGTCCGTGGGATTTCACCGGTGCCAGGCCATGTCGGAAAGGCCGCGCCGCCTCTCCTTCCGGAAGGGTGAACAGAATCTTTCCTTCCCGGTCCAGGGCATGGATTTTCTTTCCTTCTTCCAGCCAGGCCAGCCCCTCTTCCGAATAGGGCTGCATGACGGCGCCGGAGGGAAGCTCACGAATGACGCCGCTTTCTCCGGAAAGCACCGTTTTACCGCCCATTTCATAAAGCACGCGGTCTTTCCCGAGGAATGTAATCCGGTCATACAGGAAATCCATGACCTGCCTGCCGTCCTCCAGACGGAAGGCACCCATCTTTCCTTTTTCCTTATCCCTCAGAGTCACCAGCCCTTCCTCTTCATAGAGCATGCCGCCGGAAAGGTCATAGCGCCCCGGCGGGATGATGTACTCTCCCTTCCGGTTCACGAAGCCCAGAAGGCCGTGGTCCTTCACGAAGGTGCCCCATTCTGTCATGGGATATACCTCGTCGGAGCGGCTGTCCACCACGATACGTCCCTGCCGGTCCAGATAGCCCCGCTTCACGCCGTCATAGGAAAGAGGAAGCATTTCATCGCCTCCGCCGCTGCCGCCAAGGCCCCCAAGCACGGCCCCTGCCAGGGTGCCCCAGTTGAAACGGTTCACCTTCCGCCGGTACTCCGCCAAACCATCCTCATAGGGTCCCACGCTGTCAAATTCCGCGGTAAAAAGAAGTTTCCTCGACCCGTCGATGCCGCCCTTCCGTCCGTCGGAAAGCTGCACAAAAGCAATGCCCTCACTGAAAGGCGCCAGCACCTCCCTATACAGCGGCGCCGTCACCCGATTTCCACGGTCATCAAGAATACCGTATTTCCCCTTTCCCCTGTAAAAAGAAGGGCCCTCTTCTCTATCCGGAAACGCCACGCGGCCATCTGCGGTGATATAGGAAATCTTCTTTCCCTTCTTCACCTGAAACAGCCCATTTCCTTCATAGGACATGGAATCCCAGAAAGCAGGAACGATTTCATGTCCCTCCCGGTTCAGGAGCCCCCAGCCCTTTTTATTCCGAAACGCAGCGGTGACACCATAGCCATAAACATCACTTTCCCCCCTGCGCCGGTGAACATCGCCGGGAAGGCCGTTCTTTGCCAGGTAGGGATACAGCAGGCCTCCCGCCGCCGGCGAAGAAGGCAGGTTCACCGATATATCGTAATGGGTGGTCTTTTTCGATGATTTTTCCCTCGTCTCCACCCTGCCTGTCTCCATAGTGGAAACAGAGCCCTCCTGATGGATATGGGTATAAGAAAAAGCCGGTTCCTCTCCCCGGGCAGGAGAAAATGCAGCCGGCAGAAGCAGGAGGGATGTGATAAGCAGAATCTTTCCGGTTCTGTAGTTCATAGAGCGTCCTTTCTATTTAGTGCATGCTGAATAACTATTTATGATAGAATATATTAGATAACTACTGAGATTTAACATGTAATATTGTATAATATATGCATAGTTAATTTTAGCATCCCCAGATTTTCTTTGCACATAGGAGCTCTATTCATGTATAAACTCACTCCCCAGTACCAGCAAATTTCTATTTTTGACTTCAATCAGCCGGGTGGGCTCCAGCTTTCCTCCGACAATAGATGGGTTCAGCTGGCGGATTCCCTTGAGTGGAACAAGTATGAAGAACGCTATGCTGAACAGTTCCCTTCTAAAACAGGACGTCCGGGAATTCCTTTTCGTATTGCCTTTGGCGCATACATTATCCAGAAGGTAACCGGAGCTTCTGACAGGAAATTATGTGAGCTCATTGCAGAAAATTCATATTATCAGTATTTCCTTGGGCTCCCATCTTTTCAGCCTGAATGCCCGTTCACCTACTCTGCTATGGTGTATTTTAGAAAGAGATTCACGCCTGAGTTCCTTATGGAAGTCAATGAAATGATTCTGGCAGCGTCTGATGTAACGCCGGAACACAGGGAGGATAAGTTGGAGGTGCCTGATGGCACTGCTCTCCCCGACAATATGGGGACCTTGATTCTGGATGCGACCTGTTCTCCTTCGAATATCCGGTATCCTCAGGATTTCTCGCTTCTCAATGAAGCCAGGGAGCATCTGGAGGGGATAATTGACTATTTCAATGATACCTACCATCCCTGGGCTAAGCCAAGGACTTACCGGGAAATCGCAAGAAAGGACTATCTGAAGCTGGCAAAGTCCAAGAGAAGGTCTGCAAAAGCTGTCAGAATGCAGATTCGGCGGGAGTTATTCAATCTTGCCCGTGATATGCGCTATATCGAACAGTACCTTGCGGCAGGCTATGAGCTTCCGGAGAAGTATCGGCAGTTGTACCAGACCATTCAGAAGCTGTATGAGCAGCAGAAGTACATGTATGACCACAAGACACATCGAATCGAGCATAGGATTGTCAGCCTGCGTCAGCCCCATCTGAGGCCCATTGTACGCGGCAAGGTCAAGGCACCGGTAGAATTTGGCGCCAAGTACGATGTGAGCATTGATGAAAAGGGACACGCCCGGATGGAAAAGCTGTCATTCGACCCTTACAATGAAGGCGGCGTTCTGACTGATGCAGTGGAACGGTATAAAACCCGTACCGGCCATTATCCTACGAAGGTGCTGGTCGATCAGATTTATCGCACTCGCACAAACCGAGAGTTCTGCAAGCAGCGTGGAATTCGCATGTCCGGGCCTCGCTTAGGGCGTCCGCCAAAAGAGAAACAGAAGCCAACAAAGGAAGAATACCAGGACAATGTCGATATAATCGAGGTTGAGCGCTTCTTCAGCTTAGATAAGCACTGCTATGGTGCCGGTCTTATCATGACTAAACTGCCGGAGACGACGTTGTCTTCTATCGCCATGTCTGTTCTTGTGGGGAATCTGTTCAGAATCCCCACGGGGTCTCTTTTTTTGCTCTATTTTGTGGATTCAGGGGCAGAATCAGAGTCTCAGCACTATATGGAGTTAGCAGACTGAGGTTCCAAGGCATTCTCAAGGTCAAAAATGCCTTCTGAGGGGTGAATTTTCACATTTTGAGGGTGTTTTAGGTTATTTTTGCAAAGGGTGGTTTTTTAACAGCCACTAAGTATAGTCGAGTGCTATGCTAAAACTGGACAGGGGTGGGATAAGAATTTAGACAGCCTTTGTAGTATATTGGAATCAGAATTAAAAACATTGGACGCCACATTCAGATTTCATACAGGAGGCAGTCTTATGAAGTACACAAAGAAAGAGCGTATGAACATTGGTCGCCAGATTTATGAGGATCAAATCAATAAATACGAAGCTGCAGGCAAATACGGCATCAGTGCTCAAACTGCTAGAGAATATATGAGGATGTATAGGAACACAAACCATCTTCCACCTAAAACATCCAAGCCCCGTGATTACGGTCTTGCCAAAGCAAAAGTTATTCCTGAAGCGGCCAAACTCGATGAATACCAGAAAATGTCCAAGGAAGATCTCATCAGCGCCTTGATTGATGCCAGGATAAGAGAAGAGCGGCTGAAGCTTGGTTACGAAGTAGTAGAAGAAGATGATTCAAAAAAAAAGCTCATTACTTACGTCAAAAAGACTGCGAAGTAATCGTCGCGCTTTCCGGCTCCTTCCCTGTCGAATTGCTTTGTGAAAGGCTGCGTATTCCGCGTAGCAGCTTCTACTATTGGCTGTATCATACCAGGCATCCTTCTGAACAAAAGAATCGTCTTTTGGATACCATAGAACTGCTCAAGGAATGGCATAAGAAGTATCCATCCCACGGATACCGCTGGCTAAGGGCCAAGCTTCTGCTTGACACAGGCCTCTTCATGTCTGAATCATACGCCTATAAATGCTGTCGTTTGGCCGGGATCAAGAGTGTTTCCAAACACTATAAGTACAAAAAGCCTGGTGAATCCAGGACTTATCCAAATCTGCTGCTTGCAGGGATTAACATAGATGGGCCCTCGCAATGTATTGTGTCTGACATGACTGCATTCTACGTAAAGAACACATACTATGAGCTGACGATATATATGGATCTTTGGAATAACGAGATTGTCGCCCACGCACTTTCCTCAAGGCGTGGAGACCGTATGACATATATTAACGGACTGCACGACTACCTTGAATTTACGAAGAAATTCCCCGGCGTTAAGCATATTCTTCATTCTGATCAGGGATCAGTATATGCATCAAAGGATTTCAACCAGCTGCTCCCGGCGTATAACATCACACGATCCATGTCCAGAGCAGGAACGCCAACGGATAATGCAGCCATGGAATCCATTAATGGATGGATGAAAGCCGAGCTGTTTTCAGATTTTCATATTACTTCAACAGAGGGCGTAGCGGGTCAGATTGATGAATACGTCAAGTTCTTTAATGAAGAGCGCCCGGCATATGCACTGGAGTACCTTACACCAAAGCAGTACAGAGAAAAATATGGTTTTTAAGCAGGTTAATGCCTTTTGTCCAAATTAAGAGTTACACAATTTCATTTAATTTCACTTATTTATTTTTTTGACATCTAATTTTTGAGATTTTGTGTCCAAAATACGTTGACCAGTGCACTTTTTCTCATAGGTCTGCCGGTTGATTTCATCAGCTACCTGCATGGTGAAGGTAACCTTTCCTTCGGGGGCATGCTTTGTATAGTAGTTCAGCATTTTTTCTTCGATAGAAAGCTCACGCTTCATTTCGCTGAGCTGTTTCAGTTTGTCTTGTATCATCTTCGATAGTCCCTTCTGCGTTGCAAATAAAGTAGCCCCGGGGATGGTGGTCTCCGCCGAGACGGAAAAGATTTTCCATCATCTTCTTGAAACACAGGTTAATAAGATAGGAGGGAGAGTTGGAGTTGTTCTCTTCTAAAAGAAGGTGAATGCTACATCCCATATTCTGTCGTATGCATTCTGCCATGTGGGTAACGTCGGTTTCTGGATGCATGAATTTGGCGAGGGCTGCACGGGTATGTTCATCGGCATTGTTAAAGGCATCAGGGGCGATGACAAAACAGATTTCCGTACATTCCGGTTCCGGCTTATTGGAAATAAAGACGCCGCCAACCCAGACCTGAAAGCAGTCAGTGTGGAGGAGGTTTATAAATTCCCTGATAATACCGAGCATGACCCTGAAAAGCTGTGGGCGTGACTCTGATGGAAACATGCCTTCTACGAAATGCAGGCGGATATGGAATAGGCTGCCCTTGTGGGGGCCGGGCGGCGTGAGGTAGCCGTACTCATCGAAAACGGGCTGTGCAGGTTCGTCCATAGAATCTCCTCTTTTCTTCCGGAAACATATGTTGCTATTGCCTTTATTTTAACATATCGGGATTGGGATCGGGATTGGGATCGAGATCGGGGCGCCACATCGTCATTTCGACGGTCGGAGCGGAGTGGAGAAATCTCCCAGCAGAATGGGGCTTGTGGCTGAGTGTGCCTGATGGCGCGGTCGGGATCGGGATCGAAGATCGAGGAGCGGTAGAGAGGGCATTTTGAACATTATAAATTGTAAATTGTAGATAGCCAATGAAAGTGGCGTCCTGTAGGAATGTAGGGCGCCTTTTTTATTGGCTGTCGCTGGAAGCATACGATACTCAATGAGCGAAACGAGCTAAATCTGTAATCGTAATCGTCAGTGGTCGTATCGGAAGCCAAAAATACATTGCGATACAAGCCTATTGAGTTGTATTATATTGATGTGCTATTATCTTTGTTATATATGAGGATATACTGTGGTAAGTATCTCTTGTAAATGATTTGAATTTTGTGGTAAATATCAATTGCAATTCTATGATAGAAAGAAAATGTGTCTAATGTGTCTATTTATATAATAGATTAGAAATTGATCGGTAGTAGAAAGATTTGTTCTTATCATTACTTTTTACTGAGGAGGATTTATATATTGAATACAAAGTTTATTGATATTTTGTTTGCATTTCTTGTATTTTCATTACCATTCAAGTATATACCCCGCGCGTTTTGGCAGACGTTTTTAGGTGGGCCGTTCGGGCAGGATCTGGTGGTATATCCACTCCTTATCGGTTTTATTTATACCGCATACTGTCAGTGGAAATACAAGAATGTTGTTTATAAGTGGGATGTTTTCCGGAAGTTTATTTTTGCTTACTTGGCAGTACTTCTTATTTCACTGGTCTGGGGACTTTTTAATTATCCTTATTATGATCAAATTTTAAATGGACCAGCAGACCAGATAGAGAAACTTCCGAGGGTACTGGCGCTCCTTCATGGCATAGGTATTCCGGTGGCAGAGAAAGCATTACTCGAAATCTGGATGTTTGCCCGGCCTGTCAAAGGGGTGCTGTTCGAGGCATTTTATACCTTTGGCGCAGTCTATATGATTTTTTGCTGGTATCATGACCGTGCACAGCGCGCTATTGATATCCTGCTGAAGGTGACAACCGTTGATCTTGTGATTGCAGCATCTTACGGACTTGTGGATGTATGTTACCAGAATGGTCAGATGTGGGCTCAGAACTTCATTACACTAACAATCCCTCTTCTCCATGGAGACGTGGCTGCCAAATTTGATTACTATCAGTTTCATACTCATTTATTTTGGGACGCTCAAAACAGGTCGATTTTTTTGGAGCCGTCCTATTTCGGAATATATATGGCATTTGCATTTCCTCTGTTGTGGTGGAATATTTTCAAGCAGACTTCGAAGTGGAAGCAAGCTGCACTAGTGGTACTTTTTACTGTGCTGAGTTTTGAGATCTTCCTGACCCAGTCAAGAACAGCTTTGGCTGTTAATTGCGCTGTGCTGGCTATCTTTGCAGTATTATGTTTCTATCATATGCAGAAACGACTTTTGTTCCTATTGGCATCACTCTGCTTGGGCGTTGTCATAAGCTTTGCCGGTTCTATGGAATTCATGCGGTTTGGGCAGGTACCCAGCCAGATTGGAGAGTGGACGCCGCTTGCTACAAAATGGCAAAATATGCAGGAAAAAAGCCATACGAATAATATAAATAAGCAAAAGGAAGCACAATCGGTTAAAGAAGGTATAACTGTAAAGGAGCAGAAAGTCCAGTCGAAAGCCCAGGCTGCTAAAGGTACTGCAGGTGTCAATGCGCAGACTTATATTGACAAAAATTTGAAGTCTCTTTCCGGCACAGATAAGAAAAATGCTCATGCAGGGAGCAATCATTCCAGATTTACAGTGCAGAAAACACATATACGCATCGGCCTTGAACATCCGCTTTTCGGTGTGGGAACCACCCTTCGGCAGGGATATCTTCGCGAAAGACTTGACAGGGATCCGGGAGGAGAAATCCAGAAATGGAATAAAAACATTGATAAGAGAGGACTGCTTCGTGCCGGATTTGCGAATCTGGGTGATTTTACACTTCGGTTTGCGGAAACAGGCTTTCTAGGACTTGGTCTTTATCTACTGCCTTCTCTTGTGCTGCTTCTGGCTTATGCGAAAGTGCTTGTCAAACGCCATGAAAGGATAGCCCCTTTTCTTTTCTGTAGTCTTTCTTTCATTGGTATCATGTCAACTGGGCTGGGCGATGGCATGAATATTACCTTTTGCTATTGGACCGCAATGGCGGTTTCCTTTCTCCTGCTTACCGCTAATAACGTAAAATTTACCCTGTCTTTTCATTTCCCAAAGTCTTCAGAGGCAAGAAATGATGGATAAAAGTAGAAGTGTGAGCTAAGTTAATATAAAGATTGATCCATCCATGTATTTTTCATGCATTTAATTAATTGAGCAGTATAGTATTACAGTCCTCTGCTATTTATTATGAGGTAGTCTATGAAAAAAGTCGGTATCCTTACTTTCCAGAGAGCGTCAAATTATGGAGCTGCATTGCAAATGTATGCACTGCAGCGGAAAATCCGTGACCTTGGTTATGATGCTGAAGTAATTGATTTTATATGTCCCCAGGTTTTTGATGGCTACAAGCCTTTTCTGATAAATCATCTTTTTCATCCGCGTGCATTGACAGGTGATTTCCTAAATGCCTCTATAAAAGTCGGACGCAACCATCGCTTTGATACTTTTACCCGGAAAACAATGCGCTTTTCCAGACCTTTGACCAAAGATAAACTTTCTTCTGTATCGGATAGTTACGATGTTTATGTTGTTGGCAGTGACCAAGTTTGGAATCCTCTGATTACCGGTTCAGAATCTGCTTACTTCCTGGACTTTGTCAAAGATAAGAGTAAGCGTCGATCCTATGCGGCAAGTTTTGGTGTGTCTGTATGGCCAGAATCTTCTCTGCTTCCCATAGCAAACCTGCTTGAAAATATGGGCTGTATTTCGACTCGTGAAGAAGCGGGAAAGAAATTGATTCAGGTTATTACTGAAAAGACTGCACCAATTACTGTAGATTTGGATCCGGTATTTCTTCTTGGAAAAGAAGGCTGGCTTCCTTTGGTTGAAAAAGCGAACGTCAGCAAGCCCTATCTTTTTATTTATACTGTTGGTAGTGGTCATGCAAATGAAGTCTATCGCACGGCGTCCAGGCTGGCAGAAGAAAAAGGACTGGATATTATCAATCTTCGCTATAGTAGGTCGCTTAGGCATGGTGAATATCAGATTGGTCATGTAGTCTATGAAGCCGGTCCCGATGATTTTGTTTCTTTTATAGCCAATGCTTCCTGCGTGGTGACAGATTCCTTTCACGCTACTGCTTTCTCCGTTATTTTCCACAAACCTATGTATATTTCAATGCCGGAAAAAGTAGGATCCCGCATTTCCAATCTTTTCTCTATTGCCGGTATTGATGACCGGGTGATTGGGAAGCCTATGAAGGACATTGACTGGGATAAGTCAGCTAGGCGGATGGAAGAGGCTCGTGAGAAATCCATTGCCCACTTGAAGAAAATTATCGGGGATTAACATTTTACAATGGATAGAACAGCCAAATTCATAAAAAATACGCTTGCTACAGGGCTCATGCAGGTTGTAGCCATGATAAGCGGATTTATTATTCCTAAAATCATGCTCATGTTCTATGGCTCGGAAATCAATGGTATCGTCACATCCATTACCCAACTTATTTCCTATCTGACTCTTTTGGAAGCAGGACTCTCCGGAGCTACAGTTTTTTCCCTGTATAAACCTATAGCTGATCATGATATCTATGGAATCAACCGTATTCTTACTGCGGCAAAGAATCTTTATTACAAAACTGGTCATATTTTCAGCTGCATGGTGGTTTTGTGTGCTGCGCTGTATCCTTTTTTTGTTCAGACCACAACTCTTGACTATGAAGAACTTTTTTTTCTCTTCCTGATTCTTGGCATTAATGGTGTTCTTGAATTTTATACCCTGGCTAAGTACAGAGCTCTCCTTACGGCAGACCAGAAAACCTGGGTCATTTCTCTGGCCTCTATAATTCAGATTGTCTTGAATATTATCATTATTGCCTCTCTGGCTTATGCAGGTTTCTCTATTGTGATTGTCCGTGCAGCGGCTGTGACTGCTATTTTTGTTCGGACTTATCTTCTGTGGAAATACTGCAGGGATCACTATAATTTCCTTGATTTTACAGTACCTCCTAATAATGAAGCCATGAATCAGCGATGGGATGCATTGTATCTGCAGATTCTCGGTGCCATCCACCAGGGGGCTCCTATTTTAATTGCCACATTTCTGCTTTCGCTGCTAGATGTAAGTATTTACGCTATTTTCAACCTTGTCATCTTAGGGCTGAATTCCTTGTTGGGTATTTTCATGACCGGCCTGACCTCAGGCTTTGGGGACCTTATTGCCCGTGGGGAGAGAGAGCCATTTAAGAAAGCTTTTAGCGAGTTTGAATTTATCTATACAATTACTATAACTGTGATTTATAGCACCATGTTTTTCTCGTTCCAGCCTTTTATTTCTCTTTATACCAAGGGAAGTGATATAAGTTATTACTATCCTTTGTTTGCTTTTCTTATGGCTTGGAACGGGTTTGCCTACAATATCAAGAATCCCTTCGGCATGCTTGTAATTTCAGCGGGAAAATACAGGGAAACCCGCCTTCCTACAACCATTCAGGGTGCAATAGAGCTCATTGGCGGCATTGCGCTTGCTCTGCCGTTTGGGTTGAATGGTATCGTAATGGCATCTATCCTATCCAATGTTTACCGGGATATCGAGTTTCTTTTCTTTGCACCCCGTCACCTGACTCATATGCCCATTGGCCACACAGTAAAGCTTTGGACAGTCAATACACTGCTTCTCATCTTTGCTTTCTGGACCAGCAGCCTCCTCCCTTTTCCAGAAATGGGGGATTATCTGCGGTGGGTTATTTTTTCTGCTTTCATATGTATTTTGTGTGGTATTGCCGCTGTTAGTATTAATGCTATTTTATTTCGGCATCTTGCCTGCAGCACTTTGGCAAGGCTGATTCACATGGTGAAAAGGAGTCATTAATATGTACGTTCATAATAAAAAAGAAGATTGTTGTGGCTGTACAGCCTGTATGAATATCTGTCCTGTAAAAGCGATCACTATGGTTCCCGATGAAGAAGGGTTCCTCTATCCATTCATTGATGAGGAAAAATGTATTCATTGCAATATGTGCCGGAAAACCTGTGATTTTGTCAAAAGTCATGACTGGCAGTTCATGAAGCAGCCTGAGGCATATGCGGTAAAGATGAAATCGGACAAAGAGCGGGCTGCCAGCCAATCCGGTGGAATGTTTGCTGCACTTTCCGAGGCGGTTCTTGACATGGGCGGTGTAGTATATGGAGCAGGTTTTGATTCCAACTGGGATGTGGTCCATAAAAGGGCTGTCACGAAGGAAGAAAGGGACGCCATGCGGGGAAGCAAATATGTGCAGAGCCGTATGGAAAATAATTTTGAAAAGGTAATTACTGATCTGCGAGCTGGGAAATATGTACTCTTCTCAGGTACCCACTGTCAGTGTGCCGGTTTAAAAAGTCTTCTGGAAATGAAAAGGGTCAATACAGGAAAACTTTTTTTGGTAGATATCATCTGCCATGGCGTTCCATCACCCAAAGTGTACCAGGCCTTTCGGGAATTTATGACAGAACAACATAAAGGGAAATTGGAAGGATTTAAATTCAGAAATAAAAGATTTGGATGGCACCACACGGTAGAGTCATCATATATAAGTGGAAAAGAATATGATACAACTCTATATAGTTCTCTTTTCTATAGTGATAATGCACTCAGAGAATCTTGCTATCAATGCCCTTATAAGAAAGTTAATCAACTTTCAGATATTACCATTGGCGATTTTTGGGGGATTGAAAAGTGGGCTTCTGATTTTGATGATGGCCAAGGAATTTCTTTAGCATTGATTCATACCGGAAGGGGCAAAACTTTATTCGCCCATGCTAGAAAAAATATAATTGTAAGGAATTCACAAATTCAAGATTGTATCCAGCCTTGTTTGCAAAGGCCGATGAATAGGCCCTTCACCAGAGAGCAGTTTTGGAAAGATTTCCAGCAAAAATCATTTGAATATGTTCTGTCACATTACACTACGAATTACGGATGGAGAAATAAGACGAAGAAAGGCGTAAAAAAAGTCCTAAAGACAATTCTACCCCAAAATGCTATAGTAGTTCTGAAAAAGCTTCGTGGCTGATATTTTTGTCAATGCATATATCAAGCATAAGTATTGTGACTAGGGGGGATGTACCTTTCAACATATCTTTTGGCGATGGGCATTATCTTATCGCCTTCGCAGGCGCGTCCTATTGACATTTATTCACGGACAGTTTAAAATAGCTATAATTTCAAAGAAGCAGGGAAGAGAAGAGTACCCGTGCAGGAATGGCAAAGAGAGCTCCCACCGGTGAGAAGGAGCACAGGAAAGCATGGAGAAGATGGCCTCTGAGCTTGATATGCTGAATGGTGAAGCAGTCCGGGAGTCTCCCGGTACAGAGACAGGGTATCAAGGCATGGCCGGCGTACCTGTGAGGTCTTTCCGGTGACGGAAAGATGAAATTGGGTGGTAACACGAGGATCTCGTCCCTTAGGGGACGGGATTTTTTTTATTGCATGTATGCTTTTACAAGGAGGTTTTCATTTTGCCGATTAAAATTGCCGACGGTTTGGACGCTGTTTCAGAATTGAAGAAGGAAGGGATCGTAACCATTGGAGAAAAAAGGGCCCGGACCCAGGATATCCGTCCCCTTCATATACTGATTCTGAACCTCATGCCCATTAAGAAACCGACAGAAGTACAGCTTCTCCGCCTGCTGGGGGATACGCCGCTGCAGCTGGATGTGGATTTTGCCCGTATCGCTTCCCGGGAAACCACCCATACGGACCGGTCCTATCTGGATGAAAATTACCTCACCTTTGATGATATTAAGGACAGGAAATATGATGGCTTTATCATTACCGGGGCGCCGGTAGAAAAAATGCCCTATGAGGAAGTGGATTACTGGCCGGAAATGCTGAAATATTTCAACTGGGCCGACAGTCATGTGTTCTCCACCCTTCATTTCTGCTGGGCCGCCCAGGCAGGGCTGTATCGGGACTATGGGGTGGAAAAGAGAATCCTTCCAAGGAAACTCTTCGGTATTTACCAGTACAATCTCACCCTGGCCTACCATCCGCTCCTCCGGGGCTTCGACGACCGCTATTTCATCCCCCAGTCCCGTCATACTTCCATTGACGATAAAAAAGTGGATGTCACGCCGGAACTGACCGTTCTTTCCCGGTCCGAGGAAAACGGCATCAACATCATTTCCGACAAGGAATCCCGCCGCATTTTCGTGCTGGGCCATTTTGAATACGACCTGCGCACCCTGGAATGGGAGTACAAGCGGGATAGGGAAAAGGGACTTCCCATCCGTCTGCCGGAAAATTACTATCTCTACGATGATCCCCAGGAAAAGCCCCGTTTCGTATGGTGCAGCTATGCCCATCTGTTTTACCATAACTGGCTGAATTTCGTATACCAGGAAACGCCCTACAGTCTGGACAATCTCATGCCTTTCAATGTACATAATCCGCTCCACGGGAATTAGTGGGCTGGTGATCTAGTGAGCTAGTGATCTAGTGAGCTAGTGTACTGGTGGGGCAGTGAGGCAGTGAGACAGTGAGACAGCTGCCGTAGCGGTATATTCCATTGCATCCCTGATTTATATGAACTATATGGCTCTTTCCACAGCCATTTCCGGTGTGTATCTTCCTCATGTTACCGGCATGGTGGCCAGGAAAGAGCCCATCAGGAACCTTTCTGAGCTCTTTATTCAGATTGGCAGATGGCAGTATTATCTTCTGGCCCTGGTGGCAACGGGCTTTATCATTTTCGGGAAGCAGTTTATTGCCTTATGGGCAGGACCAGGGTTTGAAGACTCTTATATCATTACTCTTCTCATTATTCTTCCATTTACAGTAGATTTGATCCAAAACATAGGACTTGCCATTATGCAGGCCATGAACCGTTATGACTTCCGGGCTCGCATTTATTTTGTCACAGGGGTTTTGAATCTTTTCCTCGCTATCCCACTGGGAATCAAATATGGCGGTATTGGCTGTGCAGTGGCTACTGGTGCTTCCATGATCGTAGGAAATGGATTTATTATGAACTGGTACTATGCAAAAGAAATGCATCTGGCTATAGCTTCCTTTTGGAAACAAATAGGGAAGATTTCCTTTATTACTTTCATGTGCCTTGTGATAGGATATTGGGTTAATGCTTATATTGGGCCGTACGGTGGCATATATCCTTTCATTTTGAAAGTGGTAATGTATACCATTTTGTATGTAGTAATGATATATTTTTTTGCTATGAATTTATCAGAACGGGAAAAGGTTCATGCGGTTTTTCACAAGTTACATATAAGTTAAAATTGTAAGGCTATTTACATATGTTGAACATTAACAATGAACTTTTTGTCGATATAAAGAATTTTCTGAACCACCCCTGGAGTGTGACTCCAGAAAATATGGTCAAACATGCGGATGAGATAAATCAGGCAGCGAATGCTGTAACAGAACTTAGGGATACAGGTAAAGGGCCTGATGGAAGTCTTGTCCTGTTTCCACACCTTCCTTATTTACTGGAAGAAAATGTATTAATCTCTGAAGAGGAAAAAGAAGCTCTTTTTTCTTTAAAAGAGGAGGCTAAATCCTATGATGTAGTTATTTCTATTGGCATAGGAGGTTCTTATTTAGGTAATCAGGTGCTTTTTGATTTATTCTGCGGGCCTTACTGGAACCAGCTTACAAAAGAAGAGAGAGGTGGCTATCCTCAGTTCTATTTTGCAGGACAAAATGTAGATCCAGTCAGCCTGGTAGAGCTTTTTTCCTGTATTTCCCGAGAGGCTGGGCACATACAGGGGCGCCGAATGCAGGTATTGTTTCTGGTAATTTCCAAATCCGGCACGACTATCGAACCGGTTGCTGCGGTAAGGGGATTAAAGAAACTGCTTGCCGACGTTTGTGATATTCATCTCATGGCCATTACCGATAAGGAAAAAGGAAGAATCCGACCGTTAGCAGAAGAACGACATTTCCCTTGTTTCACTGTCCCCGATGGAATCGGTGGACGATTCAGTATTTTCTCTCAGGTAGGCCTGGTGTTTGCCAGCCTGGCAGGGATAGATATAGAAAATTTCCTGAAAGGTGCACAGATGGTGGAAGAGGCGTGCCAATCGGAGAATATGAAAGAAAATCCAGCTCTTTTACTTGCCGCTCTTAAGTATATTGCCACAAAGAAATATGGCATTACCGCGGAAGTCATTATGCCCTATGGGGACAAGTTCAGGTCTTTCGGCTGGTGGTATGCTCAGCTTTTGGGGGAATCCCTGGGAAAAAAATATGATATGCAGGGGAACGTGGTGTACAACGGGCGTATTCCGGTAGCTTCTGTGGGAACCACAGATATGCATTCTCTTACACAGGAACATCAGCAGGGGAAAAAGAATAAGCTGATCCAGTTCATTTCTGTAGAACACCTGCCTTCTGATCTTTCTGTCCTCTGTGATGAAAAGGGCGTAAGTGGCATGGTTCCTATGAGTCGTATGTTGGATGCAGCAAGAAGAGCGAATGAAGAAGCGCTGGCAAATGAAGGCCGGATGAGTTGCCATATTTCTATTAAGGAATTAACACCTTTTCACGTAGGGGCACTCATGTATTTCTTTTTCCTTACCATTGCCTATGAAGGGGCCATGGAAAATGTAAATGCGTTTGATCAGCCTGGGGTAGAGGACTACAAGAAAATTCTCCATGAAGATTTGAGAAAGTACATTGTGAAAAATCAGGCTCTTCACGGAAATTTGGGGGATGAATAATTTTTAGGTAAAGAATGGAATCG
>OHAC01000636.1_pt1 | contig 35291 bp, 25 predicted proteins | sample 1577051 | NCBI WGS metagenome assembly OHAC01 (sample SAMEA3541499, study PRJEB24748) | human gut metagenome | biome: human gut; feature: human-associated habitat; material: faeces | place: China | collected 2012 | reverse complement strand
AACGAGAAACATTACAGAGAATAATTCCTAAACAAAAAGCGTTAGTCTTTGTAGAGTTTGAATAATATATAACAACTACAAAATGCCGAAAGCCCTTAGCTGTGGGTATGAAACTCATGGCTAAGGGCTTTTTGCTTTACAATGATGTTGGTTTGTGTATAATTATGGATAAAGTGAAATAACATAATTTTCCTATTGAGTAAATGGAAATTGGAGAGGTGATTCTGTTGCAGATTAAACTGATAAAAGGAAGTTACGAATATAAGGAGCAAATCATTGAGATGCTCAAAGAATGGAAAGAATATAACGATACTCATGAAGTGAATTGTTCACCAGGGGCTATCTTCAAGAACAACTACGATGATTTTGAGTATTATTTGAGTAATTTGGAAACCAGCGAGCCTAAAAATGGATTGGTTCCTGACTCGACATTTTTCTGTTTAGATGAGGAACGAAATATAATTGTTGGTGCGGTAAATATTAGACATTACTTAAATGAATATCTTTTGGTACACGGAGGTCATATTGGCGACGGAATCAGACCCTCTGAACGAAGAAAAGGATATGCTACTCAAATGGTTGGGCTTGCCTTAGAAGAATGCAAAAGGCTTGGAATCAAAAAAGTTTTGATGGTGTGTGATAAAGATAATATTGGTTCTGCAAAATCTATTATAAAAAACGGTGGAATATTGGAAAATGAACAAAAAGAGGACGGTAAGGTAGAACAAAGATATTGGATTGATTTAGAGTAAGATGATAAATACAAAATACTAGGAGGTGGAAAATGAGTATCCTTAAAAATGAAATTCCGATATTGGAGTTTGATGCGGAACAAAATGCGGTTATCGACTCCACACATGAAAATTTAGATATTAAACTTCCGCCAAAATGTGTTTTTGCCTTTCTAGGAGAGTATATTGAAGAATATGCCAGTAAGAATGATGTAAGACAGGTAGCACATTTTATTAGTGCAACGAAGTATTATCCGATTTACATAGCTGAATATAAGGGAAAAGAGGTTACACTTTGTCAAGCACCTGTAGGTGCCGCTTCTGCGACACAAATTTTGGATTGGCTGATTGGGTATGGTGTGCGAGAAATAATTTCTGCCGGATCTTGCGGATGTCTTGAAACATTTCCTGAAGGAACATTTCTTGTACCATACAAGGCTCTGCGTGATGAAGGAACATCTTATCACTATGCTCCACATTCACGTTTTATGGCAATTAATGAAAGAGTAAGAAAAGCTATTGAAGAAACTATACTAGAACATGGTATGAAATATCAAGAAGTTATTACTTGGTCAACAGATGGGTTCTATCGTGAAACCAAAGAAAAAGTAATATACCGCAAAAGCGAAGGGTGTTCTGTTGTAGAAATGGAATGTTCAGCACTTGCAGCTTGTTCGGCTTTTCGTGGTGTAAATTGGGGAATGATACTTTATACTGCAGATAGCCTTGAAAATATTAATAAATATGACGAGCGAAATTTTGGTGGAAACGCATATGAATATGCACTTACACTCTGCCTTGATGCGGTAGTGAAGATGTAGAGAGTTGTAATTTTTGCTTTGTCGAGATACCAAATATAATAAAAAATAGTAATCTACAGTAGTTCAACCATATTGTGTTGATTTCCTAAACAAAATTGATTAGTAATTGTCAAATTCGAATGTTGAAAAATTGATATTAGTTATTCTGAATGACAGGCAGTCTAGGATTTTCTGTTGTTTTCTATTATCCATATTTCACAGAAATAGACATTGAAAATTGTTATCAACGTAAATTTTAACTGTGAATTTATTTGTTGAATGTTATGTGATATACTTGTGACACAAGCAAATTGTAAATCGTATATTTGAAAAACAACATGGGAGCGGGTGAGAGAAAAATGAAAAATATGAAAATAGATGCTAACGGAACAGATCCATAATCCGAATTTTAAACCTATCGAATTCGATAGGTTTAAGGCAGAATCAGGAGATAATGCTTTTACATTGACACCGCAACAATGGATAAAAGCAACAGATGCAGTAAAAGAATTTTTGATAACTCCCACATTATCTCCGCAGGAAATGGCATATACATATGCGTCAGAAGCAGATATTCTAAATATTGCTTTGTTTGGAAAAACAGCAGCACAATGGAGAAATGAAAAAGGAATAAAAGGGAAAACTCCTAATATCAGAGATTTTGCTTCGGCAGAAGAATTGGTTGTGCTTATCAATCTGGAAGATACGAATGCAGACCTGATAAGACAGGAAGTGCCTAAAATCGAAAGAAAAGCGAACACGGCAACCAATACTATCCACAAATTAGGATACAAAACAGGTAATACAAAAGCCTGTCTTGTGTCCTTTTTTTGTTGAAAATAAAGGGTTTGCGAGGTGTTGTAAACAAGATAGACAGGAGAAGTTGACTATCCTCTTATATACCGAATGGAAGAGTTGGATGATGAGTCTGACTGGATTCTTTTTCGATTGAAAAATTGAAAATTTTGTTGTACTATAAATTATACGAAAAAGATAACCGATAGTAATAACGAGGACAGATACTATGGTAAGAAATAATATCGAGTTGGATGTAAAGACAAAATGTATAGAGCAGGGTAAGACACAGGTACAGATTGCAGAGGATATTGATACCACCAAGGCCTATGTGAACCGTATTATCAAAAGGACTGATGGCGTTGTGAATAATACCTTTGTGCAAATGATGGAGTCACTGGGGTACGATATACAACTGATATATATTAAAAAAGAAGATTAATATTGGAAATTTAATTGTTGAAATTTATTTTCGAAGGGAGTGATTATATGGCAATACCAACAAGCATTAAAACTCTCCTGTCTGGAGATGTAGTTGAATGGGCGCGAATTGAATTTAAGGAAACCTGGGATGCAGCGGCATCTTTGAAGTCTATATGTGCATTTGCAAATGATCTTGACAACTGGGGTGGTGGATACATTGTTATCGGTGTACAAGAAGATAATGGTAGACCTGTTTTTCCACTAAAAGGAGTTCCGACAGAAAAACTGGATTCCTATCAGAAAAATATTTTTGCAAAATGCAAACTCCTTAGACCGGCTTATACACCGATTATTGGTGTTGAAACATATCAAGACAAGCATTTTATTGTTATATGGTGTCCTGGTGGAGATAACAGACCATATTCATCACCAAAGACAATGGAAAAAGATAATAAAGAGAGAATACATTATATTCGTAAAGCTTCCAATACTGTAGACCCTTCAGATGATGAAGAAAAAGATTTATTTAATCTAGCAAATAGAGTTCCATTTGATGATAGAGTGAATCATCAGGCAGAATTAGAAGATTTGAATATTACGTTAATTCAGAATTATCTTAAAGAGATAGGCAGTTCGCTGTATGAAAAATCAAAATTGGGAGATTTCACTGAATTATGTAGTGACATGAACATTATCAGTACGCTTCCGGAGTATGTAAAACCCAAAAATGTAGGATTAATGTTCTTTTGCATGGAACCAGATAAATTTTTTCCATGTACACAGATTGATATTGTACAATTTCCGGATGGGTTAGGCGGAGACAATATTATCGAAAATACTTTTAAAGGACCGATTCATCAACAATTAAGAGAGGCATTGCAGTTTATAAAGAATTCTATCGTAACAAAAAAAATTGTAAAGAGTGCGGACAAAGCAGAGGCAGATTGGGTGTATAATTATCCGTATGCTGCTTTAGAAGAGGCTCTTGCCAATGCTGTTTATCATCGAGGTTATGATATCAGAGAGCCGATAGAGGTAAGAGTTGAAAAGAATATGATTGAAATTGTAAGTTTTCCGGGACCAGATCGATCAGTGACGCAAGAAGGATTAAAAAGATATAAGGTTTCAAATCGTAGGTATAGAAATCGTCGTATTGGAGACATCCTTAAGGAATTGCATTTAACAGAGGGTAGAAATACTGGATTTGGCAAGATACTGAGAGCTCTTGAAGCGAATGGGTCACCAAAACCAGAGTTTGAAACAGATGAGGATCATAGCTATTTTATTTCAAGGTTATTTGTTCACGAAGCATTTTTGAAAGAGGAAGAATCCAATCGTGATCAGAAGGGAGTCAAAAAGGAGCCTAAAAGGAGCCGAAAAAAGGAGCCGAAAAAAGGAGCCGAAAGAAAGCGGGATGTATTGCAGAAATTGGAAGAAGATCCAGAGATAACTCAGGTTAAACTTATGGAGGAGTTTGATTTATCAAGAAAGCAGATTCAGAAGATTATAAAGGATTTGCGCAAGGAAGGACTAGTTGAAAGACAGGGATCCAATAGGAACGGAAGATGGATTGTAAAGAAATAATATATAACAACTACAAAATGCCGAAAGTCTATATTCCATAAGGACTTTCGGCATTTATTGTTATCTTAATAAAAAAATTTGTTTGCTTAATGGAGAGAGTGAGTTACAATAATATTATTATAAAAATGAGAATGTAAAAAACAAATTATAAAAAAGGAGATTCTTAACATGGTAAAAATTATTTCTGACAGCACATGCGACCTCTCTCCAGAGTTGATTGCAAAATATGATATTGACATTTTGCCACTGCATATTCTTCTCGGGGAAGATGAATATGAAGATGGAAAGAATATTACACCGGAACAGATTTATAGCTGGTCTGATGAAAATAAAACAACACCAAAAACGTCAGCTCCGGCATTGACAGATGCAATTGAGCTTTTTAAACCATATATAGATGAAGGTCGCGAAATTGTATGTTTTTCTATTTCAAGCAGTATGTCTACATCAGGGAATGTTATGCGTATTGCTGCCGAGGAACTGGAGGCAGAAGATCGTATTACAGTAATTGATTCGGCAAATCTTTCTACAGGAATTGGGCTTCTTGTAATAGAGGCAGCTATTATGGCACAGAATAATCATACAGTAGAAGAAATTGTTTCAGCAATAGAAGCGTTAAAACCGAATGTCAGAGCAAGCTTTGTTGTAGATACGCTCACTTATTTATATCGTGGCGGTCGTTGCAATGCGGTTTCAGCTATGGCAGGAGGCGTTTTAAAACTGCATCCTAAAATCGTAGTAGAGAATGGTGCAATGAATGCTTCAAAAAAATATCGTGGAAAAATCAATTCTGTAATTATGACGTATGTCAAGGATATGGAGGATGATTTAAAAGCAGCAAGACCTAACAGAGTTTTTATTACACATTCTGGTTGTGATCGCGCGATAGTAGAGGAAGTACATTCTTATTTGGAAAATTTGGGTGTTTTCTCTGAAATATTAGAAACAAGGGCTGGCGGCGTCATTTCCAGCCATTGTGGTCCGGGAACATTAGGTGTTTTATTTATTCAAAGTATGTAATAAAAAGCTAAGAAGGGAATGACATGAAATGAAGCTTGCAAATATTACCTTGGCACCTACACTTCAAAACTATGATAAGGAAAACCTAACGCATGATGTAATCACAGGCTTAATCATTATGGCTGTGTCAATCCCGATTTCTATGGGATATGCACAAATAGCAGGTCTTCCGGCAGTATATGGATTATATGGTTCAGTATTTCCAATCCTTTTATTTGCATTATTTTCGACATCACCACAATTTGTATTTGGGGTAGATGCAGCACCGGCAGCCTTGATTGGTTCAGCATTATTAGGAATGAACATAGAAGGCGGTTCAAAAGAAGCTCTCGCAGTTGTTCCGGTGCTGACATTTTTCGTAGCTGTGTGGCTTTTGGCATTTTATTTAATGCATGCAGGAAAGCTTGTCAATTACATATCAGAACCGGTGATGGGTGGATTTATCACCGGTATTTGTACAACGATTATTTTGATGCAGGTGCCAAAGCTTATGGGCGGAAGTGCAGGAACCGGCGAATTCTTGGAGCTGGCGGAGCATATTATTAAAGTTGCCAGACAAATCAATATGCCGTCGCTTGTACTTGGGAGTGTCTCTCTTGTGATTTTACTTGTAGCGAAAAAATTTGTACAGAAGTTTCCAATGGCGGTAGTGTTAATGATATTAGGTGCAGTTCTTACAAACATTCTTCCAATGACAGCGTGGGGAATTAAAACTTTGGATGCGGTTGAACCGGGACTGCCAAAGTGGAGTATTCCAGATTTTACTGTTGTTCCGATTCGTGAAGTAATTACGATTAGTTTATCAGTTGCAGTTGTCATTATGGCAGAAACGTTGCTTGCAGAAAATAATTTCGCCCAGAAAAACCGATATCGGATTAATGACAATCAGGAAATTTTAGCATTCGCAGCGGGTAATATGGCGGCAGCCTTTACCGGATGTTGTCCAATCAATGGTTCTGTTTCAAGAACAGCGATGGGGGAACAATACCAGGGAAAAACGCAGGTGATGAGTATTATTGCAGGTCTGTCTATGTTGATTTTGCTGCTTTGTGGAACTGGATTTATTGGGTATCTTCCGATTCCAGTGCTTACAGCCATCGTGATTTCGGCACTGCTGGGTGCGACAGAATTTCATCTTGCGGCGAAGCTGTGGGAAGTCAGCCGAACAGAATTTTTTATTTTCGCAGGCGCATTTGTAGGAGTACTTTTTCTCGGGACGATAAATGGTGTATTGATTGGAATTATTTTATCATTTTCAGAAATGATAATCCGATCATCTAAGCCGGCGAGAGGATTTCTTGGGATTCAGCCTGGGCACAGACATTTCCGGGATTTGAATGAGAGTAGTCAAATTCATGCAATAGAAGGTGTTTTGATTTATCGTTTCAGCAGCAATCTTTTTTTCGCAAATGTTCAGGTATTACAGCAGGATATAGAGGATGCATTGGAACAGAAGAAAGATACGAAGGCAGTAATTTTAGATGCAAGTGGTATTGGAAATATGGATATCACAGCAGCGGAAAGGCTTGGAAATCTTTACGCATCTCTAAAAGCACAGGGGATTCGTTTTTATATAACGGACCACATTGCGGGATTGAATGAGCAGATGAGAAAACTGGGATTAGGATATCTTATCAGAGAAGGCTGTGTGCGAAGAACAACGCATATCGCTTTAAAAGATATGGGGATTAACAGACCATATCCTTTAGAGGATGGAGTGGATAATGAAGAGCGCAGCGATTCAAGAAAGCGTGTGGACAATCGTGTGCAGGAATTTGTCTGGGCATTTGGTTCAGGTTCGGAAGATGAGATTGAAAAGCAGATTGTACGACAGATAGAGCAGCTGAAAAAAAGTGGGGACATGGAGAAGCTGCTGCATGGAAGCTGGTCACATATGGATGCATTTGATGAAGATGAGTGGCTGGAGCATCTTGAGGAACATTTGAAAGAAATTGTAAATATTTCCGGAAAAGATGAAAGAACACTTGCAGCACGTTTGGAAGAGCACAGACAAGAAGTGCATGACCGTATTGCACAGGAACACCCAGAGCTTGCCCAACGGTTTAAGGAGCGCAGACATCGTCTGGATGAACATTTGAAAGAACGTCGTCCGGATGTTTATGAGCTTGTCATTAGTTTAAGAGATAACAAGAAGAAAGAAGAATAAGATAAAAAAGAAATGGTTGGAATTTTGAAGTTCCGACCATTTCTTTTTATAAATTTTATGAATTGATACAAGGACGAAGCATAATTTTAGCTGTAAATATTCCATTATCATACGTGAAATCACATCCGCCGCCAGTCTTTTCAACAATGTGGCGGACAGATTGAATTCCAATACCATTTTCATTTCTTTTAGAAGAAAGAAAAATGCCATGCTTCTGCTGGATTTTACCATCAAAAGCATTTTCAATTTGAATCAAAATAAGATTAGAAGCATGTCGATAGATTTTAATATCGATCCGTTGTCTGAATTTTGAGGTCTTCAAGCTGGCTTCCAATGCATTTTCTAACAGGTTAGAAAGAACAAGACAAAAGTCTGTTTCATCGACTGAAATTTGTGCCGGAAGATCAATCTGCACGTGGAAAGGAATTGTGTTACGTTCAGCCATTGAGGATAGCTGAAGAAAATGATGGCGCATATCATGTCGTGCCTGACGTGTCTCTTCGATTGCATTGCAGAGGTTAGTATATCTTTCCTGTTGGATTGAAAGAAGATAGTTTTCTTGTTGAAGCCGTGCATTTCGGTTTAGACTGTTTGCCATTAATAAAAACAGAGCATAAAATAATGCAAGAATTATTAACAGAACAAGGCTGACAACAATATATATCTGTAAAATCCGTCCGGTATATAAGGTGCCATCGTATTTTGGGACCATGAACAGATTCAGTCCGATAAATATAAGCGGTAAGATCCAGAATACATACCAGGTCTGAGCAAAATTATCATCATCGATCATGATTCGGACAGTATGAGTGGCAGGATACCAGACGGCTAAAAGGAATAAAATACAGATAATGTTATAGATGATTCCTGTGCAAATCTGTAAAGCCGAGCATAATATACCTCCCAAAATGCAGAGTGCAATTAGAAGAGGAAAAAGCCAGGCAATTAGCTTTGGAAGAGATATTTTTAGTGTTGATTTTACAGAAAGATAGGCAAGAATCATCCCAGGGATAATTACAGTAAGTTCAAGTGTCGGGCGAAGAATATTGTTCATTATGTATGCCCCCCTTCAAATAAGAAATATATAAAAGCTTTCTCTCATTCGTTTATTTTCACCTAAAAACAGATAGACAAACTATGGGGCGGATTTACAATTCGTGCTATTTTTTGACTATTCGTGACAGAGCGATTGAAAACGAGAAGTGTTTTTTTATAATAAAAGCAGTAGATGACAAAGGCTGGAAAAAGGAGGAAAGTATAAATGAAAGGAAGAAAAATACTATTAGCGTTTATTATATCTGCAGTTACGCTCACATCGGGATGTGCAAATGGTACACCAAAGACAGAGGAGGCAAAATCAGAGCAGAAGACAACAGAAGAAAATGCAGTTGTTCCAATTAAGCCGATTACGGCAAAAGCAATTGATGATAATCCATATATGGCAAAGAGTGATGCCAATGTTCATCAGGACTGTTATAATTCAGATACGACAGATGAAGTATTACCGGTTGATATTTATCCGGAAATTAATGTTTCTTATGAAAAAGTAAATCCAAATGCATCTCCGGCGGTATTTTTTGATACATATGGACATGCTGTTGTTCCATTTCAAGGAGGACTGGCTATCCGTGATATTAATGCGGATGAAACACAGACAGAAGGTTATTTTTCACCGGCAAAGCATGATGGCGGAGGATATGTGATACAAAGCTCATATTCATTCGTAGATGAGAGCAATCGCCTGGTATGTCCGACAAGCAACAACCATGTGCTTATGTTGAAAGCAACAGATGATGCGGGAAATGTCCTTCCGGAATTTGAAAAAGTGCTGGATATTGATATTAAAGCAGCGGCAGAAGAAATTACAGGGAAAACATTGGATCAGAACTTATTATCTGTAGTTTTTGACTATGAAGGAAATTTATGGTTTGCTACAGGCGGTTTCCGTATTTATCCGGAACGTAAACAGCAAGGTGCAATGGGATACATTTCAAGGGCAGCAATTGATGCCATCTTAAAGGGAGAACATGTTGATCTGAAAGAATCTACATTTGTATATGAATTGGAGCCTGGCGAAGGTGCAGAGAATGGAATTGCATCGTCAAAGGAAGGTGCAGTTATATTAACGAATCAAAATTGTTATTTATTAAATGCAAAAGATGGTGTACAGGTGCAGTGGTGTACCCCATATGAAAGCGTGGGAGCGAAAGACAGCAAAGAGGGAGATGAAACTACAGGCGGAGGTCTTGCCTGGGGAGGTGGATGTTCACCATCTCTGACAAGCAAATTAGTTATGTTTACAGATAATCAGGATCCGGTAAATCTGTTGGCATTAGATATGAAGACCGGGGAAATAGTGGCAAGCATGCCGGTAATCGATGAGCTTCCGAAAAATATGCAGGTGTCGGTAGAAAATTCAGCAATGGTATATGATAACGGAGAAGGTACAGTCAGCACAATCGTATGTAACTGGTTTGGAGCCGGAAGTGCTAAACTTGCGGACGCAGACAACGATTCTTCTATACAGACCTATGAAAATATTTACGATGTAAACTGGTTGAAGAAGGGAAATAAGATGGTTGTGCCGGGAGTAGAGCGTGTCGATACCATTAAGACAAAGGACGGATACGAAATGAAGAGTATCTGGTGCAGAAACGATATCCATGATACATCTATGATGAAGCTTTCTACAGCGACAGGTTATATCTATGGTTATGTTCAGGATCTGGAAAGTGGCATGTGGCAATTCATCATGTTAGATTTTGAAACAGGAGAAACAGTATTTACAATGGATGTCTCAGATAAACCGGGATACAACAATATGGCAATCGGCATGTATGCAGGAAATAGTGGAAATACATTATATTGCCCGACAGGATATCTGGAGCTCTTAAGATTGCAGGACAGATTTGTTTATCTGCCGGAGATGCCTTATCGAAAAGTAGATTTAGACAAGGCAAAGAGAAATGTACTAACACAAGAAGAATTTACAGAAGCCGGCGGGAAAGGAAATGTTGCAGGCTGGCTGAATACGATTACAGTAGAAAATGTACATCCAAATACTACTGTGGCAATACGAATGAAAGGAATTGCAGGAAAAGCAGATACATTTACATTATATGCATATGATAAAGAGAATAAATTAAAAGAAGTTCCTGCAGAGTTATGGCATATTCAGGAAGAAGATGGAACATTGCCGGATAAACTTACAGAGGATACATTATATGAAGTGCATGTTATGGTAGAAGATGGAGGAGAATTTGATCTTAGTGATACAGAAAAAGAAATTAAGATAGCAGTTATTCTCGGAAATAAATGATTTGTTTTTAAGAAAATCACCTGGATGGAGAAGAAATTATTTTTGACCATTCAGGTGCTTTTTGTTGTCAGAAAATTAACAAGAATGGAACGGTATAAAATTTGGATGTTCAGAAAATTCGTGATATAATTTAACAAATTTATTAAAATAAATAGAACGGAAAAATTATACTGAAAAAGGAGAGAGTATGACGCAAAAGAGGAATAACAGATTATTAAATACAAAGTTAAATAAATACATAATTCCTGGAATAATGATGTCACTGGCGCTTCAATTGGGAAATATAGTCGATACCATTTTTGTCAGTAATTTAATAGGTGTGGATGCGATGGCAGCGGTTACGATGAGCCTGCCGGTTGAAACAGTTATCCAGCTTGTTGGTTATTGTCTTGGAGTCGGAGGCTCCATTGCAGCAGGTATCATGCTGGGAAGACGTGATAAGGAGACCGCTTCAAAACTGTTTTCAGCAACCCTTACAGTGACTCTTATTGTGGGGATTATTTTTTCTGTCGCTGCATTTTTTACAGCTGATCCAATTGCAAAAGCACTGGTATCAGATGGCGGTGTTTTAATGCATTACACAAGAGATTATATTTTGGTAAGCATGCTGGGTGCACCGGTAATCGGGGTAGGATTGTTGATGGTGAATTATCTTGGAGCAGAAAATCATCCGGAGCTTGCATCGGCATATCTGATTGCTGCAAATGTAATCAACCTTGTGCTCGATTATATTTTCCTTAGATACACTCCGATGGGAATTAAAGGGGCAGCATTATCTACGGTACTCGGCTTCCTTTTAGCAATGGTGATTTTCATTCTTTACATTCGTTCAGATAAACGAAACTTAAGCTTTGTAATTCTCAAAACCAAAGATTTTGTAATACTAAAAGAAGCAATCGTAACGGGAATGCCAATGCTTGTTTTCATGGCAACCAATTTCGTGAAAGCACTCGGGCTGAACTTGATTATTATGCGCCTGATCGGAGAAGTTGGAATGGCAGTATTCACAGTTTGTGATAATGTTCTTATGATCGTGGAAATGTTAACGGGAGGAATCATTGGTGTGATCCCTAATGTTGCCGGAATCCTTTACGGGGAAAAAGACTTTGTCGGAATCCATGTTCTTTGCAAAAAGATGCTGAAATACAGCTATATTGTTCTGGCTTTGGTATTTGTCTGTATCATGGCATTTACTGAGCAGATTACGATTTTATTTGGAAGTGGCGGCGGAGAGCTGGGAGCACAGATGGTGAGTGCGCTTCGTCTGTTCGCATTTTGTGCAGCACCGTATTTGTGGAATAAATTTATGGTAAGCTATTACGAATCAATCGAAGAGACATCCATCGCAAGTTTTGTTACACTTCTTGAAAATGCAGTTGTATTACTTCCGGTAACATTTGTCGGAATCTTTGTATGGAAACAGATTGACGGAATCGGAATCAATGGTATTGCAATCTCATTTGTTATTACGGAGTTCTTAACTGTGATCGCAGCAAATATATACAGAAAAATCAAATATAGAGAATCTACATTTTATATTATTCCAGAGCAGAATCCGGGAATCAACCTGGACTTTTCGATTAAAAGCAGATTGGAAGAATCGCAGGATGTTCATAGAAAAATCAAGGAATTCTGTATAGAAAATAATGTATCGGGAAGAAGGGCAAATCTTGCTGCTGTGTGTGCAGAAGAAATGACGGTAAATATTATTAAATTCGGAGGGAAATCTTCGAACTGGATTGATATTAATCTCTGTCTGGAAGAGGATATTTTAAACTTGAGAATCAGAGATAACGGAGTGAATTTTAATCCTTTGGAATATAAAAATGACAGCGAAGAATTTGATATCCATGGAATAGAACTTGTAAAGAAGATTTCAAAATCGATGAATTATATTCGTGCAATCGATATGAATAATACAATAATATCTTTTTAGGAGGTATGAAAGATGACTGCAATCAATGAAAGTAATGTTGAATTTAAGTTTCGCCCAGTGACAAAATTATTTGAAGAGCAGGTGGTTCTTCATCCGGACAAGCTTGCGGTTGTGACAAGTAAGGAAAGCTTTTCATATTCGAAATTAAATGAAAGAGCGAATAGAATTGCAAATGCACTCATCGAAAAAGGTGTGCAGGCCGAGACAATCGTAGGAGTTATTCTTGAGAGATGTTGTGATTTCTATGCAGTACGACAGGCAATTTTAAAAGCAGGAGGAGCATTTACGGTTGCGGCACCGGATTATCCGGATGACAGAATCCAGTACATTTTTGAGGATGCCGAAATTCCTTTTGTAATTACGACAAAGGAGATTGAAAAGGAGAGACAGGATTTATTTACAAAGCTCGACTGCAAGGTGCTGCTGCTTGAAGAACTTCTTGAAAATGAAAATGCAGAAAATCCGGATGTTGAAATAAAAGAGAATGATCTTTGCTACTGTATCTATACTTCCGGTTCAACAGGAAAGCCAAAAGGAGTTATGATTGAACACGTGAATCTGGCGAATTTTGTGAATCCGGATCCGAAAAATGCGGAAACCTTTGGATATGTAGACAAAGGCTCGGTTTCTCTTTCTATGGCAGCAATGACATTTGATGTATCGATTCTCGAAGAATTTGTTCCACTTACAAATGGCCTTACAGCGGTTATAGCAAGTGAAGATGAAATTAATAATCCAATTATTCTCGGCAATTTAATTGTAAAAAATAAAGTCAATATTATGACGACAACTCCTACATATTTGTCAAACATCATTGATCTGCCACAACTTAAAGAGGCAATGTCCCAGATTAAGGTTTTTGATATCGGAGCAGAAGCATTTCCACCGGCACTTTATGAAAAGATTCGTCTGGTAAATCAGGATGCTTATGTTATGAACGGGTATGGTCCGACAGAGACAACGATAAGCTGTACTATGAAGGTAATAACAGACAGTCAAAAAATTACAATCGGTGCTCCAAATGGAAATGTGAAGGTATTTATTGTCGATAAAGAGAATCATATCCTGCCGGACGGAGAAACCGGTGAGCTTGTTATAGCAGGTCTTGGAGTCGGCAGAGGATATGTGAATCTTCCGGAGAAAACGGCGGCTGCATTTATCGAATTGAATGGAGAACGTGCATATAAAACAGGAGATCTTGCGAAAATCAATTCCGATAATGAAATAGAGTTTTTCGGAAGAATGGACAATCAGATCAAGCTGCGAGGACTTAGAATCGAGCTTGGTGAGATAGAAGAAGTGATAAATAGCTTTGAGGGCATTCTCACAAGTATTACAATCCCGGTAGATAATCAATACTTATGCTGCTATTTTATTGCAGACCATGACGTTGATACAGAAAAGCTTATGGAATATGCTTCAAAATCACTCGCACATTATATGGTGCCGGAGGTATTTATACAGCTTGAAAAAATGCCAATGACACAGAATGGAAAAGTCGATAAGAAAGCATTGCCAAAGCCGGTTTCAGCACCGACAAATTTAAAAGCAGCAGAAACTCCGATACAGAAAAAGATTTTTGAAATTGTTTCTGAAATTGTAGGAAATGATTTCTTTGGAATTGATACCAGTCTTTACAAAGCAGGGCTTTCTTCCATCAGTGCAATGAAACTGTGCATTTTACTTTCGGATGAGTTCAAAGTTACTGTGAAAACAGGCGATATCCATGACAATAATACGATTGAAAAACTTGAAAAATACATCATGCTTGCACCGAAGCTTGGAACCTATGAAAAACGTGAGGTTTATCCGCTTACAGGATCTCAAAAAGGTATTTTTGCTGAGTGCAGCAAAAACCCAGACAGCACAGTTTATAATATACCATTCCTTTTTGAACTGGAAAATGCGATTGATGAGCAGAAGTTGGCTGATGCACTTACAAAGATGGTAAATGCACATTCTTATCTGCTTACAAAAGTGTATCTCAACAGTGACGGAGAGATGGTGCAAAGTCCGGGAGAAGATAAGTTTATACCAAAGATTATCAAGACTACAAACAGTGAGTTTGAAGCATTAAAAGAAAATCTGGTACGTCCGTTCAAGCTTGAGAAGGGGCGTTTATTCCGTGCGGAAATTTATCTTACGGAAGATAAAAAATATTTGTTTACAGACTTTCATCATATCATTGCAGATGGTAATTCTTACGATATTATTTTTGAAGATATCAATAAGGCATATTGTGGTGAAAAACTTGAGAGTGAAACCTACACAGGATTTGATGCAGCTCTTGATGAAGAACAGCAGATGAAAGAAGGCAAATATAAAAAGGCCGAGAAATATTACGACAGCATTTTCGAAGGTGTTGAAACAGAGTCGCTTCCGCTTCCGGACGTTTCGGGAAAAACTCCCAAAAAGGGAATTACGTCAAGAGAAGTAAACATTCCGGAAGAGAAAATTCGTGCTTACTGTGAAAAAACAGGGGTTACGCCAAACACATTATTTACAGGATTATTTGGTATTCTTGCAACAAAATATTCAAATTCCGAGGACAGCCTTTTTGCAACGATTTACAACGGACGAAATGACTCCCGACTTGAAAACACAGTCTGCATGCTTGTAAAAACACTTCCTGTATACTGTGCTTTTGAGGAGAAAACGACGATACAGACATATATGGCAGAGCTTTCAGAACAGCTTATGTCATCGATGGCAAATGATATCTTCCCATTCTATGATATCTGTGCAAAATATGGTATAAATTCAGATTTCGTCTTTGCATATCAGGCAGAGTTAAGTGACGATTATCCAATCGGAGATACGATTGCGAGAGGACAGGATCTGTCGCTTGATATGGCGAAGATGCCACTGCTTATTCAGGTAAGAGAGTATGATCACGAATATGTACTTACTGCAGAATATAGAAGCGACATGTACAGCAAAGCGTTTGTTGATGGAATGCTTGAAGCCTATGAAGCAGCAATGAATTCGATGCTTAAGTCAAAATATATTTCAGAGATTTCTGTAATTTCACAAAATGCAGCAAATCAAATTGCAACATTTAACAGTACAGAAAATGATTACGGCAGAAGCAAAACTATTTTCGACATGTTTTCTGAAATGGCCCGGGAGATACCGGAGCGTACAGCGGTAGTATTTAAAGATAAAAGATATACATACAAGGAACTGGATGAGATTAGTGACAGGCTTGGAAAATATATTGCATCACTTGGAATCGGCAGTGAGGATGTAGTGTCAATCCTGATTCCACGTTGTGAATATATGGCAATTGCACCGCTTGGAGTGATAAAAGCAGGTGCCGCATATCAGCCACTTGATCCGACTTATCCAAAAGACAGATTAATGTATATGCTTGAAGATGCACAGGCGAAGCTTCTGATCGTCGACAGAGAATTACTTCCGTTGGTTGATGGTTATGAAGGAACAGTATTGTATATGGATGAAATTATGCAGATAGAAGATCGTGATATAAAGCTGAAAAAACCAGAGCTGCATGATCTGTTCATCTTACTCTATACATCCGGTTCAACTGGTGTTCCGAAGGGATGTATGCTTGAGTACGGTAATATTACTGCATTTAGTCATTGGTACAAAAAATATTATGAACTTAATTTTGATTCAAAGGTTGCAGCTTATGCATCATTTGGATTTGATGCATGTATGATGGATATTTATGGAACAATTGCAAATGGAGCCGAGCTTCATATTATTCCGGAAGAAATCCGCCTTGATTTTATTGCATTAAATGATTACTTTGAGACAAATGGTATTACACATTCCTTTATGACAACTCAGGTCGGAAGACAGTTTGCAATGGAGATGGATTGCAAGAGCCTGAAATATTTATCTGTAGGAGGCGAGAAGCTTGTTCCTTGTGAACCGCCAAAGAATTTCAAGTTTTTTAACGGTTATGGACCTACAGAAAACACGATTTTCACAACTATATTTGAAGTAGATAAATATTACAATAATGTACCGATAGGTAAAGCACTTGATAATAATAAGCTTTACATAACAGATAAATTTGGTCATCTGCTTCCATATGGTGCATGTGGTGAGCTGATGATAGCCGGCTGGCAGGTTTCAAGAGGATACCTCAACAAACCTGAGAAAACGGCAGAAGTATATACAAAAAATATTTATGATGATGCCGAAGGATACGAGGTATTATATCATTCCGGAGACGTTGCAAGATATCTGACAGATGGAAATATCCAGATTATTGGAAGAAAAGATTCACAGGTTAAGATTCGAGGATTCAGAATTGAACTCTCAGAGGTTGAGGAAGTAATCAGAAGATACGAAGGTATAAAAGATGCGACAGTAGTTGCATTTGATGACCCATTCAGTGGAAAATATATTGCAGCTTATGTTGTATCAGACAGTAAGGTAGATATCAATGCATTAAATGATTTTATCAAAGAAACAAAACCGCCGTATATGGTTCCTGCTGTTACAATGCAGATTGATAAGATTCCGTTGAACCAGAATCAGAAAGTAAATAAAAAGGAACTTCCAAAACCGGAAAAGAAAGTAGAAGAAATCATCAAGCCACAAAATGACACCCAGCAGAAAATCTTTGATTGTGTGGCAGAAGTGTTAGGATACACAGAATTTGGAATTACAACAGATATTTTTAGTGTCGGACTTACATCCATCAGTGCGATTAAATTAAATATGCTGATTTCAAAGGAGTTTGATATTGTTATCAAAACATCGGATATCAAAGATAATCCGACAATTGAGAAGCTGGAAGGATTTGTGCAAAAAGCAGGAAAGACATCAAAGAGAGAAATTCAGGAGATTTATCCGCTTACAAATACGCAGGAAGGAATATTTATCGAATGTACTGCTAATATGGGTACAACCATTTATAATATCCCATATCTGTTTAAACTGGATAGAAAAGTAGATCTTGATAAGCTGGCGAAAGCAATAGACAGTACGGTTGAAGCACATCCTTATCTCAAGACAAATCTCTTTATGGATGAGAATGGAGATGTTCTTCAGAAACGAGATGACAATGTAGAGTACAAAACACAGATTATTGACGGAATGGATAAAGAGACGCTTGTTCGTCCATATATGCTATTTAACGAACAGCTTTTCAGATTTGAGATTCACAGAACAGCAGCCGGAAATTATTTGTTCCTGGATTTGCATCACATTATTGCAGATGGTACCTCTCTTGAAATTATCATCAATGATATTAACAAGGCGTACAGTGGAGAAACTCTGAAAAAAGAAGAATATACATCGTATGAGCTTGCACTGGATAACCGTGATGCTTTGAATAGCGATACATATAAAAATGCAGAAGATTATTATAGATCAGTATTTGAAAAAGCCGGCGGAAGTATAGCATTTTATCCGGATAAATCGGGTGCTGTTCCTACAGCAGAAATGTATCACAGAGAAGTTTCAGAGATTTCAGTCCAGAGCGTAAAAGATTTTTGCAAGAAGAACGGAATCACAGAAAATGTATTTTTCATTGCAGCATTTGGACTTACACTTGGAAAATATAATTTCAAAGAGAATGCTGTTTTCACAACAATTTACCATGGAAGAAATGATTCGAGACTTTCTGATACAGTCGGCATGCTTGTAAAAACTCTCCCGGTTTACTGTGATTTTTCAGGACAGACGCAAGAATATCTGGCAGATGTCCGGCAACAGCTTATGGATTCTATGAACAATGACATTTATCCATTTTCACAGATTAGCCGTGAATTTAATATCAAAGCAGATGCCATGGTGATTTATCAGGGTGATAACTTTGAATTTGATACAATAGGAGGTGAATTCGCTTCTGAAGAACCGGTACATTTAAATGCTGCGAAAGCACCTGTTTCCGTAAGTATTTCTATTGTAAGAAATAAATTTGTCTTTGAAATTGAATACCGTGGAGACATGTATCGTGAAGAGACGATGAAATATCTCGCAGATAACCTTGAGCTTGCAATTGACGGGCTGACGAAGGAAGAGAAAGCATCCGATATCAGATTGTTATTTGAAGAAGAGACTAAGATGGTGGATGTTCTGGAGCATGCAGGAAAAACATTTGTTGAACTGTTTAAAGAGACTGTTACAAAATATCCGGATAAGGCAGCGGTGAAGGATGAATTTGGAGAACTCACTTACAAAGAACTCGATAGAATGTCCGATTATGTTGCACAAAAGCTTACAGAAAATGGAATTGGAAGAGAAAAAGTTGCAGGTATTTTGTGTGGAAGAACAAAAGAATTTACAGTTGCTTATCTAGGGGTTATGAAAGCCGGTGGTGCATATGTTCCGCTGGATCCGGAGTATCCGCAGAGCAGGATCGAATATATGCTGACAGATTCAGGAGCAGAGAATTTGCTTGTAGTAAACAAGTATCGTGATCTGGTTGCATTTTATGATAAAAATATCATCAGTCTTGATGAAGTGGCAGAAGAGGCAAAAGAGTTTGAGCTTTCAGTAGAACTTACTCCTCCGAAACCGGAAAATCTGGCGTATATGATTTATACCTCAGGTTCAACCGGAAAGCCAAAGGGTGTTATGATCGAGCATAGAAATTTATTAAATCTGATAGAATATCTTGTTTCATCAAGGAAAATGACACCTGATTTTATAGTTGCAGAGTTTGCAAGCTTTTGCTTTGATGCATCGGTTGTGGATTTGTTCGCTCCACTTACCATTGGGGCAATGCTGTACATTTTACCGGAAGGTATCAGAAAAGATGCGGTTGCAGTTGCGAAGTTTGTAAGAGAAGAAAATATTACGACCCTTACGATTCCGACACAGATTGGAGAACTGGTGACGGAATTACTGGAAGAAGCTCCGGCACTTCGCTTTGCAACACTTGGCGGTGAGAAATTCAAGCATTATAGAAATCGTACTTATCAGATGGTCAATGGATATGGACCGACAGAAAATACGGTTTCATCAACAGAATTTTTCGTTGATAAGCAGTATGAAAATATACCGATTGGAAAATCGCAGACAAATATCCGAAGCTATATCGTAGATAAAGATTTGACCAGACTTCCGGTAGGCGCATCGGGTGAGCTGTGTCATGCAGGAAGACAGATTGCAAGAGGCTACCATAATCTTCCGGAAAAAACAGCCGCAGCGTTTGTTGAAAACCCATTCTCAATTTGCGAGGAAGATAAACGTCTTTACAGAACCGGAGATATGGTCCGCATGAAAGGAGACGGAAACATAGAATACATCGGTCGAATCGATTCACAGGTAAAAATCAGAGGATATCGAATCGAGCTTGGCGAGATTGAGGGAGCGATAGTGAAATATGATTCTGTTCAAAATGCGGCTGCCAAAGTAATTGAAAAAGGCGGTAATAAATATATTGTTGCTTACTATACGGGCGTAAGCATTTCCGATGAAGAAATGAAAAACTTCTTAGAGCCGCTTATCCCGGATTACATGATGCCGTCCTTCTTTGTTTATCTTGATAAGATGCCTGTAACACCGGGTGGCAAGATTGACAAAAAGGCACTTCCAAAACCAGAGATGAGTGTAGAAAGAAATAGCTATGTCGAACCGATTACAGCTGTTCAGACAGAGCTTTGCGGTATTTTTGAGAAAGCACTTGGTATTGATAAAGTAGGAATCGAGGATAATTTCTTTGATCTGGGTGGTTCTTCTCTTACTGCATCAAAGGTGGCAATCATGTGTCTGTCAAAGAACATCGGTATTGTATATGCAGATATTTTCAAATATCCTACAGTGCATGAGCTTTCTGCAATGCTTGGAAATGATGAAGCAGTGGAAGATACTACAGGAGGCAATGAATTTTCAAATTACAGTTATAATAAAATACAAAGTGTGATAAGTGGAAATATCGAAGAAAATGTTGACCTTGTGACAAAAGAAAAAATCGGAGATATCATGATCACAGGAGCGACAGGATTCCTTGGAATACATATTTTGAAGGCATATCTGGATCATTATGACGGAAAGGTTTATTGTCTTGTACGCAAAGGCTCATATGAATCACCGGAAAAACGAATGATGAATATGTTGATGTATTATTTTGATAATCCATACAAAGAAATGTTTGAAAAGCGCATCGTATGTGTGGACGGAGATATTACATCCAAAGAAGATGTCGACAGATTAGCAGAATACAAATTCCAGACATTAATCAACTGTGCAGCGTGTGTAAAACATTTTGCGGCAGGCGATGTTCTTGAAAAAATAAATGTAATAGGAGTAGAAAATCTGATTGATTTATGTAAAAATAATGCACGTAGACTGATTCAGATATCAACAGTCTCAGTCAGTGGTGAAGGGTCAGACGGCGTACCGCCGATGTCGAGAGTTTTCTGTGAAAATGATTTATACATCGGACAGAACATTACAAACGAATATATCCGTACAAAATTTATTGCAGAAAGAGCTGTACTTGAAGCGGTTGCAGATGGTCTTGACGGAAAGATCATCCGTGTAGGTAATCTTATGAGCAGAGATTCCGATGGTGAATTCCAGATTAACTTTATTACAAACGGTTTCCTGCGAAGCCTGAGAGGTTATAAAGCAGTTGGAAAATTCCCGGTAGGAAGTATGCATGAAGTGACAGAATTTTCACCGATCGATTCTACAGCACTTGCAGTTTTGAATCTGGTACAGACAGACAGAAGATTTACCGTATTCCATGCATGCAACAGCCATCATATCTTTATGTCAGATTTGATCTATGCAATGCGTGAACATGGATTTAAGATCGATATTGTAAAAGACGAGGAGTTTGAGACTGCAGTAAAAGAATTTGCAAAAACAGGGCAGGATTCGGATGCTGTTTCAGGTCTTATCGCATACACGTCACACAATGAAAATGAAATCTATACGCTGGATTACGGCAATAGATTTACATCACAGATTCTTTACAGATTAGGTTACAAATGGCCTATTACAGATGACAGATATCTTGAAAGTGCGATTGAGGCACTGGACAGACTTACATTTTTTGATTAATTTAAGGAGAAAAATTCATGGAAATTATTAGTAAAACAGATGGAACGAAAACAACAATGGAGATTGTAGGATGGCTGGATACACAGACAGCTCCACAGTTAGAAGAAGAACTTTCAAAGCTTACAGACGAGATCACAAGTCTTGTATTTGATTTCGCAAAGCTTGAATACATTTCATCAGCAGGTCTGCGGCAAGTAATTGCCGCATACAAAAAGATGCAGAATAAGGACGGATTTAAAATTATAAATGTGTCTGACGAAGTCTTTGATGTGTTTAGTCTTACAGGATTTGATCAGAAAATTGATATTGAAAAATGAGACATGTGCTTACAAATCAGGTGAGAAAGGATACAGAGGATGAAACATAAAAGTCATGAAAGGGATGGTTTTAAGAGTAAGACAGGATTTGTTTTAGCATGTATCGGTTCAGCAGTCGGTATGGGGAATATATGGAGATTTCCATATATGGTATCTGACTGGGGCGGTATGACATTTTTAATTCCATATATTTTATTTGTAATTTTGATTAGTTCTTCCGGTGTGATCGAAGAGATGGCATTGGGACGTGCAGCCAAAGGCGGACCGATCAAAGCATTTGGAACGTGTACGCAGATGCGGACAGGAAAGCGAAAGCCGGGAGAAATAATCGGTGTTTTGCCGGTCCTTGGGTCGTTTGCACTGGCGATTGGATATACAGTTGTAGTTGGCTGGATCTTTAAATATGCATTTCTGGCATTGACCGGTAAAGTTGCAGCAATGGGACAGGACATGGACATAATCGGCGGAATGTTCGGAAGTACAGCAAAAGTCTTTGGCAACAATTTGTGGCTGGTGATTGCAGTGATCGTGACAGCCGTTATCATGGCATTTGGAATCGCAGGAGGAATTGAGCGGGCGAATAAAGTCATGATGCCATTTTTGTTTATCATGTTTTTAGGGCTTGGAATTTATATTTTCACATTGCCGGGAGCAGAAGCCGGTTATCGTTATATATTTACAATCAAGCCAAAAGGTCTGTTAGATATTAAGTTATGGATATATGCATTCGGACAGGCATTCTTCTCGCTTTCAATCGCAGGAAACGGAACGGTGATATATGGTTCTTATTTAAGCGAGGAAGAGGATTTGGTGAGTTCTGCAAGAAATGTAGCAATTTTTGATACAATGGCGGCATTGCTCGCAGCATTTGTGATTATTCCGGGGATGGCAGTCGGCGGAGCTGAATTATCTTCAGGCGGTCCGGGACTTATGTTTATCTATTTGATCAACGTATTTAACGGAATGCCGGGCGGTAAGCTTGTAGGAATCATTTTCTATCTTTGTGTATTATTTGCCGGAATGAGTTCACTGGTTAATCTGTATGAAGCTCCGGTAGCAACATTGCAGGAAAAATTTGGATTAAAAAGATTCTCGGCAGTTGGTGTGATTGCAGTGATCGGATGTGCTGTTGCACTGCTTATTCAGGGAATCGTTTCAGGGTGGATGGATGCGGTTTCAATTTATATTTGTCCACTTGGTGCAATGCTGTCAGCAATCATGTTCTTCTGGATTGCAGGAGAAGAGTTTGCTTTGCAGGCAGTAAACAAAGGCAGAGATAAGAAGATTGGAAGATGGTTTGTTCCGGTCGGAAAATATGTGCTGGTTCCATTAGCATTTCTGGCGTTGGTAGCCGGAGCATTGCTTGGTGGAATCGGGTGAGAAAAAGGAGATATTGCAGAGCAAGGGGCGATGCAATATCTCCTTTTACAAATTCATTCAATGTTTCATACATACTTGCTTTAACTGTTTTTTTGTACCATAATATAATACGGAATTTAATTTAAAGAAAAGGGGTAGAGAACTGTGAAGAAAAATAAATACGAGATAGATATGTGTAATGGTTCTATTATGGATAAGCTGATATCATTTTCACTTCCACTTATGCTTTCTGGTATTTTGCAGTTGATGTTTAATGCGGTAGATATTGTTGTTGTCGGACGATTTAGTGGAAGTCAGGCGTTGGCTGCGGTCGGTTCAACGACAGCGTTGATTAATATATTTACCAATTTATTTATTGGAATCTCTCTTGGGGCAAATGTACTGGCAGCAAGATTTTATGCTTCCGGCAAGGAAAAAGAAATGTCGGAAACGGTACATACAGCGATCACACTGGCACTGATCAGTGGAATTATAATGGCAGGAATAGGGCTGTTATTGGCAAAATTGGCATTGCGGCTGATGGGAACGCCTTCTGATGTAATAGAGTTATCTACTCTTTATATGAGAATTTATTTTTGCGGAATGCCATTTTTTATGTTGTATAACTATGGTGCGGCCATTTTAAGAGCTGTCGGAGACACAAAACGTCCGCTTATATTTTTGATTATTTCAGGTGTGGTAAATGCAGGATTAAATATGATTCTTGTAATCATTTTCCACATGGGTGTTGCCGGAGTTGGAATCGCAACAGTCATTTCACAGTTAATATCCTGTATTTTAGTACTTCGGTGTTTGTATAAATCTGAAGGCTGCTATCAATTAAGATTTTCCAAATTAAGAATTCAGAAAGTATACTTAAGACAGATTTTTCAAGTTGGAATTCCGGCCGGAATCCAGAGTACAGTTATCAACTTTTCAAATGCATTGTTACAGTCATCCGTCAATTCCTTCGGCTCGACAGCTATGGCCGGTTATACAGCAGCAAATAATATTCTGGGATTTTTATATGCCTCCGTTAATGCTGTGACACAGGCATGTATGAGCTTTACAAGCCAGAACTATGGTGTTGGAAAATATAAACGTATGGATCGGGTGCTGATAAATTGCTTGATTTTATCAGTTGTTATATCAGGAATCCTTGGTTGTGGTTCTTATGCATTTGGAACAGAAGTATTGAAGGTTTATACGGAAGATCCGAAAGTAATCCAGTGTGGTCTGGAAATTTTATCAATGACAACAGTTACTTACTTTTTATGTGGAATTATGGATTTGTTTCCGGGAGCACTGCGAGGAATGGGGCGTTCCGGTGTGCCGATGATCTTATCTATTATCGGTACAGTTGGAACGAGAATTGTGTGGATATTTATGCTGTTCCCACAACATAGATCACTGGAATTTTTATTTATTTCTTATCCGGCATCCTGGTTATTTACAATTGTAATGCAAGTAATATGCTTTTATTTTGTACGAAAACAGGTGCATGCAAAAGGACGGGAGAGAATGATGCGGGAAGCACAGGAAAAATGATATAAAATACAAAATGATAGAGAATACGATTAGCTTTTTGTTAAGCACAATAAATAGAAAGAAAAATAGAAAGAGAAAGGAAGTAATATGACAAAGCAGGATAATTCAAAGGTAGATGAAGGATTACAGGGAAATGAGAAAATTGAGGATGCAATTTTAGGATTGCAAAAAGAAAGTACAAAGGAAATGCTGGCACATACATTGAGTGTGATCCGCAGACGAATGAAAGAAAAAGGGCAGGTGATTCTGGCGGTAGAGCCACCGAAGGGGCTGGAACAAATTCAAATCCAGGCGGTTCAGACATCGGATGGACAGAACTGGTGGACGGCATTTACAAGTTTTGAAGAAGAATTAAAAGGTGGAGACAGTGTGAAGTCTACATTTTTAACAGATATAGATAAATTATTTGAAACAGTGCTTCAAGTAGAGAAAATCCAAGGCATTATTTTAAATCCATGGAATCGGACGATTATGCTGGATAAAAATCTGATCCGGGTGATACTTGGGGCAAAAGCTTAAAATAAAGGGAAAAAACATGATGAAAAGTATAATAGCAGGAATATTAGGAGTATTTGGAATACTGTGCTTTCTGTATGGAATTATGATACAGGCAACTCGGTCAGGAACAAAATTTTTTCTTGTCTGGTTTGGGATGGCGTTCGTTTTTGTTATGATGGGAATCGGAATTTACTGTGGAATATGGGACAAGATTCCAATGGTTGCACGTGGGATTATATTGCTTATTTTTGCACTGGGGATGACATCATTTATTATTGTAGAAGGATGTATTATCAGTAGTTTAGCGACAGAAGAAAAAGAAAACCTGGATTATATTATTGTACTTGGTGCACAGGTAAAAGAAAGCGGTCCAAGTATTGTGCTCAAATATCGTTTGGACAAGGCTTTGGAATATATGAATGAAAATCCGAAGACGATTTGTATTGTATCCGGCGGACAAGGATATAACGAGCCGTACTCAGAAGCAGAAGGTATGGCAAAGTATCTGATCGAGCAGGGCATGTCATCAGATAGGATTATCAAGGAAGATAAGTCAAAGACTACAGAGCAAAACATTGCCAACAGCATGAAATATATTAAAAAGAAGGCGACAATCGGACTTGTGACGAACAATTTTCATGTATATCGGGCATTGCAGATTGCAAAAAATCAAAGAATAGAAAATATATATGGAATAGCGGCAGATTCGTCAGCATTTTACATGCCAAACAATATGTTTCGGGAATATCTGGCAGAGATGAAATACCAGGTCAGAAAAGTATTACACTTGAATCATCGGGGAGCCATTTAGGGACGGAGTTTTCCGGCTCTTTTGTGTATTTTAGAAAGTACAATTTAGTGAAATACAAGAGTGAAGGTTGACGGTTATAGTAAAGAAATATAAAATTATACATAAGACTGAACAAGTGCTTCAGTGTTACTAGGGGGAAGAACATGAAAAAGAAAAAAAGAAAATCCGAAAAGGTTTTGGTTATATTTTCGATAATCATTACTGCGATTGTACTTCTTATAATAGCTGTAGCTAGTTATAAAGGGTTGACGCAAGATAAAAAAAGTAACGAAGAAGAGAAAAAGATAGAAGCATTAAAACTTCAAAATGAAGAAAATATAAAACAACGTGAGTTAGGTGAAGGCCCAGATTTTACAGCACTCCAAAATCAGAATTCTGATGTATATGCATATCTTGCGATTGAAGGCACAGCAGTAGATTATCCAATTCTTCAAAGTGCTGATGGAAGTATTGATTATTTGAATACAACAATCGATAAGCAGGAAGGGTTACCAGGTTCTGTTTATACAGAAAATGTGAATAGTCAGGATTTTCATGATGCAAATGTAGTTGTCTATGGACATAATATGAAAGATGGTTCGATGTTTGCATCACTTTTGAATTACAGAGATAAAAATTATTTGATAGAGCATCCAGATATTATAGTATATCTTCCAGATAAAAAAATTACTTATCATATTTATGCGGCGGTAACATTTGATGACCGCTATATTATGGATAGTTATAATTTTGATACCTTATCTGGCAGAGAGGAGTACTTGAACGATATTCGTACATTTGGAGAAAATGGCGGAGTATTCCAGGACGATATAGTACCAACAAAAGAGAATCAACTAATTACATTGTCTACATGTACAGATAATCCAGATGAAAGATTTCTTGTGGTGGGAGTAAAAGTGAATGAGGAATAGTAAATGGAGTAAGCGGATCGTTGAAACGATATGTATAGCTATATTCCTTATCATATTAATTGGCATAGCAGCGATATATTCTGCGGAAATATTGAAAAGTCATGCAGTAGTTCAAGGAGAAGCAGATCCTTTCATATATGAAGATAAAGTATATGCATATAATCATGATTTGATCAACATTTTATGTATGGGAATTGACAGTTATGAATCCCTTGAAAAGGATGCTGCTCAAAGTGAGCGGGGACAGGCCGACGCAGTTTATTTAATTAGTTTAAATACAAGAACAAGAGATGTAAAAGTTTTAAGTATTCCACGAGATATTATGGTTCCAATAGAAATATATGATGCAAGTGGAAAAAGGATCGCAACACAATCTGCACAGCTTACATTGCAGTATGCATATGGAAAATCTGAAAAAGAAAGTTGTAAACTGATGTCACAAAGAGTCTCAGATTTATTGGGGAATATTCCAATTCATAGATATTGTGCATTAAATTTTAACGCAATTCCGTATATGAATGATGCGGTTGGCGGAATAGAAGTGACGATGGATCCTAATTATGTTGATGCGAGTCTGGCAACAACATCTCCGGATTTTAGACCGGGGAATACTGTATTGCTGCAAGGCGGAATGAGTCTAAACTATTTGCATATTAGAGATATAACAACATATGCTTCGGCAGCAGAAAGAATGGAACGTCAAAAGAATTATATAAGAAAGTATATAGAAAAAGCAAAAGTAACGATAAAGCAAGAGCCTAAAATTATATTTCAAATGTATAAAGTGTTGGATGTAAATATGACAACAGATATAAACAATATAGAGCTTTTGTCATTAGCTACTTATTTGGAAAATATGAAATTTGAAGCAGATGATATTGTTTCACTAAATGGAACTCGAATTAAAGGAGAAAAATACGAAGAAGTTTATATTGATGATGAAGAAACCAGGAAGGTATTGACGGAAGTATTTTTTGAAGAGGTACAATGAGGAGGGTATTAAAATTCTATTGAATTTTAATATAAATAATACAAAAGAGAGGAGGGAAAAGAGATGAGAAAGATGTGGAAAAAGGTTGTAGCGGCAGCATTGTCAATGACACTTGTACTGGCTATGGGAACAGCTGTAAATGCAGCAGAAAGCCCATCAGCAACACCATCAAAACCAGAACAGGGAACACAGACACCAGTTGGAAGTCCATCAGCACCATCAATTGAAGCAGGTGGAGTTAAGGCTTTGACAGAAGGTGTTAGTGTAAGCGAACTTAGCCCATATGTAGTTTATGATAGTAATGAACAATTGATTAAATCAGATGCTGGAATTAAAGAAATCCTTGGAAATAACTACAAAAAGGGAACAACATTAGAATTACTTGCATATGTAGATATTTTCAAAGCTACAGATGGTCAAGTGCAGGTGGCTATTGATAAAGTGGCTAAGGGTGATACAATTTATGTGTTGCATTATAATGTAGATTACAAACGTGCTGAATATGATTCAGAAAGCGATAAAGTAAAACAGTATGGAACTTGGGAAGTTATTACTCCAGATGCTGTAGGTGATGGAACAGTTACATTTACAGCTAATAGTTTTTCACCATTTGCTTTTGTTAAAGCAACAAGTGCGACACCAGGAAAGACACCAGGAAAGACACCAGCAAAGGCACCAGCAAAGACACCAGCTTCAACTGCTAAAAAATCTCCAAAAACAGGAGAATTTTAATAAGCATTTAAAGGTTGTGTGAAAAAGGGATTGTCAGGAAATAGATAGTTCCAAACAGGGGCAGATTTGACTCATATGAGTCAAATCTGCCCCTGAAATTTTTTCGGGGAGCCATTTAGGGACGGGGATTGCTGGCTTTTGGGGACCGTGGGGACGGAGTTAGTGGCTTTTTGCACAGGCAAAAAGCCACTAACTCCGTCCCTAAATGGTTCAAGCAAGAAAAGACTATGCAATCCAGCGAATTAGAGATATACTTTGTATATCATTATTTTGTCTGGAGGAAAACCAAATGGAGAAACAAGTCATTGAGAAGTTAATCGACACTGCAATCGAGCAACTAAAATTTTCTTATGCGCCGTATTCCAATTTTAAAGTTGGGGCAGCATTGCTGGCAAAAAATGGAACGGTGTATACTGGATGCAATATTGAAAACGCAGCATTTACACCAACGAACTGTGCGGAACGCACCGCATTTTTCAAGGCAGTCAGTGAGGGGGTGCACGAATTTGAAGCAGTTTGTATTGTTGGTGGAAAGGAAGGAATTCTGACAGAATATGCAGCTCCCTGCGGAGTATGCAGACAAGTTATGATGGAATTCTGTAATCCGGATACATTTCAGGTGATACTTGCATTAGACAAAGAACATTATGATGTTTATACCTTGCGTGAGTTGATGCCACAAGGATTTGGTCCGGGAAATCTGGCGTAGAAGACTATGTTAAAAAGATTTTTAAATACGAATTACAAAGTGTTGCCGGAATCATGAAGCCGGACATGGTATTGAAACTGCTTGGCGCGGACACTGGGTTGACGGAGCTTGGAAGAAATTATTTGAGAATTGTACTGATTGCAACGCCGTGTTTTATGTGTAACTATATATTTACCGGATTTGCAAGAAATGATGAGGCTCCGATGATAGCTATGATAGCATCAATCACAGGAAGTTTGTGTAATATTGTGCTGGATTATATTTTTATGTTTCCTTTGAAAATAGGACTGGCAGGGGCAGCACTGGCAACAGGGATGTCTCCTGTTATTACAATGTCTGTTTGCTGTATACATTATATAAGTAAGAGTAATCATATTGGATTTAAGTGGAAGAAAACATCGATAAAAAAGATGGTTTCATGCTGTAAATTAGGTGTGTCTGCATTTGTCGGAGAAATTTCTTCTGCGGTGATTACGATCATTTTCAATATGCTATTATTAGATATCGCGGGAAATACTGGTGTGGCGGCATATGGTGTTGTGGCAAATACATCGATTGTAGGAATGTCAATATTTAACGGACTTGCACAGGGCGTGCAGCCACTCATGAGTGAGAGCTATGGAAAGAGAAACCGGGAACAGGTGAAGAAGCTGCTTCAATGGGGAATTCGTACCTGTTTGGCGGCAGAGATTATTATTGTAGCGTTTATCTGGGCAAAGACAGACTTAGTTATTGATATTTTTAATAGCGAACAGAATATGCAGCTTTTGAATTATGCACATACCGGATTACGTTTGTATTTGCAAAACTGTTCGGTATCAATGGTGTGTGGATGTCGTTTTTAGGTTCTGAGACAATTACATTGCTGGTGCTTTTATTGATGTCAGGAAAGAAAAGAGGAAGAGGAGTATGACTTTACAACAATTAACATATCTTGTGACAGTCGCTGAATGTGGAAATATCACAGAAGCAGCAGAACAATTATTTATTTCACAGCCGAGTTTAAGCAATGCTATTCATAATCTGGAAAAGGAAATGGGTGTGACAGCATTTGTACGCTCCAATAAGGGTGTGGTTGTGACACGCGAGGGAGAAGAATTATTATCCTATGCCCGCATGCTTTTGGAACAGGCAGACATTATGAAAGAACATTTTGGAAATGAAGAAAAAAGAGTGCCCAAATTTTCTGTATCCTGCCAGCACTATTCATTTGCGGTAAATGCATTTGTAGATGTGATCAATCAGTATAATGTTGAAAAATACAGCTTTATCTTGCGGGAGACTCAGACGGGTGAGATTATAGACGATGTTGCACAAGGAAAAAGCGAACTGGGGATTCTGTATTTATCAGAACATAATGAAGATGTGCTTTCAAAACTTTTAAAGAAAAATGAGTTGATTTTTGAAGAGTTATTCATCGCCAATCCGCATGTTTTCATAAGTAAAGAGCATCCGTTGGCAAAAAAGGAGCGCTTAACAACAGAAGATTTGAAGCCTTATCCATATCTTGTCTTTGAACAAGGTGAGCGTAATTCATTTTATTTTTCGGAAGAGTTTTTAAGTGTTTTAGATTTTCCGAAGAATATTCAAGTGCGAGACAGGGCAACACTGTTTAATCTTGCTATCGGATTGAATGGATTTACGGTAAGTTCCGGTGTGCTTGATCAAAAATTAAATGGAGAAAATATCATTGCCAGACCGCTTGAGATGAATTGCAAGATGCGAATTGGGATGGTGAGACGAAAAAATATGTTATTGAGTCGTTATGCGAAGGCATATATCGAGGCGATTAAGACCAACAAGTGAGTCAAATGGGGACGGAGTTTTCCTGCTTTTTTCGTAGAAAAAGCAGGAAAACTCCGTCCCCATTGGTCTAACCCAATGGTCTCATTTAGTCTTGACATGTAAGATTTGCATGGTATAATTTTTTGTGAAGTTAGTAAATGCTAACACAAATGAACTGCAAAAATCAAAAGTGAGTTACGAAAATCCACGGCAAGATATATAAGCTGTAGTGAGAAATATAAGTTCACAGTGAGTTATGGAAGGTAAGTGAAAATGCCATTAAATCTTGTAGATAAAAATAAAACATATACAATTCGGAGAATTGCAGGAAAGGAAGAAATGATACACAGACTGGAGGATCTAGGATTCGTGCCGGGAAGTCAGGTATGTGTATTATCAGAGATAAATGGGAATTTTCTGGTGATGGTAAAGGGGGCAAGGATCGGCTTGGGCCGGGAATATGTAAAGCGCATTATTGTGGCTTGAGTGGAAAAAGAGATGAATAAGAGAAAGTATTCTAAAATTTTATTGGTGGTCATGAGTATCATGATATGTGTGCTGATTGGAATTCAGTTTTACCTGACTTTATATATGCGTAGGCAGCAGGAACTGCTTCCAGAGATTTTGACATGGTTTTGTCTTTTTCTGGAGATTGGGTTGTTGGCTGTTTTATTGGCGAGCTCAAATGTCAATCAAGCAGTAGGAAATCTGGCATTCACGGATGTTACGGGAATTAAAAATAAACTGGCTTATCAGGAACATATCAACCGAATCAATGAAAGACCTGATACATTTTCAATTGGAATGGTGATGTTTGACCTGAACAATTTGAAAAAGGTGAATGATGAACTGGGACATGAGATGGGAGACCATTATATCGAGGCTTTTTCGGCTATTTTATCAGATGTACAGAATGACAGGATTAGTGCTTACAGAGTAGGCGGGGATGAGTTCGCTATGATTCTGGAGCAGACCAACGCGGTGGAGATTTATCATGTTCTGTCAGGATTGGAAAAAGCAGTGGATGAGTACAATAAGAAACATTGTATTCAGATTTCTTATGCAAGGGGATATGAGATTAGTACAAGGGAACATTATTATTTAATGGAAGAACTGGTAAGGTGTGCGGATGAACATATGTGTGCACACAAACAGAAAAGTAAGAAAAATAGATTAGACAGGAAGCAATTAGGTTAAAAAATGTGACCAGCCGATTAGTATAGGTGAATTTGAACAACGGTATATATGTGATAAATGTTATTGGTCACAGGTATGGTAAACAGTAACAAGTTAATAAAATTTTAAGACAAGGATACTCAGGAGAAAATTGAAAATTAGAAAAAAAAGGAGTATAATTATTATGCTATAGTTTCTTCATAAATATAAGAAAGAAACCATAAGGACGAAGCAAGAAACTGTAGGAAAGGAGTCAAATTTGAAGTTTAGAAATATAAAAGTAGCAAAAATCATAGGAACTAAAACACTTGCAGGACTTTTGTCAGTAGGTTTGGCTATGAGTGCTCCAGTAGCTGCATTTGCAGAGGATGGCAATGTAGCAGTAACACAGACAGCAGCGGGAATGCAGGCAAAAGCGGTGGATGGATCTGAGAATCTTGTTAATGTATCGGACAGTGTCCTTCAGATGGTTCAGAATGGAGAAGTTTATCTGGATGAGGCAAGCCAGTATCTGCTTGATGCAGCAACAGGACAGAAGGTTAACCCAGAGACTGGTGAGCGTGTAGCAGAGACGACAGTGACTCCGGAAAATCCGGCAACACCGGAGAATCCAGGAACACCAGAGAACCCAGAAACACCGGAGAACCCAAGTACACCGGAAAATCCAGGAACACCGGAGAACCCAAGTACACCGGAAAATCCAGGAACACCGGAGAATCCAGGAACACCGGAGAATCCAGCAACACCAGAGAATCCTGATAGTGCGAATAAGACGGAAGATTCCAAGGACGACCAAACAGCAGAGACAGATAAGAAAGAAGAACAGCCGGCAGCAACTCCGACTGAAACAAAGGAAGCAGAGAACCCGGGTACAGAGACAACTTCTGTGGGAAGCAATCAAGCTTTGATTGCCAGTCAGAAGATTGTGAAGCTGCCACAGGTAGTGGAAGATTTCCGTTTCTGGACAGTTGCAAGAAAGTATGCATTTGCAAAGACAGATTTGTATGTTCGAGAGGCTATTCCAAGTTCAGAAAAAGATATCAAAGCAAGTGAAGTATCAAAGGAAGAGAAAGCAGCAGATTTAAAAAACGTAGCGAAGCGTTCAAAGATATTAAGCAAAACAGCAGAAAAAAAAGCAACAGCAAAGACAGAAAAGACATTTGACAAACAGGTTGCACAGCAGCAGTTGACAGAAGGTGTCCGAGCTGTAGGACAGATTACACAGGATGGTCTGTTGTATGTTCTCAAAGAGGAAGAGAATGGATGGCTGTATGTAGAGTCTGGTAATGTGCGTGGTTTTGTCAGAGCATCGGAAGTATATACAGGAGATGCAGCACAGAAATTGTTATCTGTTTATCAGAAACAAGCGAAGAAAAAAGCAGAGGCACAGAAGATAGAATATAAAGGAATTGAGGGAACTGCAAAGACAGCGACTGCTTTAGTTGACCCTTCCGAAAATCAGGCATTTACATATTTGAGAGCTACAGTAAATCCGACAATAGTAAAGAAAGAATATGCATTGGTAAATGTAGATAAGCTAAATATCCGCGAGGAGAAGAGTGAGGATTCACTACTCGTTGGAACGCTGACACAAGGAAATCTCTGCTATATTCTTGCAGACCGGGATTCAGAGTGGACATATATTGAATCCGGTGATGTGCGAGGATTTGTAAAGCGTGAATATCTGAGCACAGGTGATGAAGTTACAAAACAGGTAAATGAAACCGGAGAAGAGAAATTTACAACAGCAAAAGAGGAGCTGAAACCGGAAGAAAATGATGCATTATATTATACGCTCACATCGACAAAAGCAGGAACTCCGAGTGGAGAAATCAGACAGTCCATGTTGGAATTTGCTTCACAGTTTGTCGGTAATCCATACGTATGGGGAGGCACAAGCCTGACAGATGGAGCGGACTGCTCAGGATTTGTACAGCAGATTTATAAACAGTATGGTTATAATCTTCCACGAGTAGCAGCAGACCAGGCACAGTATGGTACAAAGATTGCAGTAGAAGATGCACAGCCGGGCGACTTGATTTTCTATGCGAAAGATGGAGACATTCACCATGTTGTAATGTATGCGGGAAATGGAAAGACAATTGAAGCTGCAAATGAAAATGACGGTATCATTTATGGAAATGTAGATACAACAGAGGCAGTGTGGGCAACACGAATCTTAAATGATCAGTATTCAGTGGCAGGTGCCGGAATCGGCGAAGTCAATGCAACAGAGGATATGTATGGACAGTGTCTTGGTAATTTCAAGATCACATATTATTGTGCATGTGAGATTTGTTGTGACGTAGAGACAGGAATTACAGCCACAGGAACTCCGGTTGTAGAAGGTCAGACAATTGCAGTAGATCCAAATGTAATTCCGTATGGAACAAAGGTTATCATCGGTGGACATGTATTCACAGCAGAAGACTGCGGTGGAGCCATCAAAGAAAACCGTATTGATGTTTATGTGAATAACCATGCAGATGCATTGGCACTTGGAGTGACAAATGCAGATGTATATCTCGTGAAATAGACCAATGGGAGAGCCAACGGGGACGGGGATTAGACCATTCGGGGACGGAGTTTTCCGGCTTTTTTGCTAACAAAAAAGCCGGAAAACTCCGTCCCAATAACATTTAGTTAAGCTTTTTTCATCATAGTATGAACCTATTGAAGTTCTCT
>OHAC01000628.1_pt1 | contig 35642 bp, 30 predicted proteins | sample 1577051 | NCBI WGS metagenome assembly OHAC01 (sample SAMEA3541499, study PRJEB24748) | human gut metagenome | biome: human gut; feature: human-associated habitat; material: faeces | place: China | collected 2012 | reverse complement strand
AGCGACTGCGTTCATGAGCAAGTAGCGAAGCGGATTGCGAATGTCCGCTTTACATTATGAAGGAGGAATCGTATGGAAACATATGCGATTACCATTGCGAGAGGTTTTGGAACCGGAGGACGGGAGATCGCTTCCAAGCTGGCAGATGAACTGGGGATTCACAGCTATGAAAACCGTATTCTGACACTGGCTGCCCAGTATAGCGGTATGGACGAGTTTGAGTTCCGGGAAGTAGATGAGAAGCTGCGGGGAAGCTATGTGCGCAGCCAGATCCAGCGGATGCAGAAACGTTTTCTGCCTCAGGGCCATATGGAGGAATTTGTCTCCGATGACCGTCTGTTCCAGATCGAGGCAAAGATCATCCGGGAATTAGTCAAGGCAGAAAGCTGTATTATTGTCGGAAAATGCAGTGATTATCTGCTGAAGGATTATGACAATGTATTAAGCGTCTATATCGAAGCGCCGCGGGCATATTGTCTGAAGCAGGTCATGGACCGTATGGATGTGACAGAAGAGGAAGCGGCCCGTCTTATCACGAAAACGGATAAGTACCGGGCCGATTACTATAAGTATTATACAAATGGAAACTACTGGACCAATCCGGTCAACTACGATCTGACCTTGAACAGTGGGCGGCTTGGCCAGGAAAAATGTGTGGAAATGATCAAGTCCGCGTTAAAGATCAAGCTGGGGGTAGAGGTCTAAAAAGACCTTTCCCCAGGCATCTTCCAGCCGGTCAAGGGTAAATACCGCATTGGCCGGACTGGTGGAAGGACATTTCACGGCAGTCCGCCCGGTATGTTCTTCACAGTAGGTATGATACAGCGTATAGGCAGCCGTACCATTGGCAATGATGGTCTGGATATCTGCCTCTCTTAATATCTGGTTTAAGTTGGTGGGAATCACATTCCGGATGCTTCCGTCGCTGGAGCCGTGGATGTCACATTCCGCTACCACATCCCAGATGGCGATGTGGTGCTTCAGGAGCATGGCCTTTTTCTCTTCCACAGAGACCGGAAGCGGCTCCTTTAATAAACGTGCCATCAATTTCCAGAACCGGTTCTGGGGATGACCGTAATAGAAGTTTTCTTCTCTGGATTTTACAGAAGGAAAGCTTCCAAGGATCAGAAGCCTGCAGTCGGCATCATAAACCGGATCGAAGCTGTGCTTCACCCTTGTATAGCCAGGGGGAAGCGGATCTTCGATGTAATCTTCTTTGTCCAGTTTTTTGCGGTTCCGGCTCATGGGAATGGCGACATTGCCATCTTTGGCCACGGACAGGACAAACGCATTGATCTTTAATTCATTTTCTTCGTATAATCCGATACTCTGATACAGTTCCTTATATTCCTTTAACAGACGGAATTTTAATAACACCGCGTTGGCTTTTTTCCAGTCGGTGCTGACCAGGCTGCCCTTGCGTTTCATATAATAATAGACTGGCGTCTGAATGGCGGTGAAGGTTTCGGCATGGCGGATAAAGCTCAGGTTAAACAGGAAATCCTCGCACCAGCGCATCTGGGCATCCATTTCCAGATGGTTGTCTGCAATTACCTGGCGGCGGTACAGCTTGTTCCAGAGAACGCCATAGTAGAAATCTGCCGGATCCTGCATCATGTAAGTGGCAAATTGTTCGCGGGTCAGAAGTCCCCGTTCCCGGATATGCTGTTTTTCCGTGAATACTGCCTTATCTACCCGGTAGAAATCAGCAATGACCAGATCACAGTTAAATTTCTGCGCTGCGTAGACGAAGGTTTCCGTGGCATCCGGGGTCAGCCAGTCATCACTGTCCATAAACTGCAGATAGTCACCTTTGGCAATCTGGATGGCACGATTACGGCTGTCAGAAACACCGGTATTTTCTTTATTAATGATGTGAAAGCGTGGGTCCATCTGCGCATATTCCCGGCAGATGGCAAGACTTTCGTCGGTACTTCCGTCGTTGACTACCAGGATCTCCATATCTTTAAAGGTCTGCTCCATGGCGCTGGTCAGACAGCGGCGAAGATATTTTTCAGCATTATAAACAGGAATGATCAGTGAAACAAATGGCATGGGAAACACCTCTTATTATTTGTAGATTGTGTGATTGTAAAGTTAAAGTGTAACTATGAAGGTACTGAATAGTTACGTTGAAGTTACTTGATAGTATATCACGATTACGAAAATTTACCAAAGGCAAAATATAGCCCGCATAAAGCAAAATACAGCCCGCATAAGGTATCAGCTCCGGAGGAGTGGCCGATGTCGTGGAACATCTGCAGGGACTGGGAAAATGACACGGAGCCAAGGGTTACCAGGGCCTCGGAGAACTGGCCATTCATGGCGCAGCGTAAGAATGCAGCGCTGATGGCGTTGGTTTTTGCCAGGTTCCGGGAGATTTCCGCAGATAAATGCCGGAAATCCTGTGAGTCCCGCAGCCCCAGCAGGGTCAGACCGGCTAACACACCGCAGAGGAAATCATCTCCGCTTGGCGTTAAGCCGATGCCAAGACCGATGAGATCCGTGATGGGGGCACCGGTACGGAGAATGGTTTCTGCCTGGGTGAGAAACGGGTCCGGGGCAGCGTGTGTGCCAGCCGGAGATGCGGGGACGTCCACAAATAAAGGGACAAATCCCACAGGCGGATACGTTTTTAAAAGCTCCAGAATGGTGCCGGACAGCACTGGATCGCAGCATTGTGTGGACCTGACGGGATTTGAACCGTGGTTCTGTGAAGTCTGTCTGTCGTTAACACTGGTTTGATTTGGGGTGAACCGTGGATCGGGCCTTTTCAGTTGTAAATCCACAACGGCTGGTTTATCCCAGTGAAAACAGTGGGTACCGACCAGCAGTTTCCGGCTCCAGGCAGTTGCCAAAACAGGATCACCAGGTTGAAGCTTCAGGGTGTCCAGGCTTTCGGCAGTCTGGTCTGTGATCAGGCTTAACGGCGAAAGGGGAGAGCCGGATACCTGGATCGCCAGAAGCTGTCCGTCCATTTCCAGATTTATGGTTTTCTTGTATACAGAATGCACAGCGCCGCGGCGATGGCGGTTCAGAAAGTTCAAGGCGTATTGGGATGTGCGGGTAATCTCCATAGATTTCAGCAGGTTCCTTTCACATCCTTCAGCCATGCCAGCGCTGCCCGGTAAGCCTGCATTCCTTCTGGTTTTGTCGTGTCCCGGTCAAAATCATGTTCCAGATAATAAACAGGGAAAAACTGACTGCGGGGGATTTTCCGGGCCATCTGTTTGGATTCCCGGAACGGCACATCCTGATCACCGGAGCTGGCGGTGAAAAAGCCAGGCGGCAGAAGCGCAAAGTCTTCTTCGCTCAGACTGTACCGGGCGATGTCCTCCGAAGTTCCTAACAGTTCTGGCCAACAGCCAGTCTGACGGGCATAGATATAGATGGAATAGCGGGTCGCCATAGGGCCGCTGGTCAAGAATGCAGGTGCGGCGCCATCAGGTCCATGTCCGGTCTGTACCAGAGAGTCTGCGGTCTGTTTTGAAACTGCAGGGAGTTTCGCAAACCAGGCATTGGGCTTTTTAAATTCGGGAAGATCGAACGTATGATAGCCGTAAAAGCAGAGAAGGCCGGCAGCGCCCAAGCCGCTCTCACAAAGCCGTTTTGCCTCCATCAGCGCCAGATAAGCTCCGGCAGACCGTCCAAACAGGTAGTAGGGAATGTGGGAAGCCCCCGAAGCACTGTCAGTTTCAGTGCTTGAATCTGCAGAACCAGCACCGTGTTCCAGGATTTCCAGCATTCCCATAACGCCCGCGTGAACCGCATCCAGGATGACTGCCAGCCTCTGCTCCGGCGCCAGCGGGTAATCCAAGCTGATCAGTTCGTACCCGGCATTTAAAAACAGGTTTACATAACATAAAGGCAGGTCGTCCGGTTCCCCGAATACCAGACCGCCGCCGTGAAGATAAAAGATCCGTCCGATGGCAGGAGCAGCAGGACGGAATACCCGCGCGTGAAGCTCATGCCCCTGAAAGGGAATGGTATAAGCTTCAGCAGTAAGATTAATAGGACTCATGATTTTATTCCTCCGAATGAAAATGATTTTGCAGCCGGAACAGGCGGGAATCCAGCATAATACGGAATACCTGCTCCGGGTCTTCGAAATCCAGATCCAGCACAGACCGGAGCTTGCTGATCCGGTATTTGACTGTTTTTGGGTGCAGAAACAATAACTCTGCCGTTTTGGAATAATTCTGCCCGCAGGAGATAAAGGCATCCAGAGTTTTCCACAACTCTGGCTGGGTTTTCCGCAGATGCTTATTTTGAAGCGTCAACAGACTGTCGATACGGTCTAAGTTGTTGCGGTCTAAAAAAAGCTTATAAAATCCCAGACTGTCATAGGTTACCAGATAATTGCCGGTATAAAGCATATTGGCCAGAATGTGGGCATCCTGGGTCTGATGGTATAGCTGTTCGATGTGATAACGGTCATCGATGTTGCTGATCGTTACCTGATAGGGAAGCTCAATATCGTCAAGCAGCTCCTTCAGCCACAGAAAATCAGATTCTGAAGTGCCTGACGGAAGATTGAAAAGCAGAACCAGGCGGTCATGGATCTGCTGGTAGGCGTAACTGAATTTTTGAAGGTCAAGCTCTCTGCGGATCAGGAAACATATTTCTCCGGCGTCCGGACCATCGGTCAAAATAGATGACTGGAACGCAGGAAGCTGGATCAGGAGCATTTGATAATAAGGTCTGGAATCAATCTGGAGAAAATGCAGTGCCTGGTCAATAGACTCACGTTCTGCCATCCGTCCGCTAAGCAGATCCCCAACCAGGTCATTATAGCGCTGCATGGTGGACTGCTTGCGCAGCATCTGCCGCATTAAGGGCTCCATGATGGACAGGATCATGGTTTCATATTGGGTAGTCTTGGGAACCGTGATCAGCGGAATATGGTAGTAATTGCAGTAATCCATGATGTAGGGTGGAATATCCGAGATCAGCCGTCCAAGCTTTAACACGATGCCGCAGATACCGATCTTTTGCATGTTGATGAAGAATTTCCTGGAATTTTCTGCGTCCAGGATCTGCAGTGCATAGAAGCTGGTCAGTAAAAGCTGCCCCGGTTTTCCCCAATTTTCGATGTCGGCGGCTTCCAGTACCATGACGCTTTTGACTTCCCGGTCCAGACAGTCTTCACCGGCGATGACGGATGCGCCATAAAAGGACTGATTCTGTTTCAAAAGCTGGTTAAGGGTCATAAGTTTTATCCTCCATAGATAAAAAATAACGGATTGTTTGGGCACTTATGCCATTGAAAAGTAGTATTTTACCGAATATAATCAGATTATAACACAACCGAAATGCAGGAGGGAGATAATCTTGAAAAAAAGAAAAATTGTTATCGCTCTCGGAGGAAATGCCCTTGGGAAAAATGTGGAAGAGCAGCAGGAGGCAGTGGAGCATACGGCCAAGGTGATCGTGGATCTGGAGCAGCAGGGCTATGATCTGATCATCACCCATGGCAACGGTCCGCAGGTTGGCATGATCCAGAGTGCCATGAATGAATATGCTGCGGCCCACAGTGAGACAGAGGTTCCACTGTCCACCAGCGTAGCCATGAGCCAGGGATATATCGGCTTTGATCTGCAAAATGCCATCAAGGATGAATTATATCTGCGGGGAATCGATCATAAGGTATCTACCATTATTTCCCAGGTGGAGGTAGACCCGGAGGACCCGGCATTTTACCATCCGACCAAACCCATCGGGCGTTTTATGACCAGAGAAGAGGCGATAAAAAAAGAAGCGAAAGGCATTCCCTGTGTGGAGGATTCGGGAAGAGGCTACCGGCAGGTGGTGGCGTCACCGAAACCGAAACGGATCCGGGAGCTTCAGACCATCCGTACTTTAGTAAACGCAGGGCATATCGTGGTGACCTGTGGAGGTGGCGGAATCCCGGTGGTGCAGAAAGACGGGAAGCTGGTCGGCGTGAACGCTGTGATCGATAAAGACAGCGCCTCAAGCCTGTTGGCCCAGAAGCTGGATGCGGAATATCTGGTGATTCTAACTGCGGTAGAGAAGGTTGCCATTCATTTTGGAAAGCCGGATCAGCAGTGGTTATCCGAATTGACGGTAGAAGAAGCAAAGAAATACATGGCAGAGGGAGAATTCCCGGCCGGTTCCATGCTTCCCAAGATCGAGGCAGCTGTCCAGTTTGCTGAAAGTAAGAAAGGACGGAAAACCCTGATTACCCAGCTGGAAAAGGCAGCAGAGGGAATCGAGGGCAGGACCGGGACTGTGATCCATGTCTGATGAGCCAGGAAGAAGGATGCGGCTGTTCGTTGGAAGGGATTTCCTGAACGGCAACACCCGGATTCGCCATTGAAAAAAGAAACACGGTTGTATATAATGAATCTGTTAAATTTAATGTATATAAGAGGAGGAACCTATCAATGTTATTTACGGTAGTTAAGAAGAATACCTATCAGGATTCCATTAACCTGATGCTGCTTACCAACCGGATCAACACTCTGGAAGGTGTAAAGCAGAGCCAGATCATGATGGCAACTGATGCCAACAAGGATATTTACCGCAATGCGGGTCTTCTGACTGCAGAGGCAGAGGCAGCAGCGCCTGGCGATATGTGTATCGTTGTGGAGGCAGACAGCGAGGATATCGTTGACAAGGTATTAGAGGAGGTAAAGGCATTTTTAAATGATATGTCTGTCAAGAAAGAGAAGCAGGCATTGACCAGCGTTACCACCTGGGATGAAGCATTAGAGCAGCTGCCAGATGCAAATATGGCATTATTTTCCACGCCGGGCGAGTATACTGCGCCTGAGATCGAGACAGCTCTGGACAAAGGACTGCATGTATTTTCCTTCTCCGATAATATTTCACTGGAAGATGAGATCCGTTTGAAAAAGAAAGCCCATGACAAGGGACTTCTCTTTATGGGACCGGATTGTGGTACTGGAATCATTTCCGGAATCCCGATCGCATTTACCAACGTGGTGAAGCCTGGCAACATTGGTATCGTAGGCGCATCCGGAACCGGTATCCAGGAAGTGACCGCCATCATCGATCGTCTGGGCGGCGGCGTGATCCATGCTATCGGTACCGGCGGACGTGATCTGAATGCCAAAGTCGGTGCGATCACAGTGAAGGACGCGATCGTTGGCCTGGAGCATCATGATCCGACCGATGTGATCGTTGTGATCTCCAAGCCACCGGCAAAAGAGGTCCGTGATGAGGTTGTGGCTCTTCTTCAGAAATGCACCAAACCAGTGGTTGCGATTTTCTTAGGAGAGAAGCCGGAGAATCATGAGGGAAAAGTATATCTGGCGCATACATTGGAAGAGACTGCACGTATGGCAGTGGATCTGGCCAATGGCGATCCGATCAAGGACAATTACTGTGATCCGATCGATTATGAGGTTTCCAGACCGTTAGCAGCAGATAAGACTGTAAAAGGCTTATATTCCGGCGGAAGCTTAGCGGCAGAGGCTGGTATGCTGATCGCAGAGGCACTGAATTTGGGCGGCTTGATCAAAGAAGAAGGCTACATCTTAAAGACAGGTGGTTATGAGGTGGTCGATCTGGGCGATGATGTGTATACACAGGGAAAACCGCATCCGATGATCGATCCTGAGGTCCGTATCAAGAAGATCTTAGAGTGTGCGAAAGATCCTCAGACCGGCGTGATCTTATTAGACTGCATGTTAGGCTATGGCTGCCATCCAGATATGGCAGGCGCTTTAGCTCCGGCGATCCGTGAGGCACAAAAGATCGCTAAGGCAGACGGCCGTGAGCTGTATTTCGTAGCAAGTGTCTGCGGAACCAGACAGGATCCACAGGACTATGACCGTGCAGTAGCAGAATTAAAGGAATGCGGTGTTTTGGTTGAGGAGAGCAATGCGAGAGCGATCCGCTTAGCACTGAAATTAAAAGGCATTGATTATAAAGAAAACACCCGCGGCCATGTAGAGGCGGCAGTGGACGAGACTCCGCTTCCAGAGCCGGATGAGAAGATCATGGAGCTGTTAAATACCAAACCGCGTGTGATCAATGTCGGCGTCCGCAGCTTCAACGATTCTATCGTGGCTTATAACGGGACCAGCGTTCAGTTTGACTGGAAACCAATGGCTGGAGGCAATAAGCATTTCATTCATTTAATAAATGAGTTGAACAAACGCAAAGAAATTGATACAATGAACCAGAAAGTTGTGGAGCGTTTTAAGGATGCCCAGCCATTCCTGATCGATGTAGTTCCGGCAGTCAGCGTGATTCCGGAATTAAACGGCAAGGTTCTGCTTCATGCTGGCCCGCCGATCGAGTACAAGGATATGACAGGCCCGATGCAGGGCTCCTGTATCGGAGCGATCCTGTTTGAGCATTGGTGCGAGACAGAAGAGGAGGCAAAAGCCCTTTTAGAGTCCGGCGGTGTGAAGTTTATTCCATGTCACCACGTACACGCAGTAGGTCCGATGGGCGGTATCACTTCTGCGAATATGCCGGTGATGGTGGTTGAGAACCGTCTGGATGGTACCCGTGCGTACTGTATCATGAATGAGGGAATCGGTAAGGTACTTCGTTTCGGCGCGTACTCCAAGGAGGTTGTAGACCGTCTGACCTGGATGCAGAAGGTATTAGGACCGGTTCTGGGCGCAGCGATCCGTTCGAAAGAGGGCGGAATCAACTTAAATGTCATTATTGCGAAAGCAATTACCATGGGTGATGAGTTCCATCAGAGAAATATCGCGGCAACCTTGAACTTCCTGAAGGAAGTGGTTCCGTATATCATCGCCCTTGACTGGGATCGGGAAGAGATCCAGCAGGTAGTAGAGTTCCTGGCAAATACAGACCAGTTCTTCTTAAATGTCATGATGGCAACTGGCAAGTCGATCGCAGATGCAGCCAGAAAATTAGAGGAGGGCTGCGTGGTAACTGCCATGACACGTAATGGACGTAACTTTGGTATCCGTATCAGTGGTATGGGAGATCAGTGGTTCACAGCTCCGGTTAACACACCAAAGGGACTGTATTTCACCGGCTTCTGTGAGGAAGACGGTAATCCGGATATCGGAGACAGCGCCATCACAGAGACAGTTGGCGTGGGCGGTATGTCCATGATCGCGGCTCCGGGTGTTACCCGTTTTGTCGGTGCAGGCGGATTCGAGGATGCCTTAAGAGTATCCAATGAGATGCAGCAGATCTGTATCACCCATAATCCGAACTTTGTGATCCCAACCTGGGATTTCAAGGGCTCTCCGCTGGGAATCGATATCCGTAAGGTAGTTGCTACCGGAATCACTCCTCTGATCAACACCGGTATTGCCCATAAGGTAGCCGGAATCGGTCAGGTCGGCGCAGGTACGGTACGTGCTCCTTTAGGATGCTTTGAGAAGGCATTGGAAGCTTACGCAAAGAAATTGGGAATCGAGTAAAATAACGCGAAAGTATCCACAATTTAGGAAATTCAATCAGGAGGATAAATTAATGAAAAAGAGATTACTGGCACTTTCTATGGCGGTTGTCATGGCATTCGGCCTGACAGCATGTGGTGGAAGCGGCTCCGGCAATGCAGGAACAACAACAGCAGCAGCTGGCGGTTCTGAGACAACAGCGGCAGCAGCTTCTGGAAAAACTTACAAGATCAAACTGCATCACGATCTGGCTGAGGATTCTTCCCAGCATGAAGGTCTTGTGAAATTTAAAGATCTGGTGGAAGAAAAGAGCGGCGGTGCTGTTCAGATCCAGATCTTCCCGAACAATACACTGGGTTCTGATGAGGAAGTTGCTGAGATGCTTCAGACTGGTTCTGTAGAAGCAGCCCTGATCCCAACTGCAAAGCTGTCTGGTTTCTATGCTCCATTACAGTTACTGGATCTGCCATTCGTATTCCCGAACAGAGATGCCTGCTACGGTGCTCTGGATGACGCAGAGTTTAAGAGTATGTTACTGGATCCGATGGGAGATATCGGTTTCAAGGGCATCAACTTCTGGGAGTCCGGCTTCAAGCAGTTCACTGCTAATAAACCACTGCATACCCCAGATGATTTCAAGGGCGTAAACTTCCGTACCATGAGCTCCCCGCTGATCCTGGATCAGTTCAAGGCTCTGGGCGCGAACCCGACCCCAATCGATTTTGGTGAGACCTACAACGCACTGCAGAACGGTACGGTTGACGGTGAGGAGAACCCATTGGTTTCTATCGTCAGCATGAAGTTCTATGAGGTTCAGAAGAACTGCACTATTTCCAACCACGCATATCTGGCATATGCACTGCTGTTCTCCAAGAGCTTCTGGGACACTCTTCCAGAGGATATCCAGAAGATCATTGATGACGCAGCAACCGAGGCAGTTCAGGAAGAGCGTCAGATGACTATCGACCGTGAGGCTGGTTATATCGAGACTATCAAGGCTTCCGGCTGTGAAGTGAATGAGCTGACTGCTGATGAGATCGCAGCACTGACAGAGGTTATGAAACCAGTTCATGAGAAATATCGTGACGTTATCGGTTCTGATACCCTGGACAAGGCGTATGAGATTATTGACAAGTACAACAAATAAGGTTTTAAGGTAACTAAAGGAAAGAAAATTATGCTGAAGAAAATTGATAAATGGGTTTCTTACGCAGAGAACGCCATGCTGGTGATCGGTATGTTAAGCACTACGTTCATCCTGTTTGCCAATGTTATCATGCGTTTCTGCTTCAAATCTGGCATTGTCTGGTCTAATGAATATGCCAACTATGCGATTATCTGGATCGTCTGCGGCGGCTGCGGCGCCTGTGTCCGTTCCGATGCCCATATGAGAATTACTGCGATCCCGGATATGATCAAAAATGAAAAGGTAAAACAGGTGCTGGCACTGATCGTTTACGTGATCTGCCTTGCATTCTCCGTTGTGATCCTGACCTCCGGCTCCCGTCTGGTCGGTTCCATGATGGCCAACAACCAGAAATCTGCAGCAATGCAGATTCCGCTGTGGTGGATCTATCTGTCCTTTCCGGTAGGCGGCGGAGTGATGACCTTCCGTTTTATCTTAAAATTAATTGATAGTGTGAAGAAACTGATCGGAAAAGGAGGCGCGCAGGCATGACCGTATTCTTATTTGTATCATTGTTAGTAATGCTGGCTGCCAGTGTCCCGATCTTCATCGCACTGTGTGGTTCTGTAACAGCATCTTTCCTGCTGTTCAGTAATATGGATACTACCATTATCATCCAGAGAATGTTTGCCGGTATCAACAAGTTCTCCCTGATGAGTATCCCGTTATTCGTTCTCGCTGCAAACTTAATGAGCGAGGGCGGTATCTCCAAACGAATCATCAACCTGGCCAATGCGTTCGTAGGACATATCCCAGGCGGTTTAGGTATGACTGCCATTCTGGCAAGTATGTTCTTCGGTGCCATTTCCGGTTCTTCACCGGCAACTGTAGTTGCGATCGGAGCCCTGTTATACCCGGCGATGATCGAGAAGGGTTATAGCAAGGAGTTCTCCGCAGGTGTCATCACCGCGGCAGGCTCTCTGGGTATCATCATCCCGCCTTCTGTAAACATGATCGTTTACGGAACTGTAACCGGCGCTTCTGTTGGAGCCCTGTTTATGTCCGGTTTCGGCGCAGGTATCGTATACGGACTCAGCTTTGTGGTATATACCTTTTTCTACGCAAAACGTCATCCGGAGATCCAGCGTGAGACCAGAAAGACCTGGGGCGAGCGTATGGTTGCCATCAAAGAATCCATCTGGGGCATGGGCGTTCCGATCATCATCCTGGGCGGTATCTACGGCGGCGTGTTTACTCCAACCGAGGCAGCGGCAGTTGCAGCTGTTTACTCCATCGTTGTTTCCCTGTTTGTTTATCGGGAGCTGAATTTCAAGGGATTTATCAACTGTGTCCTGAAATCTGCGGAGACCACCATTCAGGTCATGATCCTGTTAGCAGCAGCTTCCGTATTCGCATTTATCCTGACATCTGAGGGAATCACAGTAGCGATCGCTGATGCAGTATTAGGTGTTTCCAGTAAGAAGGCAGTCATCCTGCTGATGATGAACATTATTCTTCTGATCGGCGGTATGTTCATGGATGGCGCTTCTTTAACTACGATTCTTGGACCGTTATTCCTGCCGATCGCTCAGTCGGCAGGTATCGATATCGTTCATTTAGGTATCGTTATGGTTGTAAACGCAGCCATCGGTATGTTTACACCTCCTTTTGGTCTGAACCTGTTCGTTGCAGCAAGTATCACCAAGCAGCCGATGTTAAAGGTTGCCAAGGGAGCAATGCCATTTATCCTTATGTCCCTGATCGCTCTGCTGATCATTACATATGTGCCTGAGATCAGCCTGTGGCTGCCACATATGATCTACGGCCAGTGGTAAAAGAAAGGATTTATTCATTATGACATTACCAGTAACGATATTTACCTGGATCATGGCGGTTCTTCCGATCCTGGTTCTGCTGGTACTGATGGTGAAGCTGCAGATGGGAGCTGTGAAGGCAGCTCCCATTGGTTTATGTGTATCCGCTGTCAGTGCCCTGATTGTATACAAAGCCTCCATTTTTCATGTGTTCATGGAGATGCTAAAGGGTGTCTGGAGCGCTCTTCCGATCCTGATCGTAGTCTGGACAGCCATCCTGTTATATGAAGTGGTCAATGAAGCCAAAGCATTCCAGGTGTTTCGAAAGAGCATGGGCAAAGTAACTCAGAACGAGTTATTGCAGATCATGCTGCTTGCATGGGTATTTACCAGCTTTTTACAGGGAATCACCGGCTTTGGCGTGCCGGTGGCGGTTGGCGCACCACTGCTTATTGGGATCGGTATGCGTCCCTTCTGGGCTGTGATCATTCCGCTGCTTGCCCACACCTGGGGCAACACCTATGGAACCTTAGGTGCGGCATGGGACTCCCTGGCGATCCAGGCCAACATGGTGGACAATGTGGCCATGTTAAATGCCACTTCCCTGTGGGCAACGGCTTTTATCTGGATCTGGAACTTTATCAGCGGCATGATGCTGTGCTGGTTCTACGGTAAGGGAAAGGCCCTGAAAAAGGGATTTCCTGCAGTTCTGGTGATCTCCATCATTCACGGCGGCGGGCAGATGCTGGTAAGCCAGTTTAACGCAACTCTGGCCTGTTTTGTACCGACGGTTGTTGCCATCGGCGTTATCGTGGTCCTGGGACGTACCCCGTGGTATAAAGATCCCTGGCGTGTGGAGGAGAGTCCGGTGATGGACCGCAGCGCCGGTTCTGCCGAGGAAGAGGACGCACCGGAAGATATGTCAGTGCTGCAGGCTTTCCTTCCGTATATTGTGCTGACCATTTTGACATTAGTGATCTTATTGGTCAAACCAATCAAAGAGTTCTTAGGCCAGGTGAAATTGGGCTTTGCTTTCCCGGGTATGGTGACGGGATACGGTTACGAAGATCCGGCTGCAGATCCGTTTTCTCCGCTGGCCATCTTTACCCATGCGGGAATGTTCCTGTTAGTATCTGCCATCTTTGGTTTCTTCTATTTCAAGAGCAAAGGCTGGCTTCGTGAGGACAGCGGCGCGATGATCGGCCGCAGGACTGTGAAAAAGACCATTCCTTCTTCGATTTCTGTGATCTGCTTCATCGCTATGAGCAAGGTCATGGGAGGAACCGGACAGACCACCGTGATGGCCCAGGGAATCGCAGGCGTGATGGGCGAGGCTTATGTGGCGCTTTCCCCGATCGTGGGACTCCTTGGCTCCTTTATGACCAGTTCCAACATGGCTTCCAACATTCTGTTTGGCAGCTTCCAGCTTGCTACCGCTAACTTCTTAGGCTTAAATCCAGCCCCGGTTCTTGGCGCACAGACTGCAGGAGGAGCGATCGGAGCCGCTATCTGCCCTGGAAACATCGTTCTTGGCTGTACGACCGCCGGAATCATGGGACAGGAAGGTAAGGTGCTTCAGAAGGTTCTTCCGATCACGTTGGCAGCAGCGGCGATCGTGGGCGTGATCATGTATGTGACGTGTATTTTGTTGTAGGATCGATCCAATGAAAAATCCGGAGATGGAAGAGTACAAAATTCCATTGCCGGGCGAAAATAGACGATGGGTACAGAAGATAGAAAACATATCTTTTGTACCCATTTTTTCATAGGAAATTGCGTTCTATGAAATAAAAACGCTCCGCGGGGAAGCGCTTCCACCATTTGCAAAACAGCCCCGTATGTAGTAAAATAATGATAACTGTAAACAGGGCAGTTATCAAAGAAACACAAAGGAGTTTTAGGAAAATGAAACAGAAAAAAACATTTACTGCATATTTTATGGTCCATGGGGCGGTGATCGCAGCGATTTATGTGGTGCTGACCATATTGTTTGCGCCGATCAGTTTTGGTCCGGTGCAGTTCCGGATCTCGGAGGCGCTGTGTGTGCTGCCATATTTCACACCGGCGGCGGTGCCAGGGGTATTTTTAGGGTGTCTGCTGTCCAATCTGTTATGCGGAGCGGCGGCTCTGGATGTGGTCTTCGGAAGCCTGGCGACTCTGATCGGAGCAGTTGGATCTTATGTTCTTAGAGATCACAAATGGGCTGTATGTGTGCCTCCGATCCTTTCTAATACCATTATCATTCCGTGGGTGCTCCGTTACGCCTATGGTTCTGAGGACATGATCCTCTTTGCCATGGTGACGGTAGGAATCGGAGAGGTACTGGCGATCGGCGTTCTGGGCAATGGCCTGCGGGCGGTCCTGGAGCATTATCGTTATATTTTATTTGACCGGAAAGCGAATTTCACGGAAAAATAGGTCTGTCTGGAATTGACATTTTACCGAAAAAGAAGTACAAGTAAGTGAATGCTGGAAGACCAGCGCAGCAGCAGGATCAAAAGCCGGGCGGTGGAACATTGCCTGCATGAAAAAATAAAAGGGTGGATAACAGTATGTATCAGATAGATTTTAACAAACCAGAGCATGTGCATTTTATAGGGATTGGTGGCATCAGCATGAGCGGTCTGGCAGAGATTTTGATGGACGAGGGATTTACAGTGTCCGGTTCTGATGCCCATAAGTCAGAGCTGACAGAGCATTTGGAGGCTAAGGGAGCGAAGATTTTCTATGGCCAGAAAGCGGAGAATATCATCGATGGCATCCATGTGGTGGTCTACACTGCAGCAGTACACCCGGATAACCCGGAGTTTGCGGCAGCAGTGGAAAAAGGGCTCCCGATTCTCACCAGGGCAGAGTTACTGGGTCAGATGATGAAGAATTACCAGTATGCAGTGGGTATCTCCGGAACCCATGGCAAGACCACGACCACATCCATGGTTACAGAGATTTTACTGGCGGCAGACGCAGATCCGACGATTTCCGTAGGCGGTATCTTAAATTCCATTGGAGGAAACATCCGGGTAGGCGGTTCGGAGCTTTTCGTGACAGAAGCCTGCGAGTATACCAACAGCTTTTTATCCTTTTTCCCGAACCGGGAAGTGATCTTGAATATTGAGGCGGATCACCTGGATTTCTTTAAAGATATTGATGATATCCGTCATTCCTTCCGCCTGTTTGCCCAGAAGCTTCCGAAGGATGGATTATTAGTTATCAACAGTGACATCGACCGTTATGAGGAAATTGTGGATGGACTGGAATGCCGGATCGTTACCTGTGGAAAACGTACCGACAGCAATTACCGGGCGGAAGACATCACTTACGACCATTTTGCCAGAGCAGCCTTCCGCCTGATGATCGATGGACAGGATGCCGGGGAGATCACCCTGGGCGTACCTGGAGAGCATAATGTATACAATGCGCTGGCAGCCATTGCCTTATGCCGGGATCTGGGAATTGATATGGAGCATATCCGCGCAGGACTTAAGAAGTTTACGGGAACCAATCGCCGTTTTGAGAAAAAGGGCGAGATCGGCGGCGTGACCATCATCGATGATTATGCCCATCATCCACAGGAGATCGCAGCAACACTGGCGGCGGCAAAGAACTATCCACATAAGAAGCTGTGGTGCGTATTCCAGCCGCATACCTACACTAGAACCAAGGCGTTCTTAGACCAGTTTGCCCAGGCGCTTTCCGCAGCAGACGAGGTGGTGCTGGCAGATATTTACGCAGCCAGAGAGACCGATACCTTAGGCATCAGTTCTGCGGATATTGCGGAGCGGATCGAGAAACTGGGCACGAAAGCCCACTATTTCAAGAGCTTTGATGAGATCGAAACATTTTTATTAGAAAATTGTATGCACGGCGACCTGTTGATAACTATGGGGGCCGGAGATATAGTAAAAGTGGGCGAAAACCTGCTTGGCGAGTAAGTTATCCACATTATCCACATAGTTTTCAACAATTTCCGTTGATAAACTATGTGGATTCTTTTATTTACATAAAATAAATTCTCACAATTTCAAATTCCTTGTATTTAAAGGAAAATCTACCATTTTCGACGGTTTTCCCGTGGATAAAGGACGCCAGAATCCACATTATCCACATTATCCACAATCCGCCGGTGGACAAATTCCATCTATTTTCTTTTGGAAAAACGTGTGATATGATAATACTAGGACACCAGGCGCTGTGGGCAGCGCATGGACTGTAACGAAGGAAGCAGCCGTGGAGAGGGACAGGGTGAGTTTTAGATATGAGAAGTAAGTTTGAGGTAAATGCCACCATGGTGGCCAATGAGTTTATTGACCGGTATATGGCGGTGGCCAATGGGGAGTACGTGAAGGTATATCTGTATCTGCTGCGTCATGACGGGCGGGAGATCACCGTGGGAGAGATCGCAGACGCATTAAACCACACAGAGTCCGATGTGAAGCGGGCGATTGCTTACTGGGTTCGTCTGGGCGTACTGGAAGACGCAGATGCCCAGGCGCGAAGTGAAATGAGTGACCGGATGGTCATGGGACGCCAGGACAGTGGATGTGCGGCAGCTTCACCGAAGGGACATGCATCGGTTTCGGGCAATCGGACCGGATTTGAAGGACAGGAGATGTCATCCGCCACCGTTTCATCCACCACCGCCCCATCTGTCCAGACTCAGGAGCGCAGGCACTATACTCCGGCCCAGGTTGGGGCCTTGGCGGACAAAGAGGAATTTACCCAGCTTCTCTATATTGCCCAGAAACTGATGGGCAAGGTATTTACCCCAAGGGACTGTGAGGTGTTTGCTTACCTCTATGATTCTCTCCATATGTCGGCGGAGCTTCTGGAATACCTGGCGGAATACTGTGCCCAGAATGACCATAAGAGCATCCGCTATTTAGAGACTGTGGCCCTCAGCTGGAATGAGCGCGGCATCAAGACTGCCAATCAGGCCAGGGATCAAGCGGCTTCTTTTAACGGCGACTGTTTCGCGGTGATGAAGGCATTTGGCTTAAATGACCGGAGACCGGGAGATGCGGAGGCGAAGATCATCCGCCGTTGGTTCCAGGAGTGGGCGTTCAGCAAGGAACTGATCTTAGAGGCCTGTGGAAGAACCTTAAAGGCTATCCAGAAGCCCAGCTTCCAGTATGCGGATTCTATCCTGGATAAGTGGAGAAAAGCCGGTGTAAGGACCATGGAGGACGTGAAACGGCAGGATGAGAAGCATGGAGGCCAGAAAACGGCGGTTAAGGAAGGGGCGGCTCCTGCTGGCTATCGGGACAACCAGCCGCAGTTAAAACCACAGAAGAATAAATTCCATAATTTTGAGCAGAGAAATACAGACTATGACGGAATGGTGCTGGAGCGGTTGAAACAGCGCCTGGGTGAAAGCTAGAGGAACGGTTCCGCGGCTGCACGTATGAAAAAGGAAGCCTGTATATGCGGCGGCATAAAGAGATACCAGCTGTCATAAGTGAGAGAGGATGAGAAAAGATGTCACTGAATAATTCCCAGTATAACGCCATCATGCGTATTTACAATCAGCGGCAGTTCCAGGATAAATACGAACAGGATCAGAGAAGAGAGGAAGTCTACCAGAAGGTGCCGCAGATCAGGCAGATCGAGGATGAGATCAGCTCCCAGGCGGTTCGCTGCGCCAGAAAGCTGTTAGATGGGGATACAAACGCAAAAGAAGAGTTAAAACAGCATATCGAAGACCTGAGAGAGCAGAAAGAAGTGCTGTTATCCGCTTTTGGATTTCCGGCGGATTACATGGAGATGCACTACGCCTGCCCGGAATGCCAGGATACGGGCTATGTCGATGGCAGGAAATGCCGTTGTTTTAAGAAAGAGGAGATCCGCCTGCTCTACTCCCAGTCCAACATTGAGGAAGTGCTTTTGCGGGAGAATTTTGACTCCTTCTCCTACGAGTATTATGACGACCGGGTGGTGATCCCGGAGATCCAGATGACTGTGGCGGATTATATGCGCCAGGTTCATACCTGGTGTAAGGAATATGTGGAGAATTTTGAGAAAAAGGGCGGCAACCTGATCTTTACAGGAAGCACCGGTGTTGGAAAGACATTTTTAACCAACTGCATCGCCAAGGCGCTGATCGACCAGTATCAGTCGGTGATCTATCTGTCTTCCAACGACTTATTTGACGTATTTTCCAAGAATAAATTCCACTACGATACGGAAGAGGAAATGAAGGACATGTACCAGTATATTCTGGACTGCGATCTTCTGATCATCGATGATCTGGGAACAGAACTGAATAATACCTTTGTGTCCTCCCAGCTGTTTTACTGCATCAATGAGAGACTGCTGCGAAAGAAAAGCACCATCATTTCCACCAATCTGTCCATGACCATGTTAAGAGATACCTATTCTGACCGTATCTCTTCCAGGATCATCAGTCAGTATTCCATTATTCCACTGTATGGGGATGATATACGGACGAAAATCGTATGATCAGGTACAAAAACTTGACTATTTTGGCACATAATGTTAAGGTAAATTTAAACGGTAGCCGGGTAAGTCTGCGCATTTTGCGGGAATACCAAAAGGTACCTAAAAATGAAACTGGCGTAAGCCGCAATAAAATGGAGGAAGAACATGATATACGAAGAGAAGACGATTGAGACGATTCCGGTAGGACCTCTGGGACTGGTTCCATTAAAGAGCTGTACAGAGCTGGGAAAAAAGGTAAATGATTACCTTGTGACCTGGAGACGGGAACGGGAGAGCGAGCACAAATCTACCATCGCTTTTGCCGGATACCAGAGAGATTCTTACATCATTGACGCTAAGACTCCGCGTTTTGGATCTGGTGAGGCGAAAGGAACCATCGAATCATCCATCCGTGGTGATGATCTGTATATCATGGTTGATGTCTGCAACTACAGCCTGACTTATTCTATGGCTGGCATGACGAACCATATGTCCCCAGATGACCATTATCAGGACTTAAAGCGTGTTATTGCAGCAGCAGCAGGTAAAGCCCACAGAGTCAACGTGATCATGCCATTCTTATACGAGGGCAGACAGCATAAGCGCTCCGGCAGAGAGTCCTTAGACTGCGCACTGGCTCTCCAGGAGTTAGTGAATATGGGCGTTGAGAACATCATTACGTTCGATGCCCATGGCCCACGTGTACAGAACGCCATTCCGTTAAAGGGCTTTGAGACCGTTCAGCCGATCTACCAGTTCATCAAGTATCTGTTAAAGAACGAGACCGAGTTACAGATCGACAGCGATCACATGATGGTGATCAGCCCGGATGAAGGCGGTATGGGCCGCGCAATCTATTTTGCCAACGTATTAGGACTGGATATGGGTATGTTCTACAAACGCCGCGATTACACCAAGATCGTCAATGGCCGCAACCCGATCGTTGCCCATGAGTTCTTAGGCTCCAGCGTAGAGGGCAAGGATGTTCTGATCATCGACGATATGATCTCCTCTGGCGAGAGTATGTTAGATGTTGCCAAAGAGTTGAAGAGAAGAAAGGCAAGAAAAGTATTTGTCTGCGCAACCTTCGGTCTGTTTACCAACGGTCTGAGCATGTTTGATAAATATTATGAGGACGGCCTGATTGACCGTGTTCTGACTACCAACCTGGTATATCAGACTCCGGATCTGTTATCCCGTCCATATTACATCAGCGTTGATTTAAGCAAATATATCGCACTGATCATCGATAACTTGAACCATGATGCTTCCTTAAGCGAGCTGTTAAGCCCGACTAAGAGAATCAACCGTCTGTTAGAGGCATATAGAAACGGCGATCGATAAAATAATTCCGCAGAGCGGCGGGATGAAACAATATCAGGAGGAAAAAGACATGAAGAAGATCGTAACAACAGAAGCACCGGCAGCAATCGGTCCATACTCCCAGGGTATGGTATTTGGAGATATGGTATTTTCTTCCGGCCAGATTCCGGTAATCCCGGCAACTGGCGAGGTAGCGGGCGCAACCATCGCAGAGCAGGCAGAGCAGTCCTGCAAGAACGTAGGAGCTGTTTTGGCAGCAGGCGGCGCATCCTTTGAGACCGTGATCAAGACCACCTGTTTCTTAGCCAATATGGCTGATTTCCAGGCATTTAACGCAGTTTATGAGAAATACTTCGTAAGTGCTCCGGCACGCTCCTGCGTGGCTGTTAAGGACCTTCCAAAGGGTGTTTTATGTGAGGTAGAGGCCATCGCTTACGTGGCAAAATAAGCAGATAAAATGCGATAGGGTATCATCAATATACAAAACAAACAGGCCGGCGCCGTGATCTGATTCACAACGTCGGCCTGTTTTATTTTTTATCATACATTACAGATTCATTGCCCTTGGCAGAGAAAAGATGAATTCCGATCCGACCCCGGAGGTGCTGATCACATCAATGGTCTCGCCATGGTTCTGGATGATTTCTTTTACAATGGATAAGCCAAGGCCGGTGCCCTTCTTATCTTTTCCACGAGACAGGTCTGTCTTATAAAAACGTTCCCAGATCTTTTTGATGCTGTCCTTTGGGATTCCGATCCCTGTGTCCTTGACGGAGACATATACCTTTTCAAACCGGAGTGTTGTCTGGATGAAAATGGTGGAATCCGGGTGGCTGAATTTGATGGCATTGTCAATCAGGTTGTAGAGCACCTGCTGGATTTTGCCAAGATCTGCGTATACCATAGTGATATTTTCCGCAAATGTTAAGTCCAGGACGATATTCTTGGAATCGCAGGTTCCCTCAAAGGAAGCGGCGGTGTCCTTGATCACCCGGTTGATGTCAAAATTGCTGCGGGAGAGATACCCTTTGCTGTCTAAGGAGTTTAAGGTCAGAAGTCCCTGGGTCAGTTTATTTAAGCGGTCCGTCTCGGAGATCACGCGGGTTAGGTATTTTTCCTGCATTTCCGGTGGAATGGTGCCGTCTAAGATGGCCTCCAGATAGCCCTTGATCGAAGTCAGCGGCGACCGGAAATCATGGGATACATTAGCGATAAAGGTCTTCTGGTATTCCTCCATTTTATCCAGCTCATCAGACATATAGTTTAAGGTAGCAGCCAGATAGCCCATCTCATCGTGGGTCTTTAACTGCAGCTTATGCTTTAGATTGCCTTCTGCATACTGGTTGGCAGCGATGGTGATCTTCTTTAATGGAAAATATACGGTAACCGTGAATACCAGCAAAATGATCAGGGACAGTCCGAAAATAATTCCAGAAGAAATATACAGGATATTTAAGATACTGTCCTTGATCTGCTGGATGGCACTGATCGGAAGGTGGACCAGCACATAACCATAAGTATTGTAATTGCCTGTGATGGGAGCGGAAACGCTTAATACTTCATATGGAAAAACACCAAAGCAGTTTCCGATCGTGTAGGAACGGTTTCCCATAAAGGTAGGATCAAAATCGGAGAGTGTTACATCGGTTTTAGCCGGGACACTGCTGTCTGCCACGATATGTCCGGTGGTGTCCACGATCCAGGCTTCTCCCTGCAGGTAGGTAGCAGCCGCTTTCAGCCTGGGGGCAGCTTCATTTAAATTGGAGTTTCTGCCGCGGTAGAGCTGGCTGAAATCCGATGCCAGCATGTTAGCCTCATCATAGAGGGCGTCAGATTTGGTCTCCAGAAGGAAGTCATAGGTCATATCGGAAGAAATGGTGGCAATGGTGATAAATCCCAGCAGTCCAAACACCAGATAGCCGATGATAAATTTGTAATAAAGAGAATGTGTCATGGTTTTACCGCTTCACCTCGAATTTGTAACCAATGCCCCAGACGGTGGTCAGCGCCCAGTTGTCATTGTCCTTGATTTTTTCCCGGAGACGTTTGATGTGGACGTCTACGGTGCGGGTGTCCCCAATGTATTCATAGCCCCAGATATGGTCTAATAACTGTTCTCTGGTAAATACCTGGTTCGGGGAAGAAGCCAGGAAATAGAGAAGTTCCAGCTCTTTTGGCGGCATATCCACGCTTTTTCCCTGATAGAGAACGGCATAATTGCTTAAGTTGACGATCAGATCCGGATATTCCACATAGTCGCCCTGCTGCTGTGCTGCAGTGGCTGCTGTCACCGGAGCGGGGGCCGGAACCGCCTGATAGCGGCGCAGGACCGCTTTTACCCTGGCTACCAGCTCCTTGGAGTCAAATGGCTTGATCATGTAGTCATCCGCTCCCAGTTCCAGTCCCAGTACCTTATCGAAGATCTCGCCCTTAGCGGAAAGCATGATGATCGGCACCTGGGAGGTAGTACGCAGCTCCCGGCAGACCTGGTAGCCGTCCATGCCGGGAAGCATCAGATCTAACAGGATGATATTGGGGCGGAATTCCGGAAATACCTTCAACGCCTCTTCTCCATCATAAACGATCTTCGTTTCATAACATTCTTTTGCCAAATACAGTGAAATCAGCTCCGCGATATTCGCGTCATCATCCACGATCATTACACGCTGTTTTTCAGCCATTTTTCATTCCTCCCCATTGCATTTGTGAAATATCTGTTGATACCGGTTGCTGCACGTTTGGGATACGGATACCCTCTTATTTAAATACAACAATGGTAACACCGGTGTCGCCCTCGCCATATTCGCCAAGGCGGAATTCTTTCACATAATTTAATTTCTTCAGTCTCTTATGGCAGGCGGCTCTTAAAGCGCCTGTTCCACGGCCATGAACTACACGGACCTGTGGAAGATGTGCCAGATAAGCGTCATCTAAATATTTCTCCATAGCCGGAACTGCCTCGTCAGTGGTCATACCGATCAGATTGATCTCCGGGGATACGGACAGGGACTTGGACATCTTGATCTTACCGCTTCCGGTCTTATTCTTCGGTGTGGTCGGAACGCCTGGTCCGCTGATGGTGGCCTCGTCTACCAGCTCTAAGTCTTTGATATTGACCTGGGAACGGAGAATACCCATCTGCACATACAGATCGCCTTTTTGGTTTGGAAGGGTGCTGACGGTACCATTAATGCCCATGGTCAGGACTTTTACCGTATCTCCAACACGCAGGGCTTTCGGGGAAATGGTCTTCTTCGGGCCCTTGGTCTTGATGGTCAGCTTGGAATCTACTTTGTTAAGCTGTTCACGGAGTCTGGTACGTTCGGCCTCTAACTGTTTGCCAACGCCGCTGGAGTTTGCCAATTTGTTGATATTCTTGATGGTCTGGTCGGCAGTTTCCTTTGCTTCCCGCAAGATCCGCTGTGCTTCCTCGTTGGCCTGGCGGATCATCTTGTCCTTGCGCTCATCGAACCGTTCCTCCTTCTGGGCCAGACGGGATTTTAACTGGGAGACCTCTTCCTTATAAGCCCGGATCTCTTCCTGCTCCTTCTCGATGGTCACACGGCTCTCCTCTAAGTGGGCCAGCAGATCCTCAAAGGTCTCGTCATTGGATTCCAGATGGGTCCTGGCGTCATCAATGATATAATCCGGCAGTCCAAGACGTTTGGAAATGGCGAACGCATTACTCTTTCCAGGGATACCGATCAGCAGCCGGTAGGTAGGCTGGAGATTTTCCACGCTGAACTCGCAGCAGGCATTCTCTACACCCGGAGTCGTCAGAGCAAATACCTTTAATTCACTGTAGTGGGTGGTTGCCATGACACGGCATTTCATGTTGTGTAAAAAGCTTAGGATGGAGATCGCCAGGGCTGCGCCCTCGGTCGGGTCAGTTCCGGCACATAACTCATCAAATAAGCACAGGGAGTGGCTGTCTGCCTGGTTCAAAATGGAGATCACGTTGGTCATGTGGGCAGAGAAGGTACTTAAATTCTGCTCGATGCTCTGTTCATCTCCGATGTCAGCAAATACTTCCTCAAAAACAGCCAGTTCCGAACCGTCAAAGGCTGGAATATGCAGACCTGCCTGTCCCATTAAGGTAAATAATCCGACCGTTTTAATAGAAACGGTCTTACCACCGGTATTTGGTCCCGTTACGATCAGCAGGTCGAAATCCTTTCCTAAATAAAGATTGATAGGGACCACCTTTGCCGGATCTAATAACGGGTGGCGTCCGTCCTTGATGTGGATGTAGCCATTGGTGTTAAACTGTGGTTCACTGCATTTGTAATGGCGGGACAGCGCAGCTTTCGCAAAGATAAAGTCCAATTTGGCCAGTAACTGCTGGTTTAATAAAATCGACTCCGTATATGGAGCAGTCTGGTTGCTTAGATCCGCTAACACGGCCTCGATCTCTTTCTTTTCCTGGATCTCCAGCTCCCGCAGCTGGTTATTTAACTGGATCACCGCCATAGGCTCAATGAACAGAGTCGATCCGGTAGAGGACTGGTCGTGCACCATACCCGGTACCTGGCTTTTATACTCGGATTTGACCGGAAGGCAGTACCGTCCGTCGCGCATGGTGATGACTGCGTCCTGCAGGTAGGTACGGTTGGAGTTTAAGATGGCATTTAACTGGGAATGTACCTTGTCATTGATGGCCTTCATGGAACGACGCACCTTGTGAAGTCCCGGACTTGCCTCGTCGCTGATCTCGTCCTCAGAGAGGATACAACGCTTGATCTCATTATTTAACGGAGTCAGTGGTTCCAGGAGACGGAACATTTCTTCCAGGGAATCCTCATATTCGTCATCGTCCTCGTGACGGCCATAGGCCTTGGCTCTGGCAGCGATGGTCAGCATGGAGCTGATGGCCAGTAATTCCGTGATATTTAAAGAGCTGCCGATCTCCAGGCGTTTTAAAGAACCACCTACATCCTTCAGCCCTGTAAAGGAAATACTGCCTTTCTGGCGGACTCTGGTCAGGGCGTCAGAAGTTTCTTTCTGCATCTGGCGGATCTCATGGACGTCGATGGATGGAACCAGGTTCCGGCATAAGTCCCGGCCCAGGGGAGAGGATGCGTAGGTCTCTAACTGGGCGATGATCTTGTTATATTCCAATGTTTTTAATGATTTTGTGTTCATAATTAAATCCTCGATAAAACCGCAAGAATCAGGGAATAATCCTGGCGGTTGATGAATGGTGTTTTTTATAGGAAAAACAGCGACACAGGTATGCCGATTTGCCTGCGTTCATTATAGCATAAGTAAGTGGAGGAAAGATACCCATTTTTCAGAAACTACAACTTATAACCATTGAGAATAAGTTTGGCCTTATTGAGAATTAGTGATATTCTATAGGAGATGGTAAAATAAGAAACAGTTAAGTAATCACACGATACGAGGAGGTATAAGATGAACACACAAATGATGATTTGCTTGCTGCTTTTTGTTTTTATGTTGATTTCTTTTTTGATGGCAAAAATCCCACTTGGCGTAACGGCATCAATTGTAGCTATTTTGCTGGCAGTTACTCATTGCGTTGCAGCGGAGGATGTACTCGGGAGTTTTGGTAATTCTAACACGATTATTATTGCTAGTATGATCGTTCTTGCTTCTGGACTGGGGCGGACGACATTGCCTGGAAAAATCACAGATGTGATTCGCCGGGTGACAAATGGAAATTATAAACTGGCATATCTGGGAGTGCTTTTGATTGGATTATTATTGACCAGTATGATTGCAAGCCCAATGGCAGCCTATGCAATTGTTTTCCCAATCATGGATGTGGTGTGTGATGAGTTTGGTGTCAGCCGTTCAAAAGCACAGTTCCCATTGCTGGTTGTATGCCTTGGATGCTGTGCGATTTTTCCACTGGGCGCCAGCATCAGTCAGGCAGCTGTATTTGATGGTTTCATGCAGAATTATGGTTTTACCCAGAGCTTCAGCGCTATGGATTTCTTTAAGGGAAGATGGCCAGCGGTTATTGTGATTTTTCTTTGGGCATATTTTATTGCACCGAAGGTTACGATTGACCAGCCAGTGCTTCCAATTAGTGATGCGGAAACAACAGGTTCAGCAAAAAGAAAACTCTCCACATTTGCTGATATTTCAGGAGTCGTTATTTTCTTTGTTACGATCCTTGGTTTCATTTTTGGTAAGAAATTTGGTATTTCTGCATGGCTTGTATCCTTTGCTGGTGTTATCCTGATGGTAGTTACAGGTACACTGACCAAGAAAGAGGCTATTGCGGCAATTCCGGTTGATATTTGCTTACTGTTTGTAGGTGCCAATACCATGGCAAAAGCATTAGTTTCAACAGGAACTGCAGATGCAGTTGGAAATGTTATTTCTAATACTGTAGGTAATCATGTTAACACAGTTATATTGTATGTTATTTTCTTTATTGTTCCATTCATTCTTACACAGATTATGCAGAACCAAAGTGTCATGAATGTATTTGCTCCGATTGCACTTTTGACTTGCAGTGCGTTAGGCGCTGATCCTCGAGGATGTCTGATTTTGATTGCAGCTGGATCTTTGACTGCATTTATGACACCTGCAGCAACAGCAGCGGTTGCGATGGCAATGAGTGCCGGTGGTTATGATGTGAAGTCATTATTCAAAATGAGTGCGATTATTGCAGTGGCATTAATGGTTATTTATGTTGGATATGTCAGTATGGTATATCCTGCGTTTTAAAAAATCTGTGGCATGGAGAATGGATAGTATATATAAATAAGCGATAACAGGAAAGAGAGAATTTATGATTAATAATATATTGATTAAGAATGCTTCTATTTATCATACGGAAACAAGTACATTTTCCAGTCCAAAGGATATTCAGGTTACGGATGGAAAAATAACAAGAATAGAAGAAAATATCAAAGCGGAAAAAAATTGGGAACTTGTAGAGGGGGAGAAGCTATGTATTTCTTCTGGATGGACAGATTGCCACACACATCTATCGGGGTTTGATCCATTTCTTACATACCCATCTCTTGGATGTACCCGTATTCATGACGCTGGAAGCTTTGGCGCAAAGAATTATTATAAAATCCATGATGTAATTTCCAGAATGCCGTTTCCGGTGACAACGTATCTTTATGTTGGACAGTACGGTGTAGAGGACGGAGAATTGAAAACACTGGATAATATCCAGGAAGATCTATTTTGTGAAACTGCTGAACGGTATCGGGGCGAAATTATAGGAGCGAAAATTCGAATTGACCCACGGGTTAACTGTGATACCTACAAGAGCCTCCGCATTGCGAAAAAGCTGGCTGTGCGGGCGAATCTTCCTCTGATTGTCCACCCAAGCAGGTCAGAAGATACACTGGAGAGCATTTTGGAAGTTTTGGAGCGCAATGACGTTTATACTCACAGTTATTCACAGGTTGCGCCATCATTGTTTGATAAAAATGGTCAGATCAAGCAGTGCGTATGGGATGCAATGAAAAAAGGTGTTCGGTTTGATCTGGCTCATGGTTCAAATAATTTTAGTTATGATATTGCAAGAGAGGCAATGCGGCAGGGTTTTCAAACAGAAACCATATCAACAGATCTGCATTTGCGAAATTATGACAGAGCAGGAATAAGCCTGGCGGGTGTTATGACCAAAGCAATCCATGCTGGTTTTACGGTGGAACAGGCACTTAACCGTGTAATTGACGCGCCACTTCAATTACTTGGCATAGGAGAAAAAAAGCCAGCAGTTGCAGTAGGAGAAAAAGCGGATCTTACGGTATTTACTGTAAAAAATGGAGAGTTTGAAATGCCTGATTCCAGAGCGGTTATGGAAAAATGTGATATCAGGATTCAAGATGTTGCTACCATTTATGGGGCAAGTCTACAGCGTTCTCTGGCAATGGCAATACCGAACGATACCTATTTCACTTTACAAGATAGGTGATATTCTTGACACTGTTGGAAAAGGCATAGTAAAATGGGGTCATATGGTATTATCACGGAAAGAGGTTTTTATGCATGACCATCAATGAATTGAGGTATTTGCTTACTATTGTTGAAGAAGGCAGCATAAATAAGGCGGCTGAGAAACTTTATATTTCGCAGTCGGCTCTTTCTAAATGTGTGAAAAGAATGGAAGCTGAATATGGTATCTATATTTTTGAAAGAAAACAGGGAAGCAAACTCAGCTTGTCAAAAGAAGGAAAACTTTTGCTTAGATTCGCACAGAAAGTAAATGAAGCGAATTCTGAATTCTGGGTTCAGTTGAATGTGCTTAAGATGGTGAAAAATGATACAATTATTCTTGGAATGCCATATCAGCGCACCTATGTAAAAACCAACCCGATGTTTCACTGGTTTTATGCCCATGATCAGAAATTTCAGTTGCAGGTTGTATCTGATAGTACAGACCGACTGCTTCAAAAACTTCAAGATAATATGGTCGATATTCTATATATCAGTACTGAAGCAAAGAATCCGCAGTTTTATTATAAACTGATAAAAAGAAACCATCTTGCAATTTATCTTGCCAAAGGAAGCCCGCTTATTAATAAGGCAAAGTATATTGATAAATTGGAATGTCCGGTACTCTCACTTAAAGATATCAAGGATGATATTTTGGCGGTCAATCATGAAGGAAGTGCCAGCCGGAAAAATTTAGAAGAAGCTCTTCGTCGTAACGGATATGATACTCATTTACAGGAAATAGACAATATCTATGCGCGATTTAATTTTGCAGATCAGGGGAATGGACATTGTATTTTCACTGGGGATGCAGGTTGGTTCCATATTGATTTGTCACGGTTATGCTATCTGGCACCAGAAGAGGATGTTCAGTTTAATGATTATTTGGTTTGCCGTAAGGGATATGAGGGCAATGATGAATTTAAACTGGTATATCAATGTGTTATGGATATATTATGAGGCACTTGTGAAGAGATGGAACAAAGTGTGGTGATTTTAAGCACAAATTGATTAAGAGAGTCCTATCAGATATGAAGGTTAACTGTTCTGATAGGGCTCTTTTCTATTTTGATAGAACAGACGGTTACAGTTTGTGCAATGTATGAATTGTACCAACAAGATTGATGTATCTGAGAAAGTACAGCCCCTTTTATTGATATTAATTTAACGATGTGTTGGACTATCCATCGCCTTAAAAAGATTTATGTTTTAAAGGAGAGAAAATTATGAGAAAAACTGGTAAAAAATTAGTTAGCGTAGCAATGACAGCAGCTATGGTAGCTTCTTTAACTGCCTGCGGTGGCAATAAGGCAGCAGAGACAACCGCTGCTGAAACGACTGCAGAGGCAACCACAGAAGCAGCAACCGAAGCAGAGACAAAAGCAGAACCTGCTGAGAACCAGCAGGCAGATATCGTAGTCATCGGCGCAGGCGGTGCAGGTATGACTGCAGCCATCCAGGCAGTCCAGGACGGCGCAACAGACGTAGTTCTGTTAGAGAAGATGACGATCACAGGTGGTAATACTACCCGTTCCACTGGTGGCTTAAATGCATGTGGAACCAAGTATCAGGAAGCAGAGGGCATCGAGGATTCCGTTGACTTATTCGTGGAAGATACCATGAAGGGCGGCAAAGAGTTAAATGATAAAGCACTGGTTACTGAGATGGCAGAGAACTCTGCAGCAGCAGTAGACTGGGTCAATGAGATCGGCGGCGATTTAAGTGTTGTTGGTATGTTTGGCGGCGCAAGCGTAAAACGTATCCACAGACCATCCGATACTTCTGCAGTAGGCCCGATGTTAGTAAACGCTTTAAATAATAAAGTAGCAGAGTTAAATATCCCGGTTCTGTTACAGACCAAGGCTGAGAAGATTTTGGTTGACGAGAACGGAGCAGTTTCCGGTGTAACTGCAACCGACAAAGATGGCAATGAGTTCACTATCGACTGTACCGCAGTGGTTCTGGCAACCGGCGGTTTCGGCGCCAATGCAAAGATGGTTGAGGAGTACAATCCAAAACTGGCTGGTTTTGGCACTACCAACCATGCAGGTGCAACTGGCGATGGTATTGAGATGGCAAAAGAACTGGGTGTTCAGTTCGTAGATATGGATCAGATCCAGACTCATCCAACGGTTAACCCAGATACCCAGACCATGTATACAGAGGGTGTTCGTGGTAACGGCGCGATTCTGGTAAATAAAGAAGGCAAACGTTTCGTTAACGAGTTAGAGACTCGTGATGTTGTATCCGCAGCAATCTTAGAGCAGGCGGACAGTGCTATCTGGTATTTGACCAGGCAGTCAGAGACAGCTTAAAGGCAATCGAGAGCTATATCAACGCAGGTATCGTAACAGAGGCACAGACTCCAGAGGAGTTAGGTGAGGCCATTGGTGTTGACGGCGCAGCATTAGCTGAGACCTTAAAGATTTATGCAGCATCCCAGGAAGCTGGCACGGATGCAGAGTTTGGCCGTGAGAGTATGGAGGTTCCGTTAACAGAGGCTCCATATTATGCAGCATTATGTGCCCCAGCAGTTCATCATACCATGGGCGGCGTGAAGATCAACACTGATTGTGAAGTCCTGAACGAAGAGGGCAACGCAATTCCTGGTCTGTTCGCAGCAGGTGAGGTAACTGGAGGTATCCACGGCGCTAACCGTCTGGGCGGCAACGCAGTGACAGATATTGTGGTATTTGGCCGTATCGCAGGTTCTTCTGCAGAGAAGTACGTTCTGGCTAATGGCGGCAACACCGATCCTGAGATCACCGCAGCAGCTTCTGATGAAGCAGCAGCTCCGGCAGTTCAGGGTGATTACAAGGACGGCGTATACGAGGGAACCGGTAAGGGCAACAATGGTGACATCAAGGTTGAGGTTACTGTAGAAGGCGGCAATATCGTTTCCGTTGTATTAACTGAGCATGGTGAGACTCCTGGTATCTACGAGGCAGCAGAGAAAGGTGTTGTTGATGAGATCATCAAGAACCAGACTGCTGATGTAGACGCAGTATCCGGTGCAACCAATTCCAGTAAAGGTATCATGGAAGCAGTTTCCAACGCTTTAAGCGAGGCAAAATAATAGAAATCTAATGACTCACAGAGGGCCATGTCAGAAGCAAGAAAAATGATTCTGACATGGCTCTTTTTTGTTGTTACAGTTCATGCGTTGCACGAACTGTAACGGATTTTGCCGATGCTTCGCATTCCAAATCGGCAAAATCTGCTGCCACTACTGTATCATACGGAATTTTCAGTTCAGAAAATTCCTACCCGTGTACAGTAACTTTTTGTTTTTTGCTTGCATAAATACTACACGCATTTTATAATGGAGACATGGTCTTGGAGAGGAGGTCGTGTATGCTGGATAAGAAAAATCCTGAAGATGAACCAAGACAAAAGCGTTCGTTTATCCGGGAAAAGGTAGTAAAGCAGCCTCTGACCCGAAGGCAGATCCTGTTTCGGGCCGGATGTGTGATTTTGGCTGCTGCGGCGTGCGGAGCAGCGGCAGGAACCATGTTTGCGGTGGTCAGCCCTGTAGCACAGCGCTATCTGGGACAGGAATCGACAGAAGAAAGCACAGCGATCACCATTCCAAGAGATGAACCGGAGAGCAGTGCATCCCAGGAGAGTCCTCCGGAGGTGGCGCCTTCCAAACCGGAGCAGACGGAAGAAAGCGTGGTGGACTCCGAATCCTTTGAAGAGCAGGTTCAGGAGATCATTGCCAATTATAAGTATACGACAGGGGATTTTGCCTCGGTCTATGCAGGACTTAGAGATGTGGTTGCAGAGGCGGATCATGGGATCGTGACGGTACATTCAGTAAAACATGGACTTGACTGGTTTGATAATCCAGTAGAAACCAGTGGCCTGTATGCAGGCGCGGTTATTGGTTCGACCCCTCAGGACTATCTGATCCTGACTCCAGATGGAGCGGTGGAGAATGCAGATTCCATCAAAGTGACGTTTGCAGACGGAAGCGAAGTAGACGGAACGATCCGCCAGACGGATCAGGTGTCCGGTATGGCTATGGTCAGTGTCCGGGCAGAAATGCTGAATGAAAGTACAGCCAATAGCCTGTCATTGATACCATTGGGAAATTCGTATAGTGTCCGACAGGGTGATCCGGTGATCGCAGTGGGAGCACCTGCGGGGATTGTGCATTCCAGTGCTTATGGATTTATTTCCTACATTATGAAGAATGTGCAGGTACCAGATGGGATGACCAGGCTTTTGCTTGCAGATATCTGTGGAGATGCGCCGACAGGGACATTTCTTTTGAACCTGAATGGGCAGATGATCGGATGGGTGACGGATGATTATGAGAGGGATCAGCTGACTAATTTGACGACGGCTATGGCGATTTCCGATTATAAGACGATTCTGGAGAAGCTGTCCAATGGAATTGCGGCGCCGTATCTGGGAGTCTGTGGACAGGAAGTCAGCACCGCTATGGAGGAGAATGGAATGCCTGTGGGAGTTTACGTGGCAGACTGTATCCAGAATGGTCCGGCCTACAATGCCGGAATCCAGAATGGTGATGTGGTCGTAAAGATCGGCGAGAAGAATATTCTGTCCATGAAAGATTATGAAAATCAGTTAGAAGCTCTGCGTCAAGGCGATACGGTAACGGTTACGGTCCAGAGAAAGAGTGTGAATGAATATAAAGAATTAGAGTATCAGGTGAATGTGGGAGCCAGGTAAATGCCTGGCTCTTCCAGCTTTGCCGGATGCTGGTGCTATCGGAAAGTAAAAGGGAGAGAATATGAAGTATATTGACAGTTTAAGAGAGGGCATGAGAATTTCTGAGGTATATCTGTGCAAAAGCAAGCAGATCGCCCAGACAAAAGCAGGAAAGGATTATGGAAATCTGGTGCTGCAGGATAAGACCGGAACCATTGATTCCAAGATCTGGGACTTAGGCTCCCCCGGCATCTGCAATTTTGAGGCCATGGATTATGTGGCAGTAGACGCGGATGTGACGATGTTCCAGGGCAACAACCAGTTGAATATCCGCCGGATCCGTGTGGCAGACGAAGGCGAGTACATTCCAGCAGATTATCTTCCGGTTTCTACGAAGGATATTCCGAAGATGTATGAGGAGCTGGTTGGATATGTAAAATCTATTAAGAATCCATATTTGAATAAACTGGCAGCTGGTTATTTCGTGGACGATCCGGCATTTGCCAAGGCATTTCAGTTCCACAGTGCGGCGAAGAGCGTCCATCATGGATTTGTGGGAGGTCTGTTAGAGCATACCTTAAGCGTGGTAAAAATGTGTGATTATTTCGCGGGATTTTATAAGGAGATCAACCGCGATCTGCTTTTGACGGCAGCAATGTTCCATGATATCGGAAAGACAAAAGAGCTGTCCGTGTTTCCGGAAAATGATTATACGGACGATGGTCAGTTACTGGGTCACATCATCATCGGCACAGAGATGGTATCTGACCGGATCCGTCAGATCCCGGATTTCCCGGAGAAGCTGGCCGTGGAATTAAAGCACTGCATTCTGGCCCATCATGGAGAGCTGGAGTATGGTTCCCCGAAGAAACCGGCATTATTAGAGGCCATGGCACTAAACCTGGCAGATAATGCAGACGCCAAGATGGAGACTATGATCGAGGTATTAAGAGCTGCTGGAAATAACCAGGGATGGCTGGGATATAACCGGTTACTGGAGACCAATATCCGGAAAACGACAGAAATTTAGAGTTAGTTTTCTTATGGCCAGCGCAGCAAGTATGCAAGACTGTGAAATTATTACCAGATAACAACATAAGCATAGACAGGGGAAAAGGGCTGTCAGCAGAATCCGTGAGCGGGACACTGCGGCAACCCTTTTTAGGAGGTATGTTGTATGTCATTTACAATCTATATGTGAAGCGTGCTACTTTCCGTGGGGGTGGAGTTGGCCCGCCTTGTTGTTAGTCGAACCCGGCAACGGTTGCGCGCTGGTTGCCGCCGGACTCAGGTTTTGGAAAAGCTGGAGATAAAGGCCTTTCATCTTCAACTTCATCTTATGGTTATACTATATCAGGCAATTGTGAATAGAGTTTGTTGAAACCATAAAACAACTCTAAATTTTGGGAAATAAATCTTAAGGAAGTCTGAAGGAACGTAACGATTCGGTAAATCCGTGTATTTGTTGAGGCGGTTGTAAAAAGCATAGATAGGAATACTGGATTGTTGTAAAGGATCAAAAGTCATCGGTAAGGCTGCTTAGCTGCTATATTTACAGGAAATAAAAAATGGAGAGAATTATGGAAATCAAAAAAAATGACTGCTTCACCGTATCCATCGAGGATATGAGCGAGGACGGCTCCGGTATCGGAAAGCTGGACGGATATATCTGGTTTATCAAAGATGCGGTAAAAGGCGATGTGGTGGAAGCCAAGGCTATGAAAATGAAGAAATCCTACGGTTTTGCCCGTCTGATGCGCGTGATCACTCCGTCCCCGGACCGGATAGAACCGGCATGTCCCGTAGCCAGACAGTGCGGCGGATGCCAGCTTCAGACTATGAGCTACGAGAGCCAGTTAAAATTTAAGGAAAATAAAGTCTACAACAACCTGCGGCGGATCGGCGGCTTCACCGACATCCCATTTTTACCGATCATGGGCATGGACGAGCCATGGAGATATCGCAATAAAGCACAGTTTCCATTTGGCAGAAATAAAAATGGTGAGATCGTTACTGGATTTTATGCAGGCCGTACCCACGATATTATCCCACAGGAAGACTGCCTGTTAGGTGTTGAGGAAAATAAGAAGATCCTTGAGAGCATCAAGGAATATATGATCGAAAACCATGTAGCGCCTTATGAGGAGGAAACCCATCAGGGCCTGATCCGCCACGCCCTGATCCGGAAAGGCTTCAAAACCGGAGAACTGATGGTCTGCGTGATCATCAATGGCAAAAAACTGCCTCACAGTGAGAAGCTGGTAGAAAAGTTATGCCGGTTCGATGGCATGACCAGCATCAGCTACAGCATCAACACCGATAAGACCAATGTGATCCTTGGCAAGGAGTTAGTAAATTTATACGGCCCAGGCTATATCACCGACTATATCGGTGACGTCAAATACCGTATTTCCCCATTATCCTTCTACCAGGTGAACCCGGTACAGACTGAGAAGCTGTACGGAACAGCCTTAGAGTATGCGGGCCTTACTGGTGGAGAAGTGGTGTGGGATCTGTACTGCGGAATCGGAACCATTTCCTTATTCCTGGCACAGAAAGCGAAGAAGGTCTACGGCGTGGAGATCGTTCCCCAGGCAATTGATGATGCAAGAGAAAACGCAAAATTAAACGGCCTGGACAATGTGGAATTCTTCGTAGGCAAAGCCGAGGAAGTGCTTCCGGAGCAGTATGAGAAGAATAAAGTTTACGCCGATGTCATCGTCGTAGACCCGCCAAGAAAAGGCTGCGACGAGCAGTGTCTGAACACCATTGTCACCATGGCACCGAAGCGGGTGGTGTATGTCAGCTGCGATTCCGCAACCCTGGCCAGGGATTTGAAGATGCTGTGTGAGAAGGGGTATGAGGTGGAGAAGGTGCGGTGCTGCGATATGTTTGGGTGGACGACACATGTCGAAGTCGTGTGTTGTCTACATCGGGTGAATTCGTAGAAGTCCTTAATTT
>OHAC01000625.1_pt1 | contig 35717 bp, 36 predicted proteins | sample 1577051 | NCBI WGS metagenome assembly OHAC01 (sample SAMEA3541499, study PRJEB24748) | human gut metagenome | biome: human gut; feature: human-associated habitat; material: faeces | place: China | collected 2012 | reverse complement strand
ATGGAATCTGAGCAAGAATTCTTATATCAATTTTTTGTAAGGAACGTATTGCCACCCAATGAACTAAATAGCAATCCCACTCGCTTCCGCTATCTTCTCCTTCGCGGTCTGCCAGATCACATACTCATCCTCTCCCGGCATCCCAATACTTACTCCCTTTTTTCGGTATTCCATCCGACTGTTCAGAACGATCTTCCCTGACATATGATAGGACATAATCCCCGTATACGGGATAAGCTTTTTGATTTCCTCTGCACAGATCCCGGACGCTGCAAGAATCTCAATTCTGCCCTGGGATTTTTCTTGTAATTCTTTCAGAATTGTTCTTCCTTCCCACGCAGTTTCTTTCTGACCACTTGTAAGAATCGTATCAAATCCGATTTCTATTGCCTCTTCCAATGCTTTCATCGGATTTACACACACATCAAATGCCCGGTGTAGTGTTTTCTTTTTATTTCCTGCTAGTTTAAGCAACTCTTCCATTCTTTCCACATCCAAGTTGCCATCTGGACGTAACAAACCAATGACAATTCCGTCAGCACCCGCCTCACAATACATCTGTACTTCTTCTTTCAATTGCTCAAACTCATATCCGTCATAACAATAATCCCCATATCTTGGACGAAGCAATACACGTATCGGAATATCTGTATTTTTTCTCACTTGATCATATAATGCTTTTCCCGGTGACACACCGCCAATAAGCAAATTACTGCAAAGTTCCAATCTGTCTGCTCCGCCTTCTTGTGCATAAATAGCAGACTGCACACTATCTACACATGCCTCTAATATTATTTTCTTCAATCTGATCATTCCTCTACTTTCATAATAATTCAGCACTCGCTCTGCTCGCATTTTCAATTTTATTTTTACATCTGCTTTCTCACAATACGGTATTCGTCTCCAAATTGATAATATGGACAATCATGAAAGCTTCCCTGAACAAATCGGTACATTTCATCCTCATCCAAATTTTGTGTACAAACATAATATTCATATTCTTCGTCATATTCATAATTCATACAACTCTCACAATTCACATTGCTTTTCTTTTTTTGCAAACTTATCCACCTCCGGACCATTTTTTTCACACTTATTATTCACATATCCCAGTAAATTTCTTATTATCGACGTTATTTACGCATCCAGTGCTTTCAACTGCTGATATACATACGCCACCGGAAGTCCGACCACATTATAATAATCTCCCTCTATCTTATCGATGTATGCAGCAAATTTACCCTGAATTCCATATGCACCTGCTTTGTCCATCGGTTCTCCACTCGCAATGTAGTTTCGAATCTCCTCATCACTCATTTCATGTACAAATACCTCTGTCCTTTCTGCATGACAGATTTCTTTGGCTTCTCCATCTTCTCCATACACAAGCATTGCAACTCCTGTATAAACCTGATGTGTATCTCCTGCCAGACTCTTTAACATGTGAAATGCCTCCGCTTCATCTGACGGTTTTCCCAATATTTTATTATCATGAACAACAACCGTATCCGCTCCGATTACAATTGTATCTATCACATTTCCTTCCGCTTCTTCCAGCTCCATTGCCACATTTCCTGCTTTCATCAATGCCAGTTCCTGAACAATTTCTGTCGGAATTGTACTTTCATATATTTCTTCCTTATCACTTGTTTTAATTTCAAATTCTACGCCTATCTGCTCTAATAACTCTTTTCGTCTTGGTGAAGCCGAACCAAGTACTATTCGCTTTTTATTTTGTTTTATCATGTAATTCCCACGCTTTCTTCAATAATTCCGGCTGTTTCACTAGTTCTGTTGCTCCCAGTGCCATACACTCCGCCACATACAGCATCGCTTTTTCCCCAATACTCATGCCAACCTGTGCTGTAGCTGCCCAGTGATGCAATGGCGTTCCTTTACACATTGCCGCTGCGCTCAACATTACTGTTGGAACTGTATGGCTTACGTCAGACACATCTGTTCCAATCGATAAGATAACCGGTTTTTCTTCTAAAGGCTCTAATCCCGTGAAATATACTCCATCATTTTCCAGTCCTGCCTCTTCACTGATTTCTTTTGCAAATAAAATTTCTTCATCTGTATACTCCGGTGTGTGGATTTGTTCCATTGCATGATAAAATGTCTCTGCCAGGACACGATTCACTTTCATTTCCTTATTCTTCGTCACACGTTCAATTTCGACTCTTGTTCCAGTCATAAGTGCCGCACCTTTTGCACAATTATCAACCCTCTCAGATGCATCTTTTGTTCTCTCCCATTTTGCTGAGCGGATAAAATAATTTGTTGAAGCATATGGCGGTACAATATTAGCCGGACCGTCCGTATTGGTATAAGTGTAATGCATCCGCACATCATCTGCCACATGTTCCCGCAAATAGTTTACTCCCACATTCATCAATTCTGCTGCGTCAAGTGCACTCCTTCCCATTTCCGGATGCTTTGAGGCATGTGCAGCTTTTCCGTAAAATTTATAGTTTTTAATATCCTGAGCCTGCCAGATATCATAACTCACACGATTTCGATCAAACGGATGCCATGTGATCGCTGCGGATAAATCATCAAATACTCCTGCCTCATTCATACGGATCTTACCAATTACAATCTCCTCTGCCGGGCATCCATATACACGAATTGTTCCTTCTTTTTCTTCCGTTTCCATCCAGTTTTTAAGTGCTCCGGCTGCCCCGGCACATGCAGTTCCAAGTAAATTATGACCACATCCGTGTCCCGGTCCTTCGATTGCTTTTCGTGTGCTGCAAGTTTCCTGTCCAAGTCCCGGCAAGGCATCATACTCTGCCAGAAATCCGAGAACCGGCTCACCATATCCCCATTCAGCGACAAATGCTGTCTCAAATCCGGCAAGTCCCCAAGTCACCGTAAATCCCTGCTTTTCAAGATAATCTGCCAAAATCTCCGAAGACACCTTCTCCTCCAAAGAAATTTCAGGATGTTTAAAAATTTCATTTGCTACCTCAATCAGGTATTCTCTATTTGTGTCCACCCATGTCGTAATCTGTTTTCTTGTATCCATACTCACTCTTACCTCATTTTCCTAGTAAAATTTCTTTCATATTCTAACTTTTAAGATTATATTTCCCGGATCATACAATACTGCTTCAAATCAAAATGTGAATTTTCCACCACACCATATACTTTAAATCCAAGATGCTCATAAAACGGTACATTCTGCGGATTATGTGTCTCTAAGGACAGCATCAAATCATTCTTTTCTGCATGTTCAATCAATTCTTTCATCAAATGTTCTGCCAGCCCATGATGCTGATGGCTCGGTGCAACCGCTAAATATATAATATGTATCCGCTTTGTCTGATGGAGCTGGCTTGTCCAGCTCGCATTCAAATAATCCTTGCCAAGTGCAAAATTCCAGAATGTTTTCAGGCTGTGGTCCTCTTTGATCAAGCTTTCGTCTGTTCTAATCGTCCCTCTAAGCTGTGCCAGATAATGGTAGATTGGATTCTGATGCTCCGTCTCATCCGACACTACAAGAATGCTGTTGAGTTCCTCACTATCGGAGTAGATGTCACACGTTTCAAAAAATTCTGTTAAATCACTCTCAAAGAGCTCCGGCAAAAGTCGTTTCCTTGTTTCTTCATCTTCAATCAACGTACAATAGAGCGGATCTTCTGCAAAACATACCGTCAGTATTCGCTTTAATTTCTCCAGATCCTCTTCTTGTACTTTATATAAATTATCCATCATAATTCTCCCATCATTTTCCGGATTTTCTCCAGCGAACGAATCATGTATCGAATATCGTCCTCATAACAATTTTTCTGTCTGTAAATAGCTACTTCCAATCGTCTTATTTCCTCATTCAATTTCGGATTCTCTTCCTTCATCTTACATCTCAACCGCTGCACGATCCCATATAGGTTCTCATGATGCCAAATCCTTTCGGCTCCCCACATTAATCGTTCCTTCGGCTGGTGTAAAATATATTCTGTAAAATGATAATACACTTCATCATCAAACAAAAATGCAAAACAGTTATTATCTACTTTATAAATGGATTCCAGTGTATCATGAATTTTCCCCTCTTTCAACGCATCCAGCGCACACTTAAGTTCTCTGATATTGCGTTTCACCGCCTCCTGTGGAAATTTCACCTCATCTTCCCAATCCAGACGTGTAAAATAATCTTGTGTTTTTTGATAAATTCGAAGCAATGCTTCTCCCTTTTTCGAATATTGCTCCCGATAAACTTTTCGTTCTTCCTTTGATTCCAAATTTTGATATTCCAGATTTACCCTCTGTATCCACTTGTATATCTCGTCTGCCTGATAGATTCCGCAATCTATCAGTCTTTCTAATACATGAACCGGATTATCCTTCACCTCGTCTGAATATTCTTTTTCCTGAATCACAGCATTCTCTGTTTCCTGCAATATCTCCTTCTCATCCAAACTTTCTTTCATTGCCTTAAACATCCTTCCAAAATTCAGCGGCGGAAGTACCAGTTTGTCCATTTCCAAGATCAATCTCAAATACAATTCATGGTGAAAACGATACACCGGTTCTTCATACAGTTCTTCATTGTCATACTGAGAGTGATAATAATTTTCCATAAATGGTCCATCACTGAAATCATTTACCAGCGAAGGAATTCCTGCAATTGAAATAGAGAAATCATCCGACCATGTCTCGATCGGATACAATACTGTTATTCCATCCGGATATGCTTTTTTCGGTACATCAATCTGTTTTACAAACTGTTCGAAATAATCCGCATATTCATATGTTCCCCGGATTGCATCTCGACTGTGATGTGCATGTGCCGGCAATTCAAAATTTAAATCCGCAATTATATGTCCCCGCCACTCCGGATGCACTCGAAAGACCTGATTGTATGCGCCGGTTGACCAGTCAAATTTAGAATCTGATACACCCCACTCTTCTGCAGCCACCGCACAAACTACAATCGTATGTGCCGGGCGATAACCGCCCTCCAACATTGCCTTCGCCATTCCGATAATCATTGCGACTGCGGCATTGTCATCCTGAAATCCATCAAAATATGAATCATAGTGTGCCGTCAACAAAATCATCTGTTCCATCTCTTCTCCCGGAATCTTTCCCACAATATTATATGCCGGTACATTTCGCCGAACCATAGATTTGGCATCCAACCATACTTTTGCTGAAATTGGCTGTTTTACTTCCACACATGTTGAGCCCATATTATACTCAGCCGATATTCCCATACATTCTTTTAACTTCTTTGCATCTGCCTGTGACATGGAAAATGCTGCCGCATATTCCGGACCTGCGATATCCTGTGCATTTAGAGAGGTATCGTATTTTTCTCCGTATCCATGCTCCTGCACTGCAATAAATCCGACCGCACCTTTCAAATATGCCTGATAAGCAGGATAATTAATCCACCATTCATCCCGCTGATTGATTTCCGCAAAAACTAATTTTCCTTCTACATCAATTCCTTCATAATCTGCGGCAGTTCCTTTATTCACATATACAATCTCATATTCCTGAAATCCATCCGTTACAAAGTTAGTCTGATACGCCCCTAACTGACAACTATATTCCTTTCCTTTTTTGTCTTTGAATTTCAAAACAGCTTTCTCAAACTCCCACGAATCCAGACGGAATTCATCTTTTGTCACATCCGACAAACCAATCCGTTTCATTTCCTCATATAACATATTCCCCGTGGCAATCTCCGCCTTTGATCCTGCTGTTCGATATCCCAGTACCGGATTTGTTTTTTCCTTTTCCATTCGTTTTGCAAGTTGATACGAATATTCAACATCCAACTTGCTCAAACATGTCTGCAGCTGCTCTTCCCACAATTCTTTCTGTTTTATTACTTCCATGATGCATCTTCTTTCTTTTCTGACTAAATCTATAAACTGTCTGTTCCATAAGAACACGCAATGATAATCTTTTGTTTTCTATTCCCCATTATAACGCACTCTGGTATATTCTCAATATATTTTTATCTCTGTCTCTCTTTGAAAAATTGCCAAATAGTTACTGTTCACAGTATTTGTGAACAGCAAGAGGCATCCTGGCGGAAACGTCGGGATGCCTCTATATTTATATGAGCTACCATATAACCTTATTTCATTTTAAAATGGCGAGACAGGTACTGCGAACAGTAACCTATTTTGTCTCTCCGTCATATTCTCTGATTTTCTGTCTTACAGGATAGATAAATGTTGGAGATACTGACAATTCATCTACACCCATCTCCATAAATCTGTCGGTAAGTTCCAGATCTGCTCCAAGTTCTCCACAGATTCCAGCCCAGATTCCGGCCTTATGAGCATTTTCAACAACCATCTGAATCATTCTTAAAACTGCTTCATGATGAGGATTATAGAACTCATCTAATTTTGCATTCTGACGGTCAATTGCTAATGTATACTGTGTTAAATCATTTGTACCAATACTAAAGAAATCAACTTCCTTTGCAAGCAGATCACTTAAAATTACTGCTGCAGGTGTCTCAATCATAATTCCCTGTTCTACATTGCCATATGGGATTCCTGCTTCATCCAGTTCAGCCTTTACTTCTTCCATAATAGCTTTAATCTTACGAACTTCTTCAACAGAAATAATCATTGGATACATCACTGCGATATTACCAAATGCACTTGCTCTTAAAAGTGCACGCAACTGTGTCTTAAAGATTTCCGGTCTTGTCAGGCAGATGCGGATAGCACGAAGTCCCATTGCCGGGTTTTCTTCTTTATCTAACTCAAAATAATCTACCTGTTTATCAGCTCCGATATCCAATGTACGAATAATAACCTTCTTACCTGCCATCGTCTCTGCTACCATCTTGTAAGCCTTAAACTGTTCCTCTTCTGTCGGATATGTATCAGACTCCAGATAAAGGAATTCACTTCGGAACAATCCTATTCCAGCTGCATCATTTTCCATTACGGATTGAAGGTCTGATACAGAACCAATATTTGCAAAAAGCTTAATTGCTTTTCCGTTCTTTGTCACAGTCGGTTTGCCCTTCTGCTCTGCAAGCAGACGTCTTCTTTCCAGTTGTTCTGCCTGTTTCTTCTGATACTCTTCCAATACATCTGCTTCTGGTTCGATAATAAATTTACCACTGAAACCATCAATGATCGCCTGTTTTCCATTCCACTCTTCTTTAATATCTACTTGAATCAGAGCAGGAATATTCATTGTTCTTGCAAGAATTGCTGTATGAGAATTAGAAGACCCAAGTCTTGTAACAAAACCAAGTAATTTACTCTTATCCATCTGAACAGTCTCGCTAGGTGCAAGATCCTCTGCAACAATAATAGATGGCTCATCAGACACTTTTGCTTCTCCGATTCCCATCAAAATATTAATGATACGTTCAGAAATATCTTTAACATCCACAGCTCTTGCCTGGAAATATTCATCATCCATTGCTGCAAACATTGTCGAAAAATTGTCGCCTGTAGTAGCCACTGCATACTCTGCATTAAGTCCCTGACTAGTAATAATATTTTTAACAGAATCATTGTAATCATCATCTTCCAACATCATCTGATGTACTTCAAAAATCTGTGCTTCAGATTCGCCCACTTCTTTGAGGGCTTTCTCATACAATGCTCCCAACTGTTCAATTGCTGTTGCCAATGCCGCTTCATAGCGTGCAATTTCAGCTTCTGTATCCTCAACTTTTGTACGTTTTACCTGTTTCTGCTCTTTTGCAAAAAACGAAATCGGACCGATTGCAATTCCACCGAAAATAGCTTTTCCCTGAATAATTTCCATAATGACCCCGCCTTAACTTAATAATAAATTTATAACTGTCCAGCACACCCTATTTCTGTACCGAACAGTTATTCAAATGCTTCTTATTCTTCTAATTACAGATTTTCTTTGAAGAATGCTTCTAATTCTGTAGCTGCTGCATCAGCATTGTCACCTTCAACAGTTACTTCAACTTCCATATCTTTCATAACTCCCATAGCCATGATTGCCATGATTTTTGTAGCATCTGCTGTTTTTCCATTACATGCAAGTGTGATTTTTGCTCCAAGCTCTTTTGCTTTCTTAACCAGAAGTCCTGCTGGTCTTGCGTGAAGTCCTACCTCATCTGTGATTACATAAGTAAATTTTGCCATTGTTTTGTCCTCCTCTTATTATCTTTCTTTTATCATATTTAATGCTGTTTTTAACACTGCCTCTGCATCCATCGATGCATAAGCCTGAGAGTCGATTACCGCAATTGGGATTCCGGTCGATTCGAACTGTTCTTTCAGGACATCATACTTATATCTGACCTGTGGTCCAAGAAGCAATACATCGGTTGGCTTGTCATACTTTTGAAATGCAAACTCTGCCATCGCATGAATCTCTACTTCTATATTCTGCTCTGTCGCAATCCTTCTCATTTTATTAACCATGAGACTGGTAGACATCCCGGCGTTACAAAGTAATGTAATGTACTTCATATCGTTTCCTCTCTCTCTTAATCTCTACTTTACCATTCCTTTACTTAAAACTCCAACGAAAAAAAAGCCACATTTAATGTGGCAATTTTTGTATTACTATTCTAACCTGGATTTCAAAAAATATAATCAGACCAGACATCTTTATTTTTTCAGCATTCCAATTAAAGAGTCAAATGTTCTTCTGTGTATAAGCTCTGAAATATCTTCTGTCCTCAGCAATAAATCCGTAGTTGCTTCATAAAATTTTTGAATGTCCGTATCTTCCTCACTTCCTATCAGAGTCAAAATAATTATTTGCACCTGTTCTCTATTCCAGATTATCGGCTTTTCTAATATAGCTACTGCCACTAACGTAGTTTCCAAAAATACTTTATCAGGATGCGGAATTGCAACCAGATTGCCATAGTCTGTAGGAGACAATTCCTCTCTGCTTAATACAGATGCAAATAAATCTGCAGCTGATACAACATTTCCCCATACAGTATTCTTTCTCGTAGCCATCTCCACACGACCGCATAATTTTGCCAACACTTCATCTCTTGTTGTTCCGTGTATATCTGTAAAAAACAATTCCGGCCGATAATATTTTCTCAAAAACTCTTTACTTTCCTGCTCAAACAACTTTCTGACCGCTGTGATATCGCTCTCTTTTAAGAAAGAACTCACTTCTAAAATCGGCACCGGTACATATGTCTGAATTGGAACAGTTGTAAAAACATAATCTACTTTTGAAAAATCAAATGCTTCCACTTCATACAGATTACATACATATATTTCTTTGATATTTTCTTTGAACTCCTGGCTATATCGGTATTTCAAAAGCTGCGAACTGCTTCGCCCAGAAGCACATACGATTAGAATGGAATATTTCTTCTTGTCACTCTCCCTCTGCTCAAGAGCCAGTTCAAAAATTTCAGCCAGTTCTCCTATTTCATCCTCAGGAATATCACATTCATAGTATTCCTTCAAAATAGATGACACTTGAAATGCGACTGTATACGCAAAAATATAATTCTTTTTAATTTCTTCCAGCATCGGATTTCTGAAAAAAATATGATACTTTAATCGAATACTAAGCGGAACCAGATGTTGATTCAATTCCATACGCAGTCCCAGATTATTGCGAAAATCAATTTGAAATTCTCTGTAGACCATATTCAACATCTGATCTACGAGCTCATCCATCTCGCTTTGCATCACAAAATTGTCTTGCTGCTGTCCTTCCTTCACTATACCTTTTCCCGCCAATTGCAGCAACAGATACTCCTGCTCCACTTTTGGAAATGTCACATGATACTCTCCTTCAATAAACTCTGCCAGTTCTTTAATAAACTCTGTCTCGGCCTGTCCTGTTTTCAAACCCTGCATCTCCTCCACAAATTGCCCTTGACGGATTCTTCGAATCGCAATATAAATATGTTCAATAAAATCATTATATGCGATTTCTGAAAATTCTATCCCGTACTTTTGCATACACTGATAAACGTGTTTGCCAAGTGACCGAATCTCCTGCGTCTGATAAATTCTCCCAACACCTTCTAAGCCGTCCTTTTTAACAAACACATCCATCATACATTGACGGATATCAAATTCTCGTCCCTTAACCTTAATTCCATAATTCGGTTTCTTATCTATAGTAATATGATATTTTTGATAAACTTCCTCCACCTGACGAAGCGAATTCGTAAGAGTTCCTTTCGAAATGTAAAGAAACTCACATAAATTCTCAGACTTCACATAATCCTTCTGATTCAACAAATATGCAAGTAAATAATGAATACGTTCCCTTGATGTTGCCGGGATTTGTCCTTCATTATGGATTCCATTTTTCAAAAGTACCTCTATCTGTTCTTTTTCTTCCTTATTCAAATAATATCCATAACGTGGCTTTGAAGAAATCGCCACATCATATTGCGTCAGCTGTAAATTTAACTCTTTAATTCTTGTTCTCACCGTTTTAACACCAATACCAAGCTTCTCTGACAATTCTATTGCTGTCATATATTCCGTTTTTACTAATAAATGTAAAATCTTCTGTTCCTGTGAATTGAACATCTTCTGACTCCTTTCGCAACGATTTCCTTACATATTCTAATTGTAACATATTTTCACCTTGTTTTTTTAATCTGTTTTTTATCCCTTTTCTCCTTAATTATCTGTTAATTTAAATGTTTTTAATATTTTTTCTGATTTTCTATTGACTTTTTCAGCATAGTGAGATATTATAAAGACAACAAAACAAGGAGAACAAAAACCTCCTAAGAAAATAAATCTTATTTAAAGATAAAATTTAAAGAAAGAGGTACGGACCACCAGAAAGAGTATTTTAAAACAGACACAATATTAACGAAAGAGAGGTAAAGTCCAATGGGACAGACATAAAAGAACAATATTTAATTTAATGAAAGAGGTAAAATCCAATGGGACGTTAAATAAAATATTCGAATACAAATTTAACGAAAGAGGTAGAATCCAATGGGATACTAAATAAAAACTGAATATCCAAATACGTGAAAGAGGTAAAATCCAATGGGAAATTAAAATAAAATACCATAAGAATACTATTTGAGATAATAGTTTTAAATAGATATCAAATAAATAAGGAGGACAACATCCGATGGATGAAATAATTTAAAGTCCACTGTACTACAATTATTATGATAGTGCAGTGGATTTTAGTTTGTTCTTTTTTAATATCCACATTTTGTTTTATACAAAAAACACGCCATTTCCTAAAACATATGCTATGATAAGCATATGTTTTAGGAGGCTTATTTAAATGGATAATTTAATTTTTAGCTTAAATGCTACCGTCCCAATCTTTTTACTTATGGTTCTGGGACTATTTTTTCGAAAATTGAACTGGATTGATGAAGAATTTGCCACGAAAATGAATGCTTTTGTATTTCGTGTCCCACTCCCGGTTATGCTGTTTGCTGATTTGGCAAAAGTTGACTTTAAAAGTGCCTGGAATGGTAAATTCGTTCTTTTCTGTTTTATAGCAACACTGCTGAGCATTATTTTAGTTGCGCTTCTTTCTCTTCTTTGGAAAGATAAAACCATTCAGGGAGAGTTTATTCAGGCGTCTTACCGAAGCAGTGCCGCCATTCTCGGTATTGCATTTATTCAAAATATATACGGCAATACCGGTATGGCTCCGCTTATGATCATCGGAAGCGTTCCTCTCTATAATATTATGGCAGTTATTGTCCTGTCATTTTTCCAGCCGGAACAAAAAGGTCTGGACTCGAAGGTTTTGAAAAAGACTCTGATCGGGATCCTCACAAATCCGATTATTCTTGGTATTATTGCCGGATTTGTATGGTCTGCACTAAAAATACCAATGCCACAGATTTTAAATAAGACTGCAACCAGCATTGGAGCTACCGCAACACCGCTTGGGTTAATGGCTATGGGAGCTATGTTTGATATTCACAAGGCTCTTGGCAAGGCAAAACCAGCAGTTACCGCAACTTTTATCAAACTTATCGGACTTTGTGCTTTATTTCTTCCGATTGCAGTTTTACTTGGATTTCGAAACGAAGAATTACTTGCGATACTCGTAATGCTCGGGTCAGGAACAACTGTTGCCTGCTATGTCATGTCTCGTAATATGGGACATGAGGGTGTATTAACATCCAGTGTTGTTATGCTGACAACATTGTTTAGTTCCTTTACCGTAACCGGATGGCTATATATTTTAAAGACACTTAGATTAATTTAAAAAATCACCGGCAGAATCTCTCTTCGAATGATTCTGCCGGTGGTTTTTTCAAATATCTAATTTACTCAATGCTGCTTTATCTGCAATCACTGTTACATCATGATGTAATTGAAGTATTGATACCGGCACATGTGGCGATATCTCCTCTCCAAACGATTTTTTCACTGCCTCTGCTTTATCTTCTCCACTAATAATAATGAGAATTTTTCTAGCTGACATAATTGTTCCTATTCCCATGGTATATGCCTGTTTCGGCACCTGTTTTTTTGATTCAAAAAAACGTTGATTTGCTTGAATTGTTTTCTCTGATAAGGAAACACAGTGTGTTTGTTTTACAAAAACTTCAGCTGGTTCATTAAAACCAATATGACCATTGTGTCCCAACCCTAATAACTGAAGATCAACACCACCCAGACCTGCAATTAGTTTCTCATATCTTTGACACTCCTCATCTTGATTCTCATTCATTCCGTCTGGCACAAATGTATTCTGTAGTTCAATATTTACTCTCGAAAATAAATGCTGATTCATAAAGTAATGATAACTCTGCTTATTTTCTGCATCAATCCCCTTATATTCATCCAAATTTACTGTATGTATTTTCGAAAAATCTAAATCTCCTTTTTTATACCATTCTGTCAATTGGTCATAAACTCCTATCGGAGTAGATCCTGTTGCTAATCCGATGACTGATTCCGGCTTTAATATCATTTGTGCAGAAATAATATTTGCCGCTTTTCTACTCATATCTTTATAATCCTGTGCTTCTATAATCCTCATATTTGGTTTCCTTTATTTTCATGCGATTTCTTTCCAAAAATGTTTTACGGCCTCAGCAACACCATCTTGATCATTCGAAAGTGTAACAAAATCAGATTTTTCTTTTAGCACTGGTTGTGCATTATCCATTGCCACACCTATTCCTGCATATTCAATCATCGTAAGATCATTTAGCCCATCTCCACATGCTACCATCTCTTTTCGAGAACAATCCAGATATCGCAAGAGCTTTTCTAAAGATTTTGCTTTATCAATTAAAGGTGGCATAATTTCCAGGAAAAATGGTTCGGATCGATATATACTTAACTCATCTTTAAAATACTCTTGTAATTTTTTCTCTAGTCTTTCTAAATATGTTCCATCACCTGTAATAAGACATTTTGTAATTGGGAAGGAAATATATTGTATAAAATCTTCTACTCCTTTTATTTTCATCTTATTAATAAAAGATTCTTTTTCTACATAAAAATCTTTCGGCGTTTCTGTTATCAATGAATCATTTTCATATGTGAGAAGTGCTACTTTTTTATCCTTTACCTGCTCATAAATTTCCTGAACATACGAATATTCTATTGTTCGTTCAAATATTGTTTTTTTTGTACTACACTCTACAATCTTTCCTCCATTAAACGCAAGAATATAGCCACCATATTTTTCTAATTCCAACTCTCTTGCTATCGGCCAGATTCCATATTCTGGACGACCTGATGCAAGTACAATATGTACTCCTTTTTTTTGTAAATTTAATAATATTTTCTTAGTATAATCTGTAATTTTTTTCTTTGAATTTGTTAATGTTCCGTCTAAATCAAGAACAAGAACTTTATATTTCATTCTATATCTCTCCAAAATTCAATTTATTATGTTTCTTAAAAGCTAATTTCCATCATCATATTATATAAATCCATATCCAATGGTTTCTTCATCTTCAGAGCTTCTTGGATATCATAATCTACTAGATTTCCCTGTTGCAAAGCAACTACACGATTGGTTTTGCCCTCTTCAAGAAGCTTTACTGCATAATATCCCATGCGAGTTGCATTTACCCTATCTTTCAATGTCGGATTTCCACCTCTTTGAACATGCCCTAATATTGTGGCACGACTATCAATTCCTGTTTTTTCCTGAATCTGCGTGGCTATTTCTACAGGGTTTCCGTACCCTTCTGAAACAACAACAATAAAATGATCTTTTCCTGACTCACGAATCTTTTTAATATTTTCTACAACATCATCAATTGGGGTAGGAATCTCTTCCGTGATAATCTGGACAGCTCCTGTTGCAATACCTGTATTTAATGCAATATGTCCTGCATGTCTTCCCATTACTTCGACTACACTACACCGCTCATGTGACTGACACGTATCATTTAATTTGTCTACACATTCTACTACAGTATTCATTGCTGTATCATATCCAATTGTATATTCTGTTGAAGCAATATCATTGTCTATTGTTCCCGGAACACCAATACAAGGCAAACCTAATTCTGACAAATATCCTGCTCCTCGATATGAACCATCTCCCCCTATTACAACCAAGCCATCTAATCCGATTTCTTTTGCATTATGAAATGCTTTTTCACGATATGAAGCTTCATAAAACTCCATACATCTTGCTGTCTTTAAAATGGTTCCACCCGAATGGATTATTCCTGAAACACTTTCTCGATCCATAACATGATAATTTTTTTCAAGAATCCCATTATATCCTTTAATAAACCCTATCGGTTGAATTCCATTTGCAATTGCTGTTTTTACAACTGCGCGAATTGCTGCATTCATTCCCGGAGCGTCTCCACCACTAGTAAGTACTCCTATTTTTTTCATTTTGTTCACCTTCCTATTGCAAAAGGGAAGCAGTTCCACCTGCCTCCCTTTCGCTTATTTTCTGTTTATTAATATTCCATCTGACGATAGTATCTTCTAGTTGTAAGTGGATGATTTCTCTCTTTTTCAAGATGGCAACTTAATCTTTCTGTAATTGCATACATGATCATTGGAGAAACAATTTTTCTGTATTCAGCATCTGTAAATGGAAGTTCAACTTCTTTTGTATCAAAAATATTAATAACTTTTGTTACTTTCTCAGAGAAGTTTTTAACACGATCCATTAATGGTCTTGTCTCATCTTCTCCGTAGAAGAGGATTAAGCTTGTATCTTCTTCTACAAGTTCCAGTGTTCCATGGAAATATTCTGCTGCATGGATAGATTTTGTTTTAATCCACTGCATCTCTTCGAGGATACACATTGCATAGTCGTAAGCTTCTCCCCAAAGCATTCCAGATCCGATTACCATATGATAATCTGTATCTTTATGTTCTACTGCCATTTTTGCACATCTATCTTCATACTGCTCTTTTGCTTTCAAGAGATATGGAACAATCTTGCTGTACTGCTCTACAAACTCATCATATTTATCAAATTCTCCTGCATTCTTTTTGAATCTTGCCAGTAATGTAATCATATATGTATAAATTGCTTCACACAGGCAATCATCTTCTGCGAAACTGAAGAACTTATAATCTGCATATTCACAAGCTGGTGTATTATCATTTGATACATATACCAGAGTTCTTGCTCCTGCTTCTTTACAATATTTGATTGCTGCTACAATCTCTTTTGTATTTCCACTTCTTGTAGAGAATACACATACTGAATCTTTTGTGAATCTCTTATGTCCTGATACCATGAATTCTGCTGCAATTACTGAGTGTGTTTCAATCTCTGAAGTTGTATCAAACCAATATTTCATTGGAAGTGAATGTGCATAAGTTCCGCCACATCCAATAAAGAAAATATTTGAATAACCCTCCTTGCAAATCTCATCAACTGCTTTCTCAATCTGTGGTCTTAATGCAATTGCATCTCCTACAACTTTTTCGTAACGTGGTACATCAAAATTAAACATCTTATTTTCCTCCTTAAATTTAAGTGTTATCTTGTTTGTTGATATAATAATACATCATATAACATTATATGTAAAGTAGTTTTTTTAATTTTTTAAAATTTTTTCTATTTCATTCAAAATATCCAATAGTTCCCGTGGCTCATTTATAGAATAATCTGCCATTTTCAGCTCTTCCTCTGTTCCACATCCATATTTACAGGAAACAAACAAAATACGATTTGCCTGCGCTGCTTCAAAGTCATAACACCGGTCGCCTACTAATATTGCAAACTCTGGATTTTCATCCTGTAAAAAACGGGCTAATGATTCCACTTTTCCTTTTCCTGGAATAATAGGTCTTACTCGATCTATTTTTTCGCGCAAATTAAGTTTGTCCAATACCTCTTCTATATACTCTTCATCGGCGTTTGAACATACTGCTGTTTTATATCCTCTTTCATGAAGAGAATCCAGCATATCTCCTACACCTTCATATTCCTCAACAGAATTATGAAATATTGTTCTATAATAACCAGATACTAATTTCCAGAAATTATCCGCTTCTTCGCTTTTTTTCTGTCCAAAAAATTTGAGATTGGTCACTTCTACCGGTTCACCTATCGTGCAGCGAATAGCATCTTCTGTCCAAACTGATATATTCATTTTTTCCATTGCCAATTCAATTGATGGAATCATAAATTTATCTGTTCGACTCAATGTTCCATCTAAATCAAAAATAATATATTTCATTTCTATTCCTCAATCTGATTTTTAAACCCAAAGCCACCCTCTCGCAAGCAGTTATCTGATGAATAATGTGCTGCATCATCCATGGCTGCCTTGATCACATCTGCCTGCAAAACAACGCCCTTTTTCCATCCCTTTTTCAGCAAAGATACAATCAATGCCGCAAGATAAGAATCACCTGCTCCCATTGTGTCAACAGGTTCTACAAAATAGACTTTTCCTTTTATAAATTCGCTTCCATTGTAAAAAATCTGTCCACGACCACCCATAGTCGCAATTACATTTTTGCACCCATGCTCATAAACTTTTTTTAATAGTTCCTGTATTTCTGGTTCTTCCATATGGTCGCAGGAAAATTGTCCCAATTCCAAGTATGGACATGTCATATTTAAAAACTCTTCTGTACGATATTTATCTTTTACTGAAAAATCAAAGGTCACCATTCCTGTTAAATCTTTTAATTTATATACATCTTCATGCAATTTGGCATTACAACTTGTATGGATCACGTCAAAAGTTTTTAGATATTCCACATCTTCTGTACGAATTGTCGTTGTATGTGCCCATTTTGTCCCCAAATCACATCCTATATAATGTCTTTCACCATCAATTACATTCACATCACATTTTTTTGTTGTTGCTTCCGGATCAAAGATACATTGAGATAAATCTACTCCTAAACTTTCCAAAGCATTTTTCAATATTTTTCCTTCTCTGTCTGCTCCGATGCTTCCTACATATGCAGCCTCTGCGCCAAGAAGTGCTGCATGAGCAGCAACGTTAACTGCATTCCCACCTGGGAACATAACCCCCATATTCATATAACGATCTATTACATTATCGCCGATTCCTGCTATTTTCATATTTTTTTACCTCTAAAAAAGGACACCGCAAATTCTATTCTATTCGCGGTATCCTACTCATTAATCTAATATTCTACTTTTCTATAGTAACGTCTAATATCAAGTGAATGATTTCTAATTTGTTCAAAATTCTTGCTCACTCTGGACAATACCGCGTTAATCACAACCGGAGAAAGCATCCATCTAAATTTGTCACTAATACCAGGCAATTCATAATCTGCTGTATCAAATACTGTAAAGTCATCTGTATACTGTCCTACAAAATCTTTTACTCGCTGATCCAATTTTCTAGTCTGTCCTTCTGTCATATTTAAGGCTACACAAACTCCTTTTTCCACCAATTCAATTGTTCCGTGGAAAAATTCCGGAGATGTTACAGATTTTGTTCTCAGCCACTGTGATTCCTCTAATACGCACATTGCAAATGAATATGTAGGTCCCCACAAATTACCTGAGCCAATCCAAATCTGATATGGATCATCTTTATACTTCTCTGCATATGCTCTTGCTTTTGGCTCACTTGCTTTGCCTACAGATACCAGAGCTGCCGGAAGATTCTTCAATTCATCTGCAAACTGTTTGTAATCATCAAAGAATCCTTTATTTTCCAACAATTTTCCGATTAGCATATACAAAACATACTCTTGTGGTCTTCCGTCTTTGTATACAACTGAATAATCTGATAACTCACCCAACGGCGAATTGTCAACTCCTAAAACAGACACAATTGTTGCTCCTTTTTCTTTGACATACTTAGCTGCTGCAACTGTCTCTTTTGTATCTCCTGATTTTGATGCCATAAATACTAATGTTTTATCTGTAAGATGATTATTTCCCTCAACAAGAAGTTCTGCTGAAATCTGTGATTGTACATTCAGATTGGACATTACTGAAATCATATAGTCAAAAGGCTGCATCATGGCAAGTGAACCACCTGAAGAAGTAAACAAAATATTGTCAAACCCTTTCTCGCAAACAGCATCTGCTATTTTTTCAATCTCTGCTCTCTGAGCATAAATATATTCTCCGTTTTTCAAAATCTGGTTTTCATCAAACTTTACCATCATGATAATTTCCTCCTAAATCTAAATTAAAAAATACCTAAAAGCGCTCCAACAATTCCTACGACCATAAGCACGATCAATATCCAAGAAACTTTGACTTTTTTCTGCAAAAGCCCATAAATTCCTAATGTCATTGCAAATGGAACGAGGTTTGGCATAATACCATCTAAGATTTCCTGTACCTTTACTGCTGCATCGCCACTTCCGATAGCTCCAACAATATTAACCGTTATCATACTCGGTATCATTGCACCAATTACCATAAGTCCAAGTACTGCTGCACCAAATGTCAATTTAGGCATCATACCTGATTCTTCAATTTTATTCAGAAAACTTGTTCCAAATTTATATCCGAATTTTAAGCAAATATATCGAACTGCAAATGCCGGCACGTTGAATATAAGCCAAAATAAAAGTGGTCCTAGGATACTACCTTGCATAGCAAGGGATGTACCTATTCCTGTTGCAATTACTCGAAGTGTTCCCCAGAACATAGAATCTCCAATACCTGCTAATGGTCCCATCAATGCAACCTTTACATTGTTAATAGATGATGTATCGAAATCTTCATTTCTAGCGTTGCTCTCTTCCATTGCTGTTGAAATTCCAAATACCGCCGTTGAAATGTATGGTGTTGTATTAAAAAATTCCATGTGGCGTTTTGCTGCTGCTATCTGATCTTCTTTTTTCTGATAAATCTTTTTAATCGCAGGAAGCATCGCAAAACAATATCCCATATTCTGTTGTCTCTCATAATTCCATGAGTATTCCAAAGATAATGAACGTAAAAAGATTGATCTTAATTCCTTCTTTCCAATTACATTCTTCTGTTCTGCTGTATTAGAAGTCATCATCTTCCACCTCCTGTACTGCTACTTTCTGTGTTCCCTGCATCTGCACAAGGATAACTGCTAAACATCCTGCCATCATTGCAATTCCAAGCATTGGAATCTTAAGGTAAGCAGCTAATGCAAATCCAAGAATAAAATATACCATTGTTTTCTTAGACAAAATCATCTGTGCAAGCAGAGCAATTCCAAGTGCCGGAATAAATCCTGCTGCTGCCACAAGTCCATTCTGAACAAACGCTGGAATCGCTTCAAGAACTCGGTTCATAACTGGTGTTCCAAGATAAAATGCTACTGCGCATATAATTCCTCTTGGCAAACTTTTCACCACAAATCCACCTAGTATATGCATTCGCTCCATTCCTTTAAAGTCGCCTTTTTCTATATAAGTATCCGCTTTATGTAAAAAGAATGGAAGTATTCCAAGTGTAAGTACATTGTCAACAACCAAATATAACGTTGCAATTGGGAATGCCAGAGCCAGCGCTACATCTGCACCTTTTCCCGTTGAAATTGCAAATGCAGCACCCAAAATACCACCTGTGATTACGTCTGGTGGAACTGCTGCTCCAAGTGTAATAGAACCAATAAATACCATCTCAAGAGTTGCACCAAGAATGATTCCTGTTTTCAAATCACCCATAACCAATCCAACAAGCATTCCTGTAATGATTGGACGTGATCCTAAGTTTGTTCCAAACATCCACTCAAAGGTAACAAACATGGCAATCAACCCTATTAGAATTGCCTGAACTAACATAATTTTCCTCCTCACATGTTCTCTGATACTTTTACTTTCTGTTCACCAGGCACCTGCCTGATTTCAATTTCAATTCCATCGTTTAACAACTCTTTTAACATTTCCTCATCCCGGGCAGTAACTGGAATTGTCTTATAAATTGTCTTAACAATGTCTTCCCTTGGCTTACAACCACCAAGATTGATAGAGCGTATTCCTGCATATCCTTTGGCCAATCGATATGCATCCTCAATACTCTCTACGACGATAAATAATTTATATTTATCTGTAACACCTGCATTTAATGCAGCGATGGAATCTTCAATATTTTTCATAACGAGCTTCACCCCATTTGGCTTAGCCAATTTTATTGTTGTTTTCCGAATGTTATCATTCACAACCGCATCATTTGCAATTAAAATGCAATCTGAATCTAACGATTGTGTCCACGCCATAGCGACCTGACCATGTAATAATCTGTGGTCTACTCTTAATAATTTAATCATTTTACATCCTCCGTATCTTGTTTTAATTGATTTTAAAATTCATCGTCTTCCTCTACTGTATCCTCAGACAATAACTTATTGCATAAAACAATACCTTCACTTGCTTCTGAAATATTAGTTTCCAATTGCTTCTCTGTTAAATTTTCCGTTTCATACCACAAACTAAGAACTAATGGGAGATTCATTCCTGCTATTAACCAATATCCCCCCTCTTGTGCTCTTATCATAAATTCGTTATTGATACTTCCGCCAAATATATCTGTGATAACAACCCACTGGTCTTCTGGATTTCTTTCGTTCATCCACTTTTCTACCATTGCCGGAAGATCCTTAGATTGCTCATCTACATAAGCGCATAGAGTTTCTACATTTTCATTTTGCCCCATTAAAAATTCCGCTGTCTTTTTCATTCCGTTTGCCAATGGGCCATGACTAGCAAGCAATATTTTGTTCATTATCACTCCTCCTACTTTTGTGATATAACATCATATAACATCTCGTTACAATAAGCTTACTACTATGTGCTGTTTCTGTCAATAAAAAAATAGTACTTCTGCATTTTTTATGCAAAAGTACTAATTTTTATTTTCTAATTTTTATTTTAAAGATAGAATTTTAATCGTTCTGTACAATACACTTGTTTTGATACAAACAATGGTTTCCCTTTTTCATCTTGATGTTTATCTGTAAAAAGCAACAATGCTTCTCCTTTTTTTATATTCAACAAACTTGCTTCCTGAGCATTTGCATATACAACTTCTAATGTACGGATGCTTTTCCCCAGTGTAATTTTATGTTTTTGTAAAATATCATACAACGACTGATTTAAATCTTCTCCTTCCAAAAACGAGAATCCTTTTCCATAATGGTTGGTTTCAATCATTGTAGGAACATCATCTACAAAGCGTAAACGCTTTGTGCATAAAATCGTTGTATCTTCTTCTATATCTAGATATTGTGTGTCTGACATCGTCGGATATATCCATGACACATCTACCACTTTTGTAGTAGCCTGTTTTCCCTCCTGCTGACATGAATGTGTAAATCCAACCGTATCATCTGCCGAATACATAGCTTTCTTAGATGCAATAAATGTCCCTTTTCCTCGAGATCTGATTACGAGGCCATCTTCTTCTAACTCGCTGATTGCTGAACGAATGGTTATTCTACTTACAGAATATGCCTCCATTAGTTCAGCCTCTGATGGAAGTTTATCTCCGGGTTTTAATTCACCTTTTTCAATTTTTTCATTTAATAGATTCACTATTTGCTTATACATCGGAATCATACTGTCTGGATTTATGTTGTTATTTTTTTCCATATTACTTCTCCCTCATCACAATGCATTATGTTACATAATAATACATTATATAACATTTATTATTCAATGTCTATAGTGTCTTCTAAAAATCCATACAATATACTCTTCTCTCCGAAATTATTATAGATAACTACAGTTACATTTTTTTCCAATTCATCGATAACTGATTTACTTTATTTGACATGAAAAATTTAAAATAATCCCCCAAAAGTACCTGTTTTGTAATATGTAGCGGATTTCCCGTATTCAAATAAATCGTTTCTGTTAATACAAATACCGCATTTGGTTCTGAAAGTCCCATTAAAACAATCTCTTCTTCTGTTGTTATATTGGTTTCAAGCATAATTGAAGTATAACAATTGTCTTCTATCTGTAATCCGGTTTTCTCTGTTATTTTCTCATAAAGCGAACAATTTTCCATATCTATTTTGGAAAGAAATCCATATTTCGAATATGGCAAATATACATGTTCTATCATAACAGGTCTATCATTTACGTGTCGTAGACGTTTCAAATATACAAGCTTTTCCCCATCTTTTAGTTCTAATTTTTTTGTCATCATTGCATTAGCTGAAACCACTTTATTTTCAAGAATCTTTGTATAAGTTTTTATATGATTTTCTTGGCAAAAATATGTAAAGCCTTTGAATGTTGTCAAACTCGAGGAAATTTTAGGTGTACGCACAAACACGCCCTTACCTTGATATTTCACTAAAATTTCTTGTTCAACCAATTCTGCAATTGCGTTTCTAATTGTAATTCTACTAACTTCATATTGTTCGCACAATTTTGCTTCACTTGGAATAGATTGTCCTGAACAAAACTCACCTTGTTCTATTCTATTTTTCAAATCTTCTGCCACTTGTTGATACAGTGGTATCGCACTATTTAATTTTATCATTTACGATAGTCCTCTCTTTTTTTATTGACGAGATTCTAAGTATGTCATATGATGTATCTATACAATATATTATATCAGATATTTTTCAAAAGCACGATAATTATTTTAATTCAAAAAAAGAAACCTGCAAAATCATACAATTTCTACAAGTTTCTTTTCTTCACTCTAACTTATTCAATTTCTTCAGGCTCCATGCTTAACACATGATCTTCATTTTTCATATCATATTTTTCGCAATACTCTTTCAGATACTCAAGATATCGCGGACTATTCGATGGATAAATCTTAGAGTCATGGATATGTGGATCTGAATCTACCTCTCCACTCTTCATCAACGCTACCATTGCACTGGCACAGTGTGCTGCAATACGGTTAAAACTATTCAAAATATCATTGAATACCGTTCCCTCTTCCAGACCACAAATTCCATCACTAAGACGTGCTACATGGTGCAGTTTCAACTCGTCACACATTTTTGTAATAAGCATACCCAATGGTGCCACACGTTCAGCGGCCTCTTTATCGTCATTCATAAATGCATTACATGTTATATTGATTTCTTCACGGACAGCTTCCATTACCACATTTAATTCATCCCATGCCGACTGTGAAAATTGAATATGATTATCGTGCATCTCATTCGATAAATGTGCGATATAAGATGCATGATCTCCAATTCGTTCAAAGTCATTGATTGTATGCAGATACAAAGATACCTGTGTGGTCTGCAGTGTATTCATCTCGTGTTTTGTCAATTTAATAAGATACTCACCAAGTCGGCTTTCGTATTTATCTATCAAATCTTCTTTTCGCTGTACCTTATCAAACTTATCCTGCTGATAATTATTGATCAGGTTCATCGCCCTGTTTACATTCTTACGAAGCTTCTTTGCCATTCCGTTCATAGCTCTGTGACACTGTCCGATAGCTAATGCCGGATAATTGATCAAACGTTCTTCCAACAGATCAAAATCCGCTTCGTCTTCCAATTCTTCCGCACTGTCTTTTACAAGATAGCAGACTAACTGCTCAAGCTTCGGAATAAATGGGAAGAGCACACATACAGTTGCTACACGGAATACTGTGTTTAACAACGCTATGCTTACTGGTGACATAATCATGTCCATAAATGTAAAATGAACAAATGCATTCACTGTATAGAAAATAACTGACCATACAACCAAACCGAATAAATCATTCATCAAATATACAAGTGCTGTTCTTTTACCGTTCTTATTAGCTCCAATAGCTGAAATTAAAACTGGACAGGCAGCACCTACACCAATTCCAAGAACAATCGGAAATGCACTTGCAAATGTTAATAATCCTGTTACTGATAATGCCTGCAGTACACCGACTGTTGCGGATGCACTCTGCAATACTGCTGTAAATAAGATACCTACTAAAATACCTGCCAATGGATTCGAGAACATTGTAAGCATATCTATGAATACCGGGCTTTCTTTCAATGGTGCCACAGCCCCACTCATAGTCTGCATACCTGTCATCAAGATTGAAAATCCCAACATGATATTACCGAGATTCTTATGCACTGTTCTTTTACCGAACATACGCAGGATAATACCAATTACTGCCACTACTGCAGAAATTGTTGCTGTAGATAAAAGACTTGCCACTCCGTTGGAACCTTGAATATAGGAGAGACATAAAATCCATCCTGTAATACTTGTTCCGATATTAGCTCCCATGATGATACCGATAGCTTGTTTCAGCTTCATCATACCAGAGTTTACAAAACCGATTACCATAACCGTAGTTGCAGAGGAAGATTGAATAACACTGGTTACTCCGGTACCAAGTGCGACTCCCTTCAGCGGAGTATTCGTCATCTTGTAAAGAAATGCTTCCAGCTTATTACCTGCGACAGACTTTAGTCCATCTCCCATAAGTGACATTCCAAACAAAAACAGCGCCACTCCACTCAACAAAGATAAAATCATTGAAACGATTGCCATAACTTTCTCCTTTGATGTCCCCTTTTAATGTCCGGGGACGACATCTTCTGTACTATTTTTTTACTTATTATTTACTTTTTTTTGGCATATTTTTAACATTGCCATTTTTATTATGCCATATCAATAATCGGATTACAACATTTTTCTTTGATAATCATTTGTATGAATACAGAACAAAAAAACTCGAAAACTACGTGTTTTCGAGCTTTTTGTAAGAGGCACAGATCGGATTTGAACCGATGAATCAGGGTGTTGCAGACCCACGCCTTACCACTTGGCTACTGCGCCTCACTATATAGATATGGTATCCATAACTGTTTTATATTATACCAAGTATTTTTAGTGGAGTCAAATAAATTTTTGTTTTATTTTGCAGAAAATTTTCTCTTTTGCACAAAATACTCTCCAAAAAAAATGCCGCTCTTTTTAAAGAACAGCATCTCCTCTTTCATTTACCAGTTGATAACCTACAGATTCTATCCTCTTATCCAGACACTCTCTGCATTCTGCTGCCTCTTCTCCGGTGCAGATCTTGTTATCATATAAATCATATTGTTTTCTTGTCTTTAGGGGCGACAAATTTGGCATTACAACATTTGCTCCTGCCAAGAGTCCCTTTTCTCTTCCTTGCGGATCCATTGTTCCAAGAGCTGTCGTTGCCGGAAGCAATACTGTCGGCAGTAAAATACGAATTACAGACAGTAAAAATAATGTTTCCTCCACACTTCCCGCTGATTTTTCAGCAAAACAGGTGTCATGATGCGGAATAAACGGACCGATTCCTACCATCTGTGGCTGTAACTCCTGCAAAAATAATAAATCTTCTGCCAAAGTTTCCACGCTCTGTCCCGGAGAGCCTACCATAAATCCTGCTCCCACCTGATATCCTAATTTCTTCAAATCATACAAACATTGTTTTCTATTTGCAAGACTCATCTCTGCCGGATGCAATACTCCATAATGTTGTTCATCCGCAGTCTCATGACGAAGCAGGTAGCGGTCCGCCCCTGCTTCTTTATAAGCTTTATAACTTTCATAAGATTTTTCTCCTACTGAAAGTGTTACTGCACATTCCGGATATAAGGTCTTGATTCTGCGAATAATCTCCACCAGTTTTGCGTCCGTGTACCAGACATCTTCCCCGCCTTGCAGAACAAATGTCCGAAAGCCTAATTCATAACCATTCTCACAGCATGCCAGGATATCCTCCTGCGATAAACGAAATCGTTTTGCATTTTTATTACTTCTTCGAATCCCACAATAGTAACAATCGTTTTTACAATGGTTTGTAAATTCAATCAGACCTCTTGTAAATACCTTCGTTCCATAATAGTGTTTTCTTAACCTGACGGCCTCTTCTTTTAGAAGTTCTCGGATATCTGGATCATCCTGCTGTTTTAAAATTTCTATAAACTCTTCTTTTGTTAATTTTTGACGCTGGATTAATTTATCTACCGCCTTCATATTTCCCCCAAATTTTTATCTATTCTTATTGAACTGCTTTAAATGCCTCATCCAAATCCTGAAGAATATCATCAATATTTTCTGTACCGATTGAAAGACGAATTGTGTTTGGTTTGATTCCCTGATCAAGCAGTTCTTCTTCTGTGCACTGGCTGTGTGTTGTTGTTGCAGGATGAATAACAAGTGATTTCACATCTGCCACATTTGCCAGCAATGAGAACAATTCCAGATTATCAATAAATTCCTGAGCTTTTGCTGCATCTCCTTTAATTTCAAATGTAAAGATAGAACCTCCTCCATTTGGGAAATATTTCTTATAAAGCTCCTGCTGTTTTGGATCTGAATCTACAGATGGATGATGTACTTTCTCTACCTGTGGATGGTTATTCAGATACTCTACAACTTTCAGTGCATTTTCTACGTGACGTTCCACACGAAGTGAAAGTGTCTCAAGTCCCTGCAGGAAAATAAATGAACTGATTGGAGAAATTGTAGCTCCTGTATCTCTTAAAAGGATTGCTCTAATCTTTGTAACAAATGCTGCCGCCCCGCAAGCTTTTGTGAAGCTGATACCATGATAACTTGGATTTGGATCTGTCAATGAAGGGAATTTTCCTGAAGCCTCCCAGTCAAATTTACCACCTTCAATGATAACTCCACCGATTGTTGTTCCGTGTCCACCGATAAATTTTGTTGCTGAATGAACTACGATATCTGCGCCGTATTCAATCGGTCTTACAAGGTAAGGTGTTGCAAAAGTATTGTCTACAACAAGTGGAATTTTATGTTTATGTGCAATATTTGCAACTGCTTCAATATCAACTACATCTGAATTTGGATTTCCAAGCGTTTCAATATAAATTGCTTTTGTATTCTCCTGAATTGCATTTTCAACCTCTTCCAAGTTGAAAATGTCAACGAATGTTGTCGTAATTCCATAATTTGGAAGTGTATGCTCAAGAAGGTTAAATGAACCTCCGTAGATATTTTTTGCAGATACAATATGATCACCCTGCTGAGCAAGATTTTCGATTGTATATGTGATCGCTGCTGCTCCTGATGCTACTGCAAGGGCTGCTGTACCACCTTCCAATGCTGCAATTCTCTTCTCAAATACATCTTCAGTAGGGTTTGTCAGACGTCCGTAAATATTTCCGGCATCTTTTAACCCAAAACGATCTGCTGCATGCTGGCTGTTACGAAATACATATGATGATGTCTGATAAATCGGTACTGCTCTTGCATCTGTAACCGGATCTGGAGTTTCCTGTCCTACGTGTAACTGTAATGTTTCGAATTTAAAATTTCTCTGATCTCTTGTAATTTTTGCCATGCTTCCATATCTCCTTTGCCTGTGCTGCTTTTTGGGTTCAAGTTTTTATTAGTCTATAAATAACGGAGTTGAATAATATCTGTCTCCACTATCCGGTAACAATGCTACGATTGTTTTCCCTTTATTTTCCGGACGTTTTGCAAGTTCGATTGCTCCTTTAAGGGCTGCTCCTGAAGAAATACCTACCAGAATTCCTTCTGATTTTCCAAACTGTTTTGCTGTTGCAAATGCATCATCATTTTCAATTGTGATAATCTCATCATACACTTTTGTATTTAATACATCCGGTACAAATCCGGCTCCGATTCCCTGAATCTTATGAGCTCCTGCTTTTCCTTCTGAAAGAACCGGTGATGTTGCTGGCTCAATTGCTACAACTTTCACATCTGCTTTCTGAGATTTCAAATATTCACCAACACCTGTCAGTGTTCCGCCTGTACCGACACCTGCCACAAAAATGTCTACTTCACCGTCTGTGTCGTTCCAAATCTCTGGTCCTGTAGTCGCTCTATGTGCTGCCGGATTGGCTGCATTTACAAACTGTCCCGGAATAAAGCTGTTCGGAATTTCTTTTGCAAGCTCATTTGCTTTCGCGATTGCACCTTTCATTCCCTGTGAGCCTTCTGTCAGAACCACCTCAGCTCCATATGCTTTCAAAATATTGCGTCGTTCCACACTCATTGTCTCTGGCATAGTAAGAATCATTCGATATCCTTTTACTGCTGCGATAGATGCAAGTCCGATTCCTGTGTTTCCTGAAGTTGGCTCAATAATAACAGAACCTTCTTTTAAAATTCCTTTTTCCTCTGCATCCTCGATCATCGCTTTCGCAATTCTGTCCTTTACACTTCCTGCCGGATTCAGGTATTCAAGCTTTACAAGAACTCTCGCTTCCAATCCTAACTCTTTTTCAATGTTCGTTACCTCTACAAGCGGTGTGTTTCCTATTAATTCCAATGTATTTTTATAAATATTTGCCATTTTATGATTCCTACCTTTCCTATCCAATTAGTATGTTTAACGCGTTAAAGTTATTATATTCCTGTTTTACCTATTTGTCAAGTAGGTTTTTATGTTTTTTTTGTTTTTGCTAAGGGAGCCAATTGGGGGACCAGTGCCATTCGGGGACAATACTCCTAGCAGGCTTCTCTTCTTAATCGCCTGTATCTCACTGGAACTGCGAATCACCTGTGCAGACATCCCCATATTACGTAATTCCTGTTTCAATGCAACAGCCTGCTTCTCCGACAATCCATCTTTCACAAGAAATGGAGTTTTCCTTAAATTCCCATTAATCTTAAAATCATATTTTCTTGCTATATTAGCATAATCTGTTCCCTGTCCGATATAATCTACCATCAATCCAAGGGCAATCACTTGTTTCGAAGGATACTCCGGTATATCATACCATTCGTCAACCGGCTCCATCTTATATTTGATTCCGTAAAAATCAAATGCTTCTTCTATATATGAACATACTTCGCCATCCAGACTTTCAAAAAGAATAATTGGCAGGTTCGATACAATTTTTCGGCCTTCGTGCTCTTCCATCCCGGTTATTATATGTAGATATCTTGCAACCTCCAACTCTTTTCCTTTACAATTATTCAGTATCACCCGATAATTTTGTTCTTGCTGTATCATACTGCCCCCTATTTATTCAAATCAGACAACACAAGCTGCCCTTTTTCTTTGCTTTTCTTCATATCTATAATTCTCTGATTTCTGGAGCCTCTGAATTTAAGCGTAATATCTTTCAATTCTTCTTCAAATTTACCATCCACAAGAATGTCAATGTTTCCAAGGATTTCATCTGTTACTTCTGTATATTTTCTTCCGTCTGGAATTAAATCCTCATTCACAATGAATCCCGAATACACCCAAATATCCTTGTCCGGACATTCTTTTCTCATTCTCCGGATTAGTTTTACAAGTTCCCTTTGATTCTCCGGCTCCATCGGTTCGCCTCCGAGTATTGTCAGCCCTTGATAATATGGTTTAGATACTTCACTGATAATAAAATCTTCTGTTGCCTGTGTATATTCCATTCCATAATTAAAATCCCATGTCTGAGGCTGAAAACAACCCTTGCAATGATTTGTACAACCGGATACAAATAAACTCACCCTGATTCCAACTCCATTTGCACAATCTGCGATTAATATTTCACCATAATGCATTGTTAGTCCTCCATCTGCTTTCTCTATTCTCAAAGCTTTATTATTCCTCTGCTTTCACAGCCCAACGCATCTTCGTCGATCTTGCCCTTCCATTCTGTGCACATTCCTGTGCCGACGGACGAATCACATCCTTAGCATAATCCGAATAAATACCGGCCTTATACCCATCCTTCAGCGCACGTTTCACAAGCCTGTCCTCTCCCGAATGAAATGTTAAAATTGCCACTCGGCCACCCGGACGAAGTGCCAACGGCAGCTTTTCCATAAACTCATACAACACTTCAAATTCTCGATTCACATCTATACGCAACGCCTGAAATGTTCTCTGGCACGTTTTTTTAACTGCATCTTTCTTCTCTTTTTCCGGAAGAAAATCCAATGTCTTTTCAATTACTTGTCGAAGTTTTGTAGTAGTATCGATTCGATTGCCCTTTCGAACTTCATCTGTAATTGCTTTTGCAAGTTCCTCACAATATGGCTCGTCCGAATTTTCATATAACATTCCTGCAAGCTCTTCTCTTGAAATTGTATCGAGACGCTCTGCTGCACTGATTCCTTTCTCCTGATTCAAACGCAAATCTAATGGCCCGTCTACCTTAAACGAAAATCCTCTCTTTGGATTATCAATCTGCATTGATGATACTCCCAGATCTGCCAAAATAAAATCAAATCCGCCTACTTCTTTGGCTATCTCATCTATTGTACAGAAATTTTGCAAACGAATTGTCAAAATGTCTTCGCCAAATCCCTGATCTGCCAGACGTTTTCTTGTTTTTGCTGATTCCTCCGGGTCCACATCTGTCGCATAAATGTGTCCCTTCCCATCCAGGCACTGAAGCATCGCTTTCGTGTGTCCGCCATACCCCAGCGTCGCATCAAATCCAATCTCTCCCGGCTGAATCTTCAAGAACTCCAGAATCTCCTGCACCATAATGGAAATATGCATCCCTGCCGGAGTGTTTCCCTTCTGGATAACATGCTGAATTGTATCCTGATATTTTTCCGGTTGTAACTCTTTATACTTTTCCTCAAACTTCTTTGGGTATTTTCCTTTGTAGCGCACACGTCTCTTGTGCGGTGTCTGTGTTTCCTTTTCCATCTGTTTTCCTCCGTTGAGTTATATTTTAAATATATTCACACATTTTATGAGCGTTCTTTTCTCTGTTTCACACATTTTATGAGCGTTCTTTTCTCTGTTTTACACATTTTATGAGCGTTCTTTTCTCTGTTTTACACATTTTATGAGGATATTTCTCTTACAACCCACGCTCATACATATCATTAATCACGGCCTGTGCATACTCCAGCTCTTTTTTCTTGATGATTGCTTCTCTGTCACTTAGAATCGCAAGCATCTCATCCACAAGATCCTCAATTCTCGGATTACTCACCCGATATAAATAACCAAGCATTCTTGTTGCAGTATAATCTGTATTCATATGTTTATACGCAATCTCTGCACAGAATTCTTTCGGATATCCCCTGCTTAATAATACTTTATATAATTCTTCTGTTTTCTCCAATTCTATCTTTCCTCATTTTCTATATTCACATTGATACAACTAAAATTTTAACAAATTTCAATGTTCGGTTCAACGAATTTCAACATTTTTATTGCACTTCAAACTGCAATCATGTTAAACTGTCAAAAAGCATATTTCTTATGAATTCTAAGGTGATTTGTCACCATCTATTTTCTAATCGCATTTCAAGAATCTATGCTTTTATACCCATTAACATATAAAAGCAGGAGACTTGGTAAAAGGGTAGCTATTACAATGATATAAAAAAGGTGTACTCAATCTGGGTCTGTATGAATATGAAAAAAGACAGTATAAATCATTTTCATCTGACTAACGATGCAATTATGGGAAATCATGAATGGGAAGGTACATTAGAATTACTGAATATCATTATGATAGGTATAGCTGAACTGAAATAGAAAATACGCCTGTAACGTATATGGATTTACTTGTAATTTATCCACTAAAAAAACGGAATATTGTCCCCCACAATTTCCGTTTTTTTATAATCCTATATTTAGATATCCAGATTAATTATCTGATTATCTTCCAATTTATAATTTCCCCCATCCATATTTTTACGAACAAATGGCACACCTTTTCTCACATAAAAAATATTATCCTTAATCAACGCATCCGGATTTTCTGCCGGACTGATTGTTCCCCCAAGATCATCAAAACTAACATTATTGCAAAAGGTATTATGAATTGCTTCCTGCAGACAGAACATTACGCAGCCGCCTTCATTTTGTCTGCTGTAATTATATTCATAAATAGTTCCATCTCCAGAGTCTGCATCATATGCCATTCCATCTTGATTTAGTCTTGTATCAGCACCTTCATTATATCTAAACAATGCATCTTTGCACTTCCAAGGCCAGATAGCCGCAGCTACCTTCCCTAATCGGTTTCCCGGTTCACTATATATCCGATCATTAATTTCACAAGCAATAGAATCTGCCATATTATGTTCTACCAATGGCCGTAATGCATACATTGCTGTAATACCATCCCCACCTGCTGCTTTCACATAATTATCGCAAATCCGTATATTTTCATGTCCGTACTTTAAAAATATCTCCTCTTCCAGTTCCGCTCCCTGGAATTTCTCATGTGCATAAGTGTAGCCTACCGCAATTCCCCAACGGCTCACTTGATACACAAAACATCCCTCAACCATGACATCTTTATAGCGTGCAACTCCTGTAACTTCTTCCTTTTCCGGACGAAGTGCTGTCATGTAAATACCGCCGTTATTCATATGTTTATCGTATACATTACCATTTACATCATGAATCAATAAATTACGCAGCGTAATTCCATGACGCACCCCTTTATTTTTTGCTATGACGGCAACTCCGGTACGATTCATTTTATCTCCAAGAGAATAATGTTCTCCTATAATCTTATCCGCCTCATTTGTAATTTCTAATTCTTCCACAACAATATATTCTGCGTCATATAATAAAAGTGCGGAAGACACGTATCCATGATATACATGTGTCGGTGCATCCAGCAAATTGCCATAATCCTGATACCATATTCCCTGGCCACAGGCCTCAATACGCGGTGCATTTCCGTCCCCATACGCTCCAATCACAATCGGTGCATCTTTGCTTCCGCTATCTGTCACCTGAAGATATTGTCCATAAAACACACAGCCTCTCTCAAGCAGTACTTTATCTCCCGGCTGCAAACTTATGTGGTTTATCGCAAACAGACTGGCAAATGCATTTTCTTCTGTCAATCCATCATTCGAATCATTTCCCGTCTTCGAACTCACGTAATACGTCTTCGATAAGCTTGTCATACGCATCCTCCCGTAACCTTTTTTCGATAATCTGTGCTACTTCTTCATAAGTAAAGAAATCGCCAAAATATCGTCCAAACAAATCCATGTTTTGTTCGTAAAAAGTTTTCTTTTCCTGCTCTGTAAATTCTGGACACAAGCCTGTGTTTCGAACCGCTTCACTCGGCTGAACAAAATCCAGCTTTAACCGTGTCAGTTCATACTGTAAATACGCCGGTGCTGAAAAATATCTTGGGCCATAGAATATTTTATTTTCCTGCTCCATCGTCTTTAGCATTTCGTTATGTTTCTGTCGTCTTGCTTCCAGTCCTTCCATGGAAGGATTCTCTAGCAGCCCCATTTTTTTTGCCAAAAGGAAAGCACCCTGTGCCTTTCTTAAGCCATCTGCTTTTATACAATAATTCTGCTGCATTATTTTACTGCTCCTGTAATTCCATTTGCAAAGCTCTTCTGTAAGCACAAGAAAATAATTGCAGTTGGAAGTGTACAAATTAATACCCCAAGCATCAACATACCATAATCAACGCTATAACCACTCTTCAAGTTCGCAACGAGCATCGGCATTGTGATTGCCTTGCTATCCTGTAAAATGATTGTTGGCCATAAGTAGTTATTCCATGCATTCATAAATGTTACTGTCATGGCTGCTCCATATGTAGATTTCATGACCGGAATAAACATCTTAAAGAAAATCTGAACTTCACTTAACCCTTCAAGTCTTGCCGCCTCGATAATATCATGTGGGAAAGAACGGGCTGCCTGTCTAAACAACATGATCATAAATGGAGTAGAAATCGATGGAAGTGCAAGTGCGATCCATGTATTGACCAGTCCCCACGAAGTAAACATTTTAAACAGTGGGATCATAATCGCTACAAATGGAAGCATCATTGCAAGAAGCAAAATGCTCATCAAAATATCTTTTCCTTTGTCGTGGTAAATCTCAAATCCATATCCGGCAATTGAACATACAAGCAATGCTACAAATGTAATAATGATTGCATTTCTAAACGAGTTAAACATTGCAAGTTCAAGGTTCTGCATACCTACCAGCGTCTTGAAGTTTTCTACCAGATAAGTGCCCGGATAAAGTCGCCCTCTTACGACATCGATACTTGTATTTGTCGCTCCACAAAGCATGTAATACAGCGGAAATGCAGATAAGAAGCTTGCAATAATTAAAACTGCATAGGAAATAATTGATTTCATCTTAGTCACGTTTATCACCTACTTTCATCTGAATTGCAGACAGAATTGCTACCATTATAAGAATACATACAGACAATGCTGCTGCATAATTAAATTTCGGTGTCTCCACAAAGGAAATATTGTAGATATAATGCGCCAGTGTCATTGTTGACTTACCAGGACCTCCGGCAGTCAAGTTCATAGACTCGTCAAACAACTGCAATGTTCCTGAAGTTGACATAATTGCTGTCATAAGGATTGTCGGCTTCAAAAGTGGAATCGTAATCTTTATAAACTGCTTAAATGGTGTTGCTCCGTCGATATAGCTTGCCTCATATACGGAATAATCAATATTCTGTAATCCTGCAAGATAAAATACCATGTTATAACCTGTCCATCTCCAGATTAAGGCTATAATAATTACCCATCGTGCCGGCCATGTGCTCTGGAACCAGTCAACAGAAGATAACCCAATTGCTGTAAGCACTCGATTCACAACTCCATCCGGAGCAAACAAAGACTTAAATATCATAGAATAAGATACAAGTGATGTTGCACAAGGAAGGAAAATCAATGTACGGAAAATACCTTTTCCTTTAATTTTCGGGCTATTCAAAAGCTGCGCCAGGATCAGAGCCAAAACAAGCATGATCGGAACCTGGATTACAAAATAAAAGATTGTATTAAACAAGCATTGTTGAAATGTTTTATCCTGAAAAACTCTGGCGTAATTTGATACTCCAGTAAACACTCCCCCCGTTTTTCTAAAAGAAAGCAGGATTGCCTGTGCCATTGGATAAAAACAAAATACAAATATTAAAAGTGCTGCCGGAAGCAGAAACGCCCATCCGGTAAGATTATACTTTTTTTCTAAAGTTAATTTTGTTTTCTTTTTTTCCATATTTTTCTCCTAAAACAGAACCGGGAACGCAATACTGCACTCCCGGCACATCCTGTTTTTAATCGTTGATGATTACTCACCAATATTAAATTCTACTGTATCCTGAGCGTTCTTGATTTCGCTGTCAATGTCAGCGCCATTCTGAACAACATTTGTAATTGCATCTGTTAATGCACTTCTAACATCTGAGTAGTATGCACCATAATCAATTCCCGGAACCTTTCCGGCAAACTCTACTATATCTTTGTATACAGCCTGTCCAGCATAGAAATCAGATGTCTCATTGTAAACTTCAGACTTTGCTGCCGGTAAGTAACTTGCGATTGCTCCGGCGTTTGGAAGAAGGTCGTCATACAACTCTACACTTTCGCCAAATGTTGTCTTAAGGAAGTCATATGCAAGATCTGTGTTTTTGCAGTTAGAAGATACTGCCCAGCTTGCTCCACCACAGTTTGCGTAGTTTGTAGCACCCTCAACATCATCAAGTTTAGGCATGTTTACGATAGACCATT
>OHAC01000612.1_pt1 | contig 36235 bp, 28 predicted proteins | sample 1577051 | NCBI WGS metagenome assembly OHAC01 (sample SAMEA3541499, study PRJEB24748) | human gut metagenome | biome: human gut; feature: human-associated habitat; material: faeces | place: China | collected 2012 | reverse complement strand
TCTACTGTCGTGAAGTTGTGAAGCGAATGTTTGAAGTGTGGTGCCACTGCCGTGGATGAAAGTTTTATGAGGTTGGCATGCAGACAATCATCTATCAGATAACCCCCAGCAAATGGTGTACGGAGAGAGTCCTTATTGCATCAACAGGGCTAAAGCCCGGCACCATCGAGCGGGCCAGGAGAAAGTCATGGATGCAGGGAAAAGAATACCGCCATTACGCTGTAGAAGGTGATCCGGGGCACTACAGTGAATGCCTGTACAACATCGAAGAAATTATGCGATGGATCGAAAACCAGAAACAACCAGGTGCCAAAAATGCAAGTTCCGGTTAACCTGTTAATGCTCCTGGACGTCTGGGAGGTTTAATGAGTAACGCATCATACCCGACAGGCGTTGAAAACCATGGAGGATCACTCCGTATATGGTTTCACTATAATGGCAAACGTGTCAGAGAAAACCTCGGTGTTCCTGACACAGCCAAAAACCGGAAGATCGCTGGTGAACTTCGCACTTCCGTTTGTTTTGCAATCAGAATGGGGAGTTTCGACTACGCCGCGCAGTTCCCTAATTCCCCTAACCTGAAACACTTTGGTCTGGGAAAAAGAGAGATAACCGTTAAGGCACTTTCGGAAAAATGGTTGGACCTTAAGAAAATTGAGATTTGTGCGAATGCACTTAACCGTTACCAGTCAGTAATTAAAAACATGTTACCAATGTTAGGTGAAAAAAAACTGGTTTCATCCATAACAAAAGAGGATTTACTTTTCGCAAGGAGAGATTTGTTGACCGGTTACCATAAGCTTTCTAATGGAAAGATTTCTTCCATAAAAGGGCGCTCAGTGGTCACAGTAAACTACTATATGACAACCATAGCTGGAATGTTTCAATTTGCAACAGATAATGGTTATACCTCAGGAAACCCATTTAACGGTCTGGCTCCCTTAAAAAAGTCCAAGGTAAAACCAGATCCTCTCACCCGTGACGAATTTATTCGTTTTATTGAGGCTTGCCGTCATCAACAAACAAAAAACCTGTGGATTCTCGCTGTATACACGGGTATTCGTCACGGGGAGTTGGTATCGCTGGCATGGGAAGATATAGACCTTAAAGCAAGGACTATAACCATCCGTAGAAATTATACAAAACTTGGCGAATTCACTCCACCAAAAACCGATGCAGGCACCGGAAGGACAATTCATCTGGTTCAACCAGCTATTGATGCTCTTAAAAGTCAGGCGGAAATGACCATGCTTGGAAAGCAACATTCTGTAGAGGTGAAGCAGAGGGAATATGGGAGAACTGCTGTGCATAAATGCACTTTTGTTTTTAGTCCTCAGGTAACAAAACAGCAGCAGTTGTCCGGACCTCACTACAAGGTTGACTCCATCAGGGAGTCATGGACAAGTATCTTAAAACGCGCAGGTCTGAGACACAGAAAATCGTACCAATCCAGGCATACTTATGCATGCTGGTCACTTGCCGCAGGAGCTAATCCTAGTTTTATCGCAAGCCAGATGGGCCACACAAACGCACAAATGGTATTCAATGTTTACGGAGCATGGATGAAAGACAACAATCACGAACAGATAGAACTCCTTAACAAAAGACTATCTGAAAGTGTCCCATGTATGCCCCATAAGAAAGTTGGGTAAAATAAAAACTTGCAAAATCAGTTAGTTTACCCTTAATCCCTGTCACGTTACGCGCGTGGCAGAGGCGTTACGGATTGCTGAAACCGCAACGGACAGACGGCGGTCATCGGCTGTTCAACGATGCCGATATTGACCGGATCCGCGAGATCAAACGCTGGATCGACAACGGCGTGCAGGTCAGCAAAGTTAAAATGCTGCTCAGTAATGAAAATGTTGATGTGCAGAACGGCTGGCGCGATCAGCAAGAAACATTACTGACTTACTTGCAAAGCGGCAATCTGCATAGCCTGCGAACGTGGATCAAAGAGCGCGGTCAGGATTACCCCGCCCAGACGCTCACCACGCATCTGTTTATTCCTCTGCGCCGACGGCTTCAGTGCCAACAACCGACTCTCCAGGCGCTGCTGGCGATCCTCGACGGCGTACTGATCAACTACATCGCCATTTGTCTGGCTTCGGCACGTAAAAAACAGGGTAAAGATGCGCTGGTGGTTGGCTGGAATATTCAGGATACCACCCGTCTGTGGCTGGAGGGCTGGATTGCCAGTCAACAAGGATGGCGCATTGATGTCCTCGCCCACTCGCTCAATCAACTACGCCCTGAACTGTTCGGAGGCCGTACATTGCTGGTGTGGTGCGGTGAAAATCGAACCTCCGCCCAACAGCAGCAACTCACCAGTTGGCAGGAACAAGGCCATGATATTTTCCCACTCGGCATTTAATGATTCGTTAACAAATGCGCTTTACTGTACAATCCTTTCGTTAACATAAGGAGTGCATTATGCGCATAGCTAAAATTTGGGTCATCGCCCTGTTCCTGTTTATGGCGTTAGGCGGAATTGGTGGCGTCATGCTCGCAGGTTATACCTTTATTTTGCGTGCTGGCTAAGCGCCTGCACCAGCCTTTCAAACAGGCGGTCTGCGATGATCGCCGCCAGTGCCACCAGTAACGCCCCCTGGATCACATACGCGGTATTAAATCCGCTAAGCCCGATGATGATGGGCGTACCCAGCGTGCTGGCCCCTACCGTTGAGGCGATCGTCGCCGTACCAATGTTGATAATCACCGAAGTTCGCACGCCCGCCAGAATCACCGGAGCCGCCAGCGGTAGCTCGACCTTACGCAGTCGCTGACCACGACTCATTCCCATACCTTTCGCAACTTCTGTCACGCTGGCATCAATCGCTCCCAGCCCGGCAAGTGTCGCCTGCAGGACGGGCAGCACACCGTAAAGGATCAAGGCGATAATCGCTGGTTGCAGACCAAAGCCGATCACCGGAACGGCAATCGCCAGCACTGCGACAGGCGGAAAAGTCTGCCCAACGGCGGCAATAGTTTCCACCAGTGGGCGAAATTCCGCGCCCCACGGGCGAGTAACAGCAATTCCGGCACCCGTGCCAATGATCACCGCAAACAAACTCGAAATTCCCACCAGCCAGAAATGAGCCAGTGCCAGAGCTGCAAAACTTTCTTGCTGATAAACGGGTCGTGGCAGTTGTGGGAACAAGGCAGCAAACAGCGGCTGGCTGTAAGGCAGCCAGAAAATCAGCGCCACAAACAGAGCAATGAGCCAGAACAGCGGATCGCGCAACATCTTCATACGCTTACGCCTCCACCAGCAGATCCTGAAAATGCAGCGTGCCGCAAGGCTGGCCCTGCATGTTCACCACCGGCAGCACCTCGCATCCCCGCGCAACAAACAGAGAGAGCGCATCGCGTAGCGTCATCTCTTCTGCCAGTGCCTCACCATCTGCTCGTTCTTCGCGACGCACGTAATCCGCCACACTACGTAACGAAAGCAGGCGCACACCCAGTTCACTACGTCCAAAAAACTGGCGGACAAAATCATTCGCCGGACGAGTCAGCATCGTCAGCGGATTGCCCTGCTGCACTACTTCACCGTGATCCATCAATACCAGATGTTCTGCCAGCCGTAGCGCCTCATCAATATCATGAGTGACCAGCACAATGGTACGCCCCAGCAAACGGTGAATGCGCGTCATCTCTTGTTGCAACGCGCCGCGCGTTACCGGGTCCAGTGCGCCAAAAGGTTCATCCATCAGTAAGACTTGCGGATCGGCAGCCAGTGCACGCGCCACTCCCACACGTTGCTGCTGACCACCGGAAAGCTGATGCGGATAACGCTCACGCAAATTTGGCTCCAGCCCCAGTAGCGCCATTAATTCGTCGATACGATCATCGATCCGCGCCCGTGACCATTTTTGTAATTGCGGCACGGTGGCGATGTTTTGCGCCACGCTCCAGTGGGGGAACAGGCCAATAGATTGAATGGCATAGCCCATCCGGCGGCGCAACTCCAGCACTGGCAGCGAGCGAATTTCTTCTCCGGCAAAGCGGATCACGCCGCTGTCATGCTCCACCAGGCGGTTAATCATTTTCAGGGTGGTGGATTTGCCGGAGCCAGATGTGCCAATCAGCACCGAAAAACTCCCTTCCTGAAAATTGAGATTGAGATCGTTAACGGCTTTTTGTGCGCCGAACAGTTTGCTGACATGGCTAAATTCAATCATTACGTTTCACCTTCAGCAGTGCGATAAGCAAATCGAACAGCGCGTCGGTAAGCACCGCCAGAACAATTACCGGGATCACCCCCAGCAACACTAAATCAATGGCGCTGCTTAGCAGCCCCTGGAAAACCAGCGCACCAAAACCGCCTGCGCCGATTAACGCCGCAATCACCGCCATACCTACAGTTTGCACCATCACCACCCGCAGGCTGCGCAGAAATACCGGTAACGCCAGTGGTAACTGAACATGCAGGAATCGCCGCGCCCCGCTCATGCCCATCGCTCTGGCGCTCTCCAGCACATCGCGCGGGATCTGGTTCAAGCCGACTACCACGCCGCGCACCAGCGGCAGCAAGGCATAGAGCACCAGCGCAATCAGTGCGGGTGTCATTCCGGTTCCTGCTATGCCGAGCTTCCCCAGCCACGGAAAGGCCGTCACCAGCGCGGCAAGCGGCGCAATCAACAGGCCAAAGAGCGCCACCGAAGGCACGGTCTGAATGACATTGAGCAGAGAAAAAATTGCCCCCTGCCGAGCAGTGGAAAAGTAGCACCAGATGCCCAACGGCACACCAATCACTAACGCAGGCAGCACCGCACCAAACAGCAACGTCAGATGTTGTGCCAGCGCGTCGTCAAACACATCCTGACGGTTGGCGTATTCTTTCATTAGTGAGAGATCGTTAAGCGTGCCGGAGTACAGCAACCACAGCGGAATAATGGCAATCTGCATATGCAACAACCAGCGCCACAGCGGATGCGTGGAGATTCGGCGGATGGCATCGCTACAGGCCAGCAATGCCAGCGCCGCAGCCAGCCAGAAACCACTGCCGAGGCTGGTACGCGCCAGCGCACTGCCATTTTGCGCCAGTTGGGTCGCCGCCTTTCCAGCTCCCCACACCAGCAATACGAAGACGAATTGCGCCAGAATGAGTGCACAAATGCTGCCTTTTTTACCGGGAATAAAACAGGCCGTCAGCCAGGCGCAACCAACGCCCACCAGCATCCAGATCGTTTGCGGCCACAGCTGCCAGAGATGACGCCCCTCACCCGAAACTAAACGATTAGGCGCGTAACTGATAAACGGCAGCGCCGCTGCGATTGCCGTCAGCAACAGCAGCAGCGCCAGAACAGGATTAATACGGAAATAAGTCACGGGAAATTACTTCGTCCACCCTTTTTGTTTCAGGTAGTCGGCAGCCACTTTTTTGGCATCCAGTCCTTCCACAGCAATGCTGGCATTCAGTTGCTGCAATGTTTTTGCATCGAGGCTGGCGAAGACTGGCTGTAGCCACTGTGCCATTTGCGGATACTCCCTCAACACCGACTCACGCACCACTGGTGCAGGCGCGTAGATAGGTTGCACACCTTGCGGATCGCTTAAGGTTTGCAGCCCCAGCGCCGCTACCGGGCCGTCAGTGCCGTAAGCCATTGCAGCATTAACGCCAGAGGTTTGCTGGGCAGCGGCTTTGATCGTCACCGCCGTGTCGCCACCAGCCAGTGACAGCAACTGATCCTGACCGAGCTTAAAGCCATAGGCTTTTTCAAACGCGGGTAACGCATCGGCGCGTTCGATAAACTCTGCCGAGGCTGCCAGTTTGAAGGTGCCGCCCTCTTGCAGATAACGACTCAGGTCGGCAAGCGAAGTGAGTTTATTTTTCTCTGCCACATCCTGACGCACGGCGATAGTCCAGGTGTTATTTGCAGGCGCGGGCGTCAGCCAGATTAACTTGTTGTGCTCCGAATCGAGCTTTTTGACTTTCTCGTAACCTTGCTGCGCGTTTTTCCACGCTGCATCGTTTTCATCTTTAAAGAAGAAAGCGCCATTGCCGGTATATTCCGGATAGATATCCAGTTCACCGGAAGTAATCGCCCCGCGCACCACAGGAGTCGTTCCGAGTTGCACTTTATTCACCGTCGGTACGCCGTGGCTTTCCAGCACCTGCAAAATGATATTGCCGAGTAGCGCACCTTCGGTATCGATTTTTGAACCGACTTTAACGGGGGAAGCCGCCTGTAGCGGCAGGCTCACGGCTGCCAACATAACCAGTGAACCTGCCCAGAGCTTTAAGAGTGGCATGATGCTTTCCTCATTCTTTTACTGTTGTTTTCAGCGAATTAAGAGAAAAGCATAGTTGATAATGGCGGGGTTAGCTTGAGCGGAAGGATTCAGTTGCAGAATCAGATAAATACTTAAGAGGCATATTCGGTCCGGCGTTTCCTGCCGGATGCGGCGCGAGCGCCTTATCCGGCCTACAAAGGGCGAAAATTCAGCAAGTTAAGATATGAACATCAGGCAAAGGGCGCAAACGTCGCGCCCTTACAAAAGCATTACAGCAACTCAAACTCGCCTTTCTTAACGCGTGCGGAATCAGTGCCGATAAAGACATTGAACTTGCCAGGCTCGGCGTCATATTTCATCTGTTGATTCCAGAACTTCAGCGCCTCAATATCAATCGGGAAGCTGACGGTCTGAGTTTCGCCCGGCTTCAGGGTGATTTTCTCAAAGCCTTTCAGCTGTTTCACAGGGCGACTCATGGAAGCCGTCACATCCTGCAAGTACATCTGCACTACCGTGGCACCCTCGCGCTTACCGGTGTTCGTCACCTGCACGCTGGCCGTCACTTTGCCGTCACGCTTCATGGTCGGCGCAGAAAGTTTCACATCAGAGACGGTGAAAGTGGTATAGCTCAGACCATAGCCGAACGGATAAAGCGCCCCGTTAGCTTCATCAAAATAACGCGAAGTGTATTTGTTCGGCTTGTCGGCATTATACGGACGACCGGTGTTCAGATGGCTGTAGTACACCGGGATCTGCCCGACAGAACGCGGGAAGGACATCGGCAGCTTGCCGGACGGGTTGTAATCGCCAAACAACACATCGGCAATTGCATTACCGCCTTCAGTCCCCGCAAACCAGGTTTCCAGAATCGCATCAGCCTGCTGATCTTCTTTCACCAGCGCCAGCGGACGCCCGTTCATAAGCACCAGCACCAGCGGTTTACCGGTGGCTTTCAGCGCCGCAATCAAGTCACGTTGGCTTTGCGGAATAGTGATATCGGTACGGCTGGAGGCCTCGTGCGCCATCCCCTGTGCTTCACCGACCACAGCCACCACCACATCAGATTGTTTCGCAGTCTGCACCGCTTCATCAATCATCTCTTGCGGCGAGCGCGGATCGACTTTGACCGCTTCTTCATACTGATTCAGGAAATCGATAATGCCTTTGTCACTGGTAACGTTCGCCCCTTTGGCATACAGCACTTTACCGTTTTCACCGACGGCATTTTTAATCCCGGTCAGTACGGTCACGGATTGATCGGCAACACCGGCTGCGGACCAGCTGCCCATCACGTCACGTTTACTGTCCGCCAGTGGCCCAACCACCGCAATGGTGGCCGATTTTTTCAGCGGTAACGTTTCGAGACGGTTTTTCAGCAACACCAGGCTTTCGCGCGCCACTTCACGCGCTTCTTTACGGTGCAGGCGGCTTTCGGCATTGGTATCCACCGGGTCAGACTCTTTCGGCCCCAAATGGCTGTATGGGTCGTTAAACAATCCCATATCATATTTAACGTTCAGTACATGGCGGGCAGCATCGTCCAGCTCTTCCATCGTCACTTTGCCGGATTTGATCAACCCAGGCAGATACTTCGAGTAGTACTCGTCGCTCATGCTCATGTTGATGCCGGATTTCAGCGCCACGCGCACCGCATCTTCCGGATCTGCCGCCGTGCCATGTTTAATCAGCTCTTTGATTGCACCGTGATCGGAAACGGTGATGCCTTTAAAACCCCACTGGTCGCGCAGAACATCTTTCAGCAGCCAGGAATCGGAGGTGGCTGGCGTGCCGTTCAGCGAGTTCAGCGCCACCATCACCGCGCCGCTGCCTGCGTCCAGCCCCGCTTTGTACGGCGGCATATAATCATTAAACAGGCGCTGCGGACTCATATCGACGGTGTTGTACTCTTTACCGCCTTCTACCGCGCCGTATGCGGCAAAGTGTTTGACGCTGGTCATCACCGAGTAGCGATCTGCCGGGCTTTTACCCTGCATCGCTTCCACCATGGTTTTACCCATTGTTGAGGTGAGATACGTATCTTCGCCAAAACCTTCGGAGGCACGTCCCCAGCGCGGATCGCGCGAGACATCGACCATCGGTGCCCAGGTCATATTCAGGCCATCATCTGCCGCTTCATAAGCAGAGACACGCCCGACCGTTTTCACCGCATCGAGGTTAAAAGACGAGGCCAGACCGAGGCTAATCGGGAACACCGTGCGCTGACCGTGCAGCACGTCGTAAGCAAAGAAAAGAGGAATTTTCAGGCGGCTTAATTCCATCACCTGATCCTGCATGGCGCGGATATCCTGACGGGTTACGGTGTTGAAAATCGCCCCAACCTGACCGTCTTTGATCATCTCGCGGATCGCCTCTTTCGGATTATCCGGGCCTACGCTGATTAAGCGCAGCTGACCAATTTTCTCATCAACTGTCATTTTCTTAAGCAGTTCGGTGACGAACGCATCCCGCGCTTCGGGCGTTAATGGATGGTTGCCGAATAAATCATCCGCCAGTGCTGGCTGCAGGGCCAGACTCACCGCGATTCCTACTGAACATAGCCATTTCATATGGATTTTTCTTCCTCTGTTGCCCGACGAGGCAGCGAAAATGGTGCAAAAACCGTAGTTTGCCATAAGCATGATGGAGAGAGAAAAAGAATGCTCAGTTTATTGTCTGAATTTTCAAAATATTCACTCGCTGAATTGTTATACAAGGCGCTATTCTAGTTTGTGATATTTTTTCGCCACCACAAGGAGTGGAAAATGTCTTCCATGACAACAACTGATAATAAAGCCTTTTTGAATGAACTTGCTCGTCTGGTGGGTTCTTCACACCTGCTCACCGATCCCGCAAAAACGGCCCGCTATCGCAAGGGCTTCCGTTCTGGTCAGGGCGACGCGCTGGCTGTCGTTTTCCCTGGCTCACTACTAGAATTGTGGCGGGTGCTGAAAGCCAGCGTCACCGCCGACAAAATTATTCTGATGCAGGCCGCCAATACAGGCCTGACCGAAGGATCGACGCCAAACGGTAACGATTATGATCGCGATGTCGTTATCATCAGCACCCTGCGTCTCGACAAGCTGCACGTTCTTGGCAAGGGCGAACAGGTGCTGGCCTATCCGGGCACCACGCTCTATTCGCTGGAAAAAGCCCTCAAACCGCTGGGACGCGAACCGCACTCAGTGATTGGATCATCGTGTATAGGCGCATCGGTCATCGGCGGTATTTGTAACAACTCCGGCGGCTCGCTGGTGCAACGTGGCCCGGCGTATACCGAAATGTCGTTATTCGCGCGTATAAATGAAGACGGCAAACTGACGCTGGTGAACCATCTGGGGATTGATCTGGGCGAAACGCCGGAGCAGATCCTTAGCAAGCTGGATGATGATCGCATCAAAGATGACGATGTGCGTCACGATGGTCGTCACGCCCACGATTATGACTATGTCCACCGCGTTCGTGATATTGAAGCCGACACGCCCGCACGTTATAACGCCGATCCTGATCGGTTATTTGAATCTTCTGGTTGCGCCGGGAAGCTGGCGGTCTTTGCAGTACGTCTTGATACCTTCGAAGCGGAAAAAAATCAGCAGGTGTTTTATATCGGCACCAACCAGCCGGAAGTGCTGACCGAAATCCGCCGTCATATTCTGGCTAACTTCGAAAATCTGCCGGTTGCCGGGGAATATATGCACCGGGATATCTACGATATTGCGGAAAAATACGGCAAAGACACCTTCCTGATGATTGATAAGTTAGGCACCGACAAGATGCCGTTCTTCTTTAATCTCAAGGGACGCACCGATGCGATGCTGGAGAAAGTGAAATTCTTCCGTCCGCATTTTACTGACCGTGCGATGCAAAAATTCGGTCACCTGTTCCCCAGCCATTTACCGCCGCGCATGAAAAACTGGCGCGATAAATACGAGCATCATCTGCTGTTAAAAATGGCGGGCGATGGCGTGGGCGAAGCCAAATCGTGGCTGGTGGATTATTTCAAACAGGCCGAAGGCGATTTCTTTGTCTGTACGCCGGAGGAAGGCAGCAAAGCGTTTTTACACCGTTTCGCCGCTGCGGGCGCAGCAATTCGTTATCAGGCGGTGCATTCCGATGAAGTCGAAGACATTCTGGCGTTGGATATCGCTCTGCGGCGTAACGACACCGAGTGGTATGAGCATTTACCGCCGGAGATCGACAGCCAGCTGGTGCACAAGCTCTATTACGGCCATTTTATGTGCTATGTCTTCCATCAGGATTACATAGTGAAAAAAGGCGTGGATGTGCATGCGTTAAAAGAACAGATGCTGGAACTGCTACAGCAGCGCGGCGCGCAGTACCCTGCCGAGCATAACGTCGGTCATTTGTATAAAGCACCGGAGACGTTGCAGAAGTTCTATCGCGAGAACGATCCGACCAACAGCATGAATCCGGGGATCGGTAAAACCAGTAAACGGAAAAACTGGCAGGAAGTGGAGTAAAAATTACGGATGGCAGAGTATCGCCATCCGAATTCACTTAATCGTTCTGTGCCGTCTGCCCCGCCGCCGCCATTTGGGCGGCTTTTTGTTTTTTATAGCTCAACGCTGCTGCCGGCACAGGCATCACTTTACCGGTTTCAATCCAGGTACGCAGGCGGCTGGCATCGGCAAAATGGGTATATTTGCCAAACGCGTCCATCACTACCAGCGCCACCGGTTTATTATTGATAACCGTACGCATCACCAGACAATGGCCCGCCGCATTGGTAAAGCCGGTTTTGGTTAACTGAATATTCCAGTTATCGCGATACACCAGATGATTAGTATTGCGGAACGGCAGCGTATACGTCGGATTAGAGAAGGTTGCCATATCTTCCCGGGTAGTACTTAACTGCCCGATCAACGGATATTGTTTGCTGGCAATGAGCAGTTTGGTTAAGTCACGGGCAGTTGAAACGTTATGCACCGACAATCCGGTAGGTTCAACAAAGCGCGTGTTGTTCATTCCGAGCGATTTCGCTTTCGCATTCATTGCCTTAATAAAGGCTTTGTAACCACCGGGATAATGGTGCGCAAGGCTTGCCGCCGCGCGGTTTTCTGAAGACATCAGCGCCAGCAACAGCATATCTTTACGGCTGATTTCGCTATTCAGTCGTACGCGCGAATAGACCCCTTTCATCTCCGGCGTCTGGCTGATATCCACTTTTAGTTTTTCATCCAGCGGCAGTCGTGCATCCAGCACAACCATCGCGGTCATTAATTTGCTGATAGACGCAATCGGACGCACCAGATCCGGGTGGTTCGAATAGATCACTTTGTTGGTATTCAGATCAACAATCATCGCGCTACCGGAGGCAATTTCCGGTTGTGAAGCGGTGGTAGCGGCTGCCGTTTTCGCAACGGCCTGCGGTGCAAAAGGCACAGCCAGCATCAGGGCCAGGCTAAATAAAGAAACTCGAAATTTCGGCATGATGAGCATTCAGATAGTGGTTCACGCGCACGGGTTGCGCACCGCCGGAGTAAGGATTTACTGAGGCTAGCGACGCCATCATAACGAGCAAAAAGTGCGATCGTCAAAGGAGAATCGTGAGGAAATGCTGCATTGCTGACATTTACGCCAGCAATGCAACGTCAAAGAACTTTCTAGAACAAACGATAACCGTAGCCCCATAGTATAACGGTTAGGGCGAGCAGCACTTCCAGTACCAGCACGCCAATCGCCAGCGTCGAACTAGAGAAGCTAAGGCCTTCCTCTTTGTTGATATTCAGGAAGCTCGGAATACCAAGGTAAAGCAGGTAGCCGGTGTAAAACAGCGCCACCGTGCCGACCAGCGCACACAACCAGACCAGTGGATAAAGCGCCACCAGACCGCTTAAAAACAGCGGAGTTGCAACGTAGCCCGCGAAGACCATGCAGTGCGCAAGTGACGGACGCTGCGGATAATTACGCGCCATCCACCAGATGACCCGCCCCATCACCGCGACCCCAGCCAGCATAACGCCGTAAAACAAGACAGCCAGCGCCAGTCCGGTAAACCAGGATAACTTCAGGATAGTGCCATCGCCAAAATTCCAGCCAATCTGTGTAGTGCCAATGAAGGCGCAAATCACCGGAATCGCCGCCATCAGCAAAACGTGGTGGGTGTAATGGTGAGAAATCGTTTCGTTTTCGCGATTAATCACCTGCATTTCACGATCGGGATGGGAAAACAGTCCCCAGACATGGCTCATACCGCCCCCTTGTTGTGAGTTCATGAACCTGACAGTTCAAGTATAAGTCAGCTTGTGATTATTTTTTGTTCGCCCATGTAATTTTCACTGTCTGATGAACGTCCTTTTTCAGCGTGAATGATTCACAGGGTGTATGCTTACTGGCAACCAAAGGGAGACAGACTGGCCTATGGATCTCAATACACTTATCTCACAATATGGTTATGCCGCGCTGGTGATCGGTAGCCTGGCGGAAGGTGAAACCGTGACTTTGCTGGGAGGCGTTGCGGCGCATCAGGGGCTATTAAAGTTCCCGCTGGTGGTACTTTCTGTGGCGCTTGGCGGCATGATTGGCGACCAGGTGCTCTATCTGTGCGGGCGGCGGTTTGGCGGCAAGCTGTTACGCCGTTTCTCGAAACATCAGGATAAAATTGAGCGGGCGCAGAAACTTATCCAACGCCATCCGTATCTGTTTGTCATTGGTACGCGCTTTATGTATGGCTTTCGGGTGATTGGCCCGACGCTGATTGGTGCCAGCCAGCTGCCGCCGAAAATCTTTCTGCCGCTGAATATTCTCGGCGCATTTGCCTGGGCGTTGATTTTTACCACTATTGGTTACGCTGGTGGTCAGGTGATTGCGCCGTGGTTGCACAATCTCGACCAGCATTTGAAGCACTGGGTCTGGTTGATTCTGGTCGTGGTTCTGGTGGTGGGCGTGCGCTGGTGGCTGAAACGACGCGGGAAGAAAAAGCCGGATCATCAGGCGTAAAACCATTGCCCTGGATAAGGCGTTCGCGCCGCATCCGACATCCGGAGTACCATGCCTGATACGACGCTTGTGCGTCTTTTCATGCCGACCAAAATATTACCCAATGAAATATCCACGCACCTCACTGCGCTATTCTGGGTTGAACTGTGGATTCGCCAACATAAAGCCGCCATCCACTATCAACGACTGCCCGGTGGTGTAATTTGCGCCCTCCGAACAAAGCCACACCACCAGGCTGGCAATCTCATGCGTTGCGCCAAAACGCCGCAAGGGAATCGAAGGCTCCGCGTCGGGCTTCACGTCGCTGTCATCCATGCCATTCATTGGCGTGGCGATCGCCCCAGGCGCGACTGCGTTCACCAAAATCTTATGCCTGACCAGCTCCAGCGCCATCGCTTTGGTTAACCCACCGAGCGCATGTTTAGCGGCTGTGTAGGCGCTGGCATCCGGCAGCGGCGTATGTTCATGTACCGACGTAATGTTGATGATGCGACCGCCCTGCCCTTGTTTCACCATCTGACGAGCCGCAATTTGCGAGCATAAGAATGCACCATCGACATCAACGGTAAAAATCTTGCGCCACTCATCAAAAGCCATATCAAGAAACGGCGCTTTGGTCATTGCACCCGCATTATTCACCAGCACATCAATGCGCCCCAGCCGTTGAATGAGTTTCTCCAGCGCCAGTGCCCCTTCTGGTAGATTGCCGAGATCCAGCTGCACGATCTCCGCACGTACGCCGTGGCTAACTACCTCACGCGCGGTATCTTTTGCCCCTTCTTCATCTGAGTGCCAGGTAATACCAATATCAAACCCCTGCTGCGCCAGTAATAACGCGCACTCTTTGCCGATCCCCGAATCGGAGGCGGTAATAATCGCAACCTGTGCCATCGAGTTCTCCACTTAACGCTGAATAAACGTTAAGTATAGAAGGCGCATATCATCAGCGTTTGTAACCCCCGCCCAACGCACCAGTGAGTTGAATGGAGGCATCCAGCCACTGCCCTTGCAATAACAGGCCATTGGCCCGCTCACGCAGCGCGGGGATTCTGGCTTCGCTGACGCGGGAACCAGCAATGATGCCCGCGTTAAAGCGCGCCTGCGCAAGACCTACCACACGCAAGGCATCGCGCTCAATTTGCGCCTGATGCTGGTTTTTCTCCGCCAGTGTCTGAACCTGACTGGCTGCCCGCGCCACGTCATTCACCGCTTCAACCACCGCTTTGTTGTAGCTGGCGATAGACAAGTTGCTTTCGGCTTTTGCGATATCGAGATTGGCGTTAAGACGACCACTATCGAAAATGGGTAGCGTCAGGCCTGCCGTAACGCCCATTTGCTGCGCGGAATGACGGAACAGATCGCTTAAGTGCAACGCATCCTGTTGCAGGAAGGCCATCAGGTTGATGTCAGGATAAAATGCCGCTTTTGCCGCATCAATGGTGCTTAGCGATGACTCAACGTACCAGTGCGCCGCCTGCAAATCTGCCCGCCGGGCCAGTAAGGAGTACCCCAGTTCATCAGGAAGCTGGCTTGCCACTTTCGGCAACGCGACCGGTTTAAGCTTCAATGACTTTGTCTGGTTATTTGTAAGTGCGCTTAACCGTGCCTCAATAATTTTCATTTTCCCCGCGACATCGTTGAGCTGCTGCCGGGTTTTGCTGGCATTAATATCGGTTTCCACACCTTCAACTGAAGAAGTAATCCCGTTCTGATATAGCTGGCGATCGGTCGCGATAATGGTGTTCTGCTCTTTTTCTATTTGCTGCAAGACCGTGTTTAACGCCGCCTGGGTTTGCCACTCCCAGTACAGGCGGGCTACGCTGCCAGCCAGCAATTGGCGGGTTTGCTCGCGTTCCGCCGCCCGTGCTTTAACCGTACCCAGGCGGGCAGTAACCTCCGCCCGATTCTTTCCCCAGATATCGAGATGCCAGCCCGCCGTTAAGCCAAAAGTACCGTTGGTGTACCACGGGCCGGTCGTACCTGCGGCCGGATCGTTCAGAGCAAACGGCCCCATTAAGCCTTCTGCCGACATTTTTTGCCGCTCCATATCCGCCGAAAAGTCGATCTGCGGACCATCCTGAGTGGCAACTGCCTTCGCCTGGGCTTCAGCTAGCTGAATGCGCTGTTCAGCCACCTGCATATCCGGTGCGTTCTGTAGTGCATTGTTAATTAAGGAAGTGAGTTGATTATCGTGATACTCCAGCCACCATTGGCTGTCTGGCCAACCATTTTTCAGCGCCGTGGGTAATGCGGTGTCAACTTGTGCAGCGGGCGTTTGCTGGCTTAACGCCTGGCGGGTTTCATGCATAGGCGCACACCCGGCCAGCATCAGTAACAGCGGAAAACAGGCGATGGCTGGATAAAAGGAATCACGATTCATGGGGGAATAATCAGGTAAGAAAAGGTGCGCGGAGATTACCGTGTGTTGCGATATATTTTTTAGTTTCGCGTGGCAATACATCAGTGGCAATAAAACGACATATCCAGAAAAATATACACTAAGTGAATGATATCTTCCGATTTATCTTAATCGTTTATGGATAACGGCAAAGGGCTTCGTTTTTTCCTATACTTATTCAGCACTCACAAATAAAGGAACGCCAATGAAAATTATACTCTGGGCTGTATTGATTATTTTCCTGATTGGGCTACTGGTGGTGACTGGCGTATTTAAGATGATATTTTAAAATTAATTAATGTCATCAGGTCCGAAAATAACGAGAATATTTCAGTCTCTCATCCTGTTGCGCTCCTGTCATGTGCATTGCTTCATATAATCACTGGCGCAAGGAGCGCGCAGGGGGCGGCCAATCGCCGCCGCCCCCTGCACCCCCGGGCTCTGGCGAACAAAATCGCCGCTGCGCGGTGCCCTCGGCTTATCCCTTACGGCTACCGGGTCGGGCGCGAGGTAACATCCCTGTAAAACGCGCCCTCAGCCCACATCCATGTGGGCTGCCCCGGCCTTCAGGGAACGCCTCGGCAATTTTGACGCCACCAAACAACCGTGCGGCCTATTGATAAAGAGCTAACACATTGTCAAAAAACATCACTATGGTTTTTTAGAGTTTCTCGATATCAATTGCCTGAATAGCCCTTGCAATATCAGGGGAATTATTCAACACCCGAACATGCTGAAATAATTCCGTTGCTTCATCGTATTCTTTACGCAAATAACTCAACCACTGTTTAATCCGCGCAACGTGATATAACCCGGTATCGCCCTGCTTTTCCAGACGGGTATATTTTTGCAGCAAAGCAACCACCTCCGGCCACGGCATTCGCGGTTCGTTATATTTTACCACCCGGCTCAGGTTGGGAATATTGAGCGCCCCGCGACCAATCATCACTGCGTCGCAGCCGCTGATCGCCATGCATTGTTGCGCGCTCTGCCAGTCCCAGATTTCACCGTTGGCAATCACCGGAATATTCAGCCGCTGGCGAATATCGCCAATCGCCTGCCAGTCAATATGCTCCGCGCGGTAACCCTGCTCTTTCGTCCGCCCATGCACCACCAGCTCCGTAGCGCCAGCCTGTTGAACCGCATCGGCGATTTCAAATTTCTTCTCACCGCTGTCCCAGCCCAGACGCACTTTCACGCTGACGGGCAAATGCGCCGGTACAGCTTCACGCATCGCTTTTGCACCCTGGTAGATGAGTTCAGGATCTTTGAGTAACGTCGCCCCGCCGCCGCTACCGTTAACCGTTTTCGACGGGCAGCCGCAATTGAGATCCACGCCCCAGGAACCTAACTCCACCGCACGGGCGGCGTTCTCTGCCAGCCATTGTGGGAACTGACCTAACAACTGCACGCGCACCAGCGTACCAGATGGTGTCCGGCTGGCGTTTTGTAGCTCAGGGCAAATGCGATGAAAGACTTTTACCGGCAGCAGTTGATCCACCACGCGGACAAACTCGGTGATGCACAGATCGTAGTCGTTAACTTCGGTCAGCAATTCACGCACCAGAGAGTCAAGCACTCCCTCCATCGGTGCCAGTAACACACGCATATCATCACCCGCAAAAAAATGAGGCGCTATGTTAGCGCCTATGGTCAGCGGATTAAAGGTCTGCAAAGAGGGATTGCTGCAAACTGCAATCCCTCTCTATGCTTGATGTATGCCTGAGTTCGCTGCGCATTGCGTAATGCCGGGGAGCGAAAAAATAAGCGCTGATTTCTTAATGTGATCGGTAGCACGTTTTACGAATTAATTGTATGATGAATCCATCTCATCTGGGGTGTTGATTATGAGTAAGACACTGAACATTATCTGGCAATATTTACGCGCTTTCGTCCTGATTTATGCCTGCCTGTATGCAGGCATTTTCATTGCTTCCCTGCTACCGGTAACCATTCCGGGCAGCATCATCGGGATGCTGATCCTGTTTGTCCTGCTGGCCTTGCAAATTCTTCCGGCAAAATGGGTCAATCCGGGGTGCTACGTACTGATTCGCTATATGGCGCTATTGTTTGTGCCGATTGGCGTAGGCGTCATGCAATATTTTGATTTGCTCCGCGCACAGTTTGGCCCGGTAGTGGTTTCCTGTGCAGTCAGTACGCTGGTGGTTTTTCTGGTGGTGAGCTGGAGTTCGCAACTGGTACACGGTGAACGTAAAGTCGTAGGTCAGAAAGGATCAGAAGAATGATGGCGAATATCTGGTGGTCATTACCGCTGACATTGATTGTCTTTTTTGCCGCCCGCAAACTGGCGGCACGGTATAAGTTTCCCTTGCTTAACCCGTTGCTGGTAGCAATGGTGGTGATCATTCCTTTTTTAATGCTGACTGGCATCTCTTACGACAGCTACTTTAAAGGTAGCGAAGTGCTAAACGATCTGCTGCAACCGGCGGTCGTCGCGCTGGCCTATCCTTTATATGAGCAGCTACACCAGATCCGCGCGCGCTGGAAATCGATCATCACCATCTGTTTTATCGGCAGCGTGGTTGCGATGGTGACGGGGACTTCCGTGGCATTGTTGATGGGCGCTTCACCGGAAATCGCCGCGTCAATCCTGCCGAAATCAGTCACCACGCCTATTGCAATGGCGGTTGGCGGCAGTATTGGCGGTATTCCGGCAATCAGCGCAGTTTGCGTGATTTTCGTCGGCATCCTCGGCGCGGTATTTGGCCATACATTGCTTAATGCGATGCGTATTCGTACCAAAGCTGCGCGCGGTCTGGCAATGGGGACTGCCTCGCACGCCCTCGGTACGGCGCGCTGCGCCGAGCTGGATTATCAGGAAGGTGCATTTAGTTCGCTAGCGCTGGTGTTATGCGGGATAATTACTTCGCTGATCGCACCGTTCCTTTTCCCGATTATTCTGGCAGTAATGGGCTAAAATTTGCGATGCGTCGCGCATTTTTGATGTATGTTTCACGCGTTGCATAATTAATGAGATTCAGATCACATATAAAGCCACAACGGGTTCGTAAACTGTTATCCCATTACATGATTATGAGGCAACGCCATGCATCCACGTTTTCAAACCGCTTTTGCCCAACTTGCGGATAACTTGCAATCTGCACTGGAACCTATTCTGGCAGACAAGTACTTCCCCGCTTTGTTGACCGGGGAGCAAGTCTCATCGCTGAAGAGCGCAACGGGGCTGGACGAAGACGCGCTGGCATTCGCACTACTTCCGCTGGCGGCGGCCTGTGCGCGTACGCCATTGTCGAATTTTAATGTTGGCGCAATTGCGCGCGGTGTGAGCGGAACCTGGTATTTCGGTGCCAATATGGAATTTATTGGTGCGACAATGCAGCAAACCGTTCATGCCGAACAAAGCGCGATCAGCCACGCCTGGTTGAGTGGTGAAAAAGCGCTTGCAGCCATCACCGTTAACTACACGCCTTGTGGTCACTGCCGTCAGTTTATGAATGAACTGAACAGCGGTCTGGATCTGCGTATTCATCTGCCGGACCGCGAGGCACACGCGCTGCGTGACTATCTGCCAGATGCCTTTGGGCCGAAAGATCTGGAGATTAAAACGCTGCTGATGGACGAACAGGATCACGGCTATGCGCTGACGGGTGATGCGCTTTCTCAGGCAGCGATTGCGGCGGCAAACCGTTCGCACATGCCTTACAGTAAGTCGCCAAGCGGTGTCGCGCTGGAATGTAAAGACGGTCGTATTTTCAGTGGCAGCTACGCTGAAAACGCCGCATTCAACCCGACTCTGCCACCGTTGCAGGGAGCGTTAATTCTGTTGAATCTCAAGGGTTATGATTACCCGGATATCCAGCGCGCGGTTCTGGCAGAAAAAGCCGATGCGCCGTTGATTCAGTGGGATGCCACCTCCGCAACGCTGAAAGCTCTCGGCTGTCACAGTATCGACCGAGTGCTTCTCGCTTAAGCCTGGTGCCGGATGCGGCGTGAACGCCTTGTCCGGCTTGCCAGCCCTCTCCTGGTGTCGAAATTCCCGGCAAACAGTTTGCCGTTTCTTGCGCAAAACCAGCGGGTAAAGTAGCCTGATGGAAATTTTCCTTAGATCGAGTCTCCTGCATGTTAAAGCGCGTGTTCCTCAGCCTGTTAGTCCTGATCGGCTTGCTGCTGTTGACTGTGCTCGGCCTCGATCGCTGGATGAGCTGGAAAACCGCGCCTTATATCTACGACGAATTGCAGGATCTCCCCTACCGCCAGGTCGGTGTGGTGCTCGGAACAGCAAAATATTATCGTACTGGCGTAATTAATCAGTATTATCGCTACCGCATTCAAGGAGCGATTAATGCCTATAACAGCGGTAAGGTAAATTATCTATTACTGAGCGGCGATAACGCATTGCAAAGTTATAATGAGCCGATGACCATGCGCAAAGATTTAATCGCTGCTGGTGTCGACCCATCAGATATTGTTCTCGATTACGCAGGCTTTCGTACGCTGGATTCCATCGTGCGTACACGCAAAGTTTTCGATACTAATGATTTCATTATTATCACCCAACGTTTCCACTGTGAGCGAGCATTATTTATTGCGCTGCATATGGGGATTCAGGCTCAGTGTTATGCCGTACCGTCACCGAAAGATATGCTGTCAGTACGTATTCGTGAATTTGCCGCCCGTTTCGGTGCGCTGGCTGACCTTTATATTTTTAAACGTGAACCGCGTTTTTTAGGGCCGCTGGTCCCTATTCCGGCTATGCACCAGGTACCGGAAGATGCGCAGGGGTATCCCGCCGTCACACCCGAACAGTTACTTGAATTACAAAAGAAACAAGGAAAGTAGTTATGGATGTACAGCAGTTTTTTGTCGTTGCCGTTTTTTTCCTTATCCCGATATTTTGTTTCCGCGAAGCATGGAAAGGCTGGCGCGCAGGCGCGATTGATAAACGGGTTAAAAATGCACCGGAACCGGTGTATGTCTGGCGAGCAAAAAATCCCGGACTCTTTTTCGCTTATATGGTGGCATATATCGGCTTCGGAATTTTATCTATCGGCATGATTGTTTATCTTATTTTCTATCGTTAATATTCCCCTCTCCAGTTAATTATTGAGAATAATTATTACTTCACCTGATAAGCTGCGGATATCACATTCCTAACCGCAGCTATTTGTGAATCTTTTCACAGTTTAAATTCCCCCGCACGCTTAGCCTTAATATCAGTACATTATTATTTACTAAACGCTCGCCTTAATTACCTATAGCATTAAGGAAGATCACATGCCGCAACAAAATTATCTGGATGAACTCACTCCGGCTTTTACGTCTTTACTGGCGATTAAAGAAGCCTCTCGCTGTTTATTATGTCACGACGCTCCCTGTAGTCAGGCTTGCCCGGCACAGACCGATCCGGGGAAATTTATTCGCTCAATCTACTTTCGTAATTTTAAAGGCGCTGCCGAGACAATTCGCGAAAATAATGCCCTCGGTGCCGTTTGTGCCAGAGTGTGCCCGACGGAGAAATTATGCCAAAGCGGTTGTACCCGTGCCGGTGTTGATGCTCCCATTGATATCGGCCGCTTACAGCGTTTTGTTACTGATTTTGAACAACAAACCGGAATGGAAATTTATCAGCCCGGTACTAAAACGCTCGGTAAAGTCGCGATTATTGGCGCAGGTCCTGCCGGATTGCAGGCCAGTGTGACACTGACAAACCAGGGTTATGACGTCACGATTTATGAGAAAGAAGCGCACCCCGGTGGCTGGTTGCGTAACGGTATTCCGCAATTCCGGTTACCGCAATCAGTGCTGGATGCAGAGATCGCCCGTATTGAAAAAATGGGCGTGACCATTAAGTGCAACAACGAAGTCGGTAACACACTCACCCTTGAGCAGCTGAAAGCAGAAAACCGCGCGGTACTGGTCACCGTGGGGTTATCAAGCGGTTCCGGGCTACCGCTGTTTGAGCATAGTGACGTTGAGATTGCCGTCGACTTCTTGCAACGTGCACGACAGGCGCAAGGCGATATCAGCATTCCACAAAGCGCATTAATTATCGGCGGCGGTGATGTCGCGATGGACGTAGCCAGCACGCTGAAAGTTCTCGGCTGTCAGGCGGTAACTTGCGTAGCGCGTGAAGAGTTAGATGAGTTTCCGGCAAGCGAAAAAGAGTTTACCAGCGCCCGGGAGCTGGGCGTTTCGATCATCGATGGATTCACGCCAGTAGCCGTGGAAGGCAATAAAGTCACGTTTAAGCATGTACGGTTATCGGGCGAACTGACGATGGCGGCAGATAAAATTATTCTCGCCGTCGGTCAGCATGCCAGACTAGATGCCTTTGCGGAGTTAGAGCCGCAGCGTAACACCATCAAAACACAAAATTACCAGACCCGCGACCCGCAAGTCTTTGCTGCTGGCGATATTGTTGAGGGTGACAAAACCGTGGTCTATGCCGTGAAAACCGGGAAAGAAGCCGCCGAGGCGATTCATCACTATTTAGAGGGAGCTTGCTCATGTTAACGAAAGATCTTTCGATTACTTTTTGCGGCGTGAAGTTTCCCAACCCGTTCTGCCTCTCTTCTTCGCCGGTAGGCAACTGCTATGAGATGTGTGCCAAAGCCTACGACACAGGTTGGGGCAGTGTGGTGTTTAAAACGATCGGCTTTTTTATCGCCAACGAAGTCTCGCCGCGTTTTGATCATCTGGTGAAAGAAGATACCGGTTTTATCGGCTTCAAAAAAATGGAGCAGATTGCTGAACATCCGTTGGAAGAGAATCTGGCCGCCCTGCGTCGGCTGAAGGAAGATTACCCGGACAAAGTATTGATCGCTTCGATCATGGGGGAAAATGAGCAGCAATGGGAGGAGCTGGCGCGCCTGGTGCAAGAAGCTGGCGCGGATATGATCGAGTGTAACTTCTCCTGTCCGCAAATGACTTCTCATGCGATGGGTAGCGATGTCGGGCAAAGCCCGGAGCTGGTAGAAAAATATTGTCGGGCAGTGAAACGGGGTTCCACGCTGCCAATGCTGGCGAAGATGACGCCGAATATCGGTGATATGTGCGAAGTGGCGCTGGCGGCGAAGCGCGGCGGCGCAGATGGCATTGCGGCGATTAACACCGTTAAATCCATCACCAATATCGATCTTAATCAGAAAATCGGTATGCCGATCGTTAACGGAAAATCGAGTATTTCCGGATATTCCGGTAAAGCGGTAAAACCGATCGCCCTGCGCTTCATTCAGCAAATGCGCACCCATCCAGAACTGCGCGATTTCCCAATCAGCGGTATCGGCGGCATTGAAACCTGGGAGGATGCGGCTGAGTTTTTATTGCTCGGCGCAGCAACGTTACAGGTGACCACCGGCATCATGCAGTACGGGTATCGGATAGTGGAAGATATGGCAAGCGGGTTGTCGCATTATCTCGCCGATCAGGGATTTGATTCGCTGCAGGAGATGGTAGGTCTGGCGAATAACAATATTGTCCCGGCGGAAGATTTAGACCGCAGTTATATTGTCTATCCCCGTATCAATCTTGATAAATGTGTTGGCTGTGGACGCTGTTATATTTCCTGTTACGACGGCGGTCACCAGGCGATGGAATGGAGCGAGAAAACCCGCACACCGCATTGTAATACCGAGAAATGTGTGGGTTGTCTGCTTTGTGGTCACGTCTGCCCGGTGGGTTGTATTGAGCTCGGGGAAGTGAAGTTTAAGAAAGGCGAGAAAGAACACCCGGTAACGTTGTAAAACCAGAGACGCATCCGGCATTTGGTTCCTGTCGCCGGATGCGGCTTGAACGCCTTATCCGGCCTACAAAACCATACAAATCAGTATGTTGAGCTTATTGTAGGCCGGATAAAACGCGCCAGCGTTGCATCCGGCATTTGGCTCCTGTTGCCGGATGCGGCGTGAACGCCTTATCCGGCCTACAAAACCAGACAGATCATGATGTTATGTGCGTTTATGACCGAATGCGGACCACATTCACATCATTTCTTACGCGCGTATTTCAGTGAATCCAGCGCTACGGCGAAGATAATAATCGCCCCTTTGATGATGTACTGCCAGTATGGGTTTACGCCGATATACGTCAGGCCATAGTTGATGACCGTAAAAATAATTACCCCGGTCACCACGCCAATCACCGTCCCCACACCGCCGCTGAACGATACACCGCCTACCACGCACGCCGCGATAGCATCCAGCTCATACATAAAGCCGAGGTTGTTGGTGGCAGAGCCGATACGTCCGGCTTCTAACATCCCGCCAAAGGCATAGAACACGCCAGACAACGCGTAGATCATCAGCAGGTTCAGGCCGACGTTGACACCAGATACTTTTGCCGCTTCCGGGTTACCGCCAATGGCAAAAATGTTCTTACCGAAGCGGGTTTTGTTCCACAACACCCAGACGAACGCCACCGCAATCAACGCGTAGAAGGTGATGTAAGAGAGACGGAAACTCCCCAGCGCGACAAAGCCCTGAGCAAAGGTAGAGAAGCCACTGTCAAAACCAGAAATTGGCGACGCCCCGACAAAGTCGTAATAGAGCGAGTTGATGCCATAGACGATGATCATCGTGCCGAGCGTGGTAATGAACGGCGTCACGTTGAGATAAGCGATAATCAGACCGTTGATCAAACCGATCACCGCACCAATGGCACAGACAATCAGAATAACCAGCGCAATCGGCATCGTCGCCATTTCCGGGAACACTTTGTTGGCGTTATCCATGGACTGCAATAATGTCGCAGCCACCACTGCCGCCAGCCCTACCTGACGACCAGCAGAAAGATCGGTCCCCTGGGTGACAATTAACCCTGCCACACCGAGCGCGATAATAATACGCACCGATGACTGGGTGAGAATATTACTTAAGTTCAACAGACTTAAAAATGTTGGGTCCTGGAAAATAATAATCGCCAGCAAAACTAAAAGAACGACGTAAATACCGCCCTCTTTCAGGTAAGTAAGAAAACTTTTCTTATTTAACGCACTCATGGGAAGCCCCTAATCTTAAAGGTGCAAAGACGCAAGACGCAGAATTTCGTTTTGCGTTGTTGTTTTTGTATCGACAATTCCGGAAACGAGACCATTGCTCATGACCAGAATACGGTCTGTTATCCCTAACAACTCAGGCATTTCAGAGGAGATAATAATAATCCCCTTGCCTTTCTTCGCCAGTTCGGCAATTAACTGATAAATTTCAAACTTCGCCCCGACATCAATACCGCGCGTCGGTTCATCGAGCATTAATATTTCTGGTTGCGTTAGTAGCCAGCGACCAATAATCACCTTTTGCTGATTACCACCGGAGAGCGAACCAATTTGCGTCCGATGACCCGGCGTTTTTACCCGCATCGAATCAATCACCCACTGGGTATCGCTTTTCATCCGCGAGTTATCCAGTAAACCAACTTTATTTTTGTAGTTGCGAATATTGGAAATTAACGAGTTAAAACCAATATCCAGATAGGCATAAATTCCCGTTGAGCGGCGCTCCTCAGTTACCAGTGCAAATCCATGGTTTATGGCTTCGTTGGCATTATGGTTATTGATCTGTTTGCCGTGCAACGTTATGGTGCCAGCCGATTTCTCGCGAATACCAAATAACGTCTCAACAATATCGGTACGTTTCGCCCCCACCAGACCGGCAATACCGAGGATCTCCCCTTTATGCAGATCAAACGAGACATCGCGAATCGACGGCTGGCGCAGTGACGTCAGGTTACGTACCTCGAGGATGACTTCGCCCGGTTTGTTTTCTTTGTCAGGGAAACGCTGGTTAAGAGAACGCCCAACCATCATGGCGATGATCTTGTCCATCGTCAGTCCTGCCAGCGGTTCGGTGGCGATCCACTGACCGTCGCGCAATACGGTAACTTCATCACATAACTGGAAGATTTCTTCCATTTTATGCGAGATATAAACAATACCGCAGCCGCGCTCTTTTAATTTACGAATAATAGTGAACAGATGATTGACCTCTTTTTCGGTTAACGAAGAAGTCGGTTCATCCATAATCACAATTTTCGCGTTATAGGAAAACGCTTTGGCGATTTCGATCATCTGCATTTGCGAAACGGATAATGTGCCGACGCGCGCACGCGGATCGATATCAATATCCAGTTCGTCAAAAATCGCTTTGGTTTCGCGGTACATTTTGTCCTGATCGACAAACATGCCTTTGGTGGGATATCGCCCCAGCCACATGTTATCCATCACCGAACGTTGTAATACCAGGTTTAACTCCTGGTGTACCATCGAAATACCATTTTCCAGGGCTTCTTTTGCAGAATGGAAATCGATCTCTTTACCCTGGAATAAAATGGTGCCGGAGTCTTTTTGATAAATACCAAACAGGCATTTTAATAATGTCGATTTTCCTGCACCGTTTTCCCCCATTAATGCATGGATAGAATGTGGCCGGACTTTTAAATTAACGTTATCAAGTGCCTTAACACCAGGAAAGGACTTGTTGATACCGCTCATTTCCAACAAGTATTCCCCGGAGGACGGAGTCGTTGAGCTGACCATATAATTTTACCTTGTTGGCCATACAATAAGGGCGCAGTAATAGACTGCGCCCAATCAGTCTTATTTCTTGCTGAATTCAGCCAGGTTGTCTTTATCTACGCCAACATAAGGTACGCGGACCACTTTGTTGTCGATTTTCCAGTTGGTGCCATCAGCCGCACCTTTACCATCGGCCAGGTTTTTCGCCAGATCAAAGGTCGCTTTCGCCTGGTTGTTAGCATCGTTCAGTACGGTGCCCGCCAGTGCACCGGATTTCACCAGCGCCAGCGCTTCTGGCAGCGCATCGACGCCAAACACCGGAATGCTGGACTTGTTGTGTGCTTTCAGCGCTTCAACCGCGCCCATTGCCATCGCATCGTTGTTGGCGATAACCACTTCGATTTTGTTGGCGTTCGGGCCAGACAGCCAGGCGTCCATCTTATCTTTCGCCTGAGCGGTGTCCCACATTGCGGTATCTAACTGTAACTGTTCAGTTTTGATGCCTTTATCGTTCAATTCTTTAATCACGTAAGTGGTACGTGCTTCTGCATCCGGATGGCCCGGTTCACCTTTCAGCAGTACGAACTGAATCTGACCGTCTTTGTTCAGATCCCAACCCTGATTCGCCGCCCAGTGTTTAGCAATCAAATCGCCTTGAATAATGCCGGACTCTTTGGAGTCAGTGCCAACGTAGTAGGCTTTGTCGTAGCTATCCAGCGCCTTACGAGACGGTTCTTTGTTGAAGAAAACCACCGGCACGTTTTGCCCACGCGCTTTCTCAATCACCGTACCCGCAGCTGCCGGGTCAACCAGGTTGATTGCCAGTGCCTTCACCCCTTTCGCCAGCAATACGTCGATCTGATCGTTCTGCTTGGACTGGTCATTCTGAGAATCATTCATCAGCAGCTGAACATCTGGCGCGGCTTTCGCATCTTGCTCAATAGCCTTGCGCACTACAGACATAAAGTTATCGTCGTACTTATAGATTGTTACACCAATGCGGGTATCAGCAGCGTGTGCAGCGGCACCGAATAACATGCTGGCCATCACAGCAGACAGGGTTAACACCTTCTTATTCATGGTATCTCCGGTTTTTCTTATGCAGGGTAGTGCTTGAGATAAATGCTCGGCGGGGCAGTAGAGTTAATGAAGTGTTACTGAACGCCGAAGCTCACTTTTTAAAATTCGTTCTTCCATGCCCGGTAACGCTCCAGAAAACGGCTTTAATTGTTGTTATGACGCTGTTACCTCGGCAAAAGTGATTATTCACTGTTACATACGGGTTACAACGTTAAAACGGTGCAATCATAGCTATCACATTGTTAAGATACTGTGAAATCACTCACAGATTGAAAGCGGTTACATCGCCTGATTTGTTGAGTTAGTGATCGCCGCCGCATTCTGGCGTGTTGCGACAGAATGGCGACGCACTAACGTCGGCATAAAACAGTGGCTGGCACGAGGATCAATATTGCCTGCTGCCCCCTGCAAGGCCAGTTCGGTGGCTAATTTCGCCATTGAAGCAATGGGATAACGCACGGTCGTTAATTGCGGGTCGGTGTAACGGGCGATGGGAATATCATCGAAACCGATGATTGAGAGATGTAACGGAATCGCAATGCCATTATCTTTTAATGCTGTCAGTGCGCCAGCGGCCATATTGTCGTTATAAGCAAATACAGCGGTAAGTTGTAGATTGCGCCCCAGCAGTTCAACCATCGCCGCCTCACCGCCCGGCATGTCCGGCGTACCAGCGCCAATCCAGCTTTCCGGCGGAATAATATCCTGCTCTTTCAACGCACTCATCCAGCCTGCTTTACGCATGGCGTCATCTTCAATGCCGTGGCTGGAAGAAAGATAACCAATACGTTGATGACCGTTATTCAGCAACATGCGCGTCGCCATTCGGGCACCGCTGAGATTATCCAGGCAAACGCAACGATGGGCGTACCCCGGCACAACGCGGTTGATTAACACCATACCGGGAATGTTATCCATAAATTGCGCCAGTTCATCGTCACTCAATGCTTTTGAGTGAACAATCAACGCATTACAACGCTGGCGAATTAACACCTCAATGGCGTGACGCTCTTTTTCCGCTTCATGATAGCTATTGCCGATTAGCACGTATTTCTGATGCTGCTGAGCGACCAGATCCACCGCTTTTACCAGCGCGCCGAAAAACGCATCAGAAACGTCCATCACCACCACGCCAATGGTGTCGCTAACCTGAGTTGCCAGCGCCTGGGCATTGGCGTTTGGCCGATAATCCAGCTCACTCACGGCTTTCATTACTGCTTCACGCGTGTCGGCACTGACCAGCGTGCTGTTATTGAGCACCCGGGAAACCGTTGCCACAGAGACGCCAGCCTGACGCGCTACATCACGAATGGTGATCATATTCACTACCTGTTATGAGATTGCAGTAAATGACTGCTTGCTGGCGGCTATTTTGTCAGCACTGAATACAGGACTTCGTGAATCGAGTCACAGCAATGGAAACGGTTACAGCCGTTTTGTTAACGAATGTGATCCAGATCGTTATCTTGATGTTTTAGATATTGCCGGTCCGGCAGCACGCAAAGTTAACTGACGCCAGAGCCATTCCACCGGCCCCTGGCGGAAGTAACGCAGCCAGATAACAGAGAAGAGGATATTCGCCAGCCATACCGGAATAACAAACGCCAGCAGCTCCAGGCGGTCAAAATGCATAAACAAACCGAGGTGGTAAAAAAGCGTGGTACAAATCAGCGTTTGCAATAGATAGTTGGTCAGCGCCATCCGTCCGACGCAGGCGATCGCAAGCACCAGCTTAAAGCGGCTCAATTGCGGCCAGAAGCCATAAAACAGCGACGCATAGCCAATCGCCTGAAACGGCGCACTCAGTTCCCGCGGCATTTGAAGTAAGAAGGCACACCAGCGATACGCCCAGTCCAGCTGCCATTGCAGGGCGATGGCAGGAAGGTTAATGGTCACCCCAATCGCCACCAGCACAAAACCAGTACGACGATAGTGACGTAAGCTGAACTGCCCTTTCAGCCAGCCGCTGCGCATCAGCGCCGCACCAATGAGCATCATCCCTGCCAGTTGCCAGCCATACTGTGCGCCCAGTGCCAGTAAACTGTTGCCAACACCATCGGCACGATTACTGATCGCTTCAACGCCGCCGTGAAGCTTCCAGTATTTTTCATACAAAATAGCCGATGCATCCGGCGTCCAGGCGCGGCTGGTCTGGCTGTCGGAAATCAGCCCCAATAACAGCAAAACGCCAAGCCCCACCAGATAAAGCATGACGCCTGTATTAAACAGGCTTTTTACCGATGGCGCATCGCGCACCAGCCGCCAGCAGATTAAGCCCACCAGCCCGTAAGCCAGCAAAATATCGCCGTCCCAGAACAATAAACCGTGAATAAAGCCCAACAAGACTAACAGCGTTAACCGCGACTGGATCCAGCGTCTGCCACGGGGCAGCAACATTTGCAGGCCCGCACCAAACAGTAGCGCAAAAAGCGTGAGGAATTTCACCTGGCCGATGAGATCAAGAAATGCCCAGGTCCATGCATCCCGCGGCGTAATAGCACCGTACCAGGCGGGATTGAGATAAGCCGCCTTTGGTAGCCCAAAGGCGCTGATGTTTAATAGCAGGATCCCCAGAATGGCGACGCCGCGAACAAAATCGAGCGTGACGTTGCGCTCCATGGTTCCTGCCTTTTAATCAGTTGTGATGACGCACAGCGCGCAGAAACTCGTGGCGCGTATTCTGACTGGATTTGAACAATCCACCAAGAGAGGTCGTTGTCGTGGCACTGGTTGCATCGCGGATGCCACGCGCCTTCACGCAGTAATGCACCGCGTCGATCGAGACAGCCACGTTATTGGTGCCCAGCAGCGTTTGTAGCGCAATAAGAATTTGCTGCGTCAGACGTTCCTGCACCTGCGGACGCTGGGCAAAGAACTGCACAATGCGGTTAATTTTTGACAGACCGATCACCGAATCTTTCGGGATATAGGCCACCGTCGCTTTGCCATCGATGGTAACAAAATGGTGTTCACAGGTGCTGGTCAGAGTGATATCGCGCACGGTGACCATTTCATCGACCTTCATTTTGTTTTCAATGAGGGTGATTTTCGGGAAATTGGCGTAATCCAGACCGGAGAAAATTTCATCGACATACATTTTAGCGATGCGATGCGGCGTTTCCATCAAACTGTCATCAGCCAGGTCGAGATTCAGCAGCTGCATGATTTCGGTCATATGACCAGCAATAAGGCTTTTGCGCGTTTCGTTATCCATTTCATGCACGGGCGGGCGCAGCGGTGTTTCCAGTCCTCGCGCAACTAACGCTTCATGAACCAGGGCCGCTTCTTTACTGAGTGATGGCATTTATGATTTCTCCTGCAGGTGTGACGCCTCCGCCCTGCGTGGGGGCAAAGTTATTAAGCTGATTTACAGCCTGATTATTGTGCGTGAGGCGGCGCACATAATCCAGTATTCACAGCGATAATTATTGTAATTGCCGCTGCCTTTCATCAGCAGATGTTAAAACATCGTTATGCAAATACGGAAGTGAAAGTTACTCACAGCACATTGAATAAACGGTATGATGAAGAAATTGCAAACAACACAACAAGGAGCCACGCATGGAAATGCTCGAAGAGCACCGCTGTTTTGAAGGCTGGCAGCAACGCTGGCGACACGACTCCAGTACCTTAAACTGCCCGATGACGTTCAGTATCTTTCTCCCTCCACCTCGTGATCACACTCCGCCACCAGTGCTGTACTGGCTTTCCGGATTAACCTGCAATGACGAGAACTTCACCACCAAGGCGGGTGCCCAGCGGGTAGCGGCGGAACTGGGGATTGTACTGGTGATGCCAGACACCAGCCCGCGCGGCGAAAAGGTTGCCAACGACGATGGCTACGATTTAGGCCAGGGCGCAGGCTTTTATCTTAATGCCACGCAACCGCCGTGGGCGACGCATTACCGGATGTATGATTATCTGCGCGATGAATTACCGGCGCTGGTTCAGTCGCAATTTAATGTCAGCGACCGCTGCGCCATTAGCGGTCACTCAATGGGTGGTCACGGTGCGCTGATTATGGCGCTGAAAAATCCGGGTAAATACACCAGCGTTTCGGCCTTTGCGCCAATTGTGAATCCGTGCAGCGTCCCGTGGGGAATCAAAGCGTTTAGCAGCTATTTAGGTGAGGACAAAAATGCATGGCTGGAATGGGACAGTTGCGCACTGATGTATGCCAGTAACGCGCAGGATGCGATCCCGACGCTTATCGATCAGGGCGATAATGATCAGTTTCTTGCCGACCAGTTGCAACCTGCGGTACTGGCAGAAGCCGCGCGCCAGAAAGCGTGGCCGATGACGCTGCGTATTCAGCCGGGATATGATCACAGTTACTACTTCATCGCCTCTTTTATAGAGGATCACCTGCGCTTCCATGCGCAGTATTTACTGAAGTGAAAGTCCGCCCGGTTCGCCGGGCATCTTCTCATCAGAAGCGATAATCCACTGCCATAAAGTAACGACGTCCGTCTTCGTTATAGCTGTAGTCGTCACGACTGAGATCCTTGTCGCCAAGGTTCAGCACGCCTGCGCGCAGTTTGACGTCTTTAGTCACCTGCCAGGCCGCGCCGGTATTCCAGATGGTATAACCGCCCGGTGTTTTAGCCGTCGCGCTGTCGGCGCGTTTCTGCCCGGTATAGTGCCCAGAAACATAGAATGACCAGTCTTCCAGCGCCAGCGGTTTCCAGTCCAGCGTACCGTTAGCAGTATGGAACGGCAGATCGGATAGCGGTTTGTTTTCGCCGTTGCTGACATCACGACCATCGTTGTAGGTGTAGTTGATCGACAGTTTCCATTCATCGTTGAACGGAATTTTCAGTTCGGTTTCCACGCCCTGAATACGAGCTTTGTTAACGTTGTAGTAGCTAAATACCGGTATGCGCCGTCCGTTAGCGCCCGTCTCAAAACCAACAAAGTTTTGGTAGCCCGGTGCAGCGTTGACGTCAGACGTACGGCTGATGCTGATACGATCTTTCACATCGTTACGGAAAACGGTAACGCTGGATTCAACCCCTTCCAGCCAGCCTTCTTCACCCATGTAGTAAAGCCCCAGCTCCCAACTTTCGCTGGTTTCTGGTTTCAGATCCGGGCTACCCACAATCTTACATGCGCCACGGCAGGAATTGCTCGTCCAGTCAGGGCTAAGTTGCAACAGAGAAGGTGCTTTAAATGCCGTCGCCCAGCCCCCTTTCACCGTTACGGTGTCGGTGGCGTTATAAACCAGGTAGGCACGCGGACTCCAGTGTTCACCGTAGGTTTCGTGATCGTCCATACGCACGCCGGTCGTCAGCGCCAGCGGCTCGAAGATCCGCCATTCATCTTCCACAAACAGCGCGTACTGGCTGGCAGACGTTTTGGAGCTGGTTCCCCCGGTCAGGTTCACCGCATCGCTAAGTTTGTCGTGACGCCATTCACCGCCAACCGTGAGAAACTGATTAATCGCCGTCAGCGGCAACGTGTATTTGCCGTCGACCGTATTGCTTTCGGAAGTTATCGGGCTGCTGTTGCCAGGGTTTTTGTTCTCGACTTTCTCACCGTAGTATTTCAGTTCGCTGGTGCCGTAATCCCAACGCCCATTATGGCTGACGGAGTAGTTCTGGCGTTCCAGGCGGTTTTTGTCCAGCGAGTCGGAATCACGATCCTGACGGTCGAAACCGTATCCGGCAGTAAAATCGTGATTTTGATTCGGTGTCCAGGCAAATTCGACATTGCCGTCGCGGCTGGAGAATCCTTCAATACGCGGCGTTTCTCCGGTATCGGTGGTCGTTGAGTTTTGCGGGTCATCCTTTTCACGTTTTGCCAGGCTGCCGTAAGCTTTCATTCCCAGCACACCATCAATTAATGGTCCACTGGTAAAGAACTGACCGTTATAGGTGTCACCGCGATCGCGATGTTCCTGAATGGTGGTATCGACGGTAACGGTACCCGACCATTTCTGACCGATTTTTTTGGTGATGATATTCACTACACCGCCGAGCGCATCGGAACCGTACAGCGACGACATCGGGCCACGGACCACTTCAATACGTTCGATGGAATCGACCGGGATCCAGTTCAGATCGAAATCATTGTGGCGGAAGACGGCATTGCGGGAGTTCACGCGTTTACCGTCGACGAGAATCAGGGTATAGCTGCTGTCCAGACCACGAATACTAACGCCCTTACGGTTATCCCCTTCGTTCGTCAGTTGTACGCCAGGCACTTCTTTGAGGACATCCTTCAGATTCTGTACCGGTTTTCGCTGCAGGTCTTCCTGGGTAATGACGCTGATACTGGCAGGTGCATCTTTAAGATTTTGTTCCACGGAAGATGCAGTGACAACCATCGTTTCGCCATCATCATCGACCGCTAACACAGGCCATGCACAAGAAATAGCGGACAAACACAGCCCGACCCGTACGAAAGGGTTCAACCTAAACATTCCATATCTCCATGAGGTAACTACGAAAATAAAATGGGTTATCGCTCACATCTTCTTCACGTCCCCTTGCGTACGGCAGCATCGCGGTGGACTTATTTTTTATGCAGGTGATCATCCCAGAAAGCCGGAACAGCCTCTGATTTGTCAGCCTTTTTTGATTGCGGCGTAACGATAATGCAAACGATAACAATTATCAATCCAAATGTTAAATTTTATATCCGCATGATTTGTCAGGGAAATGGAATTGAAAAAGCCCTCTCGGTTGAGAGGGCTTAGCAAGGAAGGGAGGAAACTTATTTCTTATCGTTCTGCGGGAACTTCATTTCGCTGTAGCGTACGAAGTGAGTTCCTTTAATCAGCTTGTAGCCGAACCAAATAATCAGGAACAGCGGGATACCAATATACGTTGCCGCTACGCCGCCCCAGTCAATAGTATCTTTCAGGAACGCTTCGTAGTTCTGGCCCAAAGTGATAATCAGACACAGAATGAATGCGAAGATCGGCCCCAGTGGGAAGAAACCTGAACGGTACGGCAGATCGTTAATGTCGTGTCCCTGCAATACGTAACCGCGACGGAAGCGATAGTGGCTAATGGCAATCCCCAGCCAGGCGATAAAACCCGTCATCCCGGAGGTGTTCAGCAGCCACAGGTATACCGTCTGGTTGCCAAACATGGAGGTCAGGAAGCACAGACCGGCAATCACCGTCGTCGCATACAGCGCATTACGCGGCACGCCACCACGCGACAGTTTAGCGAAAATGCGCGGCGCTTTACCGTCACACGCCAGGGTGTACAGCATACGAGTAGACGCATACATACCGGAGTTACCCGCTGACAGCACCGCCGTCAGAATAACTGCGTTCATCACCGCCGCCGCAGAGAGCAGACCCGCGTGCTGGAACACCAGGGTGAACGGACTAACGCTGATGTCTTTAACATCGTTACGCAGCAGGCTCGGATCGGTGTACGGAATAATCAGGCTGATAATCAGGATCGCGAACACATAGAACAACAGGATTCGCCAGAACACCTGACGTACCGCGCGTGGAATGTTTTTCGCCGGATCTTCGGACTCGCCTGCAGCAATACCGATCAGCTCGGTTCCCTGGAAAGAGAAGCCGACAATCATAGCTACGCCGATCATCGCCGCAAAACCACCAGCAAACGGCGCTTCGCCGATTGTCCAGTTGCTCCAGCCCGCAGGCTGCGCGCCTTTGAAGATACCGATAATCATCAGCACGCCAACGATGATAAAGACAATAACTGTCGTGACTTTGATCAGTGAGAACCAGTATTCCGCTTCACCAAAGCCACGAACTGAGATGTAGTTCAGCAGGAAGATAACGCCGAGGAACAACGCACTCCAGATCCAGCCCGATGTATCCGGGAACCACCAGCTCATGACCAGCTGAGCTGCAACCAGGTCAACGGCGATAGTCACCGCCCAGTTGTACCAGTAGTTCCAGCCCAGCGCGAAGCCAAAGCCTTCTTCAACATAGTTCTGACCGTAAGTGGCAAACGAACCGGAAACCGGCATATATGCAGCCAGTTCACCGAGACTGGTCATCAGGAAGTAAACCATCAGGCCAATCAGCATATACGAGAGCAATGCCCCGCCCGGACCTGCCTGAGAAATCGTTGCGCCAGAGGCAACAAAAAGACCTGTACCGATGGAACCGCCAATGGCAATCATCGTCAGGTGACGCGCCTTTAATTCACGGCGTAAGCCCGGCGCTTCTGTGGTTTTAGTTTCGGAAACCATACAAAAATGCTATCCATCTTAAAAATGAGGCGCGATTGTAGCAGACGATTGGCAATCCTTCCGGCAGAAATACACGGTTATAAGACACCTTCATGATCGCCCAGGGATTATAAGTAAAGCAGCCAATCTCTTTTCTGGCGAATGCATGCTGAAGGCGCTGCGTCACGAAATCGACACAGCACCAGCATGTTCTTGTACAGCAACTTAACGCGGCACATTTGCGGGATCGCAATAGTCCAGAAAGCGCCGTAGCGCGTTGGAAAGGTGTTTTTGCCGATGATGTATACGCCACAACGTACGCATCAGGCGCGGCAGAGGGACCGCAACTTCACTTAATGTGCCTGCCTGCAATTGATCTTCAATCACACGTCGCGACAGGCAACTAATTCCCAACCCATGACGCACCGCATGTTTGATTGCCTCGGAGTTACCTAATTCCATCGCCATCTCAAACTTCGGTAAATGTGACAGCAACAGATAATCGACAATCTCCCGCGTGCCGGAACCGCGTTCACGCAGGATCCACGGCGCAGCGGCCAGCTGTTCTAAGGTGACCGGACCACGGGCCAACGGCGAAGTCGGCGCGGCGAAAACCACCAGCTCGTCTTCCAGCCACGGTTCAGAAATGATTTCAGTGCTGTGGCACGGTCCTTCAATAAAGCCAATATCAACGCGGAAATCCAGCACCGCTTGCATCACGTCCTGGCTATTCCCAACGCTAAGTTCAATCGGCAACTGCGGATAATCATGGCGATAACGGGCGATAACTGCAGGCAGAATGTAGTTACCGATGGTACTACTGGCATAGATACGAATCGCGCCGTTGTCTTCGCGAAACAGTTGTTCGATTTCAACCGCCTGTTCAAGCAATGCCAACGCACGCG
>OHAC01000562.1_pt1 | contig 37867 bp, 31 predicted proteins | sample 1577051 | NCBI WGS metagenome assembly OHAC01 (sample SAMEA3541499, study PRJEB24748) | human gut metagenome | biome: human gut; feature: human-associated habitat; material: faeces | place: China | collected 2012 | reverse complement strand
TTCATCTCAAAATCCTCCTATACGTACAATACTCAATAGGACAATTATAACATTTTTTGTTGATTATGCAATAGACTTTTTATGAAAAGAATATTTCTTTTATAGATTTTTACCAACTTTATAAAATTCTATCGTTCTCCATTTCATATAGCATATCTGCAACATTTATTGTGGATACTCTGTGGGATACCAGGACAGCCATTTTCATCCATTTTTTATTTCTTTTATCATTTCAACGTTTTTATATATTCTTTCTGCTTGGGAGTTATCCGATAACTCTCTACGCACTTTTGTATTGTTTTGTTATGTGTCCACACGTCCAGTTGTCTTTCCTCTAGAAACGGAATCACCTGTTCATACTGCTTTGCCAATGCTGTAGCAAAATACCATGCACGCATCATATTTACGTAATATTCTTCTGAACGAATTTCTGCAACCTTCCTGGCATATTCTATCCGGAATGTGTCCTCAAGATAATATCTCATCAACATACCGATAGCAAATCGAATTGTATATGTATGTTCTGATTCAAGCCACTGATAGATTTTCTTTATAAATATATCCAAATGTTTCCTGACAACTTTCATTGCAAGCATATCGCACGTTGCCCAATTATCTATATATGGCAGAAAATATTCTAATTCATCCAGAGCACTATCATATTCTTTGATTTGCTCTATCAATAATCCATGCAAATTATTCTCTTCATAATATTGATGTGGAAGTACCTTTAAAAATTCTTTTGCTTCTTCCGTTTTTCCATATTCTTTTGCAAATGTCCGTAACTGCGGAGTTCTCACTCCTATGATTTTGTTCTTATCAATATTCGGCATCAGTCCTGCATGGAAATCCCTGTACTTTAAATCCTGCATCTCAAAGAGTTGCTCTTCCACTTCTTTAATTACCCATTCCTGTTCCAAATTTTTTACCTTCTTTTCACATTTTTTCAAAGAAAAATAATCTATTAAAAAGTGTTATTACTTTCTAATAGATTATCTTTTTACTATTCTGGATATTCTACACCCTCCGGCAGTTCATCCCATTCATTTAATCCAAGATGCTGCTTAAACTTTGCCTGCTCCAAAGTCAGTTTTGGTAAATCATCTTCCAGATATTCCATCAATTCTCTGATTCCCTCACGAGTTACATTATTTACTTCAAAAATCCGCTCACATCCGGCATTTTCCATCCATTGTCTTACCATAGGAATGTTTGCATACGGCGAGTCAACTTTTGTAATAATTCCGATTAATGGACGTTGGATAAAAGAGCGACCTCCCGGTCCAAACAAATTAAACGGCTCATCCGCAGCTTGTACCATTGCGATTACATCTGCTTCAAATGAAAAACATGCCAATCCTACACTAAAATGCTTAGACTCTGCATACTCTCCCGGAGAATCAATCGTGTCATCTTCTGTGTTCGTATATTGTGTTTTAATATAGTGAAGTTCTTCCCCCTTCAATGCCTGTGTCAAAGAGGTTTTTCCTGCTTCACTTCTACCCATTAAAAATATTTTTTTCATCTTTTCACCTGATTCTCTTACTTTTTTAGCTTCGGTATACTTCGCAAGTTGCAAAGCCTAACTCTTCTTTAAAAAAGCGGACGACTTCCCCTACCGCAGTCTCTACTTCTGATAAACGACCAAGCAAGATTAATGTTCCACAAAATCGATCCATAAACCCGATTTCAACATGTGCACTCTTCATCGCCACATCAGCAGCCACTACAACAGCTTCCCATGGTGTAAATCGAAGAAGTCCTATTGTCTCTCCATTATGATCTTCACCTTGATGCACCCCGATATGTAAGCCAAGATTCTGATAAATGCATGGATCTGCCGGATTTAAGACATGTGCCATACAAACTTCTCTTCCCGGAACACGAACACGTGTCATGCGAAGCCGTTTTCCTTTCAAATCTTGATAATCATCATGGAACAGTTTTTCTAACAGTTCCTCTTTTGTCATTCGAGCCATTGCTGCACTTCCTATCTCTTTGTAATATTGCAGACTACATATCCAAGAGAATCTCTAAAATAATCTACAATTTCTGTCAATGCTGATGTCACATCAGAAATTTCTCCGGTAATGATCAAAGTCCCGGTAAAACGATCTGCAAATCCCAAATATACATTTCCACTTTTTACTGCGATATCTGATGCAATAACTGCAGACTCCGGTGGTGTCATATTCATAATTCCAATTGCAGAGGAACGATAATCCACCTGTGGATTCAATCCTAATTTCTGATAAATAATTGGTGACGGACCTCCCATCACATGTGCAAATGTAATTTCCTTTCCACATACAGTTTCCTGTACGATACGAATCTGTTCTTCATGCTCATTTGCCATCTCTTTGTACCTCTCCTTCTTAATTCTTTCATACACATTTTCTATCTAATTGCTGTTTTACAAAGTGAATGTTTATTTATTTGATTCTTCTCGAAGCCCCAGTATACCTTCTACCAGAATCTTTACATCATCAAAAATATAATCAAATGCACCTGCCTGACACATATTGATTATAACCATTCCGATTGGCACTGCAACGATCATTCCAATCACGCTGCTCACACGATATCCGATATACAATAAAATCAATGTGACCAGAGGATTAAGCCCGACACTATCTGCTACCAATTTAGGCTGTAATAATTGTCTGGATACCTGGGTGATCGCATAAATTACGATTAACATAATAGCCATTGTATAATTACCCATAAAGAATTTATATACTGCCCATGGAATCATTGCTGTTCCTGTTCCGAAGAATGGAAGAAAATCCAAAAATGCTATCAAAAACGCAACAAGAACAAAATAGTTAATCCTAAGCATTGCAAAACCAACAGCTAATATTAAGAATACAATCCCCATTATTTTAAACTGGGCTTTAAAATATCCTCCTACTGCATATCGCAGATTATCCATAACCAGTTTCATCCTCTTCTCTACCGATGGCGGCGCAATCTTACATAACCATTGTATCACATCTTCACGCTGTACGGTAAAAAAATATGAAGACATCAATGCCATAATTAAGTATATCACATATGAAGGTAATTTTTTAGCGAAATTACCTGCTGCTTCCATTGTTGGTTCGCTTGCTTTTTTCACTAAATCCCCCATCATCTGATCCAGATTCACTATCGCTGTATTCCAACCATCCTGCACGCTTTCCGGAAGGCGTGAGAATAAACCTGATAATGTTCCTCCTATCTGGCGCAATCCGCTTTCTAACTGACTATACAGATCAGGTACGTTTTGTATCAAATCTCCAATTTCAAGTATTAATCTGCTGATTGCAAAATAAAATATGGCTACAATAATCGCAATAACCACGATTACAACTAATGCGGATCCCAATTTTTTTACTATATTAAATTTCTTTTCCAGCCAATTTACTACCGGCACCGCAATTGATGCAATGCACCATCCAACTACAAATGGCATAAAAAACAAAACGGCTTTTACTCCAATAAATATAAATGCAACCGTCGCTAATATGCTAAATAATAAGCTTACTGCCACTTGCCAATACGGGCGTTTCTTTTCCATACAGACACGTCACCTCGTTTTCATAATCTGCTATTATCTGCCCCTTGTTGCTCTATCACACTTGTTTTCATTAATTTATCTTATTCTTCTGTCTCATCCTCATTGCCAAGATATTCTGTCTCCACAAGTTCCCAAATTTCATCCCGGCCTTGTTTTGTTACAGAAGAAAATGGAATAATCTTTGTTCCCGGAACTAAATTCAATCCCGTCTTTACCATTTTCACATGTTTCTGAACCTGACTTCTTTTCAATTTATCTAACTTTGTGGCAATAATAATCGGTTCAAACCCCTGTTCAACAATCCAATTATACATCATCTTATCATTTGCAGATGGGTCATGACGGATATCTATCAACAAAAATACTGCTCTTAACTGTTTTGAACCATGAAGATATCTTTCAATTAATTTTCCCCATTCGATTTTGTCTTTCTCAGAAACCTTCGCATAACCATATCCCGGAAGGTCCACAAGATACATTTCTTCATTGATATTATAAAAATTAATCGTCTGCGTTTTTCCTGGCGTTGCAGAAATTCTTGCATAAGATTTTCTGTTCATCAACGCATTAATCAAGGAAGATTTACCAACATTTGATTTACCTGCAAATGCAATCTCTGGCAGTTCATTTTCCGGGAGTTTACTTGTAATACCACATACTGTTTCCAGGTTAATATTTTTAATTACCATAACGTTCTCCTATATCATTTTTCTGTTTTACACCAATGCTTCTTTCAATACTTCATCCATAGATTCTACCGGAATAATTTCTAATCCTTTTGTTATTTCAGAACTTAGTTCCTCCACGTCCACTTGATTTTCTTTTGGAACAAGCACAGTCTTAATTCCGGCATTCTTTGCGGCAAGTAATTTTTCTTTCAGTCCACCAATTGGAAGTACTCTTCCCCTTAAGGTGATTTCTCCTGTCATTGCCAGATCTGCACGTACCTTTCTTGCTGTAATTGCAGATAAAATAGCTGTTGCCATTGTAATTCCCGCTGAAGGACCATCTTTTGGCACTGCGCCTTCCGGAATATGTACATGAATGTCGTGTTTTTCAAAGAAATCTGCAGCAATCTCGTATTTTTCACTAACTGAACGAATATAACTGATTCCTGCCCCAGCCGATTCTTTCATTACATCTCCAAGCTGTCCTGTCAAGGCAATCTCCCCTTTTCCAGGCATTACATTTACTTCTATTTGAAGTGTATCTCCACCAACACTGGTCCATGCAAGCCCTCGCACAATACCAACTTCATCCACTGGATTTGCCATCTGATATTTATACTTCTCTTTGCCAAGATATTTATGCAGATTCTTCTCTGTCACTGATATTTTCTTTTTATCCGTCGTAAGGATTTCTTTTGCTGTCTTTCTGCAAATATTGCCGATTTCACGCTCCATCTGTCTGACTCCGGCTTCCTTTGTATAATTTTCAGCAATCTTCCAGATCGCTCGTTTGCTGATTGATAATGTATCTGAAGTCAATCCATGTTTCTCTAACTGTTTTGGAATCAAATGTTCTTCCGCAATATGAAGTTTTTCGTTCTCTGTATAGCTACTGATTTCAATAATTTCCATTCTGTCTAACAATGGACGTGGTATCGTCTGAAGTGAGTTTGCCGTAGCAATAAACAGTACTTCTGACAAATCTAATGGCACTTCCATGTAATGATCCTGAAATTTACTATTCTGCTCGCTATCTAATACTTCAAGTAATGCAGAAAATGTATCTCCTTTATAGTCTGAACTGACTTTATCAATTTCATCCAGCAACATAACCGGATTTTTGACACCTGCAGTTTTTAAACCGTTCGCAATTCTACCAGGCATTGCTCCAACATAAGTTCTTCGATGACCACGGATTTCTGCCTCATCACGAACACCCCCAAGTGAAATCCGCACATAAGGTTTCTGAAGTGCTCTTGCAAGTGATCTTGCAATGGAAGTCTTTCCTGTTCCCGGAGGTCCAACCAAACAAAGTATCGGGCTTTCACCTTTTTTTGTCAATGTCCGCACTGCCAGAAACTCTAACACTCTTTCCTTTACTTGTTCAAGTCCATAATGATCTGTATCTAATATTTTTTCCGCATAAGCCAAATCAGTATTTTCTTTCACTGTCTTATTCCACGGCATTTCCAACAGTGTTTCAATATATGTGCGTATAACACCAATTTCTGCCGGAGAATTCATAGAGCTTTTGAATCTTTTGATTTCTTTAAATAATTTTTCTTTCACTTCTTTCGGTGCATTCAATTTCTTCGTTGCTGATTCAAATTCTTCTGCGTCTGAAATTGTGGAATCTTCGCCAAGTTCTTCTCTGATTAACTTTAATTGTTCTCTTAAAATATACTCTCGCTGATGCTTATCTACACGTTCTTTTACTTTTGCACGTATCTCATCTTTAATCGCAATAATCTGTATTTCGTTTACAAGCTTAAAACAAAGTGTCTCATAACGTTGCTCAAATTCTGTTTGATTTAAAATATCCTGAAGCTCCATATATGGCAATGGGACATTTGCAGCAATCTCATCCACCAGTTTTTTTACATCTTGAATCTCTAAAATCCCTCCGATGGATTCTTTTGAAAATTTACCATTCTTTGCAGCGTATTCTACAAAAATGTCTTTCAATCCTCGTAACATGGCCTGATCATCCAAAGTTTCAGGCATAGCTTCGTCATCTTCTATTATTTCTACTTCCGCCTGTAAATAAGGTGCATCATCCCTCATATTTATCAAACGGCCCCGCACCTCACCTTCTACAAGTACACGCATTATTTGCTTTGGTAATTTCATAATTTGTTTTACTGTTGCAATTGTACCTATTTCAAATACGTCTTCTTGCGTCGGTTTCTCTGTCTCTATACTTTTTTGTGAAACCAGAAAAATTTTCTGTTCCTCTGCCATTGCCTCCTGCACAGCTTGGATAGAACTTTCTCTACTCACATCAAAATGCACTATCATCCCCGGCATAATGGTAAGCCCTCGAAGTGGTACCATAGGAAGATTTAATCTTTGATCTGCCATCTTAATATCTCCTTCTATGTATCTCTATTTATAAACCAATATCTGGTAATTTTCGTCTTTATTATAACTCTCATCTATATAAAAAGGAAGCGGATACCCAGTGTTCGCCCAGTTACCCGCCTCTCGTTATCTTTTTGCAGCCAAGCTGCTAAATTCTGATTCATCTGTCGTTGCCAGAACCAACATACATACAACAATATTATGCACTTTCAGATGTCAAAAATGACTGACGCTCTTCTCCGTCACGTTGATACAACGGCTTGCTTTTTCCATTAACAACATCTTTTGTGATTCTGCATTCTTTAATGGTTTCATCTGATGGAACTTTAAACATTGTATCCATCATAATGTCTTCCATAATTGCACGCAGACCTCTGGCTCCTGTTTTTCTAGCCATTGATGTTTCCGCAATTGCATTCAGAGCCTCACGATCAAATTCCAAATTCACACCATCCAGCTCCAGTAATTTCTGATACTGTTTAACAATAGAATTCTTCGGTTCTGTCATGATACGAACCAATGCTTTCTGATCAAGCATATCTAATGAAACTGTAATTGGTAATCTACCTACCAATTCTGGAATTAAACCAAACTTTGTTAAATCCTGCGGTAAAATCTGCTTCAGCAAGACATCTACATCATATTCATGCTGTAATGCAATCTCAGCATTAAATCCAATAGATTTTTTATCCAGACGAGTCTCAATGATCTTCTCAATTCCTTCAAATGCTCCGCCACAAATAAAAAGTATATTTGTAGTATCAATTTGAATCAATTCCTGATGAGGATGTTTTCTTCCTCCCTGTGGTGGTACAGAAGCAACTGTTCCCTCAATAATCTTTAAGAGTGCCTGCTGTACTCCCTCTCCCGATACATCTCGGGTAATTGACGGATTTTCAGATTTTCTTGTAATCTTATCAATCTCATCAATATAAATAATTCCATGCTCTGCACGCTCAATATCTCCATCCGCTGCCTGAATGACTTTGAGAAGAATATTCTCAACGTCTTCTCCAACATATCCGGCCTCTGTCAATGCAGTTGCATCTGCTATTGCAAATGGAACATTTAATATTTTTGCAAGGGTCTGTGCAAGAAGTGTCTTTCCACACCCAGTTGGTCCGAGCATTAAAATATTACTCTTTTGAAGTTCTACTCCTAAATCCTGACCTGCCATAATCCTCTTATAATGATTATAAACAGATACTGCCAGCACTTTTTTCGCCTCATCCTGACCAATTACATAATCATCCAAAAACGCCTTAATTTCTTCCGGTGTTAAAAGATTAATATCAGAGAATCTGTTTCTCTCTTCATATTCAAATTCTTCTTCGATAATCTCAGAACAAACTTCAACACACTCATCACAGATGTAGGAGCCATTTGGACCTGCAATTAACTTGCGTACCTGGTTCTGTGTTTTATTACAGAAAGAACATCTGACTGTATCATCACCGATTTTTCCTGCCATACTACTCTCACCTCATATTGCACTCACTTCTTAGTGATTTGCAATTACTTCATCAATTAATCCATATTCTTTTGCTGCCTGTGCAGACATAAAGTTATCTCTTTCTGTATCTTTCTGAATAACTTCTAATGGCTGTCCTGTATTGGCTGCCAAAATCTCATTTAATTTCTGACGTGTGCGCAAAATATGTTCTGCGGCAATCTGAATCTCTGTTGCCTGTCCCTGCGCTCCGCCTGATGGCTGATGGATCATAATCTCTGCATTTGGAAGTGCAAAACGTTTTCCTTTTGTACCTCCCGAAAGAAGAAATGAACCCATACTTGCAGCCATACCGATACATACTGTAGATACATCACATTTGATATACTGCATTGTATCATAAATTGCCATCCCGGCTGTCACAGATCCACCTGGACTGTTGATATACAGCTGGATGTCTTTATTTGGATCATCTGCTTCCAGGAAAAGAAGCTGTGCCACAATAATATTTGCAGACACATCTGTTACTTCTTCTCCCAGAAAGATAATTCTATCTTTTAACAATCTAGAATAGATGTCGTAGGAGCGTTCTCCTCGGCTTGTCTGTTCAATGACATATGGTACTAAACTCATAAGACTGTCAGCTCCCTTCTATATTCGCATCTTAGCCTTCTACTGATGCATCTGTAATCAATGTTACAGCTTCCTGAACTGCGATATCCTCTTTCATCTGAGCAGCTTCTGCTTCTCCCATGTACTCTTTGAGTTTATCAAATTCCATCTGATATGCATCTGCCATCTTCTGGATTTCTTCATCTAAACGTTCATCAGATACTTCGATGTTCTCTGCTTTTACAATTGCTTCAAGAACAAGTCTTGTTTTGATTCTCTTAACAGCCTGTGGCTCGAACTCTTCCATCATCTTTTCCTGTGTCAGTCCTGTGAACTGGAAGTACTGCTCTACTGTCAGTCCCTGCTGCTGGATACGACGTGCAAAATCATCTGCCATCTGTCTTACCTGAAGATCGATCATTGGCTGTGGAATATCCATCTCTGCATTCTCGATTGCCTGCTCTACTGCCTGATCTTCTTTCTTTGCTTTTCCTTCAGATTCTTTTCTGTCTTTGATTTTCTGTTTTACTTCTGCTCTGTATGCTTCCATTGTTTCGCACTCAGATACTTCTGATGCAAATTCATCGTCAGCTTCTGGAAGCTCTTTTGCTTTGATAGCGTGTACTGTACATTTGAATACAGCATCTTTGCCAGCAAGTTCAGCAGCCTGATACTCTTCTGGGAATGTTACTTTTACTTCAACTTCTTTGTCGATCTCAGCTCCGATCAACTGCTCTTCAAATCCTGGGATAAATGAACCAGAACCGATTGTCAGTGGATAGTCTGTTCCTTTTCCACCTTCAAATGCAACACCATCTACGAATCCTTCAAAGTCAAGTGTTACGATATCTTTATCTTCAACTGCACGATCTGTTACTTCAACAGTTCTTGCATTGCGCTCACGCTCTTTTTCAATTTCCTCGTCTACTTCTTTCTGTGTAACTCTTGTAGAATATTTGTCTACTTTAAGCCCTTTATACTCACCAAGTTTTACTTCTGGTTTTGTAGCTACTTCTGCTGTGAAAATGAAATCTTTTCCTTTTTCTAACTGTACGATATCGATAGATGGCTGTGAAACGATATCTAATTCACACTCATCATATGCTTTTCCATACGCTTCAGAGATCATCTTGTTTGCTGCTTCATCATAGAAGATTTCAGCTCCATACATTTTTTCGATCATCTGGCGTGGCACTTTACCTTTACGGAATCCTGGGATATTGATTTTTCCACGCTGTTTTAAATAAGCAGCCTGTAAAGCTTTCTCTACCTCTTCTGCTGCAACTTCGATAGTAAGTTTTGCCATGTTATGTTCTAACTTTTCTACCTGTAAACTCATCTTTACTTCCTCCTTGATTTGTATCTTCTCAGCAGACTATGCATGCTGATTGATATTCTTTTATATTCGAAGATCCTATAGATCTTAACGCATGTTGTGCCTGCTGACATTCTATTGCACAACCCTGTTTATGCGTTTTTACACGAAATGTTTATCAGCCAGTTACTAATATACATTCGCAGTCATTGAAACAGTATAGCACAAATATCCCCTTATTTCCAGTGCTTTTTGCTGTTTTCTTAGCTTTTCTTAGCTTTTTGAAAATTTTTTATACAAATAAAATAGATTCTTTTACTTCATTTGCTGCTTTTGCTCCGCATAAAACTTCTGTCAGCTTTAATGCGAACGGAATTGCTGTTCCCATTCCCCTGCTTGTAACAATGTGTCCGTCTTGTACAACCGGTTCAAATACAACCTCAGCACCTGTAAGCTGCTCCTCAAATGATGGATAACAGCAAGCTCTTCTTCCTTCCAGAATTCCATACTTCCCAAGCACACTCGGAGCTGCGCATATAGCAGCTATGTTCTTCTTCTCACTATGAAAATCTTTCAAAATGTTCTGCACCCCTTTATGCTCACCCAAATGTACTGTTCCCGGCATTCCACCCGGAAGAACCAGCATATCTGCTACGCTAAAATCAGCCTCATCAAACATTTGATCTGCTTTTATGTTAATCCCATGTGCTCCCTGAATATCAAGAGTATCCATAATTGAAACTGTCGAAACTTCTACTTTTGCTCTTCTCAAAATATCAACAACTGTCAAGCCTTCTATTTCTTCAAATCCGTCTGCTAAAAATACATATACTTTTTTCATTGTACCGTTCCTCCTCCACAATTCAATTTAACAGTAATATTTTAATATACTCTTTCCGAACTAACAAGAATCTTTGGCTTTTTTATTGAAATTAATCCCATTAAACCTTAAAATCATGTATATACTATAACTACACTTACTTATAAACATTAGGAGATTACCATGGAAATTGAACGAAAATATTTAATTGATGCCACAAAACTGCCTTTTTCACCTGAAGATTATCCTGTTCATCACATCGAACAAGGATATTTGTGTACGGAGCCTGTTGTACGCATCCGCAAAGATAATGAAGATTATTTTCTTACCTACAAATCAAAAGGACTGATGAGCCGGGAAGAGTATAATCTTCCACTCACTAGAGAGGCTTATGTCCACTTAAAATCTAAAGTTGATGGTCGTATTATTTCAAAAAAACGCTATGTAATTCCTTTGACACATTTTATTATGCAAAGCACCTACTCCGATTTAAAAATCGAATTAGATATTTTTTCTGAAGATTTAGAGGGGCTGGCTCTTGCAGAAGTAGAATTCTACAACGAAGAAAGTGCACTTTCTTTTGTACCTCCTGTATGGTTCGGCGAAGATGTAACATTTTCTTCTGAATACCATAACAGTAATTTAAGTCAGCGCACAATTTTGTAATCATTTGTTTACATTTTATGTTTTTGCTCATTTTTGTTGCGTATGATTCTTTCCTTATTGGAAATTGATATAATAATCATATTAATTTTCAACAAGGAGGAGCATCGTGGCGAACTTACAGCTTGCAAAAAATTTACGAAAATACCGCAAAGCACGTGGTTATACACAGGACAAACTGAGCAAGTATCTTAACATCTCACGCCAAGCTTACTCTAATTATGAAAGAGCTAATCGTGATCCGGATATTGGATTGTTAATCAGACTATGTGAGCTTTATAACGTTTCAATGGAAGAACTCATCATTAAGCCTTTTAACCAAACCTATATCATCCATGAATCAGGAGACTATCATTTTGCTATCGAAGAAAAATCTAATGATTCCATTATTTTGATGCAAGATGAGATTGATTTAATTTTAAAATATCGTGATTCTTCTTCTGACACACGTGCTATGATTCATACACTGTTAGATTCAGCAAATGTATCGCACTAGGCAAAAGAACCATAAGACTTACTTCTTTCAGGTAAATCTTATGGTTCTTTTATATCTTTAAACTATCTTTTGTATTTCATAAATCCACTGTTTTTATTCTTCTATACGGATCATATGAATAATTCCAGGGAATTCTGCTGATTTTTCTTTATAACTTCCTTCTGTCATCTCTTCCGTAACAAAGCCGAATTCGCCATTCAATCCATCTACTTTCACAATTGAAATCGGACCAAATGTGCTCTCTAAATGTGACTTCATAGCTTCAGCGTCGCCTTTGATTCGAACAAAAAATTTCTTACTCGTATTATCAAGTGGCAGAAGCTCTAACTTCTCATTCTTCCACATCGTCATGATATTACGATTCAAATGTTTTGCCTCATCAACAACATCTGCAACAACTGCACTCGCTGTTGGAAGTTTACCCGCTCCACTTCCGTAGAACATTGCATCTCCAAGAACATTTCCGTGAACAAAAATCGCATTGAATACATCATTTACATTGTAAAGAGGATGCTCTTTACGCAGTAATGCCGGAGCTACAATTGCATGCAAATGATCGCCGTCTCTTTTACTTGACGCAAGTAATTTAATCGTCATTTCCATTTCTTTTGCATACATCATATCTTCTTTTGTAATATTTGTAATACCTTCTGTATAAATATCTTCAAAATCGACCTGCTGTCCTGAAATCAAAGAAGATAAAATTGCAATTTTACGACACGCATCATAGCCTTCTACATCTGCTTCCGGATTTCGTTCTGCATATCCTTTATCCTGTGCTTCTTTTAAAACTTCTGCGTAATCTGCTCCTTCATAGAACATTTTGGAAAGCATATAATTTGTTGTCCCGTTCAAAATACCTGTTATTTCTTCAATTTCATCTGCTGTCAATGAAGAGTTCAAAGGACGAATAATCGGAATTCCGCCACCAACACTTGCTTCAAACAAGAAGTTAATATTCTTATCGCGGGCAATAGACAATAATTCAGCTCCATGCTTAGCCACCAATGCTTTATTTGATGTTGCAACACTCTTTCCAGCCTGAAGGGAACGTTTTACAAATGTATATGCAGGTTCAATTCCGCCCATCACCTCGACTACGATCTGTACATCCGGATCCTCTACGATTACGTTGAAATCATGTACCAATTTTTCCTGTATCGGATCTCCTGGGAAATCTCTTAGATCCAAAACATACTTTACATTCAACTCATCCCCGATTCTTTGGTTAATCCGTTCATGATTGGTACGAATGACTTCAACTACTCCTGATCCTACTGTGCCATAACCTAATACTGCTATATTTACCATTTCATTCTCCCTTTCTTGCTATACACATCTGTCCATTTAATTTGCGCTCAAATATGCATTAATAAATGGATCCAGATATCCATCCATAACTGCATTCACGTTACTGATTTCCTCGTTTGTTCTATGATCTTTTACCATTGTATATGGCTGCATAACATATGAACGGATCTGATTGCCAAATCCAATATCTTTTACTTCACCGCGGATGCCTGACATCTTTTCTGCCTGCTCTTGCTGTTTTAACAAATATAATTTTGCCTTTAACATCTGCATTGCCTTATCTTTGTTCATATGCTGTGAACGTTCATTTTGACACTGTACTACAATTCCTGTTGGCAAATGCGTAATTCGGATTGCAGAAGATGTTTTATTAATATGCTGTCCACCGGCCCCGCTGGAACGATATGTGTCAATTCGAAGATCATCATCGTTAATCTCAACTTCGATATCCTCTTGAATATCCGGAATCACATCGCAGGATGCAAACGAAGTCTGTCGTTTGCCTGCTGCATTAAATGGTGAAATACGCACAAGACGGTGCACACCTTTTTCAGAGCGCAGATATCCATATGCATTTTCTCCCTGAATTTCAATTGTTACGCCTTTTATTCCTGCCACATCACCTTCCAGATAATCAAGTACTTCTACTGAATATCCTTTTTTCTCGGCCCAACGTGTATACATACGATACAACATACTAGCCCAATCACAGGATTCCGTTCCGCCTGCTCCCGCATGAATCGTCAGGATTGCACTGCACTTATCGTATTCTCCTGTAAGAAGCGTCTGAATCCTTAATTCTTCAAACTCTTCTTTAAATCGTTCAAGATCATCTTGTATCTCTTGTATCGTATCATCATCAGGTTCTTCTTCACTCATTTCTATCAAAAGACCGATATCCTCATAATCTGTGAACATTTGTTCAATCTGTTTTACAGAATCCTGAAGTCCTCTCAAATATTTCATTGTCTGCTGAGATTCCTCCGGATTATCCCAAAATCCGGGTTCTTCAATTCTTCTTTCTAATTCTTCGATTTGTTCTTTCTTTGACGCTAAGTCAAAGTGAATCCCTCAAATCTTTCAGCGGTTCTTCATATGCTGTCAACGTTTGTTTCAACTCATCTAACAAAACCACCTTATTCACCTCTTTCATTTTTTATAATTGCTTTAAAAATTATACGATTTTTCTTCCACAGCACTGTTTGTATTTCTTTCCACTTCCGCATGGACATGGATCATTTGGATATATTTTCTTCTCTTCACGTTTTTTCGGAGCTCGTACAGCGGTTTCATCTTTATTCGTTCCTGTCACTTTCGCAACCTGTTCACGCTCTACTTTCTGCTCAACACGGATATTAAACAACGTCTTGATCGTCATCTCTGCGATAGCATTCGTCATTTCGCCGAACATATCATATCCCATCATTTTATATTCTACCAGCGGATCTCTCTGACCATATGCCTGAAGACCGATTCCCTGACGCAGCTGATCCATATCATCAATGTGATCCATCCATTTTGCATCGATTACTTTTAACAATACAACCCGTTCCATCTCTCGGATCTGTTCCGGTTCCGGGAATTCTGCTTCTTTACCTTCATATGCCTTAACAGCTTTTTCTTTCAATAAATGCTTCAGTTCCTTCTGCTGCATGTCTTCAATTTCTTTTGCTGTAGGGAATTTTAATTGTGGAATAACATCATGAAGTGAAACTTCAAGTCCTGTCAAATCCCATTCTTCCGGATCTACATCCGGTGACACACAGCGATCGACCAGATTTTCCACATATTCCGTGATCATATTATAAACTGTATCGCGCATACTCTCGCCATCCAGAACGCGGCGTCTCTCTTCGTAAATAATTTCACGCTGTTCATTCATAACCTGGTCGTATTCCAATAAATTCTTACGAATTCCATAGTTATTGCTCTCAATTTTCTTCTGCGCTTTTTCTATTGCATTAGAAAGCATCTTATGTTCAATCTGCTCTCCGTCTTCTACACCCAAAGTGTTAAATACGGACATCAATTTTTCGGAACCGAATAATCTCATCAGGTCATCTTCCAAAGAAATATAAAAACGAGACTCTCCCGGATCACCCTGACGACCTGCACGACCACGCAGCTGATTATCAATACGACGAGATTCATGACGTTCTGTACCAATAATCTTCAATCCACCTGCTGCCTTTGATTCATCATCCAGCTTAATATCCGTACCACGACCAGCCATGTTTGTAGCAATTGTAACAGCTCCATGTATTCCGGCATCTGCTACAATCTCAGCTTCCTGTTCATGGTATTTTGCATTCAAAACATTGTGAGGGATTCCCTCTTTTTTCAACATCTTGCTAAGTAACTCTGATACATCAATTGTAATTGTACCTACCAGAACAGGCTGGCCTGTTGCATGTGCTTCTTTTACTGCCTCTACAACAGCCTTATATTTTTCCTCTTTTGTCTTATAAACAGCGTCATCTAAATCCTTTCTCTGAACCGGAAGGTTTGTTGGAATTTCGATAACGTCCATTCCATAAATATCTCTAAACTCTTTTTCCTCTGTCAAGGCAGTACCTGTCATACCGCTCTTTTTCTCATATTTATTAAACAAATTCTGGAATGTAATCGTTGCAAGAGTTTTGCTTTCCCTCATCACTTTTACATGTTCTTTAGCCTCAATTGCCTGATGAAGACCATCTGAATAACGACGTCCAGGCATAATACGTCCTGTAAACTCATCGACAATAACAACCTCTCCCTCTGGTGTCACCACATAATCCTGATCACGGAACATAAGATTATGTGCACGCAATGCAAGAATGATATTATGCTGAATCTCAAGATTTTCCGGATCGGCAAGATTTTCAATATGGAAGAATTTCTCTACCTTCTTCACACCATCTTCAGTCAGGTTTACTGACTTCTCTTTCTCATTTACAATATAGTCGCCTGTTTCCTCGATATCTTCTCCCATGATGGCATTAATCTTAGAGAATTCGCCACTTGCCTCTCCACGTTCCAACTGACGCGCAAGAATATCACAGGCTTCATATAATTTTGTTGATTTACTGCTCTGTCCGGAAATAATCAATGGTGTTCTTGCCTCATCGATCAATACTGAATCGACCTCATCAATAACTGCAAAATTCAATCCGCGTTGTACAAGCTGCTCTTTATAAATAACCATATTATCTCTCAGATAATCAAATCCAAGCTCGTTATTGGTTACATAAGTGATATCACAATCGTAAGCTGCACGTCTCTCTTCACTTTCCATGCTATTGAGAACCACTCCGACTGTCAGTCCTAAAAATTGATGTACTTTTCCCATCCACTCCGCATCACGTCTTGCGAGATAATCATTGACTGTTACAATGTGAACGCCTTTTCCGCTCAATGCGTTCAAATAAGCAGGTAATGTAGAAACCAGTGTCTTACCTTCACCTGTTCTCATCTCTGCAATTCGTCCCTGATGTAAAATAATACCGCCAATCAACTGTACACGATAATGTTTCATACCAAGACTTCTATAAGCCGCTTCACGTACTGTTGCATATGCTTCCGGTAAAATATCGTCTAATGTTTCCCCATCATTCAGACGTTGTTTAAATTCTTTTGTTTTTCCTCTCAGTTCCTCATCAGAAAGTGCCTGCATCTGTGAATCCAATGCTTCAATCTGATCAACTATTGGATATATTCGTTTTAATTCGTTTTCACTATGTGTACCAAATATTTTCTGTATTAAACCCATAATCAGTAGTGTACTCCTTGTCTAATTTTACTCTGTTCTCCATTTTATCACTAATCGAGCTTAAATTCAATTACTGTTTCGTACAGTTTTGTATACTGCTTTTAACAATTTCGCGATATGATATTGTTCCGCCAAATAAATCCAATGCACTTCCTATCGTATAATCCAATTTTCCGCCACAGGCTTCTTCAAATTTCTTCAAATCATCTATACTTCCAATACCCCCGGCATATGTAATCTTTGTACCATTCCACTTTCCGAGCATTTCGACGAGTTCCAACTCCACTCCTGATGATTTTCCCTCTACATCCACACCATGGATTAGAAATTCATCACAATATCCTGCCAATTCATCTAATGTTTTTTGATTTAATTTCACTTCCGTAAATGTCTGCCAACGATTTGTCACAACATAATAATCATTGTTTTTTTTGCGACAGCTCAAATCCAATACTAAATTTTCTTTCCCTACTTCCTGCAATAACTTCTGTAAATTATCTTGATGGAATTTTCCATCTTGAAATACATAAGAAGTTACGATTACATGACTTGCGCCCGCCTGCAAATATTCCTGTGCATTTTCTGCTGTTATCCCGCCACCGATCTGCATTCCTTTCGGATATGCCTGTAATGCTGATAGTGCTTGTTTTTTTGTCTCTTTATAATATTCTGAAGTCGGTGGATTCAGTAAAATAATATGTCCCCCTGACAATCCGTCTTTCTGATACATCTTTGCGTAATATGCAGCGTCCAACTCTGAAGAGAAGTTCGTTTTTGCTGTATCCCCTTTATCGCAAAGTGAACCGCCAACAATCTGTTTTACTTTTCCGTTATGTATATCAATACAAGGTCTGAATTTCATGATATAATCCGCCTTTCTGCCTTTTAAATACTATTTACATCATTTTGTGTTCCAGTCACTTCACCATTTTATCATAGTAAAGTCAAAAAAGGAAGAGAAAACCAAATATCAGCTTCTCTCCCTCTATGTTACATGTTATTACTTTTGACCCATTTGCAAATGAGTTTTCCTATCGTACTGTACCTTTATCTGTTGCTCCATTATCAGTCATATCATCTACCGCATTATCAATTCCCTCAGTCACATCATTCACTGCATCATCAATAATACCATCTCCATCCTTATCAGCCTTTGTATCAGCTCCTTGATCCGTAGTATTATTGTTTCCCTGATCTGCAGCATTCATTCCATTGTTTGTTGTTCCACATGCAGTCATGCTTCCCATCAGCAATACACTAACAACTAATAATATCGCCGTTTTCATTTTTTTCATTTTGATTCTTCCTTTCCATAAAAAATCTTGTACACTTACTATGTACTTTTTTATCGTTTTTATGTCTGGAAAAATCTTCCAAAAGAAAAATTTCTATAGATATACAACTTTATAGTTTTTCTTTTAGTTCACCACTGCGATAAGCCGCCAACAGCACTTCCAAATCTGCTATCTGTTCTTTTAATTCTTTTCCGATATCAGTATTTCCAACAAGACTTCTTTGTACAACACGACGGATTACCATACTTTCTGAATGAATATCACTTTCTTTTTCAATCGCAGATTCTGTTGATTCAAATGGTTCATGTGCAACAAGCAACAATCCATAAGAATTGTATATTAATGTATATCCGGCAATCCCTGTTTCTCGTTGATAAGCTTTTGAGAATCCACCATCAATTACCATGACTTTACCATTACATTTCACAGGGCTTTCCCCGTTTTTTCTTTTAACCGGAACATGTCCATTGATAATATGCGTATCTTCCGACTCAAAATCTAACCCGAACTCTTTCATAATAGATGCGATTACTTTTTCATTTTCTATATATTGATAATATGGATTTTTCACCTCTTTATGAGTTTCTTCCTCAGCAAGAAAATATCGTTCGAAAGTTGCCATCTTATCCTTTCCAAACAATGGTGAATTCGGATTCAGCCAGATATACCACATGATATCTTTTCCGTTTTGCCAATCCTCTTTGTCAACTGCGAAAAATCCTTTTCTCACATAACGTTCTAATGCATCATACAAAGATTTACCTTTGAATTTTTTACCAAACAATGTTACTTCTTTCAATGAACCATCTTCATTTAACGGTACACACCCATGATACAACAAATTATTATTGTAAACCTTATACAAACTTCCTTTCGAAAGCAGGAAATGCATATGTTCCTGAAGTTTTTCACATCCGGTAAACGCACGTTCCAATCGTTCCATTACATCTTCCTCGTCTGCCGACAACTGATATGGGTTCTTTGGATCGATCGTTGGAAAGTTTGTATCCAGCAATTTGTATTCTTTTCCATCTAACGTAATAGTTCCTTTTTCATAATCAATCCTATGCAAAAGGGCTCTCTCTTCCAACCCAAATCCCGGCTGACGTCTAATTGTCTGTCCTTCAATTTTAAACTGGATAATTGAAATTGCTTTGTGCATTCTCATATTCATTTCCATCTCTGCTTTATTTGGATTGTCCATACCTTTCAGCATAAAGCAATCACACGGGTCATCTCCATATGTCTGAAGTGCAAACGCCGCTAATGGAAGGAGATTGATTCCATATCCATCTTCAAGAATATCTAAATTGCCATAACGTGCACAAATTCGGATTACATTTGCAATACATGCCAATTGTCCTGCCGCAGCTCCCATCCATACAACGTCATGGTTACCCCACTGAATATCCAAAGAATGATAATTCATCAGCTTATCCATAATAATATGAGGCCCCGGTCCTCTGTCATAAATATCTCCGACAATATGCAAATGATCTACAACCAGGCGCTGAATCAATGATGAAATCGCAATAATAAATTCTTCCGCCCGCCCAATCCTGATGATCGTCATTATAATCTCATTATAATAAGATTCTTTATCATTTATTTCTGAACGTTCTGTAATCAATTCTTCTATAACATAAGCAAAATCTTTTGGCAGTGCTTTCCTTACTTTGGAACGAGTATATTTGCTTGCTGCTCTCTTACTTACTTCAATCAAACGATACAGATTGATCTTGTACCAATCCTCCATATTTGATTCTGTCTTCTTTACTTGAGCTATCTTATCTTTCGGATAATAAATCAATGTTGCGAGAGATTGCTTATCCCTGCTGCTCAATGTATTTCCAAAAACATCATTAATTTTTCTCCTCACAGATCCCGATCCATTCTTCAGCACGTGAGAAAATGCCTCATATTCTCCATGAACATCTGTAATAAAATGTTCTGTACCTTTTGGCAAATTCAAAATTGCCTGTAAATTGATAATCTCTGTAGATGCTGCTGCTATTGTTGGATATAGATCAGACAAGCGATCCAGATACCTTTCTTCCAAATTTCTCATAAACGATTCCTTTTCCCCTGAGTTCATCTAACCTCAAGAACCTGTTTTTTATTTTTTCTATTAAAATACAATTACATCACTCATATCGTACATTCCCGCCGGTTTGCCTGCCAGATATTTTGCAGCTTCAACAGCTCCTTTTCCAAATACACTTCTGGAATATGCTGTGTGTTTAAATTCAATCACTTCGTCTGTTCCGGCAAAAATCACTTCATGCTCTCCGACAATTGTTCCGGCACGAACTGCAGAAATACCAATTTCTTTTGAGTCACGTTTCTGACGCACCTGGCTTCTGTCATAAACATAGTTGTATTCATTATTCAATGCATCATTAATAGAGTCTGCAAGTGCGAGTGCTGTTCCGCTTGGTGCATCCAGTTTTTGATTGTGATGTTTTTCTACTAATTCAATGTCATATCCCGCCGGTGCCAGCACCTTAGCGGCATCTTTCAAAAGCTTTAACAAAAGATTAATTCCCATTGACATGTTTGCAGATTTTAAAATTGCAACTTTTTCAGAAGCTTCTTTAATTTTCTGCAGCTGTTCCTCTGAATAACCTGTCGAGCAAATTACCGCCGGCACTGGCTTACTTATACAGTAATCCAACAAACCTTCCAATGCTGCAGCATTCGAAAAATCAATCACCACATCAACTTCTACATCACAATCCGCAAAACTTTTGAATACCGGATATGTATTCGAAATTCCTGTATAAGTATCTATTCCAGCCACAATTTCAACCTGTTCGTCCTCTTTTACAAGACCTGTTATCATCTGTCCCATCTTTCCATTGCATCCGCTCATCAAAACTCTTATCATGTTTCTATCCTCCTGTATTTCGCTGCGTTCTAGTCTTTTTAATCCATATTCTATCACTAAGTATGGCTGATAGCTTTTTATGTATTTAATCACTACTAACAAAAAGGATATCATATTTGAAGCAATTCCTCAAGAAATGATATCCTTTTAACGATCCCTTTTACCTAAAACAGATTGCTGACCAATTTATATTAAATAATATCAGCTTCCTTTTTGTTTCTTATTCTACACATTCTAATTTGCTTACGGAAACTTCATACGCTGTTCTTGTCTCAGTTTCTGCCTCGGATAATTTTTTCACATAATTTCTGCTTTGAATTCTTCCAAGCAATTGAACATGTTCTCCAACCTCAAACCCCGAAGCATATCTTGCATTTCTTCCCCAGCATATGCAAGGAATATAATCCGATTTTCCATAAGGTCTGTTTACAGCCAGGAGCAAATCTGCAATTTCTCTTCCTAATGGAGTTTTTCTGTAAATTGGTTTTTTACAAATGTATCCTTCTAATAGGATATGATTTGTCTTTGCTCCATCCAGTTCTTCATCTACAAATTCCAGTTCACGGACAAACACTGACAATACCAATCGATTTTTTTGTTCTTCATGCCGGTTATACGAACGGAACTGCCCGGATACTTTAATGAATTCTCCGGTATAATCCTGATTTACATCAATCAATCGTTCCGATATAGTGAGTGGAATCCGATCTTCCGAATTGCTCAATCGCTTCACCATAACATCCATTACATAAAATCCTTCTCCAAACACCTCATGGCTATATGTAAGAGGTGAAGCAACCTCTCCCATAATTGTTACCTGATTATTTTCAATAATCTTATCTGACATAATTTGTAATTCTCCCTTCCTCTTTGCGGTATTTTTAAGTCATTACTAAATCTATGTTCTTCAACACCTTTTTTAGAACAAATTTATCCCAAAATCGCTCGACAGCCGAAAATGACATTTTTTGCAAACATATTTTTTACATATATAGGTATTGTAAATTTGAAATTTTGTGATAGAATGAAAAAGTTGTAACTTTATCATGATGTATTTAGGAAAGTGTGTGAAGCTATGAAAACAAAACGAGAAGATGTTAGAAATATTGCAATTATCGCTCACGTAGACCACGGCAAGACAACGCTGGTCGATGAGCTTTTAAAACAAAGCGGTGTATTCCGCGAGAATCAGGAAGTTGCTGAACGTGTCATGGACTCTAATGATATTGAACGTGAACGTGGAATTACGATCCTGTCAAAAAATACTGCTGTATATTATAAAGGAACAAAGATTAATATCATTGATACACCGGGACATGCTGATTTCGGTGGCGAAGTGGAACGTGTATTAAAAATGGTAAATGGTGTTATTCTTGTTGTAGACGCATTTGAAGGCGCAATGCCACAGACAAAATTCGTATTGCGTAAAGCATTGGAATTAAATCTTCCGGTTATCGTATGTATCAATAAAATTGACAGACCTGAGGCGAGACCTGATGAGGTTATCGATGAGGTTCTGGAACTTTTTATGGATTTGGATGCATCAGACGAACAGTTAGATTGTCCATTTGTTTATGCATCTGCAAAAGCAGGTATTGCTGTGCTTGATCTTTCTGACGAAGAAAAAGATATGCAGCCTTTATTTGAAACAATCATTGATTATATTCCTGCTCCTGAGGGAGATCCAGAGGCTTCAACTCAGGTTTTGATCAGTACTATTGATTATAATGAATATGTAGGTCGTATCGGAGTCGGTAAGGTAGATAATGGAACAATTTCTGTAAATCAGGATGTTGTTGTTGTAAACCATCATGATCCGGATAAACAGCAGAAGGTTAAAATCAGCAAATTATATGAATTTGATGGATTGAATAAAGTAGAAGTAAAAGAAGCTACTATTGGTTCCATCGTTGCTATTTCCGGAATTTCAGATATTTCTATTGGTGATACAATTTGTTCTCCTGATAACCCGGTTGCTATCCCATTCCAGAAGATTTCTGAGCCTACAATTTCTATGCAGTTTATTGTAAATGACAGTCCTTTTGCAGGACAGGAAGGGAAATTTGTGACTTCCCGTCACCTTCGTGATCGTTTACTTCGCGAATTAAATACAGACGTAAGTCTTCGTGTAGAAGAAACAGAAAACGCTGACAGTTTTAAGGTTTCTGGACGTGGAGAATTGCATTTATCCGTTTTAATCGAAAACATGCGCCGTGAAGGTTATGAATTTGCAGTCAGCAAAGCTGAGGTATTATATAAAACAGATGAAAACGGAAAGAAACTCGAGCCTATGGAGCTTGCTTACGTTGATGTACCGGATGAGTTTACCGGAACAGTTATTGATAAATTAAGCCAGAGAAAAGGTGAACTCCGCAGTATGGGAATGTCCAATGGCGGATATACTCGTCTTGAGTTCTCTATCCCAGCCCGTGGATTGATTGGATATCGTGGAGAATTTATGACAGATACAAAGGGTAATGGTATCTTAAATACAAGTTTCGAAGGATATGCTCCATATAAGGGTGATATTCAGTATAGAAAACAGGGTTCACTCATTGCCTTTGAGACAGGTGAATCTGTAACTTATGGTCTCTACAGTGCTCAGGAACGTGGAACATTATTTATCGGTGCTGGAGAAAAAGTATATTCTGGTATGGTTATCGGACAAAATGGTAAGACTGATGATATCGAATTAAATGTATGTAAGACCAAACATCTTACAAACACTCGTTCATCAAGTGCAGATGAAGCACTTCGACTGACACCACCTCGTATTTTAAGTCTTGAAGAAGCATTAGACTTCATTGATACAGATGAGCTTCTGGAAGTAACACCAAACTCACTTCGTATCCGTAAGAAGATTCTTGATGCAAGAATGCGTAAAAGAAGTAATATAAAATAATATTTCAAAGTGGACAGTAACTATTCTGTCCACTTTTATTTTTTTGAGTTTTTTAATTTTTTCACTCTTTTTTCAGACAATTTCTCTGTACAATCATCCTGTCATATGCTATAATCTCTATATAAATACAGAGGATTTCATTATTTTTCTGTATAATATGAACAAAAGGAGTTGATTGGCATGAAATTTATTATCAGCGGAAAGAACATCGAGGTAACACCTGGATTAAAAGACACAGTCGAACAAAAATTAGGAAAACTTGAGAGGTATTTCACTCCTGAAACCGAAATCATTGTAACACTTAGCGTAGAAAAAGATCGTCAGAAGATTGAAGTAACAATTCCTGTAAAGGGAAACATTATTCGTTCAGAACAGACAAGCAGCGATATGTATGTATCTATTGATCTTGTAGAAGAAGTAATTGAACGTCAGCTTCGCAAATACAAGAACAAACTGGTAGCTAGAAGCCAGGGTCATCCTACTGCTTCTTCATCAGGCAATAATTTCAAAAAAGAATTTTTTGAATCAGATGATGATTCTTCTGAAACAGATGAAATTAAGATTGTACGTACAAAACGTTTTGGAATTAAACCAATGTATCCGGAAGATGCTTGCATCCAGATGGATCTTCTCGGACATAACTTCTTCGTATTTTCCAATGCAGAAACAGATGAAGTTAATGTTGTATATAAAAGAAAAGATGGTTCTTTCGGTTTGATCGAACCAGAATTTGATTAATTTGTAAATGCGTAAGTTTTAAACTTACATAAGTAAATTCAGAGCAGGAACAATTGTTTAAAACAATTTGTTCCTGCTCTGTTTCGTCATAACACTTTTATATTTATCAATTATCAAACTGGATCATTTGTCCCTCTACATTAGCAAAACTGCACTCTTCTATTCTCTCGACTACGGTTTGTCCGTTTGTCACTTCCGTAATATCACGTTGAAGTACAGATTCCTCCTCTTTTGATATATAAACAAAAATCTCCACATTATCCTGATATACTGAGTCTATAATCTGAATTCCTTTTTGTCCCAATAAATATTGGATTTTACCAAGAGTGGTATAATCCGTCTGGATTTTCACTTTATACCCTTGTGTTTTTGTAACAATCGTGCTGGCTGCGATTCCTTCCTGTGCTGCTTGTGTATAAGCACGTACCAGACCACCTGTTCCCAGCAATGTCCCGCCAAAATAACGTGTCACAACAATTAAAACATTATGGATTTCATTTCCCCGTATTACTTCCAGAATAGGTTTTCCTGCTGTACCGCTAGGCTCCCCATCATCACTTAAGCGTTCCTGAACTTGTTCATTTCCGATTGCATATGCCCAGCAGTGATGTCTCGCATCCCAATATTTCTTCTTGACTTTTTCTAAAATTTGAAGTGCTTCTTCCTCTGAAGAAACGGAAAATATATCTGCAATAAATCTTGATTTCTTTTCAATAATTTCAGCAGTATTCCCCTGGTAGACTATTTTTATATTCATTTATCTATAATTGCTCCTTTTTTACCTTTCTCATGGTTTCCATTATACTAAAGCAGAAGAAAACTACAAGAATTTATTAAAATTTTTTATCTATATATAAACTTTTTATTTTCTACTTTATTTAGAATACTAATTTTGATATAATAGAAACTAATGAATAAAGGAGGAAATTATTCATGAATTACGGAAAAAACAATCTTACACGGAGGAAAAAGTCGATCTCCTCGAAAAAAAAGATGAAGAAAAAGCGGGTTTGGGTACGTTTTTTTAAAGCTCTTCTTATCTGTATTCTTCTTCTCGCAGTAATTGGTGTCGCAGGCGTCGGCATATTTACCAAGAAGATTATCGATAACACTCCAACAGTAACTCCTGCAGATGTAAAGCCAAGTGCTTTTGTAACCACTGTTGTTGCCGAGTCAGATGGTTCTGTTTTGGAAGAGTTCAAACAGTCTGGTTCTAACCGAATTTATAAAAATATCGATGAAATTCCGGTTAATCTTGCACATGCTTTTGTAGCAATAGAGGACGAGCGTTTTTATCAGCATAATGGTATTGACTTACGTGGTATCGCACGTGCAGCAGTTGTCGGTATCACATCCGGAGACTTTTCGGAAGGTGCCAGTACACTTACGCAGCAGTTGATAAAAAACAATGTATTTCCAAACTTCGTAGATGAAAAAACATTTTATGATCGTTTAGAGCGAAAGATACAGGAGCAATACCTTGCAATTGCCATCGAAAAGCAAATGTCAAAGGATGAAATTTTAGAAGCGTATATGAATACAATCAACCTTGGACAAGGTTGTCTTGGTGTTCAGGCTGCTTCGATGCGTTATTTCGGGAAAGATGTTTCACAGCTAACGCTTTCTGAATGCGCTGTTATTGCCGGTATCACTCAGAACCCAACCGAGTTTGATCCGGTTGTATATCCTGATAATAACTCAAAACGTCGCGACAAAGTTTTGAAAAATATGTTAGAACAAGGATATATCACTCAGGCGGAATATGATGAGGCAAAAGCTGATCCGGTTTACGAACGCATTTTGCCTAATGCTTCTATAACCGATACAACACCTTATTCTTATTTCAATGATGATTTGTCTCAACAGATTATCAAAGACTTGATGGAGCGAAAAGCTTACACAGAGACGCAGGCTTACAACGCTCTTTACAGTGGTGGCCTTACAATTACTTCTACTCAAGATCCTGCAATCCAGCAGATTTGTGATGAAGAAGTTGCAAATGACGCTGTTTATCCTGTTGGAACTGAATATGGTCTGGAATACGCAATGACAATTTATCGTGCTGACGGCTCTATTGAAAACTATAGTAAAGAGATGCTTGCTGATTATATTCGAAATGCATGGGGACGTGAATATCCACTTATTTATTCTTCACCGGATGAAGCTTATACTGCTATCAATGAATATAAATCAACATTGAATATTGCTGAAGACGAAACTGTTGATGAAAGTGTTGATATCACTCCACAACCACAGGTTTCAGTCGTAGTTATGGAGCAATCTACCGGAAAAGTAAAAGCAATAGTCGGCGGCCGAGGTCAAAAAACATCCAGCCTTTCATTGAATCGTGCAACCGATTCAACCAGACAGCCTGGTTCATGTTTTAAGGTATTATCCACATATGCTCCGGCACTGGATTCAGCCAAATACACGCTGGCTTCTCCACTTAAGAATGCTGGTCCTTATGTATATTCAGACGGATCAAAAGCTGAAAACTGGGATAAAGTATATCCTGGAACCTCTACAATGCGCTACTCAATCGAACACTCAATCAACGTTGCCGCATTGAATACAATTACAGATATCGGTCCACAGACAGCTTATGATTATTTAATTAACTTTGGATTTACTACTCTGGTAAATTATGACAACGATAACTTCCCTGGAATGACTGATGTTCTGCCTTCTACAGCTTTAGGTGGTATTACACGTGGTGTATATAACATTGAATTAACTGCTGCATATGCAACAATCGCGAACAACGGAACTTACATCAAGCCAATTTTATATACAAAGGTTGTAGATCATGATGGAAACGTTCTGCTGGATAACAGCACTCCTGATTCACATCAGGTAATCAAGGATTCTACTGCTGCCCTATTGACTAGTGCAATGCAGGATGTAATCAATAAAGGTACTGGTACTGCTGCTCGTCTGGATGGCATGCCAGCCGCTGGAAAAACAGGTACAACTGAAAAAAGTAATGACTTATGGCTTGCTGCTTATACTCCTTATTACACCGCTTCTGTATGGGGTGGATACGACTGCAACAAATCAATGGAGAATATTTATAATCAGTACTGGCACGAAGTAATTTGGAAGAACATTATGACAAGAATTCATGCAGGACTTCCTTCTAAGGACTTTACGATGCCATCTTCTGTTCAGCAGAAAACGATTTGTACACAGACAGGATATTTGGCAACTTCAAGTTGTCCGTCATTCACTGAATATTTTGCAGAAGGAACCGGTCCGACTCAGAGCTGTGCCGGTCACGTAACAGTAAAACCGGCCGATTCGGATAAGACAAAGAAAACAGAGGACTCGGATGAGAAAAAGGATGATAATGACAGTTCAACAGACAACAATACATCATCTGGCTCTAATTCAGGCAGTGATTCTTCTAACAGTAATACTACGACTACTCCTGGTAGTGATTCTAGCGGAGGCACAACCCCTGGCGGTGATAGTTCAGGAACTGATAGTTCAGCTCAATAATTTATTCTAAAAATATTAAAAAAGAAATCCGGCAAAGGTATATTTCCCTTGTCGGATTTCTTTTTTATATTTCATTTAATATTATCTGTTCTTTGCAAGATTCTCCTGTACTCTCTTATAAAGCTCCTGCGCTGCGTTATATCCCATCTGTTTTTGTCTATGGTTAACAGCTGCTGATTCTACTATAATAGCAAGATTACGACCCGGACGGATTGGAATATTATGGCATACCACTTTATTTCCAAGAAATTCTGTATAACTTTCTTCAAGTCCTAAACGATCATATTCTTTTTCTCTGCTCCAGTCTTCCAAAGTAATGACCAAATCAATATTCTGCGTTTCACGTACACTTTGAACACCAAACATAGATTTTACATCAACGATACCAATACCTCGAAGCTCGATAAAATGTCTTGTAATATCCGGTGCTGAACCTACGAGCGTCTCATCGCTCACTTTACGAATCTCCACTACATCATCTGTCACAAGACGATGTCCACGTTTGATCAGTTCCAAAGCGGCCTCACTTTTTCCTATACCACTCTCGCCCATAATCAAAACACCGACTCCATAAACATCCACCAATACTCCATGAATAGAAATACATGGTGCAAGTTTTACGTTCATCCAACGAATCAATTCCGCCATAAATCCAGATGTCTGTTTTTCTGTCTGAAAAATCGGAATATCCTGTTTCTCTGCTTTTTCAAGAAGTTCTTTATCCGGCTCCAGATTTCTGCTATATACAATACATGGAACTTTATATGTCACCAGTTCATCATATATTTTCAGCTTTCTTTCATGGTCTAACGTCTGCAAATACGTGTATTCCACATATCCGATAATCTGCACACGATCTGAATCAAAATGATCAAAGAAACCTGATAGTTGTAATGCCGGTCTGTTTACCTCCGGAATACTTACCTCTTTTCCTTTCAACTCAACTGTTGGTGTCAGATTTTTTAATTCCATTTTTTCTGCTAATTCACTTAATTTCACACCATGTCCCATAACTTTTCTCCTCTTCTAGCTATTATTTTCATTCATTTTACTGTAGTCTTTGGACTTTTTAGCTTAGCTTTGTATCTATTTTAACACTAATGAAAAAATTTGTATACAGATTCTGCTGCCTTTTCATTCATTGATGGTATTTGAGCTAATTCTTCAACTGTAGCCGCTTTAATTGCCTCTAAACTGACAAATTCACGCATCAAGCTCTTTCTTCTTGAAGGTCCGATCCCCTCAATATCATCTAATATTGAATGTACCTGGCCTTTCCCTCTCAATTGCTTATGATACTCGATTGCAAATCGATGTGCTTCATCTTGAATTCGCGTAATCAAACGAAATGCTTCTGAAGAACGATCAATTGTAATCTCTTCGTTTTGAAAATAGAGCCCTCTTGTTCTATGATGATCATCTTTGACCATTCCACAAACTGGAATATCCAAATGTAATGCATCTAAAACCTCTAATGCAATATTTACCTGTCCTCTTCCTCCGTCCATTAAGATTAGATCCGGAAATACTGTAAAACCGCCTACTTCTTTGCTTTCTTCTTTTTCTTTCAGGCCATGTATAAATCTTCTTGTCAAAACCTCTCGCATACTTGCATAATCATCTGCACCTTTTACACCTTTAATCTTGAACTTACGATAATCATTCTTCTTTGGTTTTCCACGTTCATAAACAACCATTGAGCCTACAGATTCAAATCCATTTGTATTTGAAATATCATATGCTTCCATACGATATATATCCTGCACTCCAATTAATTTTTCGATTTCCTTTACTGCGCCGATTGTTCGTCCTTCTTCTCTTTTAAGACGTTCCTTATCTTTCGTAAGAACCATTTTTGCATTATTTTCTGCAAGTTCCACCATTTTTTCCTTGGTTCCTTTTTTAGGGACAAGAATAGACACCTTAGCACCACGCTTTGCAGAAAGCCACTCTTCCAGTAATCCACTATCCTCCAGCACTTCCTGAACCATTAAAACGCTTGGAATAAATGGCGTCCCTGCATAATACTGCTTGATAAAACTATCTATAATATTTGCTTTTAATTCATCCTGCTGAATTTTTAAATAAAAATGATCGCGTCCGATCAGTCGTCCGCCACGTATAAAAAAGACTTGCACAACGGCATCTTCTTTATCTGTTGCCACAGCCAGAATGTCTCTATCCTCCCAACTGCTGTCCGTAATCTTTTGTTTCTGTGCAATTTTATTCACACTATTCAATAGTTCTCTGTATTCTATCGCTTTCTCAAATTCCATTTCTTCTGATGCCTGTAGCATTTTCTCTTCCAGCTCTTTTTGAATGGGTGCATAATTTCCTCCCAAAAAACGTAATACTTCCGATATTGATTTTCCGTATTCTTCTTGTGATATATACCCTTGGCAAGGTGCATCGCATTGTTTAATATGATAATTTAAGCAAGGTCGTTCTTTTCCTATATCCTTTGGAAGACTTCTATTACAGCTTCGTATATGATATAGCTTATGCAATAATTCAATTGTATCTCTTACTGCCTGACTGCTTGTAAATGGTCCAAAATACTTTGCTTTATCTTTCAACATCTTCCGTGCCAGCATAACTCTTGGATATGGTTCGTTTGTTGTAACTTTTATAAATGGATATGCCTTATCATCCATCAGCATCGTATTATATTTTGGATGATGTTCTTTAATCAAATTACACTCTAAAACCAGCGCTTCCAATTCAGAATCCGTTACTATATATTCAAATCTACGGATATGCGTAACCATTTGTTCAATTTTCACACTTTTATTTCTACTGCTTTGAAAATATTGACGCACACGATTTTTCAGGCTGATGGCTTTTCCCACATATATAATGTGATCCTTTTCATCATGCATCAAATAGACGCCCGGCTTTCCGGGTAATTTTTTTAATTCTTCCTCTATATTAAAATTCTGCTCCTGCATTCTTTTTCACCTCTCCCAACTTAATTTTTCTTCTGACATCTGCAACGGTCTCTTGCACCACCTACATTTTACGCCGCAGTGCACATCCTTAGCGGAGCGGTTTTATATATTAGGAAAACACTTTCCTAATATATAAAAAGCAGGGATAAATTCATCCCCGCTTTTTACTACTCTTCTGTCACATCTGGATTTTCAGCTTCTACATCTTCTGTCACATCTGTATTATCAGCTTCTGCATTTTCTGTCTGTTTCATCACAATTCTGTCTTCTTTCTTGTCTTGTGACTCTTCTGGTTCAGGGATTCCCTTCACTTCACGGAAAATCTTCATAAATTCTTTTCCTGTGATGGTTTCTTTCTCAATCAAAAATGCCGCGATTTTATCCAAAGCTTCTCTATTCTCAGTCAACAATGATTTTGCCTCAGCATAAGCTTTCTTCAGCATCTCCATAACTTCTTTATCTATCTCTGCAGCCGTTGCTTCCCCACAATTCATGACTGCACGGCCATCCAAATATCTATGCTGCACGGATTCCAGACCGATTAAGCCAAACTTTTCAGACATACCATACTGTGTAATCATTGCTCTTGCAATCTTAGTAGCCTGCTCTATATCATTAGAAGCCCCTGTTGTAACAGTTTCAAAAACAATTTCCTCTGCCGCACGGCCTGCCAATGCACCTACAAGCATTGCCTCTAATTCTTTCTTTGTATTCAAGAATTTCTCTTCTTCCGGTGTTTGCATTACATATCCGAGAGCCCCCATTGTTCTAGGTACTATCGTAATTTTCTGAACCGGCTCTGCATCTTTTTGAAGAGCACTCACCAATGCATGTCCGACTTCATGATACGATACAATTCGACGTTCCTCGTTGCTCATAATTCTGTCTTTTTTCTCTTTTCCGACGAGAACCACTTCAACTGCTTCAAATAAATCTTTCTGACTTACAACCTGGCGGCCATGCTTAACTGCATTAATTGCAGCCTCATTGATCATATTAGCAAGATCCGAACCAACCGCTCCGGATGTAGCCAATGCAATTGCTTCCAAATCAACAGTCTCATCCATCTTAACATCTTTTGAATGTACTTTTAAAATCTCCACACGACCTTTTAAATCTGGTTTATCAACAATGATTCTCCGGTCAAAACGTCCTGGTCTTAAAAGTGCCGGATCCAGTACTTCCGGTCTATTTGTTGCTGCTAAAAGCAAAAGACCTTTATTTGTGTCAAATCCATCCATCTCTGCTAAAAGCTGATTCAATGTCTGCTCTCGTTCATCATTACCGCCACCCATAGCTGTATCACGGCTTTTACCAATCGCATCAATCTCGTCAATAAACACAATACATGGTGCCATCTGCTGAGCCTGTTTAAATAAATCACGTACTCTGGATGCTCCCACACCAACGTACATCTCTACAAAAGCAGAACCCGATAACGAGAAAAATGGAACCTTCGCCTCTCCGGCAACAGCCTTGGCAAGTAAAGTCTTACCCGTTCCCGGAGGGCCTACAAGCAATGCTCCCTTCGGAAGCTTCGCTCCTATGCCGGTATATTTACCTGGGTTATGCAAGAAATCGACAACCTCCTGTAAAGATTCTTTCGCTTCATCTTCACCCGCAACATCCTGAAATGTCACTCCGGTTTCTTTCTCCACATATACTTTTGCATTGCTCTTGCCTATTCCCATCATACCGCCGCCTTTGGTCATGCGTTTCATAAGGAAATTAAACAATATCATAAGTAATACGATTGGAAGAATTACTGTTACAAACATTTCAAATATAATAGACGACATTGTATCAGGAATTTCCTGCTCATAGTCTACCCCGGCATTATATAAACGTTCTGGCAGTGAATCATCATTCACTATTCCCGTATAATAATCTGGTTCTTTTGTATTCTCCATATCACTTTCCGAAACACCAAGCTGCTTTGCCAGATCATCTGCCAGATTTTGTGCCTCCTGCAATGTACTGTTCTCATTTGTCGCAGAGTCTGTCGAACTCTGTGTAGTATCATCATCCAGCTCTTCTTTTACTGATACGCCTTCTTTTAATGTAATATAAATTCTTGATGAGCTGATCTTAACTTTATCAACTTTTCCATCATCTACCATTTTCAGAAATTTATAATAGCTGATTTCCTGCGGATTCTTATCCTGCATCAATGAATACAGTCCCATTACAACAAAAATAGCCAGTAAGGTGGTAATTATGATTACACTCCATCCCTGCCGGTTATTTCTAGGCTTATTGTTATTATTTTGATTATCCATTCTGTTCCTCCTAAAGTCCACTAGTATTATTATAGATTCCGCAAACTTATAAATCAATAAAAAAATAGTGAAAATATTGTAAACAACAGCAATTATATAGTATACTATAGCATGTAGGATTTTTCTTGTTACTTTTTGTCATAAAATATAAGGAATATTCCTATTAAGAAAAATCAATGTCATTAAATATAAAGAGAGGTTAACATGAAAATAGGTTTTGATAATGAAAAGTATCTAAAAATGCAGTCCGAACATATCCGTCAAAGAATTGAACAGTTTGATCATAAATTGTATCTTGAATTTGGCGGTAAACTTTTTGACGACTATCATGCATCCAGAGTTCTTCCGGGATTTCAGCCGGACAGTAAACTTCAGATGCTGAAACAATTAAGTTCTCAGGCGGAAATTATCATTGTAATCAGCGCTAAAGATATTGAAAAAAATAAAGTGCGTGGTGATCTGGGGATTACTTACGATTCCGATGTTCTTCGTCTTATGGATTCTTTCCATGATAATGGACTTTATGTAGGCAGTGTCGTAATCACTCAATTTTCTGGTCAGGAAAGTGCACTGATGTTTAGAAACCGTTTAGAAAAGCTCAACATTAAAGTTTATATGCACTACAATATACCTGGTTATCCTTCCAATATTGCACAGATTGTCAGTGATGAAGGATATGGAAAAAATGATTATATCGAAACAACCAGACCTCTGGTCATTATCACTGCACCAGGTCCTGGAAGCGGTAAGATGGCAACTTGTCTGTCTCAGTTATATCATGAGCATAAAAGAGGAATTCATGCAGGATATGCCAAATTTGAAACATTCCCTATCTGGAATCTTCCATTAAGCCATCCTGTTAATCTTGCTTATGAAGCTGCAACTGCCGATTTAAATGATATCAACATGATTGATCCATACCATTTAGAAGCATACGGGGAAACAACTGTAAATTACAACCGTGATGTAGAGATTTTCCCTGTACTCAATACTATTTTCCATAAAATTTATGGAAAGAGCCCTTACAAATCTCCTACTGACATGGGAGTCAACATGGCTGGAAATTGTATTTGTGATGATGAGGTATGCCGTGAAGCATCACGTCAGGAAATTATTCGTCGTTATTACGAAGCAAAGAACGCAATTTTAAAGGGGACTTGTTCTGAAGAGACAATACAAAAACTGGAACTTCTTATGAGTCAGGTAGATGTAACCGTTCAGGATCGTCTTGTTGTTGCAGCAGCAATGAATCGTGCTGAAGAAACAAATGGTCCTGCTGCTTCTCTTGAACTTCCTGATGGTAAAATCGTAACCGGTAAGACATCTGCTCTCCTTGGTGCGTCCGCTGCACTTTTGCTTAACGCGATCAAGGAACTCGCTGGTCTGGACCACAAACTCCAGATTATTTCACCAGAGTCTATCGAACCAATTCAAAAGCTTAAGACAGAATATTTAAGAAGCCAGAACCCTCGTCTGCATACAGATGAAGTATTGATTGCACTTTCTGCGAGTGCTGCTTCAAGAAAGGATGCTGCACTTGCATTACAGCAGCTTCCTAAATTACGTGGATGTCAGGCTCATACTTCTGTTATGTTGTCTAATGTCGACATTAAAATATTTAAAAAATTAGGTGTTCAACTTACTTGTGAGGCAGTCTATGAGAACGGACATGTCTATCACTAAAAAATAGGACTGTATTTCCTTTAGCAAAGTATACTTTTTTGTAATTTGGGGGATTATAACAAATTTGCTTTAGAGATTTATACTAAGGAGGATAATATGGCAGTAAAATATGTATTTGTTACCGGAGGTGTCGTATCCGGTCTTGGAAAAGGAATCACAGCAGCATCTCTCGGTCGTCTTTTGAAGGCTCGTGGATATACTGTGACAATGCAGAAATTTGATCCTTATATCAATATTGATCCGGGAACAATGAATCCCGTTCAGCACGGAGAAGTCTTCGTAACAGATGATGGTGCTGAAACAGACCTTGATCTTGGACATTATGAACGTTTTATCGATGAGAACCTTACTAAAAATTCGAATGTCACAACAGGAAAAATTTATTGGTCTGTATTACAAAAAGAACGTCGTGGCGATTTCGGTGGAGGTACCGTTCAGGTTATTCCACATATTACAAATGAAATTAAAAGCAGATTTTACCGTAACCCTGCTGCCACAGATACTGAAATTGCGATCATCGAAGTCGGTGGTACTGTCGGAGATATTGAAAGTCAACCATTTCTTGAATCCATCCGTCAGTTTCAACATGAAAAAGGGGCAGAAAATGTTATTCTGATTCATGTTACTTTAATTCCTTACCTGAGAGCATCTCAGGAGATGAAAACAAAGCCAACTCAGGCAAGCGTAAAAGAATTGCAGGGAATGGGAATTCAACCGGACATCATCGTATGCCGTTCTGAATACCCTTTGGATACTGGAATGAAAGACAAAATTTCTTTGTTCTGTAATCTGCCTGCTAACCATGTATTACAAAACCTTGATGTAGATTATTTATATGAAGCTCCACTTGCAATGGAAAAAGAACATCTCGCACAGGTTGTCTGCGAATGCCTTCATTTGCCTTGTCCTGAGCCAAATTTAAAAGACTGGACTGAAATGGTAGATAATTTACGTCATCCGACACAAGAGGTTACTGTTGCACTTGTCGGAAAATATATCCAGCTTCATGACGCTTATATCAGTGTTGTAGAAGCATTAAAGCACGGAGGCATCTATAGCCATACTACTGTAAATATCAAGTGGATTGATTCTGAAACTGTTACCCCTGAAAACGTGGAAGAAATCCTCGGTGACGTAAGTGGTATTTTAGTACCCGGCGGATTTGGAGACCGTGGTATTGAAGGAAAAATTGAAGCAATTAAATACGCCAGAACACATAACGTTCCATTTCTTGGCCTTTGTCTTGGTATGCAGCTTTCTATCGTTGAATTTGCGAGAGACGTTATTGGCTACAATGATGCTCACAGCATGGAATTAAATCCAAACACAACGCATCCTGTCATCCATATTATGCCTGACCAGATTGGTATCGAAGATATCGGAGGAACATTAAGACTCGGATCATACCCTTGCGTGCTGAAAGAGGATTCTAAAGCTTATGCATTGTATGGAACAAAAGACATCAACGAACGTCATCGTCATCGTTATGAAGTGAACAACGATTATCGCGAAGTATTGGAAGAGAACGGTATGATGCTTTCAGGTCTTTCTCCTGACGGACGTATTGTAGAGATGGTTGAAATTCCATCCCATCCTTGGTTCATTGCAACACAGGCACATCCTGAGTTAAAATCCAGACCAAACAAACCACACCCACTATTCAAGGGATTTGTGGAAGCATCTTTAAAATTTTCAAATACAGCTTCAGGAAAGACGCTTTCCTAATATAAAACAATAAAAAAAGAGCCGCGCGGCTCTTTTTTTATTATTATTTATTTATTAATTTCTTTCCAATATCAAAGCAATCGAATGTCGCAAAATAATCTGCCGGTGTCTCTGCCCGACGAATCATCTGTACACTTCCATCTTCTTTCAGCAATAATTCTGCATGTTTTAGCTTTCCGTTATAGCTGTATCCCATAGCAAACCCATGTGCACCGGTATCATGGATGACAAGGTAATCTCCTTTTTCAATTTCCGGAAGCATTCTGTCGATTGCAAATTTATCATTGTTTTCACAAAGGGATCCTGTAACATCATATTTGTGGTCATGTGGTGCATCTTCTTTTCCCATAACTGTGATGTGGTGGTATGCCCCGTACATTGCCGGACGCATCAGATCTACCGCACATGCATCCACACCGATATATTCTTTGTGTGTATGCTTTTCATGGATTGCTGTTGTAACCAGACATCCGTATGGTCCCATCATAAAACGTCCAAGCTCGGTATAGATTGCCACATCTCCCATTCCTGCCGGAACAAGAACCTCTTCATAGACACGGCGAACCCCTTCTCCGATGACACGGATATCGTTTGGCTCCTGATCCGGTGTATACGGAATTCCGATTCCTCCAGAGAGATTGATAAATTTAATGTGAACTCCCGTCTCCTTCTGAAGCTTTACAGCCTGCTCAAACAATACTTTTGCCAGCATTGGGTAATAATCATTTGTCACCGTATTACTTGCCAGAAATGCATGGATTCCAAATTCTTTTGCTCCTTTGCTTTTGAGGATTTTAAACGCCTCAAACAACTGCTCTGTTGTCATTCCGTACTTGGCATCTCCCGGATTGTCCATAATATCATTGCTGATCTTAAATAATCCGCCCGGAATGTAGCGGCAGCTGA
>OHAC01000553.1_pt1 | contig 38231 bp, 41 predicted proteins | sample 1577051 | NCBI WGS metagenome assembly OHAC01 (sample SAMEA3541499, study PRJEB24748) | human gut metagenome | biome: human gut; feature: human-associated habitat; material: faeces | place: China | collected 2012 | reverse complement strand
CAAATTTGCTCATTTATAGTAGCAAAATTAAAAAAACTTAACAAAGTATATTTATCATATTTATTGACAAAATATAACGTCTAAAATGTGCAAAATAACGGGGTGAGTTATGCAAAATCGCAATTGTATGGGCAAAATAAAAAAATAAATAGATATAATAACAAAAAAACAATGCAAATTGCTATAAAACTTTGCGACAAATTACCAATGGAAGAAAGGTGGCAGCTAAAAACATAAGACTTGAAAAAAACATAAGAATTATATATTATACAGAGTGTGTAAATAATGATAAAATACGAAAATTGTAACCCCTTCCATCAGGGGATATTAACGGTATGTATTTTTTGAAGAAAATTATATCAGCCACACAGGAGGATGAACATTTATGATGGACTTGTATGGAAATGGATTATTACTTGGAGAAAAAACCCTGGACAGCTTATGGATGAGACAGAACCTGACTATGAACAACATTGCAAATGTTGATACGCCAGGTTTTAAGTCACAATATATGACCTTTGAGAATGAACTGGCACGGAAGATCCAATCAGCTCTGTCTGTGAAGAAGACTTCTATGAAAAATGTGGCAAGAGGGATTGAAAATATGAGACCGTCTGTCCATACTACCTTAAATGAATCAACCAGGCTGGATGAGAATAATGTGGATATGGATCAGGAACAGGTTGAATTGGCAAGAACAGCTTATGAATACCAGTTTATGATCAGTTCTGTGAGCAGCGATCTTTCACGTCTGCGCAGCGCAGCTAAAAACTTTTAAATCATACAAATTATACGGTTAAGGAGAAAATATAAAATGATTGAACAGGTGAATGGGTTTATTACCCCCATGAAAGAATGGGATGCTGTTGGAAAGAATGATGGAAAAATAACCGGAACAGAAAATGGCACAAAATCTGTGTTCCAGTCAGTGCTTGAAGATACAATACAAAATGTTTATGACACACAGAAGGATGTAGAACAGAAACAGTATCTTCTGGCAACGGGGCAGTTAGAAGATGCCCACAGTCTTCCAATCGCCCAGGCAAAAGCAGAACTGAGCCTGGAAGTTATGATCTCTCTTAGAAATAAAGCAATGGAAGCGTATAATGAAATTTTAAAGATGAGTGTTTAATACTGCTGGCCATGGAATGGAACAGTAGATTTTTAATATTTGCTATATATGGAAATGCAAAGGATGAATGGAACAGTGCAGAATCTAAAAGAAGCATGGCAGAAGATGCCAGGGAAAACAAAAAAAATGATCGCAGTCATTGCAGCGGGGACGATTATCCTGGCGGCAGCCGGACTTCTGGTCCTGAATATGGGCACGAAAAAAGGATACAGTACCTTGTTTACAGGAATGAGCTCGGAAGATGCCCAGGCAGTTGTAAGTCTTCTTCAGGATGAAGGTGTTGATTACAGATACAATGACAAAAACGGTTCTGTCCAGGTAATGTCAGATACAGTAGATAAGACCAGGGCGGAATTGCTAAGCAAAGGATATCCTAAAAGTGGTTTTACCTATGATATGTACCGTAATAATGCGGGGATCATGAGCACTGAAAAGGATAAGGAAAAATATACATTGTATGAGCTTCAGGATCGTCTGGGTGCCCAGATCGGATTGTTTGACGGGGTACGTGATGCCAAGGTGACCATAGCAGAAGGAGGAACCCAGAAATATGCACTGGATGATACACAGCAGACAGATGCATCGGCCTCTGTTGTGGTGACAATGGATCCTGGACAGGATCTGACAGATACAAAGGCAGCTGCTATTAAAAACCTGATCGCCAGGGCTGTAAAAGGAATGAATTTTACCAATGTTTCTGTATTTGATGCCGCTACCATGACGGAAGTTGGCGGTGAAGATGAAGCTGATAGTACTACGGGGACAGGCAAAGATGTAGCAGAGCTTACCAGCCAGATAGAAAAAAGTATAGCAGGAAATGTGCGCCGGGTCCTGGAATTAATGTATGGACAGGGAAAAGTTGCAGTTTCTGTAAAAGGTACCCTGAATATGCAGAAGCTGATCCAGGAAACAGTCCAGTATACCACTCCGGATAAGGTTGACCAGAATGATAAAACAGGACTGCTGGAAAAAGAAGAAACAGCAGGGGAGAATACAGGAAGTACGTCTTCGGGAAATGGAGGCGCAGCAGGCGCAGATGCTAATGCAGATACACCCCGTTATACGGGCAAGACAGGCACACAGGCAGGTTCAGATACATATTCCAACAACAGCGCAATAAGAGAGTGGCTGTATAATTCCACAAAAGAACAGCGTCAGATCGATCCGGGTGTTCTGGAAAATACAACAGTAGGCGTTACTATTGATACAGATGATACATCTATTGCAGACGCAGATCTGGTCAGTCTTGTAGCTAATTCAGCAGGTATTACCCAGGAGGACGCTCCTTCAAAGATCACGGTTATAAGAGCCCTTTCAGCAGCCAGTAAAAACACAGATGCAGTGCCGGTAACAGCACCGGCACAGAAAGCAAAGCTTCCATTGCCTCTTTTGATCGCCATAGGGGCAGGTGGGCTGCTTCTGGTATTGCTGATTGCTTTGCTGATACTCAGCAGGCAGCATTTGAAAGCGTCAGAAGAAGAAAGACAGGCACTGTTGGAACAGATACCGGATGGAGATGCGATTACTGAAAATCCTCAAAATGCCATTGCCGCCGACAATAAAACTAAAAATGATGGGAATATATCCTTGTTAACTGAAGAGGAACAGTCGGCGCTTCAGGGACAGGATGATGAACTTAAGAAAAATGAAGAAATTTTAAATCTGAAAATGCAGCACAGTCTGAAATTAAAACAGGAGATCGGTTCCTTTGTGGATGAAAATCCGCAGATCGCAGCAAAACTGATCCAGAATTGGCTGCTTACTGGTGGAGGAAACGATGGCAGAAATAGAGGGAAGTAAGATAACAGATATTACCGGGGGATCCGAACTGGATAAAATGGATGCGCGGGCGAAAGCAGCAGTGGTAGTTGTGTCTTTGGGAGCAGACCGCGCTTCCCAGATTTATAAATATCTCAGTGAACAGGAAATCGAAGACCTGACTTATGAGGTAGCAAAGCTTGGAAAAACAAATAATGCCCAGGTGGAGAATGCATTAGATGAGTTTTATAAAATGTGCCTTACCCACAAGATGATGACAGATGGAGGTCTGGATTATGCCAGAAGCGTACTGGAAAAAGCATTTGGAGAAACCACAGCCAGAAATCTCCTGGAAAAAGTATCCAAGACTCTCCAGTCCAAGCCATTTAACTTTTTTACAAAGGGAGATCCCAAATCCCTTCTTGCCCTGCTCCAGCATGAGCGGCCTCAGGTGATCGCTTTGATCATGGCTTATATGGATCCTCAGCAGGCTGCACAGATACTGGAACAGCTTCCAAATGAAAAAAGGATACCGGTACTGGAAGGCATGGCAAATATGAGCCGTGTATCTCCTGAGGCTATTGCCATTGTAGAAGAGGAAATGAAGAGGAAATTCGCTACGATCATTACCAGTGAGGATAATATGAACCTGGGCGGTATTGATTATGTGGCAGATGTGATGAACCATGTTGACCGAGGAAACGAGAAACAGATCTTTGATGAAATGGATAAAGATAATCCGGAACTGTCAAAAAGCATCAGGGACAAGATGTTCATGTTCGAGAATATCATCGATATGGATCCAAGGTCTGTACAGCGTTTTATCAGGGATTGCGATTCCAAGGATATTGTATATGCATTAAAGACTGCATCAGAGGATATGAAGAACGTATTCTTTGCAAATATGTCCAAGCGTATGGCAGAAACAGTCAAGGGAGACCTGGAGATCACTACCAATGTAAGGCTTAAGGAAGTGGAAGAGGCACAGCAGCGTATTGTTAATCTGATCCGTAAACTGGAAGATGCAGGAGAAGTAATAATCAATAAGGGAGGAGATGACGATAACATTGTTGTCTGATCAGGATACAGGCTTTGAAAATAAAGCCAGAGTCCGGAAGCTTCCCTTACAGGTATTTACGGCACCGGATGCACAGAAACTAGAAACAGAAAAGCAGAATAAAAAAGAAACGGAAGCTTCTTTAAATGCGGACAATGATACATACAATGGTCTGGAATGCAGTCAGGAACAAATAGAGCTGGTGCTCAGGGAAAAAGAAAAAATATTAGAAGAAGCCCGGAAAGAAGCGGCAGCCATTGAACAGGAAGCAAACGAAAAGGCAGAACAGATCTTTGAGGAAGCCCGGATGAAAGGATTTGAAGAAGGCAGACAAAAAGGCTATGAAGAGGGACTGATTAGGGCAGAAGAGGAAAATGAGGCGAAACATCATGAAAATCAGCGGTTTTTTAAAGAAAGCCTGGAAAAAGCCTTAATAGAGATCAACAAAGAAAAAGAAAAATGCCTCAGAGAATATCTGGAAGAATTAAAAGATATTGCTGTGGCAGTGGCTGAAAAAGTGATCCATATCAGCCTGAGATCCAGCGGTTCTGTTATAAGCAGGATGATAGAAGCTGAAACAGAAAAACTGCAGAAAATGGACTGGGTCAAGATCTATATGGAAAAAGAAGACTATGAGACCATGGTTCAGGCAGATGGACATCTGGCAGAGAAACTGTCACGGCTCTCTGACAACGTCAAATTTATAGTAATGGAGGACGGAAAATGCGGAAGCTGTATCATCGAAATGCCGGACGGGATCATAGATATGAGTGTAGATACCCAGCTTGAAAATATACACAGACTTGTAGACAACGCCAATACATAAAGATTTTATGGATACATAAAGTACACAGAGGTGAAAACCATGTATGAAAATCTCCTGAAGTTAATACAGCAGGCAGAAACAGCAGACCGCATTGGAAAAATTGAAAATGTAGTGGGAATGTCAATGGAAGCTTCCGGAGGCAGATCCGGTGTTGGTGATATTGTTATGATCTACAATGAAGCTGAGAACTGTCAGGTTCCTGCGGAAGTGGTAGGATTCAAAAATGGCAAAATACAGCTGATGACCTATGAAAATATCAGCGGGATCACAGCGGGAAGTTTTGTCCGCAATACCGGATGCCGTTTGCAGATACCGGTGGGTGACTTCCTGAAAGGCCGTATCATCAACGCGCTGGGGCATCCCATTGACGAAAAAGGAGAGTTTCCCCCAGGGAAGCTTTATACAGTAGACAGTGCCTATATCAACCCTCTTAACCGTCCTCCTATCAGGGAACATCTGGAATTTGGGATTAAGGCCATTGATGGTTTAAATACCATTGGAAAAGGTCAGAGAATGGGGATTTTTGCAGGCTCCGGTGTTGGAAAAAGTACACTGATGGGAATGATCGCCCGGAATGTAAAAACAGATATCAATGTGATCGCCCTGGTAGGAGAGCGAGGCAGGGAGGTTCTGGAATTTGTTAAAAAGGATCTGGGAGAAGAGGGCATGAAACGTTCTGTCCTTATTGTAGCCACATCAGACCAGCCGGCAATGCTGCGTATGAAATGTCCCCTGGTTGCAACAACGATCGCTGAATATTTCAGGGATCAGGGAGCAGATGTGCTGCTGATGATGGATTCTCTTACCAGATATGCCATGGCACAGAGGGAGATCGGTCTTGCTATTGGAGAACCGCCTATAGCCAGAGGTTATACACCTTCTATTTATGCAGAATTTCCAAGGCTTCTGGAAAGAAGCGGGAATTTTGCAAAAGGTTCCATTACCGGGATTTATACGGTACTGGTGGAGGGAGACGATACCAATGAGCCGGTGGCTGATACAGTCAGAGGTATTTTGGATGGTCATATTGTTTTAAGCAGGCAGCTGGCTAATGCAAACCATTTTCCGGCTATTGATATCAGTGCAAGTATTTCACGTCTTATGAATGATATAGCCGGGGAAGAACACAGGAAAGCAGCTTCAAGGTTCCGGAACATGTTAAGCCTTTATCAGAAAAATGCAGACCTGATCTCCATTGGCGCTTACAAAAAAGGTGCAAACAGTGCTCTGGATGAAGCAGTTGACCGCATAGGTGATATGAATACATTTCTGGAACAGGAAACAGATGAAAATATCCCTTATGAGGAAAGCATAAGGAGAATGGAAAAAATCGTGGGTTAGCAGTTATAGGAGATGATACTTAAGATGAAGAGATTTAAATACAGTCTTGAAAATGTACTTCATTATAAGGAACAGATTCTGGACAGCATTAAGGCAGAACATGGTACACTTCTGGCACAGATCCGGAAAAAAGAAGCAGAGATACAGGAACTGGAGAACAAGCTGGTATCTGCCCAGAATAAGATGGATGATTTGAAAAAACAGGATGTACAGATAAAAGATATTTGTCTTTATGGTATGTATATCAGTGAAATGGAAGATCAGATCCGGAAAAAACAGGAACAGTTAAAGCTTTTACAGCAGCAGGAAGAAAAGAAAAAAGAACAAGTGATCGCTGCAAAGATAGATACGTCCCGTTATGAAAAGTTAAAGGACAGGCGGCAGAGTGAGTATGAAAAAGCAGCAAAAAAGGCACAGGAGCTGTTTATAGAAGAATATGCTTCAAGAACAGCCAGGTATTCTCAAAACAGGGAGGTGGTCTAGGTTGAACAGGATTGAAAATGCCGGTCAGGTAAAGACAGGATATTCTGTGAAGTCAGGTACGAACTCAGAAGAAAAAGTAGGGAATGGGTCAGATTTTGCATCTATGCTGACAAAATACAAGAAAAGAGCAGCCCAGGATGACGAAACAAAAAAAGCAGAAACAGGGGAAACAAAAAATAAAGAAACACAGCCAGAAGAAACCAAAAACAGGGAAAATGAAAAACAGGTTAATGGCAGGCAGTCCGGAGAAAACGAAAAAACAGATGAAATAAAAGCAGAAATAAAAGTAACGGACATACAGGACGAAAAGAACAGCCAGGATGGAGAAAAAGAGCAGGAACTGGCAGCTGCCTATGCTTCTGAAACCTGTTACAGGACCTTTGTACAGATAACAGCAGAAAATAGTAAAACGCCTGCTGTTTACAACAATGAAATAAATGGAATACAAGATCTGGCTGTACAGACAACGTCGGAAGCAGGAATGGAGGATCAGTCGGCAGCTGTCAGTACCATACAGAAGACCGAAGCCCCCCACACAGAAACAGCTGTCCATGCAGATGGCTTAAAACTCCAGAACAGGCTGGAACAGACCGGAGAGACAGAAGATACAGGACGGACCGGAGAAGCCGGGCAGTCAAAGCAAACTGCCAAAATGAACCGGGAAGAAGAGATGCCAGACCGGAAGGAACATATTTCCGGAAAGGAAATGACAGCCCTGGCATCGCCCGGTTATACAGGAACTGTTGAAAGTTCAGCTGGAACAGCAGCAAAACCAGCTGCTGTTGATACAGGACCGGCAGACCGGCTGACAACAGCCCAGGATACATTGACAGAGGATCTGGGAAACTACCTGGATACAAAGATCAGTGAAAAAAAAGGAAAGCTGGAGCTTTCCCTGGAGCCGGAAAGGCTTGGAAAGCTGACTATCCGGCTGGAGTATGAAAAAGGAAAAACAGAGGTCACTATTTTTTCAACCAGTGCAAAAACACTGGAGATATTAAGCAAAGAAGCAGGGCATCTGGCGCAGATCCTGGAAGAAAAAACAGGAACTCCTACTGTTATTTACACACCGGAACAGACTGAAAACAGGCAAAATATGGATCAGGATACCGGTCATGGCAGAAATGGCAGGCAGGGCCCAAAAGAGCAGCGCCAGAAGCAGGATGACAGCTTTGCCCAACAGCTGAGGCTGGGACTGGCCTAGAAGGAGGATTAAAGTGATATGGCAGATCAAATAACAGTCAGCAGCACTGCAAACCCGTATCAGGCAGGTGTTTACAGTGCCGGATCCAACAGCAAGAACACGATGGATGTAAACAGCTTTATCAAGCTGTTAGCAGCACAGCTTGCAAATCAGGATATGACAAGCCCTATGGATAACAGTGAAATGATGTCCCAGATGACCAATATGGCAATGGTTCAGTCACTTACTGCCATGACAAAGTCATTAAATACATCAGCTGCTGTTACAACACAGACGTATGCAGGCAGCCTGATCGGTCAGGAGGTAACTGTGGCAGTTACAGATCCTGATACCGGGAAAGCAAATGGCGTGAAATACGGAAAGGTAGTTTCTGTTGATTTTACCAAGGGAGATCCGGTAGTACGTCTGGAAGGTGATGATACTGGTTATAAGATGTCCAGTGTCCTGGGAGTAGGAAAGCTTCAGGACACACAGGATACAACAGATAAGTCAGAGGCAGCAGGTGAAAAAGATCCTGACAGGGGATCTGAAAAAACAGATAAGATCACAGGACAGTTAGCAAATGCAGATCTGAAAGACACAGGATCTGAAGATACAGAAACAGAAGAAATGTAAAAAGGAGCAAAAGAATATGTTAAGAGCAATGGATTCAGCAGTATCAGGTCTTCGGGCGCATCAGAACAAACTGGACGTCATCGGCAACAATATTGCAAACGTAAATACATTTGGTTTTAAGTCCCAGAGTTACAGCTTTAAAGAGGCAATGTACCAGACTTCCACCACTTCCACAAAGGGAAGCGAGAATGCCGGTGGTGTAAATGCAGCCCAGTATGGATATGGTTCCATGATGGGTTCCATCAGTACAGATATGGGTGCCTCTACACCAACCTATGTAGGTGGTCTTAATGCAAGTGTAGACGGAGAAGGCTTCTTTATTACATTTCCAAAGAGTACAGAAACGGTTGCAGTAGCGGATATGAAGAAAACGGACTTTGATTATACCAGAGTTGGCCAGTTCAATATTGACGGAAATGGATATCTTACAGATGCCAACGGAAATTTTGTTTATGGTTTCCGGCCGGATAACGTAGCAGCTCCAACAAAATTTGACGGAGCCCTTGTAGCCATCAAGGTTCCTACAGATGTAGATGGCGCAAGCTTTGACGGAAATGATTCCCTTCAGCTGACGGATGTAAAAATCAACAGTCTGGGAGAGATTTCAGGTACAGTAAAGTCAACGGACAAGGATAAGGATGGAAAAACCGTCAGCATCGGTAAGGTTGCCATTGCTACTTTCCAGAATCCGGAGGGCTTAAGCAAAAAGGGTTCTTTTTACTATGGAGCAGCAGAAAGCGATAACAGTGGTAATGCTTCCGCTACAATCCCAGGAGGAAGCACCTCTTCTTTAATGACTGGATATCTGGAGGCTTCCAATGTGGATCTTGCAAAGGAATTTTCTGATATGATCACAACACAGAGAGGCTTTCAGGCCAATTCAAAGATCATAACAGTCAGTGATGAGATCCTGTCTGACCTGATCAACATGAAGCGGTAAGTAATATGATCTGTGTAGAACGTCTTAACGGAGAGATTTTATATCTGAACTGGCTTCAGGTTGAACTGATTGAACAGATTCCGGAAACAAAGATCCGTATGATGAATGGAGATTACTATCTGGTAAAAGACAGTGTAGAAAGCATCAAAGATCAGGTGACCGGGTTCTTTCAAAGATGTGTCAGCATAAAAAAAGAGGAGCAGATTTAGGAGGAAAAGCAGGTGGATCCTACAACATTACTAGGTATAATCCTGGGTTTTGCTTTAATTGTAAACGGAATCAGTTTTGCCAAGATTGGTAACTTTATTGATATCCCCAGTATGGTCATTGTAATTGGTGGGGCTCTGTCAGCAACTTTGTCCAGCTATCCATTAGGGATATTAAAAGATATCCCAAAGCATTTTGCAGTACTTATAAGGGGAAACCGCTATAATATCCCCAAATTGATCGAACAGCTTGTAGATCTGGGAACCATAGCAAGGCAGAGCGGCCTTCTGGCGTTGGAGGATAAAGCGGCGGAGATCAAGGATACTTTCTTTAAGCAGAGTGTCCTGATGATCGTAGATGCAAACGATCCGGACAAAGTAAGGCTGGTTCTGGAAAGAGAACTGGATAATATGATGGTCCGTCACGACCAGGCGGCAGGTCTTTATGAAAAAGCTGCATCTTATGCACCGTCCTTTGGCATGATAGGTACCCTGATCGGTCTGATCAACATGCTGAAGGGAATGAATATGGATGCAGGCGGTTCATCTACTATCGGAAGCGACATGTCAGTAGCATTGATCACAACCTTTTACGGCTGTATTCTTGCAAATGTTATTTTTAATCCGATCGCAAAGAAACTGAGGATCCGTCAGGATGAGGAAGAACTGTATTGTTCTACTATCATTGAAGGGATCATTGCCATACAGGCAGGAGAAAATCCAAAATACCTGAGAGAACATCTTCTTGCATCGATTAAACAGTCACAGCAGCAGAAGATTCTTGCAAAAGCAGGAGATGGAGGTTCCCAGGGGAAGGAACAGGAAGATAAATGAGTAAGAAAAATCGCCCCACAGACAGCGGCGGCAACTGGATGGATACTTATGGAGACATGGTAACATTGCTGCTTACATTTTTTATCATGCTGTATTCCATGTCTAACCTGGACGCACAAAAATGGAGTGTTTTTGTGAAAAGCATTCCAAGCATACAGAACCAGGGATCAGAGAATATTACCATTAATTCCCAGATGTCAGATACACCAGATGTGGATAGCAAAGGCCAGGAGATCGGCCAGGAGATTGCCCAGGAAGCTCTTCAGACAGAAGATGTAAATAAGCTGTATCTTACGATTGCTGAAAGCCTGAATGAGTCGGGGGTCAAGGATGCTACGGTCATCAGAGGAGATGATTATACTTATGTTTCTTTTGCAAATAGTGTATTTTTCGATGCAAACAGCTCCGTGCTTACACGGGAAGGACAGGCAGTCCTCTATACATTTGCAAAAGCCATAGCTCCTGCAGCAGGTGGGATTGAACAGGTTAATATCATGTCCCACACTGCGAAAGTAACAGATAATTCACAGATCAATCCACAGACTATACGAAAAGACCGTATCCTTTCGGCGATGAGATCTGCAGAAGTATCTATTTACCTGCAGCACCAGAATGTAATAAAGCCGGAGAAGCTGGTGGATATAAGTTATGGTGAATATCGCCCCATAGCAGATAATTCCACAGAAGAAGGAAGGATAAAAAACCGCAGGATTGAATTTTTGCTTTTAGATAATGGGGCAAAAGAAAAAGACCTGGATGAGTATTATAAAGAGTTTAAGAGCGGTGAATATACGAATACTACAGTAGTAACAGTAGGGCAGTCACAAAGCTCTTCCCAGGGTGGTGAAACCGTACCGACAGATACAGAGGCACCGGCAGATACCGGTGCAGCAGATGCAGGAACTGTAGAGGCAGGTGCAGAAGATGCAGGAACTGTAGAGGCAGGCGCAGAAGATGCAGGAACTGTAGAGGCAGGCGCAGAAGATGCAGGAACAGCAGCAGATACAGGGCCTGTGGAGGAAATGCAAAATACCAGTGAATAAGAGAGGTCAGGAAGAATGGCAGATGTTTTATCACAAAGCCAGATAGATGCACTTTTAAAATCGATGAGTGCAGATGCACCAGCACAGGAAACGAAAACCGAATCTGTACAGCCTCTGTCGCCGGAAGAAAAGAACTATATTAAATACGACTTTTTCAGCCCGAGGAAATTCACAAAAGAAAAAATGAAGATCCTCAGGAGCGTATTTGAGAATTATGCACGTATTCTTACATCCCAGATCAATGGTATTTTCCGCGTGATGACGGACATAACGGTGCTGGATGTACAGGAAAGAAGGTATTACGAATATGTAAATGCCCTTCACGAAAACGACTGCATGACAATGATAGATGCATCAATAGCAGGAGAAGAAAAAATGAGTGTTCCCCTGATGCTGTTTGTAACTCCTGGTATGGTGATCACACTGATCAACCATATGCTGGGAGGCGAAGATGTTGTAGCAGTAGAGGATGATTACCGGTATTCCGACGTGGAACGTGCTTTGTACAAGCGGATTGTAGAATATATGACAGGTGCCTTAAAGGATGGATTTTCAAATTATGTGAGCATTGATTTTTCCGTAGAACATGTAGAAGAAAATCCAACCATGGTCCAGGATGTAGGTCTGGATGAAACAGTAGCCATTATCATTTTAAATGTGGACATATCTGGACAGGCACAGGAAAAATTAAAGATCTGCCTTCCGGGCAATCTTCTTACGGTGATCTTTCACAATATTGACAACCGTAAGCACCTGGCAAGAGGATTTTCTTATCAGGATAATAAAGAGAAGATCATGGATAATATCCGTTACTCCAAACTGCCTATTACAGGACAGCTTGGCACGGTACAGCTGGATCTGAAAGGACTTTATCAGATCCAGGTAGGAGATGTGATCGATCTTGGAAAGTCAAAAGACAGTCCGGTCAGACTTTTTGTAGGACGTCAGCCTTGGTTTACAGGACAAATGGGATGTTATAAGAAAAATGTGGCTGTGAAGATTGAAAAATGCATTGCGTCACAAATAGAAGAAAAGAAAACGGATATAATGCCGCAGAAGGAAGAAGATCCTGATAACAGTGACGGATCTGTAAAAGAACAAGGATAAATACGCTCCGAAATACGGGAGTATAAATTAAGAATGAAGGAAGAAGAGGAATAAGAAATGGCTAAGATAATGCTGGTAGATGATGCTGCTTTTATGAGGATGATGATCAAGAAAGCTCTCAGTTCAAGTGGATATAACGATTTTATCGAGGCACAGGATGGGGCAGAAGCAGTGAAAAAATACAGTGAGGAAAAACCGGACATGGTAATTATGGATATCACCATGCCAAATATGGACGGGCTTCAGGCTTTGAAAAAAATTCGTGAAGGTGATCCAAATGCCAAAGTTGTTATGTGTACAGCAATGGGACAGGAAAGCATGGTTGTAGATGCGATCAAATCAGGTGCCCGTGATTTTGTGGTGAAGCCTTTTGATGCACAGAGAATTGTAAAAACTGTAAATGACATTTTAGGAAAATGATCCATAAGGAGGGAACTGTTATGGCATTTTTAGGTTCATTTGATATAAGCGCTTCTGGAATGAGCGCACAGCGTGTCAGGATGGATATTGCGGCAGAAAACATAGCAAATATGGACACAACGCGGACAGAGTCAGGTGGTCCATACCGAAGGAAAAATGTACTTCTTGAAAGCTATTCAGATACGTCTTTTGCCCAGGCAATGGAAAATGCAGCACGGGGAAAAGGAATAACCAGCCGTCATGCAGGAGTAAGAGTTTCTGGCATTGTGGAAGATGACAGAGAAGCTAAGAAAGTTTACAATCCGGACCATCCGGATGCGGATGCGGACGGCTATGTGACTATGCCAAATGTGGATGTGCTGAAGGAAACGGTAGACAGCATGTCAGCTACCCGGTCTTATGAAGCAAATGTAACAGCGTTAAACGCAATTAAGCTGATGGCTCAGAAAGCACTGGAAATTGGTAAGTAAAAAACAGGAGGAAAATAAAAAATGGGTGCACTCAGCTTTAATGAGATGGAGATAGATGCTCTTGGGGAGATGATGAATATCAGCCTCGGAGCATCAGCGACAGCAATGTCTACCCTTTTAGGATCTACCGTTCACATTACGACGCCAAAGGTAAAGATCCTTACAAGGGATCAGTTTGAGTTTAAAAAGCTGGAACCGGCAGTAGGAGTAGAGATCGCTTATGTAGAGGGTCTGGAAGGAAGCAATATTATGATGTTTAGCAGAAATGACGTGCGCATCATAGTAGGAACCCTTCTGGGAGAAGAACTTTCAGATGATGAATTTGAACTGGATGAGATCAACAGAAGTGCGATCTGTGAGGTAATGAACCAGATGATGGGTGCTTCTGCAACAGCACTTTCGGAATTTCTGAAATTTACAGTTAATATATCCACGCCGGTTTCTTTTGAGATCACAGACGCAGAAAGCTTTAAAAACAAGTATTTCCCGGAAGCAACTCCTATGGTAGTCATTTCCTTTATCCTTGAGATTGAAGGAAAACTGAAAAGCGAGTTTTTAAATATCATGCCGGAAAAGCTTGCAAAAAGGTTACTGGAACCATTTGAAATATCCCTGGAAGAAGCCGCAGAAATCCCGGCAGAAAACAAAGAGTCAGGATCAGAGGCAGCAGAAGAAGCCGACCCGGTTCCGCAGCCTGAGCCAGAACTGCAGCCAGTCCCGGCCCCGCAGCCAGTACCAGAACCGCAGCCAGCCCCGGCCCCCCAGCCTGTATATACCCAGATGCCGGCAGGTATGGCGGCTGGCATTTCCACAGATATGAATCCGGCTTTATTGCAGCTTTTAAATCAGATGCAGCAGTCACAGATGCAGATGATGCAGATGATGCAGGATATGGAAAAACGGGAACAGGATGAGAAAAAGGAATCCAGGGAACCGGCCCTGATCCGGCCGGCAATAGCACCCGGTCTTGAAGCTTCCGGAATTGAAAAGGGAGAAGAAAGTGCCAACCAGGAAATGCTTATGAAGGTGCCATTGGAGATATCTGTGGAGATAGGACGCACCAAGAAGCTGGTAAAAGACATTCTGGAGTTTACCCAGGGATCTCTTGTGGTCCTGGACAAAATGGCAGGAGAACAGGCAGACCTGTATGTAAATGGACAGTGTGTTGCCAGAGGAGATATTGTAGTAGTAGAGGATAATTTTGGTATCCGTATTACTGATATTGTAACCAGGGATATCAATCCGGAGAGCCTTTAATATGATAACAGATATTGTTTCTACAACAGGTATGCTGCTTGCTTTTGTAGTCATTTTGTTTTTGGCATGGCAGGCAAGCCGGTACCTGGGGAAAAATGCCCCTTATGGAAATAAAGGGGGGAAGGTGCGGATACTGGAACAACTAAAAGTAGGAAACGATCAGTACATTATCCTTCTTAAACTGGATGAAAACCAATATCTGCTTGGGACCAGTCAGACGGGGATCCAGGTTCTGGAACGGTTTAAGGAGGAGAAAACGAATGAATGAGCTGATTACAGGCTTAAATGGAGGAAATGTTCCTGCGCTGGATATTATCATGCTGCTTACCTTTGCAGCATTGCTTCCTTCCATTGTGGTTATGATGAGTTCCTTTATGCGCATCATAATCATACTTTCTTTTACGAGAAATGCAATGGGAGTCCAGCAGACGCCGCCTAATATGGTATTAACAGGCATGGCACTTTTTTTGTCGCTGTATATTATGAGTCCGGTTATAGGCCAGATCAATACGGTTGCCTACGAGCCCTACAAAAATGGGGAGATCACACAGCAGGAGGCAGTAAGCCGCATGGCAGATCCACTGAAGCAATTCATGCTTCGCAATACAGAGAAGGATACGCTGGATCATTTTGTACAGATGTCAAAACAGGAAGTTAAGAAAGATGTGAAAGAATATCCTCTTACTGTTGTTGTACCGGCTTTTATGACCAGCGAATTAAAAAAAGGGTTTCTTGCAGGATTTCTGATTTATCTTCCATTTCTGCTTATAGATATAGTGGTGTCTACCACCCTTATGTCCATGGGTATGGTAATGCTTCCGCCAACTATGGTCTCTCTTCCCTTTAAGTTACTTTTATTTATTACAGTAAATGGCTGGGAACTTTTATTTTCAAGTATGGTACAAAGCTTCCGGTAGGAAAGAGGTGGGAATATGACAGAAGTGCAGATCCTGGATATCATGTATGAAGCATTTCAGCTGGCAATGAAGCTGTCGCTGCCATTTCTGTTGCTCAGTATGATCGTAGGTGTGGTCATTGCTGTTTTTCAGGCAGCCACACAGATCAATGAACAGACAATGACATTTGTCCCCAAGCTGCTGGCTATTATGGTGCTTTTAGGTTTTTTAGGAAGTTCTATGCTGGTTATGCTTCAGGAATTTTTTCAATACATAGTGGAATTGATCGCAAAGGGGTAAAGAAGATCTATGTTTATCACATTTTCAATGGCAGTGATGCGTATGAGCGGAGCCATCGGATTCAATCCCCTTTTTGGAAAAAGTAATTTTCCTGTAAAAATAAGGGCATATTTTATTTTTGCCCTGTCACTGCTCCTGTATCTGTCTGTAGACCAGACCCAGATGGCATATCCGGGATCAATGGCAGAATACATCCTGATGCTTGCGGGAGAGCTTTTTCTTGGGGCAGTGTTAGCCTTTGCAATGGAACTGGCATTCCTTACTATCCGGTTTGCTTCTTCCATTATGGATTATTCAATGGGACTTAGCATGGCTCAGGTTTATGATCCCCAGTATGGAACCCAGTCAACGGTCAGTTCCGGTATTTATTATGCATTTATGGTACTTATCTTTTTTGCCAGCAACAGTCATTTACGGCTGTTAGCATTGTTTTACCAGTCGGTACAGCTGATCCCTTTTGGAAAAGTGACATTTAATCCCATGCTGGTCCATGTGATCACAGCTGGATTCTGCCAGGGGATCCTTACTGGTATGCAGTTTGCATTTCCAATGATAGCAATTGAGCTTGTATCAGAACTGGCAATGGGGATTCTGATGCGTATCATTCCCCAGATCAATGTTTTTACGGTAAATTTCCAGGTAAAGATCATAATGGGGCTTTTGATGATGCTGCTGCTGTTTTCGCCAATGGCAGATTATATAAATACCATCTTTACATATATGTATCAGATGATGTGGAAGCTTTTAAGCAATATGAAACCAGTCTGAAGGGAGTGTCATAGAAGATGGGACAGAGTGGTCAGGAGAAAACAGAACAGCCTACCGCCAAAAAGAGGCAGGATGCCAGAAAAGAAGGAAATATCTTCCAAAGCAGGGATGTAGCTACCGTATTGATCCTGGCAGGCATATTTTTCGGGATCCGCATATGGCTTCCTTTTATATACGGACAGATGAAAACTTATATGACCTGGGTCATAGATGGAGCAGCCCGGTCCTCAGAAGATATGCTTTCAGCCAGCCTTGTTTTTGTTACACTGTCTGTGTTTTTAAAATGTGCGCTTCCTCTGTTGCTTTTAGCCCTTTTACTTGGAATTGTGGCGCATGGAGTACAGACACGTTTTAATGTATCTTTTAAATCCATACGGCCAAAATGGAACAGGCTTAATCCTCTTTCAGGTATAAAACGTCTGTTTTCCATGAAAAATGTAGTAGAGTTGGTGAAAAACTCCATCAAGATAACACTGCTGCTGGCATTGCTTTACAACATACTGAAACGGGATCTGCAGCCCATGGCATCAATGATCGATATGAATCCTGCAGCATCTGCGGCTTATATGATGAAAATGCTCTTTGATCTGCTGATACGTGTATGTATTGCCTTTACGGTCATTGCCTTTGGCGATTATCTGTATCAGCGCTGGGAATATGAAAAAGAGCTTCGCATGACAAAGCAGGAAGTAAAAGATGAGTATAAACAGACAGAAGGTAATCCTGAGATTAAAAACAGGATCAAAAGCCTGCAGCGTCAGATGGCATCCAGCCGGATGATGCAGAAGGTTCCCCAGGCAGATGTGATCATACGAAATCCTACCCATGTGGCCATTGCTTTAAAATATGATCCTGATCATGACAATGCTCCGGTAGTACTTGCCAAGGGATTAGATGAACTGGCGTTAAGAATCGTAAAGGTGGGGGAGGAAAACAATGTTTATACCATTGAAAATAAACCACTTGCACGGGCTATGTACAATTCCTGTGAACTGGACAGGCCGATCCCCTCAGAATTTTATACAGCAGTAGCGGAAATCCTGGTATATCTGTATAAACAGGACAACGGGAAAAATAAAGATAAAAAATAATAGTTGGAGATTAATGGACGAATGAAACGGTTATTGAGTTACTCAGTGGTTATGTTTGTGATCACGATCATATTGCTTTTGATCATTCCCCTTCCGGCGGGATTGGTGGATGTGGCGATCATATTGAATATGTCCCTTTCCATGATGATCCTGGTAATAACCATGACCATTCGGGAGCCATTGGAATTCTCCATATTCCCCTCTCTTTTGCTTATTACCACGCTGTTCCGTCTGGGTATCAATGTTTCAACCACGAGAAATATCCTTTCTCAGGGAGGTTCATCAGGCCGTGTCATTGCTGCCTTTGGTGATTTCGTTTTAAGAGGAAACGTAGTAGTAGGTCTGATCATCTTCCTGATCATCGTGTTGATGCAGTTTATTGTTATCACAAAAGGTGCAGAACGAGTGGCAGAGGTGGCAGCCAGATTTAATCTGGATGCCATGCCGGGAAAACAGATGGCTATTGATGCAGACCTTAGTTCTGGCCTGATCAATGAAACACAGGCAAAGGAACGGCGTGCCAAGGTTCAGAGAGAAGCAGATTTTTATGGTGCAATGGATGGTGCGACTAAGATTGTAAAGGGCGATGCAGTTATGTCACTTATCACAACTGCCATTAATCTGATCGGCGGCAGTATCATCGGTATTGTACAGTCCGGCAGCAGCATCTCAGCTGTGCTGAGTACCTATTCCATTGCAACAGTAGGTGATGGTCTGGTATCCCAGATACCGGCTCTTCTTATTTCTACTGCAACAGGAATGATCGTTACAAGAGCTGTTTCAGAAGGCAGCTTAAATGAAGATGTATCAAAGCAGTTTCTGGCCCAGCCTCATGCTATGATCGTTAGTGGTGCAGCAGTGGCGGTTATGGCTGTGATACCTGGAATGCCGGCAGTAAGGACTCTGGTTGTGGCTGCATGTCTAATCGGAAGCGGATTTTATCTTTCCGGAAAGATAAAAAAAGAGCCACAGGCATTGGCAGAAATGGCAATGGCTCCTTCTACCCAGCTTCAGGATTCCCCACAGGCTCAGGCAGCTGCTGCAAAAGAGGAAGTAAGTGAGGAAGAATATTTTAAAGATGTAAATAATGTATACAGCCTTCTTACACTGGAGCCAGTGGAGATCGAGTTTGGTTATAGTCTGATCCCTCTGGCAGATGAGTCAGTAGGCGGAAGGCTGATCAGCAGGATCGTTATATTCCGCCGCCAATATGCCCAGGATATGGGATTTGTGATCCCATCTATCCGGCTCCGGGACAGTTCTTCCCTGGGACCAAGTCAGTATAGTATCCGCATAAAAGGAGAAGAAATTGCAGGAGGAGAGATCCTGATTGATTATTTCCTTGCTCTGGAACCAGAGAAGGTGGAAGAAGAAATTGAAGGTATTGAGGCCATTGAACCGGCATACGGTATACCCAGCAGGTGGATCAAGCCTGAAAACAGAGATCGAGCTGAATTATATGGTTATACGGTCATTGATCCTCTGTCTGTATTGCTCATGCATCTTTCAGAAGTCATCCGGCAGCATTCATACGAACTGCTTACAAGACAGGAAGTGGTAAGGCTTACGGAAAATCTGAAAAAAACAGCTCCTGAACTGGTGGAAGAGGCGATACCACAGATGATCAGCTACAGTTATTTCCAGAGAGTTCTTACAAACCTTCTAAAAGAAGGAATCCCGATCCGCGATCTGGAGACCATTGTAGAGAATCTGATGCAGACAGCTTCAGAAACAGGTCTTCCTCCAAGAGAGCTGGACCAGACAGTAGAAAAGATCAGGACAGCTCTTAAACGTACCATTACCCGCATGTACTGTACAGATGGATGCATGAAAGTCATCACACTGGATGCCCAGCTGGAACGGGAAATGGTCGCATCCTTGTCAAAAGGGGAAAATGGCTTATATCTGGCATTAAACCCGGAAATGCTCCAGCATGTCATCCGGCAGCTGGCAGAGCAGATAAAAAAGTTCAGTGGTTTATCACAGAACCCGGTGATTCTGACTTCACAGGTTATGAGGATTCATTTTTACCATCTGGTAGAACCCTTTTATCCTAATATCAGGGTGCTTTCATTTAATGAGATCGCAAATAATGTGCAGATCCAGTCAATTGGAAATATAAGTACAATGAAAAAAGGATCATAAGTGTACGGTCAAATGATATAAACAGCAGATAACAGGAGTGAGAAAAGTTATGGTAGAAAATCAAGAAAAAGCAGAAAAGGAGTTATTTGCGCTTTATAAAGAAACGAAAGATCCAGAAATAAAGAAAGAGATCACCATGAGGTATCTGTACATAGCAAGAACCATGGCAGCAAAGTTATACGATCTTTATTCTACCACTATGCAGATGGAAGATGCAGTAAATGAGGGTGTGGTGGCGATCATAAAAGGGATCGATATGTATGATCCGGATAAAAACATTAAGTTTTCCACTTACATTACAACGCGGGTAAGAGGAGCAATGCTGGATTATGTAAGAAAACAGGAGTGGATGCCCCGGGGATTTTACAAGCAGTTGGGTATTATAGAATCTGCATGCGAGGACATGAAGCGGGAATTAGGAAGAATACCAACAGTTGATGAACTGGCCAAGCATCTTGGAATAGAAAAAAAACGCTGCCAGAGGATCATTTCCATGAAAAGCAGGAGAAATATCCAGTCTCTTGATTTTTTACTGGAAAACCAGAATACATCCAATGGAGTCCAGATCACAAACAACGATACCCAGGTACAGCCTGAGGAGGCATGCTTGTGGGAAGAGGATATGCGGGTGCTGGCAGAAGGCATAGCCCAGCTAAATGAAAAAGAGCAGAAAACACTGGCACTGCATTATATGGAAGGTTTGAAAATGGAACAGGTGGGCCGGGTCATAGGTGTCAGCCAGCCCAGAGCATCCCAGATCCACACGATCGCCTTGCGTAAGCTGCGCCATTTTATAGAAACAAAAGATGGAAAGGGGATAAAGTCAGATGTATCAGGGATTTTATAATCTGGCGTCAGGCATGCTGACCCAGAGCAGGAACTTAAATACCATCAGCAATAATATGGTGAATATCCAGACTCCTGGATATAAAAACGAAACAATGGTAAGCAGTACTTTCAAAGAAGAAATGCTTTATCGTACAGGACAGTATAGCAAAGAAAATCCAACCCAGCTGGCAACTGTTTCAAAAATAAAGACAGCAAAGCAGGTTTATACCAATTATGACCAGGGCGGTCTGGAACAGACAGATGGGATCTATGACTTTGCCTTAAATGGAAATGGCTTTTTCTGCATCCAGACATCACAGGGCATCCGGTATACAAGGAATGGTTCATTTTCAGTAGATAAAGATGGATATCTGGTTTTAAACCAGGCAGGAAGAGTCTTAAACAAAGAAGGACAGCCTGTCCAGATCAAAAATGAGAACTTTACAGTTGATTCCAAAGGACACATTACTGCTGCTATTACAAATCAGTCTGATGGTGAAGAAAGCGGCAGCCAGGAAGTTAGCATAGAGGATTATGGAACTTTGAAAGTAGTGGATTTTCCAGATCAGGGGCAGCTTCATGCAGAGGATAATGGACTTTTCTCTACTGCACAGGCAGAAACAACGCCTGCAGATACAACTGTTCAATGGAAAATGCTGGAAAAATCCAATGTAGACATGGTGGAGCAGATGACAGCTATGATGTCATCCCAGAGAGCGCTTCAAAGCGCAGCCCAGTCACTGAGAATGTATGATCAGATCATGAGTAAGTCTGTGTCAGATGTCGGTAAGCTGTAAGGAGGATAAAGAAATGAATATGTCATTTTATACAGGAGCAGCAGGAGCCGGACAGTTTACAAAAAAACTGTCAGTTGTATCCAATAACCTGGCCAATATCAACAATACAGGCTTTAAACCTAAAACAGCGGCTTTTTCTGAACTGATCCACTATAATCTTAATGATTCTGAAAATGCCCAGACAGAGCTGCAGACAGGTTCAGGAGCCAGATTGGAGCGTACCTGGACGGATTTTAGTACAGCCGGTGCTACTCAGACCGGAAAAGAATATGATTATGCAATTATGGAGCCTAATGCATTTTTTATGATACAGGATCCTGCATCAGGTGAGATCACCTATACAAGAAACGGTCATTTTCACAGGGGAGAACGTGAAGATGGATTTTATCTTACAACAGAAGATGGAAAGCTGGTGCTGGACCAGAACCGGCAGCCTCTTAAGCTGGAAGTAACAGATGTAGAAAAGCTGCAGGAGGAATCAGAGTCAGAAGACGATGACTACGATACAGATGATACAGACAGCACAGAGGATGATACTGACCTTCCTAAGGTAAGTGTATACACATTTTCAAATCCCAGCCGTCTCTTAAGCGTAGGAGATAATGAATATAAAGTACAGGATGGAATGGAAGCTTCTTTAAAATCAGATGCGGCCCTGCAAAAAGGGGCACTGGAGAATTCAGGCACCGATATGGCAAAAGAAATGGTCCATGTGATCGAATGCCAGAGAGCCTTTTCCTATGCTGTAAAAATGATCACTACATCAGATGATATAGAGGGAACGATCAATTCACTGAGAGGATAAGGTAAAAAATGGAAATAAAGCGATATGAAGATATGGACCTGCAGGCTCTGGATGTAATGCGGGAGATCGGCAGTATCGGTACCAGTCATGCAGCAACTGCTCTTTCCAAGCTTCTGCAGAAAGAAGTCCGGATCTCGATCCCATCTGTGAATATCCTGGGATACAATGATGCCATGAACCGGATCGGTGATGCGGAGGAGCTTGTTGCAGCAGCCCTTGTAAAAATGTCAGGTGATATTGAGGGGTTGATGCTGTTCCTTTTCGACCTGGATTTTGCAAATGAGGTATTGGAAAAACTGCTTGGAAGCCGTTATAAGTCCTTTCTGGATATGGACGAAATGGCCAGATCAGCACTGGTAGAAGTAGGAAACATCATTATCTGTTCTTATATAAATGCTTTTTCACAACTTGTAAATGTAGAGGTGGAACTGTCTGTTCCAAGTGCTACCATCAACATGCTGGGTGGGATCTTAATGGTACCTATTGCTGAGTATGGATATGAAACAGATAAACTGATGTATTGCAATGCAGATTTTGTGATCGGCGGAAAAGCACTTTCTGACTGGCTGCTCATGCTGCCGGATATTCGTTCTCTAAACGATATTTTAGAGAGGTTGGGAGTTTCATAATGATCGGAGGCACAGAATTAAAAGTAGGAATCGGTGATATGAAGTTTTCACGAGGGGAAGGAAGGATCATAACCTATGCTTTGGGTTCCTGTATCGGGATAACCTTTTATGATCCGGTTACCCGTCTGGGAGCACTTCTGCACATCATGCTTCCGGCACAGTTTGAAGGAAAGGATTCCAATCCATTTAAATTTGCAGACAGCGGCATCAGGGAAACCCTCAGAAAGCTGAAAATATTCGGTATGGTAAAAAGCCGGATGGTAGTTAAGATCGCAGGGGGAGCCAAGATGTTTGAGATCAGCGGAAACAGCAGCTTTGGAAATATCGGGCAGAGAAATGCAGAAAGTGTAAAAAAAGTCATGGCCCAGGAAGGAATCTGTATCGCAGCAGAGGATACAGGAGGAAATTATGCCCGTACCATGCTTTTAGATCTTGCAACAGGCGATGTGATCGTGCGTACAGTGGGACGACCGGAACGCCATCTATAGCCAGGGCTTTCATTTATGGTGGTGTCATCATCTGTGACATGCCTGTTTACAGAAAAAAGGAGAGAAGATCATGGTCAAAAATGAAAAAGAAGGGATTCTTTTAGAATCAGGAACAAACGAGATCGAAGTAATGAAATTCACAGTTATGGGTGAATTTTATGGCATTAATGTAGCAAAAGTCCAAGAGATCATCATGAGTGAAAAGGTAAAACCGATGCCTCATGCAAACCCGGCAGTAGAAGGTATCTTTAAACCAAGGGATGAGCTGATCACAGTGATCAACCTGGCAAAATATCTTACAGGAAATGATCGGGAAAATGGGCCAAGAGATTTGTTTATTGTAACAAATTTTAATAAAATGACCGTTGCTTTCCGGGTAGACAGCATCGAAGGTATCAGTAGGATCTCATGGAAAGACATACAGAAGCCAGATAAGACCATTGCAAATGGAGATGACAGTGTTGCTACCGGTATTGCCCAGTGCGGAAAAGAGCTGGTGATCATCCTGGATTTTGAAAAGATCGTGGCAGAGATCGCACCGGAAACAACCATACAGGTGACAGATGTAGATAAGATGGGAGACCGTCCTATCTGCAACAGTCCTATTGTGATCGCGGAAGATTCCATTCTTTTAAGTAAAATGATCGATGATTCTCTGGAAAGAGCCGGATTTACCAATATAAAGAATTTTTCCAATGGTCAGGAGGCATGGGATTATCTTTCACAAATACATAATGATTCTGATCTGTATGATAAGGTCAATCTGGTCATTACAGATATCGAAATGCCGGAAATGGATGGCCACAGGCTTACAAAGCTGATCAAGGATGACGAACATTTAAAGAAAATCCCGGTTATCATCTTCTCGTCCCTGATCAATGAGCAGATGAGGCAGAAGGGGAAAGAATTAGGTGCAGACGAACAGCTTTCCAAGCCGGAGATCGGGCATCTGATCACAGTAATGGATGAATTGCTTGCCCGTTTTAAAAAACAGCACAGTCAGCAGTAAGGAGGACTCTAAGGATGGAAAAATATGTATTAACACAAGATCTTGTAACAGGAAATGAACTGATCGACAGTGAGCACAGGAAGATTTTTGACGAAGTCAATACCCTTCTGGATGCATGCTCAAAGGGAAAGGGAAGAGAAAATCTTTCAAGTCTGGGAGAATTTCTTGTTGAATATGTAACGAAACACTTTTCAGATGAGGAGGATCTCCAGAAGCAGTCAAAATATCCGGAATATACAGAACATCATAAATTTCATGAATGGTATAAACAGAAACTGGGTGATGCCATTATAAAGCTGGAGCAGGAAGGCCCGACGATCAATTCCCTTGGCGAGATCAACTATATGGTAAGCGTGCTGGTTAAGCATATCCGGGAAACAGACCGCAAGCTGGCCCAGTGGATCCAGAATGGAGCCAAAAATGAAGTTACAGCTTCTAAAGTGGCAACAGGATCAGCTGTATCAGGGAAAACTTCCTATATGGATACCGTTACAAAAGATGAAAGTACAGAAAATCTGGATATCCGTCAGATCCTGGATATGAAAGAGCTTCAGAGGATCCAGGATTTGTTTTTAACGGCTACAGGCATGACAGCAGCAGTAGTGGATATGAAGGGAAAATATATTATAAGAGGAAGCTCCTTTACCAGTTTTTACAGCCGTTATACCAGTGGAAAACACAATGAACTGCGTGAGTTTACCCAGGATCTTACAGTAGGAGGATTCCGTGCAGGTACAGTGATCGGAGGTATCGTCCTTGGAGATTATCCGGGTGATTCAGCCCCGAGCCAGGAAGTAGTAAGTGCCAGTGGACAGCTTTTAGCTGAGATGCTGAATCTGTGGGCTAATGCCCTTTATTACCGGAAGAGCAATGCAGACAGCGTAGAAGCATTTGCAAAAGAGGAAAAGAAAGTACGGGATGCAGTAGGACAGATCAAATATAAGGCAAAAGGACTGGAGCAGACAGCCACAATGGAAAAAATGCTTTCCCTGAATGCAGCCATTGAAGCAGGACGCGCAGGAAAAGCAGGTGTAGGCTTCGGGGTCGTGGCAGATGAGATCGGCCGTATGGCAAATGAGTCAGCAGCTGTATATCAGGAAATCCAGGAGCTGGTAAAACAGGTAGAGGAATCCATGGAACGCCTTGGCGAATAATACAGTGTATTTTTCTGATATCATGGTGTCAGAAAAACGGCTGGCACCTGTGTCATTGTATGCAGAAAAGAGGATAAAAGGAGATACATAAATGGTCATTACGGTTTCAAATCAAAAAGGCGGTGTGGGAAAGACCACAACATCAGCAGCGCTGGCGGCAGGATTTTCAATGGCAGGTAAAAAAGTTCTGTGTATAGACCTGGATCCACAGGGAAATCTTGGATTCTGCCTTGGTCTGGATACCGAAGGAGGATCTACTATACTGGATGTATTAAAAGGAGATATATCCATACAAAAGGCTATCAGCCGCACAGAAGGGATCGATATCCTTCCTTCTGATATTACATTAAGCAGCAGTGGTCTGGAGTATAATCCGGGAGAAGAAAAAGAATCTATTTTAAAAAATGTTTTAAAGCCGGTAATGGATTTTTATGACTATATTGTGATCGATACACCCCCTGCCTTAAATCTTCTCACAGTTAACGCATATGCAGTTTCTGATTATCTTATTATACCAATGGCATCGGATATCCTCAGTCTGGTTGGTCTGTCACAGTTAAAGGAAACAGTAGAATCTGTCCGCATACAGATCAATCCCGGCCTTAAGATCATGGGTATCCTGCTAAACCGCTTTAATCCAAGAACATGTCTTTGCAGGGATGTATTGGAAATGGCCGGGCAGCTGGCCGCGCAGCTGGAAACCCGGGTATTTGACACAAAAATAAGATCCGGAGTGGCTATTGCAGAAGCACCGGCCCATGGAGAAAGTATTTTTGAGTACAGTCCGAGAGCATCAGCTGTAAAGGATTATGGAAAGTTTTTAGATGAGGTAGAAAAGATCATAGGTTTCAGGGAGAAATAGTATGGCAAAAAAAACAAATAAAACCTCACATGTGCTGAACCTTATCACAGGTTCACAGCCGCCAGTTGCGTCTTCTGGCGAAACACAGCCGTCTTCTTCAGCTTCCGGTAAAACACAGCAGGAAGGATCAGCTGCTGAAGAACCGGTAAGAGTACCTTCCGCTAATGTGACTGTAGTTGATCCAAGAGAAGAAGGAAAGCTGTCGGAAGAGATCCAGAAGAATCTGATCCGTGAGCTGGAAAAAGAACAGGAAGAAAAACATGCAGAAGAGCAGGCAGAACAGTCCCGGGAGCAGGAAGAACAGCCAGAACAGTCCGAAGAGCAGCCCGAAGAGCAGCCCCAAACAAAGGACGGGACACCTGTACAGGAAAAAACTAAAGAGCCGGGATCTCAGGAAGAGCCGGGATCTCAGGAAGAGCAGAAGCAGGAAGATGGTCCAGGTTACCGGGTCGTAAATATCATGGAGGAGATCCTTACTCCGGAACTGATCCTTGACGCACTGAAAAGTAATGATACCTGTACCTGCAGCCGCTGTCAGGCAGATGTGAAGGCGCTGATGCTTACCAGGCTGCCGCCCAAATATATTGTAGCAGATAATACGGCAGTTCCGATGCTGTTAACCTATTACCACAATAAATTCCGTGTGGCTGTTATAAGCCAGTCCATAAGAGCCTGTATGGATGTAAAAGAACGTCCACGCCATATCTTATAAATTTTCATGCTGCGCCGAAATATTTATATAGAATCTATAGGATCACAGGGATAAAGTATACAGAAGCGGCGCATTTTATGTACTCCGCGACATCACATGACTGAAAGGAGCAGCAGATATGTCAAGTGTATCAAGTACAAGCAGCAGTCTTGGAAATACAGCTTTAAGAGGATTTGGTGGTTTAGCTTCCGGTATTGACAGGGATGCACTGATCGAACAGATGACAGCAAGAACAACATCCAAGATCACAGCCAAGAAACAGGCTATGACTAAACTGGAATGGAAGCGGGATGCATATCGTTCTATCAGCAATAAGATCATAGATCTTCAGGACAATTACCTTAGCTATTCAGCAACAAAGAGCTTAAAAAACAGTGATTTCTTTGCAAAAAACCAGGTCAGTGCACAGGGAGATCCTGCCTATACAAAATATATATCAGCGACAGGAAATGCAGACACTGCATCCAGAGTATCAGTTCTGGGAGTAAACAGATTAGCAACATCTGCCACATTGACCTCCGGTGAAAAGAAAACAGATTCAGCTATTACCTTAGGCGGCATCAGCAAGTCTGATTTTAAGACTAAAGAAGTAAAGACCTCCAATCTTTCCGGAACGAAGCTGACATTTGGAACCTACAGTATTACAGATAAGAAATTCACAGAGGAAGCAACCTTTACGTTTCCCACCAGTTATGAAAAAAAGCTGGACAATGGAAAAACAGAGACAGTCACCATTGATTATACAGCCAGTTCTAAAGATATAGTAGACCAGCTGAATGAAGCCCTTGATTCCCAGGGATTTCTCGGAAAAGATGGAAAGAGCGGCATTAAATTTGAACTGAAGGGTGATGAGATCCAGATCAGTCAGACAGAGAGTATTACCGATAAAGGAAAAAGCTGTGTGATCAGGGAAACATCATCTGCTTTAAAGAGTCTTGGCTTTAATTCCGACGGGGTGGATATAGATAACGGCATTTCACTTAAGAAATTTAACGACCAGATATCTAAATCATTGGAGGCTGCAGCTATAACAAAGCAGCCCCTTCTCGGCTATCTTAAGGGAAAATCAATTTCTGTTTCTTATGGCGGACAGACAAAGAATATTGAACTGATCGGCGATAAGGAAGAGATAACAAATTTTGAATTTGGAGATTTTACGAAGAGCTTACAGAAAAAGCTGGATAAAGCCTTCGGTTCAGAAAAGGTTACTGTAGGAACGGTTACTGTAGGAGAGGGTAAGGATTCAAAGGAGATCCTGGCGTTTACTGCAAAAGACAACAAACAGACATTACAGATATCCGCAGACTCAAAGGAACTCCAGAATGCCCTGGGTATCACATCTACCCAGTCAAACAAGATCAGTACAGGAAGCAGCCTGTGGGAGAACAGGGTCAAGCTGGGACTGGTAAAGGAGGACACTAAGTACAATACAGAAGAAGAGTTAAACAATGCAAAAAAAGAGTTAAACAATGCATTAGAGAACTTTATAGTCAATGGTACAAAAATAGAAGGCATTACTGCTGATACTACAGTTAGCGAACTGCTTACTGCGATCAATAATAATAAAGATGCGGGAGTAACTGCCATCTATCTGGACAGTGCAAATAAATTTGTTCTTTCTTCCAATGAAAAAGGTGAGGGCCGTGAGATCAGCCTTGGTGCAAATCCAGACAAGAAAGATGATGCAGCAAATCTCATTTTCGGCGGTGACGATCAGGAAATCCATAAAGGCACAGATGGTGAGATGAGTATTCTCTATAATGGTGTACAGACCACCATTACCAGCAGCAGCAATACCTTCTCCATTGACGGTCTGGATATTAGAGCCACGAATACATTTAATACAGGCTCTGCAACAGCAGAAGGCGGTGTCAGCTTTACTGCTTCAGCAGATACAGAAAAGGTGACAGAGACTGTAAAGAAATTCATTGAAGCTTATAATGCCATGATCGATGAGGTTCGCACCCAGGCAACAACCAAGCCGGACAGTAATTATAAGCCTCTGACAGATGACCAGAAAAATGAAATGAATGAAACCTCCATTAAAAACTGGGAGGATAAGGCAAAAGAGGGTATTCTGTACAACAGCAGCGCTTTAAAAGATCTGGACAATGCTACCCAGGGCATTTTCTCTTCAATGATGATAAATGGTGTTTCTTATGACGATCTTGAAAAGATCGGAATTTCCTTCTCAGATGATTACACAGCAGGTGGAAAGATCGTATTTGATGAAGAAAAGTTTAAAACGGCCATGGACAGTGATCCGGAAAAGGTATCAGACCTGTTCACAGGCACGCATGGTATTGTAAACACCATAGACAGTACTCTTTCTACTTATGCCACCAGATATGCAAGCAGGAATGGAAATTCCTATGGTGTGCTTATTGAAGAGGCAGGATCTGAAAAACTAAGCCTGACCCTGACTAACAACAGTATTTATAAAGAATTAAAGGATATGCAGGAAACCATCACAAACCTGCAGTCCCAGCTGTCAACTGAGCAGGACCGTTATATCAGCCAGTTTACGCAGATGGAAAGGCTGATCAATCAGATGAATTCACAATCCAGCTACCTGTCACAGTTAGGTGGCTGATGGGGGTAAGAAAGCATGTATGAAAAGTTTAAGCAGTACAAGGAAAGTACGATCTATTCTATGAGCAATCTGGAGTTGTTGCTTTTATTGTATGATGAAGCAGTGAAGCGTCTGAAAATGGCACAGATTGCACTTGAGGATAAAAAATATGAGACTTTTGAAGAATGTCTCGAAAGAACAGGACGGATCGTCCGGTATTTAATACAGATACTGGATATGCAGTATCCCATCAGCAAGGATCTGAAACGTATCTATGAGTACCTGATCTATGATATCAGCCGTGTTAAAGCAGGAAGGGAACGCAGGGCAGAAGAGATTCCAAGGATCAGCCACATACTTTCTGAATTAAGAGATGCATTTAACCAGGCAGGAAAGATTTCCGGTGATCAGCATATTGTGAGAGAACGAAGTGTTTTCGGTTAAAGGAGAATATATGAGCGCAGACTTGGAAACAATTTTGATATATCTTCAAAGGAGATATAATATATTAAGAGAAGTTTGTAGTCTGACGGAAGAACTGGCGGAGGCAGTGGAGCGCGGCGACACAGTCTCCGCTTCTCTTCTTTTAGATATGAGGGGAGAACAGCTGCAGCGCCATGCAGACTGTGAAGAACAGATCATCCTGCAGACTGCGGGAAACAGCCTTCAGGCCCGGTATCTACGAGATCTGGCTAAAGGTCCATTAAAGAATGTAAAAAGCTGTTTTAAAGGAAAGACAGAGCAGGAAAAAATGCTGGAGAAGCGTATTGAGGATCTGCGTTGCCGCACAGAAAAGCTTTTAGATAAGATACGCAGAATCGATGGGGGACTTAACAGAAGAATATCAAAAAACAGGTGAAGTTAAATGGAAAATCAAAACTTTTATGAAGGCCGCATACTGGTAAATATGGCTGCATTTGTTATGCGCCAGGATGATTTAAAGCCGCTTCATGGAAATCTGGACTGGGAAAAGCTGTTCCGGGTTGCAGATTATAACAAAATTTCGAACCTGATCTATCTTGCAATCCTGGGAAATAATGAAAAAATACCGGAACGGTGGAAAACACGCTTTTATGAGCGCTACAGTGATATTCTGAAATTCAACGAAAGCTGCACAGAAGGAGAACGGGAGATACTGGTCCTTCTGGAATTAAAAAAAATCCCGGTACTCGTCCTTTCCTCCAGCAGCCGCAGACAGCTGTATCCAAGAGAGGAAATGGCGGGGGAAAGCTCTCTGAAGCTTTTTTTTCTTGACCCGGAAGATTATCTTTTTGCAAAAGGCTATCTGGTCAATATAGGCTACGAAACGGATACGCTCTATCCGGGAGTGGGTGAAAAGATGCGTATACCAGGCCGCTTTTCTGTTGAAATCTATGATACCTTTCCTTTTAAAACCCAGGTATACCAGAGGGGGATGGAAAAGCTGATCCAGCGTGCTTTCCTGAAAGAAAATGAAAACTACATTTATGAATGGAATGCCATAGACCAGCTGGTATACCTTATGGTGCAGTCTTCTTATCTATATGTAACAGGACATCTGCAGATACGCCATCTGGCAGACTTATATGTATTTTACAGAAAAGCAGCAGAAGAAGACCAGCTTCAGGAGCTTGAGAACCGGCTAAAGGAATTTAAAGTAAATATACTGGCGCAGAAGCTTCTGCATTTAAGCTATATGTGGTTTGGAACACGGGAAGAATGTGCCAGCATGGAGACAGAGGAAGAAGAACTCCAGGTATTTGATATACTGGAGAAAAATGTATTCTATGGCATGACGGGGAAATTTGGGCCGGAAACAGATGAACAGGCGCTGGATCTTAGATCAGACATATTGAAAGAAGAAGAGTGGGAAAACCGCATGGAAAAAAGAGCATTATTTTACCGGCGTCTGAGAGAGTTTTTTTCTCTCGTACGCCGGCAGCTGAAAGAGCTATATGATATTTGGTTTAGCAGATAAGAGTCATTTTATCAGTATTCACCCGTTTGCGGGTCATTAAGCTTATGGTCTATTTCTTCATATAAGAATTCAGTCCTTTTTCAATAGAGCGCAGTGAATCTGTATCAGATAATAAGGCATCCAGGTTGCTGCGTTCTGCTTCTGTCAATTCTTCCCGCAAAATAGAAATATGCTTCGGGGCATTTATAGCCAGGCTGACAGATCCATTGTCGCAGTCAAGTACAGTGATGCGTATGTCATTCCCGATCAGGATACTGTCATTTTTTTTACGTTTCAGTATCAGCATGGCTATTTATCTCCTTTTTATTGTCCTGTTCCTTTATCTCTTTACCAAGAAGAGAACGTAAGGTATGGCGGTAATTATAGTCAGCGTTGGATAAGATCACCTGGATCCCTTTGCGGGTATCCGGATTAATGGCAAGAGGACATTTCAGGTTGACGGTTCCATCCAGATAATCCTTCTTTACAGTACATATGGCATAATAGGACAATTCATCACTGGAATTTACTTCCAGAAAGGATAATTCTTCCGGTAGAAGAACCGGTGAATAAGAAGGAAAGAGTGCTGCTGCATCGATGAGAAAAAAGGCTACATAAGGTTCGTCTACAGACTGCAATATCAGCAGGGAGCTGTCATCTTCCTCCATAGAGAGGGGAAGATAGTCATGGTACTGGGAAAAACCAAATAAACCATCTGGAAATACAACCAGCTCGTCTTTCGTATAATCCATCTCGCCGTAATATTTTGTATCAATCTTCATGCTTGTATAAGCCTCCGGGGATCAGTTTTTATATGGTAATATTAAGAGCAGGGGAATCCGGCTCTTTTTTTGGTGGAACATAATTGGGGGTGCCGGTATATATAAATTCTACTTCAGGGTAAGAGGTTATGATGGTCATTTCCAGGGCTGGTATGTATTCCAGATCGCCAGATGCCACACGAAATTCAAATTCACCTCTCTGAAGGGTATACAACCCATTATTGTCAGGGCTGCCAGAAAATGGATCACCAAAGCTGTTTCCTGATCCAGAGACGTTTGCTGTGCCATGTACTCTTTGGGCAGTATCCTGGATATCAAAAGCTTGTCTGATATCCTGGATACAGGTCATGCTTTCCGGAAAACTAATCCCGCAATTTTGAGCCTGACGTGCTTTCAGGCGGTATTGGGAAATAGCCTGATGCTGTCTTGCTGCCAGCTGGTCCTTTGAAACCAGCCTGGCATTTTGACGGAAACGGACAGATTCAAAAGGTTTAAAATTTGCTTCAATCACAGGTTTCATACATTTTCACCTTCTTCAGACCTGAAAATAGAAAGTTATTGTTTGCTTGTTTTTTGTAAACAATGTACCGGTATCATTTTATAAAATCAAAAAGAGATGACTGCATCAGGTTTGACCCCATTTTTAAAGCGGCAGAATAAGAATACTGGTAAGAGTACATTTCTGTAATGGCCTCATAAGGATCAGCTCCGAGAATGTCTTTGTATTCCTCTGTCAGGTTGTCGCTTAAAGTATCAAGACGGGTTTTTGTAGTTTCTACCAGGGAATATTTATTGCCAAGGTCGCTGTAAACGGTGCTGATAGTATGCTCTGTATTAGCTGCATCTTTAAGTACACTGCCCATAGTATCTGTAAATTGATCAATGGTCGTAGTATCATTGATATAATTATCACAGGCCATAACCGAACGGCTGAGAAGTGCCACAGGAGTGGTTTCCAGGGCAGCTTTGACCGCTTTCTTTGCAGCGTCATCAGACATGGCATTTAAGGAATCTGAAGTAAGCCCCGTAAGCATATTCAGTCCTCCGGTATAGGTATCTAAAAGAGACTGGCGCTTGGAAATATCGCCATAACCGATATCTACCCGGCCTTGTTCTCTCATAGCTGTCACAAGGCTGTTCAGGTCATCATCACTTAAATTATAGCTGTAAGTATTGTTGCCCTTATCATAAGCCATGGTCATATTGATCGTTTTTGTTGAGCCATCTGAATACTTATGGGTATAAGTAAGGGTTTTTCCATCTCCGCTTAAAGAAAACGGAGCTGTTGTAATATCATTTCCGCCGTAAATATAGAAATCCTGATACTGGCTGTTCAGATTGCTGACCATGCTCTGCACATCCTGAAGAAGAGCATCTCTTTTTGTCTGGACAGAGGTCTTTGAGCTGTTATGGGAGGAATCCAGCAGATACTGCATGGAAGTCTTACTGTTGCTTAAAGTCTTCTGAATATCCCTTGCGCCCTGCTCCTGCTGGTACAGACGGTTTTTAATATCACCTAAAATAGAACTTTTACTCTTTGCATCCTGATATAAATGATCCATTTTCTTTCCCTGATAATAAGCAAGAGGATTATCAGCAGCTGTTTCATAAGCAGCGCCGGTAGAAACCTTGTTCATGCTTTTATTCAGATTGCTTTGAAGATCATTTAAAGAAGAAGTATACCTGCGGTAAACAGATGAACGTACAACTCTCATAATTTATTAATCCTCCTTATATTTATGCACCAGTATTACTGATCAGGGTATTCAACACTTCATCAAGGGCAGTCATCAGACGGGAAGCAGCATTATAGGCTGAAACGTAGGTCATCATATTGGTTGCTTCTTCATCCAGGCTGACACCGGAAAGAGATTCTCTGGAGTCCTGGATACTGTTTAAAACAGTTGTGCCCGTCTTTAATGCAGTCTGGTTGGAGCTGGAATCAGATGCCAGCTGGGTGGAAAGGTTATTCATAAAATCAGCAAATGTCTTTCCATTCAATTTCTTGGTATCCTTCATAGCTGCGATCATATCAAGGACTGTATCTGTGCGGTTGGTGCCGTTTGTAGAAATATGGACCGTTCCACTGGTCCAGCCTTTGCTGATACCGATATTTCCGGCTGTTATACCAGTTGTGGAGTCATTGGTGGAATTAGATAAAAGATTCTGATCCTTGGGGTTTTTGCCATTATTGTTGATGTCATTCATGGAGTTTGCGAAAGTGGAAGCTAACTGATCCAGTTTTTCTGAGTAATACTGGTATCCACGGACATCATCCACAGCAGTAGATCCCTGTATCACATTGCCGGTACCTTTTTTCTGGAGCATATCCAGGCTTGCCTGAAGAGAGCCGCCTTCAAAATGGATCCCTTTTAACTCTGCGTATACATCTGCAGCTGCCTGTCCATTCCCGTTATAGCTGGGGGCTTTTTCAAACTTGATGGAAATGTTTGCAGGATCAGAAACAGAAGCAGCTGTCTGGCGATCGCCTTTTAACACACTTAACTGTCCGTAGTTTTTTGTGAGACCGTCAGTACCAAGGTCGGATCCGTTTACCAGGATCAGCTTCTGGCTCTTTCCCTGGGCATCAATATAATTCATGCTCACTTCCAGGTCATCAGGCCAGTCCTTTTTGCCGATCACAGCACCATTTGCATCATAGTCATAGGCGTTATTCCCGGAATGGGCGACATCCTTGTAATATCTGGTTTCAACAGGAATATAACCGGAAAGCTCATCCAGGAGAAGATTACGTTCATCCTGCAGTTCCAGAGAAGGATGACCGGCAACCTGGTTCCGTTTGATCTGTACGTTCAGGTCACCGATCTGGCGGAGGATGTCATTGATCTTCTGCACATCGCCCTGTTCACTGCTGCCTTCCCCTGTGAGCCTTTGAAATTCATTCTGTTCGGCCTGTGTGATCTGTCTGGATGCCTGGTTAAAAAGATTACATACAGACTGCATTTTAGTTCGCAGCTCACTTTCATAGATGGGATCGGATACCTTTGCAGGATCCTGCATGCTTGTAAGGGTAGACTGGACATCATCAAATGCCTGACGGATGCCGGAAATGGTTGTTTCGTCCAGTACCTTTGACAGGGAATTAAGGGCAGTCTGTAAACGATTGGTATAGCTGCAGTCAGCAGACTGGCTGCGGTATTGGATATCCAGATAAGGATCTCTGATCTGTGAGACCCGGTTCATGCTTACCCCAAAGCCTACTGCAGTTTCATTCCCATTAGAATAATGGGAAACAGGATTCGTATAATTAAGGCTGGATGCCTCTAACTGCTGCCTGGTATATCCGGCAGTATTCATATTTGACAAATTCTGTCCTGTAATATCCAGACGTTTCTGGTTGGCCTGGAGAGCGGACAGAGCGGTATTAAAACCGGAAAAAGTTGCTCTTACCATAAAATATTATTACCTCCAAAATATAAATATCCTGCAGTCCCCACAGTTTTATCAGACATATTTGTCATAAACATGAGGATCGCTCTGCTTCGCACCGGAAAGGCGCTGTTCTAACTGCTTCATGCGGATCCGGATCAGACGGTCTGTGCCACCTTTTATCTTTTTCAGCTTTTCAGCCTGGCTGGATAACCGTTCCAGGATCGGCGAGAGAAGTGCCACAACCTCCTCGCTGTCCTCCTGCATCAAAATCTGGCGGAAAGTAAGGCCCTCAAGACCCGACTTGCGAAGAAGATCACTTCGTTTTTTATCTAGTCCGCGCAGCTGCAGTAAAAGCATGTTTTCATCATTTAAAAGAGATTCCAGCTGATCGGGATGATCAGCTGAAATAACGGTTAGTTTATCAGCCTCAACCTGGCATAGCTGTTCTAATACAGTACACAGCTGTTCTAATACCGGGATCAGGCTTTCAGGCGCCCTCATAGATTATACATGGCCCTTGCAATGGCCATGGGATCCGGTTCGTAGGTTCCTTCCTCAACCTGTTTTTTCAGTTGGGCAGCCTTTTCAACGGAAACGCCTTTCTCGCGGCAGACATCTTCTGTAATGCTGTGAGCCAGAGATCGTGCAAAAAGTGTTTCATCAGCCGAAATACCTTCGGTGTATTCAAAACTGGCTCGGTCAAGATCAGCCGGTTTTGCAGAAATTTTATCAGACAAAGCAATATTGCTTTGTCTCATTGATACATGTTCCATGTGTATTTGCTCCTGGATAGAATCTTGAATTTTCATACAATTACTCCTCACCTTAAAATAAAACGGCAGGACCACAAAAGTATCCTGTGATTCTCACATGCTTACTGAATCTATGTAAATTATCGCCTTTTTTCTTGAAAATATAAGAAAAATTATATTTATAAAAAACGGGAAAACGACGACTAAATATACATATGGTAGCATGCAGGATAAACTCATATTATTAATAATATATAGAATCAAAAAGAAAAGGAATAAAACATGTCTAATATATTACAGGTAACAGATCCTTCTACATATATAGATAATAGAAATGTCCATACAGGCCAGGAGCAGCAAAGCGCCCTGAACAGTTCCCAGATCCAGAATCCTTCTGACCCATCTCGTGTAGTGCGGGCAGATGGACAGAAAAGCGGTACCGCTGGTGACCAGGAAAATGAAAGTGGCTTCAGCGTCCGCAACTATAATGGAAATTATACTGACTTTCTTCAGAAACTGGGGCAGGAAAATGAAATAAAGGATTCCCTGGGCCGGATCCTGTTCCGGGATGGAGCCTTTATCGCTAAAGGTGATGAAGGTCTGGGTAAAATGGTGCAGCAGCTGCTGGATTCTGCCAGTTTTGAAGATCCTGGCCAGCTGCTGGATTTTTTAAAAATGCAGGGACAGACAAAATTTTCCGGTACTTTCTTCGAAAACCTGAGAACTCTTTTGCAGCAGGAAGGAAACAGAGGCCTGCAGGAAACAGCCCTCAAATTCCTTCAGGTATTTAACAATTATTCCAGCGGTGAGCATCTTTTAGGACAGATGCAGGAACTGACAGATGAAATAAAAGGAATGCTTTACACCTCTGCAAGACAGGAATACGCATCGATTCTGGATCAGCTGGACTGGAATGCAGAAAATGGGGAAACGAAAGAAAATGCCCAGGTTTTGTTTCAGAAGCTGGTCCCCTTTCTTTCAAAATATATTTCCCGTACCCATGATTATGGCAGTGTAAGAAGCAGCGTGATCCAGCTGATCCTTTATGGGGCACGTTATGAAAACGGAAGCAGTGTCCTTCTCAGGAGCCTTTTTGAACAAATTGCAGCTAATAGGGATTTTAAACGTTTTTTTGAAACAGAGCCTGAAGAACTGTATGCTGTACTTACCGGTTCAGAAGGAAAAAAAGAAAATATTTATGGAGATATCTTTGGCGCACTTGTGGAAAGAGGAGCAAAAGGAGAAGCCGGGCTGGAACAGGTACAGGATTTTTACCAGCTGATGCGTGGGATGCTGGTAAACGAAAGTGTATATATGCCTGTCAATCATTTTATCCTTCCTTTTCAATATCAGGGAAAAGAGGCGGTATCTGAATTTTGGATCGATCCGGATGCAGAGAAAAATGAAGAAGAGAAAGATGGCGGCAGGAAAATACGCCTTCTGGTGGACTTTGAGATCAGGGGATTGGGAGATTTCCAGCTTCTGGCAGATCTCCAGGATCATAAAATATCCATGGAATTGGGAGTCCCTAAAAATCTTTCTGCCGGTGTCGGAGAGATACAGGCAAAGCTTCAGGAAATATGTATCAGAAACGGGATGCGCGTGAAAATGATGCAGGT